>Ga0315283_10000340_pt1 | contig 33385 bp, 30 predicted proteins | sample YL17G09_0_MG_FD_204541 | JGI IMG/M metagenome (GOLD analysis project Ga0315283, IMG submission 204541) | Sediment microbial communities from Yellowstone Lake, YNP, Wyoming, USA - YL17G09_0 | ecosystem: Environmental > Aquatic > Freshwater > Lake > Sediment | place: USA: Wyoming | collected...
CGCAGCCCGGTGCGGGCCTCGATCATGTCCCCCTGGGCCTCGATCAGGCCGACGAGGGCCGCACCGACGTTGCCGCAGCCGAGTACACCGACCCGGACCCGCTGTTCGCTCACGCGGCAACGCTACCGGCCGCACCTGTCCCCGGACCGCGCCATTGCCGCGTGGCCCCCTTTGACAACTTTCCGTATACTCCACACATGACCCGAGCGGACGAGATGGAGGCGGCGGCGCTGCGCCTCAGCGCCCTCGCCGCCGTGGTCGGCACCGCCCTGGACCCGGTCGTGGCCCACCACCGTCCGGACGTCTGGCAGGGCGGCCGGGCCGTGCGCTTCGGCCAGGAACTGGTCGACCACCGCCTCCTGCTCCGGACCGCGGCCGATGAACTGGCCGCGGAGGCCCGCCTCCTGCACGCCCGCGCCGCCCTCCTCCGCACCACCCAGGCGCTCGCTCCCTGAAGCCCGGTCAGCGTCAGCGTCAGCGTCCGCGGCCGTGAACGGGGACAGGCGGCTGCGGAGCGGAGCCCGGCAGCCCTCCGGACGCCCGCCGGTCGCCCGCGCCGCCGGGCTCGCCACTGATGGAGGGCCCGGACGGGCGGGCGGGCCGCCGCGGGGGTAGACATCCCTCATGGCCACCACCGAGATCTCCGCCGGAACCGACCACGGGGCCGGGACGCCCCCCGCCCCGACCGGCGTCGTCGACGCCGTCACCACCGCGCGGGCCGCCTTCGACCGCGGCGTCACCCGGCCCATCGCCGGGCGCGAGCGCCGGCTCGAGGCCCTGGTCCAGCTGCTGGACGAAGGCGAGGGCCGCCTGCTCGATGCCCTGGCCACCGACGTGGGCAAGCCCCGAATGGAGGCCTGGGCCACCGACCTGGGCGTCACCGCCTCGGAGATCAAGCTGCTGGGCAAGCACGTCGCCAAGTGGGCCAAGCCCCGGCGGGCCTCTCTGCCCCTCACCGCCATGCCGGGACGGGGCCGCATCCAGCCCGAGCCCCTGGGCACCGTGCTGATCATCGCCCCGTGGAACTACCCGGTGCAGCTCCTGCTCGAGCCGCTGGCCGCCGCCCTGGCCGCCGGCAACGCCGCCGTGGTCAAGCCCTCCGAGCTGGCCCCGGCCACGTCCGCCGTGCTCACCGACCTGCTCAACCACCACCTCGACGACGACGCCGTCCAGGTCATCGAGGGCGGCCCCGAGGTCGCCACCGAGTTGCTGGAGCAGCGTTGGGATCACATCTTCTTCACCGGCTCCACCAAGGTCGGCCGGGTCGTGGCGGAGGCCGCGGCGAAGCACCTGACCCCCGTGACCCTGGAGCTGGGCGGCAAGTCTCCGGCGATCGTGCACCAGTCGGCCAATCTCGAGGTCGCCGGGCGCCGCATCGCCTGGGGCAAGTTCCTCAACGCCGGCCAGACCTGCATCGCCCCCGACTACGTCCTGGTCGACGAGGCCGTCCAGGACGAGCTGATCGAGCACATCCGCACCGCGGTGAAGGACTTCTACGGTGAGGACCCGAAGGCCAGCGCCGACTACGCCCGCATCGTGAACGGCCGTCACTTCGACCGCCTGTCGGGCCTGCTGGAGGGCGGCGGCCGGGCCGTGCTGGGGGGCACGACCGACGCCGACGACCGCTACATCGCCCCCACCGTCCTGGTCGACACCCCGCCGGCCGCCGCGATCATGCAGGAGGAGATCTTCGGGCCCTTGCTGCCCGTGCTGCCCGTGGCGTCGGTGGCCGAGGCCATCGACCGGGTCAACTCCCGGCCGAAGCCCCTGGCCCTCTACGTCTTCGCCGGCGACGACGACGTGGTCGACGCCGTGCTGGACCGGACCTCGTCCGGTGGCGTCTGCGTGAACCACACGATCCTGCACATCACCCCGCCCGAGCTCCCCTTCGGTGGCGTGGGTGAGAGCGGCATCGGCCGCTACCACGGGCGCAGCGGCTTCGACACGTTCAGCAACCTCAAGTCGGTCCTGCGCAAGCCCACCTTCCCCGACCCGGCCCTGCTCTACCCGCCCTACACCAGCGGCAAGGAGAGGATCGTCCGCAAGGCGCTGTGACCTCTGAGCGGTTTCGCCGGCGCTCAGCAGCTCCGGCGCCGCCGGGCTGCCGCCCCCAGCCTGCTGTGCTCCGCGGCGCAGCGTCACTCCCGGGTCTCGGCCAGGAACTGGTCGCCGGCCACCTGGCGGGCGGGCAGGCCACGTCCGGCCTGGGCCGACCGCCATCGCGTCCAGGCCACGACCCCGGCCGCGTCGAGGTCGACGGGCGGGCGCAGGCCGAGATCAGGACGGCGGGGGTCGACCAGCAGGGCCGGCGGGGGCCCCAAGGTGGCGTCGGTGCGGTGGGCCCACAGCACGCCGGCCACGAGATGGTCGAGGGCGAGGTATTCGTGGGCGGCGGCTAGGTCGCGCAGCTCTCGCCAGTGCGTCAGCTCGTGATCCGCCGGGGCCAGGACGAGATCGAGCATCCGGGAAGCCACCGGATCCGCCAGCCCGCGCGCCGGGGCGGGCAGCCGTTCTGTGGCGAGGCGGGTGACCTGCCGCCAGAGCGTGTTCTGCCGGGTGAGGCGCCGATCGAGGGCAACGGCGCTCGCCGCGTCGGCGTCCAGGCCCGTGACGGTGACGATGCCGAGCACGCTGCCCACCACGTCGAACCCGGCGGCCGTCCGCCGGGTGACGGCCAGGTGGTCCAGCTCGGCCGCGGCCCAGGTCCAGGCCGCGTCCCGCAGGTGCTCGCCCACTTCGTCCCGGGCCTGTGCGTAGGTCAGATAGGCCCGCGCCGGCGGCTCGTCGAGCACGACGGGCGGGTGGAGGATCCGGTCGAGGCCGGCGCTGCGGAACGCCCCGATCCACGGGCGGGCGAGGTGACCGAGCTCGGCGTGGACGGCCAGGGGGACGTCACGGTGGGCGCCGACCCACTCGATGACCCGCCGGGCGTTGTCCCCTTCTCGGCCCGGGTGCACCGAGGAGGTCGTGGGCAGCGGGTCGAGCACCGGCGTGCCCCGAGAGGTGAGCGGTGTGGTCGCCGCCAAGAGGACGCCGGCCAGTGCCACCCCGCCGTCGAGGTAGCCCAGAGACCCCGGCAACAGGTCGTCGAGGTCGACGGCACCCACGGCTTCCACCGCCGCCTCGTGGTCCCGGGCCGCGACGGTGAGGACCACGACCCGGGCGTCGAGGGGGGCACCCGGGGCGGGGATCATCCACGGATCGACGCCGAGGCCGGGCTGGGCCCGCAGCGCGGCGTTGACGGGGGCGACCACCGACGTGACGGCGTCCCGGACGAACGAGCTGGGGAAACGGGCCCCGCCCACGAAGAGGAGGGCGAGGCCGGCGGGGGCCACGTCCTGGCGGTCCGAGGCTTCGACCAGCTCCGCGACGGTGAGGCTGGTGGTCCCGTGCCGCTCGGCCCGGGCCAGCAATGCCCCGACGCCGAGGACGACCGCCCGCTGGTCGTCGGCGTCCGCCCCTCCTCGGGCCCACTGTTGGACAGCCGGGCGCAGGAGGGTCACGATGCCGGTCGCCCCGAGGCCCTCGACCACCACCGTGGCCACCACCGGATCGGCGCCGTGATCGGCCAGCAGACGCCGGGCCTCCGCCGTCCGACCGGCGAGCAGGGCGTCGAGGATCTGTTGACCCCGGGCGTACGCGACGACGGGATCGGCGAAGGCCGGGCCCCGGCCGCCGGTCCAGCGGGCGACGCCGGTGGTGTCGGCCCGCCGCAGCCGGTCGATGATCGCCCGGAGGCCCACCGCCTCCTGCTCCGCCCAGCGGGCCACCAGCGTCAACCGGGCGGCGGCGATCGGGGCCCGCCCGCCCTCGAGTCCGGCCGATCGGGCCTCCCGGGCCTGGGCCTCGACCTCGACGGCCAGTCGGGCGAGGGCATCGGCCAGGTGGCCCGCCGTCGTCAGGTTGATGCCGACCAGGCCGGGGCCGGCCTTCGGGAGCGGACCGACAACATTCTGCGTCGTAGCCATTGTGTTTCATGTTGTTTCATGTCATGCTCATGGTCAACAGCCAAACGTGAAAGGAATCAGCGCCATGCCGTTCGATCAGGTGGGGGCCGATCTGGGACAACTGGCCACGTTGCGCCGCCTGTTCGAACGGGACGCCGGCGAGCTGGAACGCCTGGTCCAAGAGATCTCCGCCGCGGTCGGTCCCGCCGGCGCCCAGGGCACCGTCCGCTGGGAGGGCCGGGTGGCTGACCGCTTCCGCCAGGACTGGAGCCAGACCTTCGCTCCCGGACTCCGCCGCCTCACCGAGGCCCTGCGGGAATCCGCCACCTACGTCGAGCGCAACCGTCAGAACATCAGCCAGGCCCTCAACGGCACGGCGGTCTGATCTGGATCGAGGGGCCCTGCCCACCACCTGTCCGCCCCCTCCTCGTGGGCCGGGCCCCCGATCCAACCCCGGCCCCTCGTCGCCGTCGGTCACCGTCCGGGTGGCCGACGGTGACGGGGGGCCGGACATCGACATCGGTTTCCCCCGCGACACCGACGCCTCAGCCCGGGACCTGGCCGACGCCTGGCCCGGCGACCGGGCCGGGAGGTTGGTGGTGGACAGCCGGGCGATCCCCGACTGCACACCCCTGCCGGCCTGCGGGCTGGCCGATGGGGCCACCGTCACGGTCGGGCCCCCGCCTACCCGCGTCGTGGCCGAGCTCCACGTGGTGGCCGGGCCCCTGTCCCCTCGGTCGTCGTCGCTGGAGGAACCCGTCCTGATCGGGCACGGTGCCGGCTGCGGGCTCCACCTGGACCATCCCTCGGTCGCCGCCGCCCAGGCCATCGTCGAGCCGACCCCGGGCGGGTGGACGGTGAGTGCGATCACGACCGAGCCGACCACGACCCTGGACGGCGAGCCGCTGAGCGGACCCATCCCACTCCGGCCGGGCGCGGTGCTGTCGATCGGCGCCGTGGATCTGCAGCTCCTCCCGCCCGAGACCCCCGCCCGCGTCCCGCCGCCTGCCGCTCCCGTGCACCGGGCCGTGTCCACCTGGGCCCCGGCGCCGGCTGCGCCCCCGCCACCGCCCGACCCGCCCAGCCCGCCGCCGCCGCCGAGCCCGCCCGGCGCCCTCTCCCTGGCGCTGCCGGTCGTGGTCGGCGCGGTCCTGGCCGTGACCGTCCACCCGGCTGCGGGCCTGGTCGCCGCGGCCACCCCCCTCCTGGCCGTGGGCGCCCACCTCGACGCCCGGCGTCGCCACCGACGCGACCGGCGTGGCGACGAGGCCGCCGAGGCGGATGCCCTCGACCGTCACCGCCGCCTGCTCGCGGCTCACCAACGGGCCCTCGCCGCGCTGGCGCGGTCTGCGTTCCCGACCACCGTCGACGCCCTCGGCCGCGCCCGGGCCGGTGTCGGGCTCTGGCCCATCCGGGCCGAGGACCCGACCGTTCGCCACCTGGCGGTGGGCTGGATCGATGACCCGATCCGGGCCCCGGCGACCGTCGACCTGCAAGCCGACCGCCGGCTCGGGCTCGCCGGGCCCCGACCGTGGGCCGAGGCCGTGGCCCGGGCGCTGGTCATCCAGGCCACGGCCCGCTCCGGCCCCACCGCCTGGCGCCTTGTCGCCCCCGACAGCCCGGCGTGGCGATTCGCCCGGTGGCTCCCCCATGGGCAGGGCCATGGGGCGCCCCTGGGCATCGGTACCGATGGAGCCGGCCCCGGCCTCGAGGTGGCCGACCACCGGGCGCAGCTGACCGACCGGTGCGGGGCCGTCCTCGAGTGGACCCCCGACGGGGCCCGACTCTGGGACGCCGCCGCCGATCGGGCCGGGCGCCCGGTTCGCCCGTTCCTCGCCTCGGCCGAGATCGCCGAGAGCTACGGCCGGGCCTCCGCCCGCTGGACCGATCCCGACCCGGCGAGCGCGTCGTTGCCCGATCGGGTCGGACTGACGGCCCTGTTGGCCGGCGTCGGGGCGCCGGACGAGGGCGGGCGCCGGCGCCTCACCGCGCCATTGGGGCTCGGCGCCGAGGGCGTCATCACCGTCGACCTGGTGGCGGACGGGCCGCACGCCCTCGTCGCCGGCACCACAGGGGCGGGCAAGAGCGAGCTGCTGCGGACCTGGGTCACCGCCCTCGCCCGCCGCCATCCACCGTCGGCGGTGGCGTTCGTCCTCGTGGACTACAAGGGCGGTAGCGCCTTCGACGCCTGCGCCCGGCTCCCCCACGTCACCGGCGTGGTCACCGATCTTGACGCCGGACTGGGCGAGCGGCTGCTCGTAGGCCTCCGGGCCGAGCTCCGGGAGCGGGAGGCCGGCCTGCGCCACGCCGGGGTGGGTGACCTCCGCGACCTTGCCGACGGCCCGCCTCGGCTGGTGATCGTCGTCGACGAGTTCGCCACCCTCGCCGCTGAGCTGCCCGACTTCCTCGGAGCGCTGGTCGACGTCGCCCGACGGGGCCGGAGCCTCGGTGTCCACCTCGTGTTGGCCACCCAACGTCCTGCCGGCGCCGTCAACGACGACATCCGGGCCAACACCGCCCTGCGGCTCTGTCTGCGCACCCTCGATGCCACCGACTCCCAGGACGTGCTCGGCGGCCCCGAAGCGGCCCACCTGCCCACCGACCAGCCGGGCCGGGCCTGGCTCCGTCGCGGCCAGGGGCTACAGCTGGTGCAGGTCGCCACGACCTCGGGGCGGGAGGCGCCGGCGACCGGAGCCGCCCTGACCGTGCACCGGATCGGCGAGCCGTGGCCCGATGCCGACGGCGACGGCCTGCTCGAGCTCGACCGGCTGGTCGAGGACGCCGCCGCGGCGTGGGGCGATCGCCCTCGCCCGACCCCGGCCTGGCGGCCGCCCCTACCCGAGCGCCTGCTGCTGACCGCCGAGCGCGGGGCCGAACGCGATCCCGGTCGTGTCCGACTCGGACGGTCCGATCGACCCGCCGAGCGCACCCAACCCCTGCTGACCTGGTCGCCGGGCACCGGCCATCTCGTGATCCTCGGTGGTCGCGGGTCGGGGCGCACGACGGCCGTGCGCACCGCCGTCCTCGGCCTGGCCCGCGACCGCTCGCCCGAGGCGCTCCACCTCCAGGTGGTCAGCCGGGCCGGCGACCTGGCCGACCTGGCCGACCTACCCCACGTGGGCGCGGTCGTACCGGCGCACGACCGCGAGACCGTGCGTCGCCTGATCGGTCGCGTCGCCGCCCGAGCCGGCGACGAAGGCCGGTTGTCGGTCGTGGTGGTCGACGGTTACGAGGGCCTGGCTGCGTCGATCGACGACCTCGACGGCCTGCGCCTCCTGGACGACATCGACCGGCTGGCCCGCGACGGAACCGTCCACGGCGTGGCCCTGGTCCTCACCAGCAGCCGGCCGACGCTCCTGCCGCCGTCCCTGCTGGCCACAGCCGACCAACTCGTCGTACTGGGCCTGGACGACCCGGCCGACTACGGCCTGCTCGGTCTCCGCCCACCGACGCGGGCCCCTTCCCCCGGCCGGGGCCGGTCCAGCGTCGGCCACGAGGTGCAGCTGGGGCTGGTCGACACGTCCGTGGCCGAGGTGACGGCGGCCCACGGTCCCCCGGCCCCGGGGACCGGTCCCCCGTCGGTCGGGCCGTTGCCCCGACAGCTGAGCCGGCGCGACCTGGAGGCCGATGGGCCGGGCCTCGCGCTCGGGCGACGGGACCGCGACCTCGGCACCGCCCGCGTGGAGCTGCTGGCCGGGGCGCCGTTCGTGATCAGCGGTCCGCCTCGATCCGGTCGCTCCAGCGCTCTGCACCGGCTCCTGGCCGCACCCGATCGCCCGCCGACGGTGCACCGTCCCGGCGACGACGCCGACCGCTTCCGCGCCGAGGTCCGGGCCTGGCTGGAGCGGCCCGGCCCCCGGCTCTTCGCCGTGGACGACGCCGAGGCCCTGGCCGACCCCGACGGGGTCCTGCGGGCCCTCGTGACCCGCCGCCATCCCGACGCCCTGATCGTGGTGAGCCTGCGGGCCGACGCCTGGCGGTCGGCCTACGGCTCGTGGCTGGCCGAGCTCCGACCAGCCGGCCACGGCCTGGCGCTGGCCCCCGATCCGGTGCACGACGCCGAGTCCTGGATCGTCCCCCTCCCCTCGGTCGGCCCCGTCCCGCCGCCCGGCCGGGGCGTGCTGGTGGGCGCCGGTGGGGCCGACGTCATCCAGGTGGCCGTCGCCGATGACTGATCTCCCCGGTCGTTGGGTCGCCGAGGCGGCGCTCGGCGGTCGCCCCGACCGGGTCGTGGTGCGGGCCCGGCGACCGGGCGAAGCGCCCGTCGTGGTCAAGGCCACCGCCCCCGACGCCGGCTGGGCCGCCCGCGCCGCGCTGCGCCGCGAAGCCCGCCTCCTGGCCGGGGTGCAGGGCGACGGTGTGGTCCGGCTCCTCGAGGTCGTCGATCGTCGGGGACGAACGGCGGTCGTGCTCGACCTCGTCCCGGCCGGCTCGCTGGCCGACCACAGCGCCCCCGATCCGGAGCCGGTCGTCGCCCAGGTGACGGCCACGGTCGACCGCCTGCACCGCCTCGGCCTCGCCCACGGCGCCCTTCGGCTTGAGCACGTCCTCCTCGACGCCGACGGCCGACCGGTCCTCTGCGGCTTCGGCACCGCCCACCGCTCGACGAACCCCGAGCCCGACGCCACCGCCCTCGCCGACCTCGTCCGAACCCTTCGTTCCGGCCTCTGATCCTCGGCCCCTGGCCGGAGGATCAGAGGTCCAGGCGGAGGAGGTCGTCCTCGGTCTCCCGCCGGACGACGAGGCGGGCGTCGCCGTCCTTCACGAAGACGACCGGGGGCCTCGGGACCTTGTTGTAGTTGGAGCCCATCGAGTGGCCGTAGGCCCCGGTGACCGGGGTGGCCAGGATGTCGCCCACGGCCAGGTCGGCGGGGACCCGGCCCTCGGCCACCAGCAGGTCGCCGGACTCGCAGTGCTTGCCCACGACCCGGACGGGGCGGTCCCGCACGGCGTCGGTGGCCCGGGGCAGGAAGGTCTCGTAGCCGCTGCCGTAGAGCACGGGGCGGGGGTTGTCACTCATGCCGCCGTCGACGGCGACGTAGGTGCGGATGCCGGGCAGGTCCTTGATGGTGCCGACCGTGTAGAGCGTGAGGGCGGCGGCGGCGGCGATGGCCCGACCGGGCTCGGCGGACACCCGGGCGGTGATGCCGACGTCGACGCAGGCGGCCCGTACGGCCCCACCCCACTCGCTGATCGTCGGGGCCGTCTCGCCCTCGACGTAGGCCACACCCAGGCCACCACCGATGGACAGCTCGGGCAGGCCTTGGCCGTTGACGAAGGGGGCCAGGGCCTCGACGGCCTGGAAGAAGGAGTCGACGACGAAGACCTGGCTGCCGATGTGGGCGTGCAGCCCGATCAGGTCGACCGAATGCAGGGCGCTCAGGCGCTCGACGGCCTGGCCGGCGGCGCCGGAGCTGAGGCCGAAGCCGAACTTGGAGTCGTCCTGGCCGGTGCGCACGTACTCGTGGGTGTGGGCCTCGACGCCAGGCGTGACCCGGACCAGGACCTGGGGGCGGCTCGGGGAATCGGGGGCCAGGCGCTCGAGCCGGTCCACCTCGTCGAAGGAGTCGACCACGACGCGACCGACCCCCGCTTCGAGGGCCCGGGCCAGCTCGCTTTCGGATTTGTTGTTGCCGTGCAGGACCAGCCGGTCGGCCGGGACCCCCGCGGCGAGGGCCACGTGGAGCTCACCGCCGGTGGCCACGTCGAGGTGCATCCCCTCCTCGTGGGCCAGGCGGGCCATGGCCGTGCAGAGGAAGGCCTTGGCCGCGTAGGCCACGCCGTCGCCGAAGGCGGCCACCGCCTCCTGGCTGCGGGCCCGCAGGTGGGCCTCGTCGTAGACGAAGACGGGGGTCCCGAACTCGACCGCCAGGTCGAGCAGGTCACAGCCCCCGACGCTCAGGCGGCCGTTGTCGGCCACCATGGCCGTGTCGGCCAGCAGGCCCCGCGGGAGGGGGGTCACATCTCGTCGGGCGCGCTGGCCCCGAGCAGGTCCAGGCCGATGGTCAGGCCGATGCGCACGGACTCCACCAGCCACAGCCGGGCCTGGGTCAGGGCCGGGTCGACGCTGTCGGCCACCACGTAACAGTCGTGGTAGAAGCCGTGGAACCGCCCGGCCAGCTCCCGGACCCAGCTGGTGACCTGGTGGGGCGCCCGACCCAGGGTCGCCCCGGCCACCACCTCGGGCAGCTCGGACAGCGACCGCAGCAGCTCCAGCTCCCGCTCGTGGGTGAGCAGACCGAGGTCGGCAGCGGCCAGCGGCGCCCGCTCGACACCCCGCTCGACCACCTTCCGGCTGATGGACTGGATCCGGGCGTGGGCGTACTGCACGTAGAAAACCGGGTTCTCCATGGCCTGGCTGGCCACCTCGGCCAGGTCGACCGTCTGCTGGCTGTCCATGGACTGGAGCAGGAAGGTGAGGCGAGCGCTGTCGGCGCCGACCTCGTCCAGGATCTCCGCCAGCGTGATGATGTTCCCCGCCCGACGGGACAGGCGCACCGGCTCCCCCGCCCGAAGCAGGTTGACCAGCTGGGTGATCACGATCTCCAGCTCGTCGGGGTCGTGACCGAGGGCCTGGACCGCGGCCTTCAGCCGGGAGACGTAGCCGTGGTGGTCGGCCCCCCAGACGTTGATGAGCAGCTCGAAGCCCCGGGCGAACTTGTCCCGGTGGTAGGCGATGTCGGGCAGCAGGTACGTGTACTCGCCGTCGGTCTTGACCAGCACCCGGTCCTTGTCGTCGCCGTAGTCGGTCGACCGCAGCCAGGTGGCCCCGTCCTGGTCGTAGGCCACGCCCCGGTCCCGCAGGTCGGCCAGGGTCTGCTCGATCGCCCCCGAGGCGACCATGGAGCACTCACTGAAGTAGGTGTCGAAGACGATGCCGATCCGAGCCAGCGTGTCGGCCTGGTCTCGGCGCGCCCGCGCCAGTCCCCATTCGAGGGGATCGGCTTCGTCGGGCATCTCGGCGGCCCAGTCATCGATGTACTCGCCCTGGTAGCCGCCCTCGGGTGGCTCCTGGCGGTCCTTCCGGGCCACCAGAGACTCGGCGTAGAGCCGGGCCTGCGTGCCCCGGTCGTTGACGTAGAACTCCCGCTCGACGTCGTGGCCGGTGCGCTCCAGGAGCCGGGCCACCGAGTCGCCGTAGACCGCGCCCCGCGCGTGGCCGGCGTGGAGGGGCCCGGTGGGGTTGGCACTGACGAACTCGACGTTGACCTTCTTGCCCCCACCGAGGTCGGGCGTGGCGAAGCCCTCGGTTCCCTCGGTGACGACCTGGGTGAGGATGTCGTGCAGCCAGCCGTCGTCCAGGTGGAAGTTGACGAAGCCGGGACCGGCGATCTCGACCTTGGCCACGTGCGGGGCGGGGTCGGCCTCGAGGGCGGCAACCAGGTCGCCGGCCAGCTCACGGGGGTTTCGCCCGGCGGCCTTGGCCGAGGCCAGGGCGACGTTGGATGACCAGTCTCCGTGCTCACGCCGGGCGGGTCGCTCGAGGTGGATCGCCGCGGGCGCGGCGACGCCGCAGGAGGTGAGGGCGGCCCGGAGGGCATCGGCGAGCGAGTCGGTGACCACGATGCAGAGAGGCTACGGCCCGACCCCCGCCGTTCTGGCGCTGATTCGGGGCCGGGGATCAGCCCGATCCGACCTCGAGAACGGCAGCGCCGTGGACCCGGTCGTGGGCCAGGTCGGCCAGGGCCCGGTCGGCCTGGTCCAGCGGGTACGGAGTGGTCGTCACCTGGATGCCGATGCGGGCGGCGACGGCCAGGAAGTCCTGCCCGTCCTGACGCGTGTTGGCCGTGACCGAACGGACCTGGCGCTCCTGGAACAGGTGGCGCTGGTAGTCGAGGGGCGGGACGTCGCTCAGGTGGATGCCGGCGATGGCCAGGGTCCCTCCCCGGTCGAGGGCTTCGAGGGCGGCCGGCACGATCTCGCCCGCCGGGGCGAAGCAGATGGCCGCGTCGAGGGCCTCCGGCGGTCGGTCGAAGGTGTCCCCCACCCAGGCGGCGCCGAGGTCGGCGGCCAGGTCCCGGGCCTCGGCCGACCGGGTCATCACATAGACCGTCGCCCCTTCGGACAGCGCGACCTGGGCAGCCAGATGGGCCGATCCTCCGAAGCCGTAGATCCCCAGCCGCCCGCCCGGCGGCAGCTCGGCCCGCCGCAGCGAGCGGTACCCGATGATCCCGGCGCAGAGCAGGGGGGCGGCGTCAGCGTCGCTGAACCCCGCGGGCAGGGCGTAGGCATAGCGCTCGTCGACGACCGCGTGCTCCGCGTACCCACCGTCGTCGTCCCAACCGGTGAAGCGGGGGGCGACACACAGGTTCTCGTCGCCCCGGACGCAGAACCGGCACGTCCCGCAGGTCCCCCGTAGCCAGGCGATCCCGATGCGCTCACCGACGGCGAACCGGGACGCGCCCGGCCCCAGCCGGTCGACGACGCCGACGATCTCGTGACCGGGCACCACGTCGGGCCGGTGGACGGGCAGATCGCCCTCGGCCACGTGCAGGTCGGTCCGGCAGACCCCGCAGACCGAGACCCGGACCCGGACCTCGCGGTCGACGGGCTGCGGAGACCGACGACCCCCCCACCGCAGCGGGCCGTCGTCGACAGGTCCCGGCGAATGGACCACCCAGGCGTTCACAGGAGCGCCCTCGGCAGGACTCGAACCTGCGCACACGCCTCCGGAGGGCGATGCTCTATCCGCTGAGCTACGAGGGCTGGACCCCCGACTCTACCGGCCTCCCGGGGCCTACCTGCAGGTGATGTCGGGCGGGGCCTCGCCCGGCGTGCGGCCGATCGCATCGGTGATGGGCACGCCCTCGCTGCCGTCGGCCACGTCCACCTCGGCGTCGGGGTCCTCGACCACGCCGTTGGTCACCAGGTCGCCGGCGGTGACCACCCGGTCGACCATCGGCGGTTCGTCGCCCTCGGGCCGGGGTGTCTCCTGCACGGTCGTGAAGTCCATGCCGGTGACCACCACGACCGTGCCGGGGTCCACCGCAGCATTCTCGACCAGCTCCGGCGGGGTGGTCAGGTGGCGGGCCACCACGTCGGCCGCCGCGATCTCGCCAGGGGCGAAGTGGACCTGGGTCACGGCCAGGGGCAGGCCGTCGATGGCCTCGGTGCCGGTGAACTGGAAGCCGACCGTGCTGAGGGCCTGGCCCACGGCGTCGGCCCGACCCTCGGTGCCGCTGGCGTCGATGACCTTCACCTGGACCAGGCCGGGCGTGAAATCGGCGGCCGCGTGGCCCCGGAACTGGGCCAGGACGTTGTCGGCGTCGGGCTCGACGATGCGCAGGACCGCGGCGCCGCCGGCGGTCGTGTAGTCCTCGACCGGCAGTGTCCGGTTGATCACCGTGTCGGGGCCGATCGACCGGAAGCGCAGGGCCAGGGCGGCCAGGTCGTCGAAGCTGAGCGCCTCGTCGAGGCCCACGCTGTCGACCCCGATGTCGATCATCTCGTTGAAGCGGCTGGCGGAGGTCAGGTCCAGGGACACCGCCTGCTCCACGGCTTCGACGATCAGCTGCTGCTGGCGGGTGATGCGGCCGAGGTCGCCGGTGGGGTCGGTGTTCCAGCCACCGTCCTCCACGTACTCCAACGATCGGCTCCGGGCCAGGGCCAGGGCCTGCCGGCCGTCCAAGGTCACACAGCCCTCGCCGTTGATGACCAGGCCGGTGTGCTGGTCCCGCATGGCCGTGTCGAACCACATCGGCACGCCGCCGATGGCCTCGACCAGGCGCTGGAAGCCGCTGAAGTCGACCTCGATGTAGTGGTTGATCGGGATGCCCAGCGACTCCTGGATGGTGTCGATCAGGGTCTGACGGCCGTTCGAGTAGGCCGTGTTGATGCGGTCCTCGGAGCCCGTGCCGGCGATGGGCAACCAGAGGTCCCGCGGGATCGACAGGAGCTTGACCTGCTCGGCATCGGGCTCGACCCGGGCCACCAGCACCGTGTCCGAGCGCTGGCCGCCCGGCTCGCTGCCGTCGAAGAAGGCGCCGGAATCGGCGGCGCCGGCGTCGAGGTCCTCGCGGGAGTCGGAGCCGACGAGCAGGAAGTTCTGGGGCTCGCCGCTGGCCGCCGAGGCCAGGGTGATGTCGCCGTAACGGGGGATCTGCTCGAAGCGGTAGCGGGCGTAGCCGATGGCCGTCGCCGCGGCGATGCAGCCGACCGAGGTGAGCAGGCCGAGGGAGATGACGGTGCGCTGGCGCCACGTCCGTCGGCCCCGCGGGCGGCGCTCGTCACTCTGCTCCGCGGGAGAGGAGGGGGACGGATCGCCGTCGGACGGGGCGGCGCGCCGTCCGCGCCTGCGCTTCGCCATGAGATCGCGAGCGTAGTGGTCTGTAACCAAACCGCAATGTCAGGGCCGGGCCGTGCTCAGTCGGCCCGCCAGCCGGTCCACGCGTCGACGGCCACGGACACGACCGGGCCCGGGGGCGGGGCGTCGACATACTGGGGATAGCGGTCGGCGAGGGCCTCGACGGCTTCGGCGAAGGCGTCCCCGTCGGCGATCACCGACGCCGTCCCCCGTAGCCGTACCCACCACAGCCGCTCCCAGTCGTCCTCGTAGTGGTCGACCAGCACCGTCACCTCGGGGTGGGCCGCGATGTTGGCGAGGCGCCGCAGACGGGTGGTCGATTTGGGCTTCTGGTCGACGATGCTGACCAGCCGGTCACCCTCGAGCAGGGCGAAGGTGATCGGGATCACGTCGACCCCGAGGCCGGGATTGACGGTGGCCAAACGGGCCACCCGGGCCGAGGCGACCAGCGCCCGGGCCTCGTCGGTGTCCACGTCAGTCGGGCCGGGGTTCCTTGGGCAGGCCCAGCACCCGCTCCCCCACGATGTTGCGCTGGATCTGGGCGGTCCCGCCCCAGATGGTCTCGGACCGGCTGAAGAAGAAGGCCGACTGCAGGATGCTGGCCGGGTAGTCCTCGTTCGCCCGGCGGGCCCCGTAGCCGGGGACGGCCTCCTCGGCAGCGGCGTTGCCGGTGAGGATCTGGCCGCCCATGCCGGCGATGTCCATGGCCAGCTCCATCACGTCGCGGTGGTACTCGGACCAGAACATCTTGTTGGTGGCCCCCAGGGCGGCGACCCCGAGGTCCTTGTTCCCGGTCAGCACCGACGACAGCGAACGCAGGCCGTTGACCTTCATGATCTGCACCATCGACCACGCATGAGCCAGGCCCTGACGGACCTTCGGGTCCTCGGCGGTTCCGTTGGCCTTGGCCATCTCGACGATGCCCTCCAGCTCCTTCTCGAAGCGCCGGTAGCCGGTTGTGGCCGAGGTGCCCCGCTCGAAGCCGAGAGTGGCCATGGCCACCTTCCAGCCGCCGTTGACGCCGCCGAGGACGTTGTCCTTGGGACAGCGGGCGTCGGTGAAGAAGACCTCGTAGAACTCGGCCGAGGCGTCGATCTGCTTGATGGGCCGGACCTCGATGCCTGGCTGTTTCATGGGGCAGAGCAGGTAGGAGATGCCCTTGTGCTTGGGGGCGTCGGGGTCGGTACGGGCCAGCACGAAGATGTAGTCGGCGAAACCGGCCTGGGTGGTCCAGATCTTCTGGCCGTTGAGGACCCACTCGTCGCCGTCCAGCTCGGCCCTGGTCTTGAGCCCGGCCAGGTCCGAGCCGGCGTCGGGCTCGGAGAAGCCCTGGCACCACGAGATCTCCCCGCGGAGGATCTTGGGGATGAACTCCTGCTTCTGGTCCTCGGTCCCCCACTGCAGGATGGTGGGGCCCACGAGGGTGTCGCCGAAGAAGTCGGCCCTCATCGGCGCCCCGGACCGGTGGAATTCCTCGGCCAGCACGACGGCATGCATGGTGGGCAGGCCCCGACCGCCGTACTCGGTGGGCCAGGAGGCGCACAGCCAGTTGCCCTCGTGCAGCTTGGCCGTCCACCCCCGGTTGAACGCCTTGCGCTCCTCCAGGGTCATCTCGAACCCCTCGTCGAACCACCCGGCGGGCAGGTTCTCCTCCAGCCAGGAGCGGACCTCGGCCCGGAACTCCTCGGCGTCGGCGGGATAGGTCAGGTCCATGGGAGGAATCTTGACCACTCGGTCAAGTTTTTTCCACTTCGTCGATCAGGCCGGCGCCACGACCGTCTGCTCGCTTCGGGTGATCGGCGGGCGGAGGCCGGTCCGAGCGAACATCCTCACCCGCTCCGGACCACCGACGACGACCCTGACGAACGCCGCCTTGGCGGTCTGTAGGGCGAGGCGGCGACCTGCCGTCGACGGAGCACTAACCGGCCTCCCCGGTCGTCGAACCAGGTTCGGGCGTCGGCGGCACGGTCGCACCGCCATCAGCGGCCGGCGGCGCGGCTTTGGGCTTCGGAGGGGGCGTCCCGAGCTTGACGGGGGCCCAGGCGTTGTCGGGCCAGCGGCGACGGCTGACGATGGACAGGCGGCGCATCAGCTTGATGGCGTCGGGGTCGCTGTCGCCCGGGCGGCTGATGATCACCCCGTCGGCGAGCATCCCCTTGATGATCGCCCGGCCGAGGTCGGTGCGGACGACGGTCAGCGTCCAGTCGTTGTCCTTGCCGATGCCCCCGGTGGAGATGTCGGCGTGCTCGGCGGCGAAGTCCGGGCAGGTCTTGCAGCCCTCCCGGGTCCAGGCGTGGCACTCCTTGAGGTTGACCTCGTGGTAGCTGCCGTCGTGGAGCCAGATCTGGAAGACGCCCTTGATGTTGACCTTCTTGATGTCGGCCTTCTTCAGGCCGTACTTGGCCTCGAAGAGCTCCTCGAAGATGGCGTCGTCGAAGGTCTTGGAGCAGAGCAGGCCGATGTTGAAGACGAACGGCTTGCCCGCTTTGCCCACCTTGCGGTGCCACATCACCGGAGGCACCGAGGACTGGCAGCTCATGCCGACGAGGGCCAGCTTGGACAGGCCCCGCTCCTTGGCCTCGGTCACAGCCAGGGTGTTGGCCGAGTACGTGTAGCGGCTCCCGGCGGAGGCCAGGACTTCCTCCTTGTTGGCCGCCACGCCGGGGATGGCCTTCCACGTCGAGCCGTCGCCCTCCAGGAAGGAGGTGAGGGCCCCGTCGATGTAGCCCTTGTCCAACGCCCAGATGAGCAGGGCCGAGACCAGCCCGCCGTCCTGGCCCATCTGGTGGACCATGTCGTCGGAGGCCCTCGTCAGGAGGATGTCCCTGTAGACCCCGGACATCTCGTCGGGCTCGCGGTCGTGGGCGAAGAGGTGCTCATTGGCGTCCTCCTCCCAGGCCCGGAACCGGGGGCAGGCCCGGGTGCAGCTCGTGCAGCCCTTCTGGCCATGGCCGCAGTCGGTGGGGCCCAGATCGTCCTCCAGGTGGAACGGCTGGTAGCCCCCCTGCTCGTGGTTGTACCCGATCACGTCGTGGGGGCAGGCGATGACACAACCCGCGCAGCCGGTGCAGAGGCCGAAGTCGATCACCTCCTCGAAGAGCTCCTTCCACTGATGGGTCCAGCGGGTGCGGGTGGGGGCGGGCTCGGTGGTGGTCATGGTCCTCAGGCGGGCACGGTGGTGGACGCAACGGTGGTCAGCGGTCCTGCCGCCTCGATCTCGAGGTAGCAGGCGGTGCGGATGCGGTCGACGGGACCGGGCACCGCGGTGGGGTCGGCCTGGAGGGCCTCGTCGATCTCCAGGAAGCGGTCGAAGGGGATCTCGGCCCGGATGTCGTCGTACACGCACCGGCAGAAGTCCCCGGGCCGGGTGAAGGCGGGGCTCTCGGCGTCGGCGGTGCAGGTGGCCATGAAGTCGTCCTCGATGCGGGCGTCGTAGTCAGTTGACGGGCCCTCGTCCCGGAGGGAGAGGATGCCACCCACGACGACGACGGCCAGAACCACCGCCGCGGCGGCCCCGACCACCAGCTTGCTCACGCCACGACCGTGGTCGTCGTGGGCGGGGCGGGGGGCCGGGGCGTCGTCGGCAGGGGGACGGGGTCGCCCAGGGTCGGCTCGGCGCCGAGGGAGCGCACGCACGTGGCCAGGAGCTCGAGGGCCAGGTCCAGCTCACCGCCGGGCAGTCGGGTCGGGGCGATGTCGAAGTCGTCCGCCAGCAGGTCGTCGACGGCGGGCAGGTCCTTGAAGGCCACCGTCCGGGACAGGGCTTCGTACCAGCAACCGCAGACCCGTGGCGCGCCGGGCCCCCCGTACGCGTCGGTGCACTGCCCGAGGAAGTCCTCCTGGAAGGCGGCGTCGTAGTCGGCCGCTTCACCGTCGCTGCACGCGGCGGCGACGAACAGGGTCACGGCGAGCGCCACACCGACACACAGCCCACGGGAACGACCCATGGCCCGCACCGTACCCACGCCATGAAAAACAGGCCTGATGGCCCATATGGAGGAGGGCGGACGTGACCGATCACGTTCGGGTAGCGCCTGCACGGCCCTGTCGGTGAGGTCTCAACGACGAGTCCTCACCGCACCGGCCGGAGCGGGGACCGGGGCTTCTTCGGCGGCGCCTCGGTCCCCGCCAAGCGGGTGCTGCCGCTCTCGCCTCGCCTTCGGCCCGGCGAATCTCCCTGTGCCTGCGGTCGGCGGCCGCGCGGTCTTCGGTGACCCGACCGGCAAAGCCGGATCGGGTCACGCCGAAGGGGTCACGGGGGGGCGCCCCCCTCGGGCTCCCCCCCGTGACCCTTCTGCTGCTCGCGCTCGCGCGCGGTGCAGCACCTCATCGAGCATTGGCTCGGTCAGCTTCCCGGTGAAGGTGTTCTGCTGGCTGACGTGGTAGCTGCAGAGCATCGTTGCGCCGTTGGGGGCTTCGACCTCGGCGCCGTGGGCGAACGTCGGGCGGGGCTTGACGCCCAGGTACGTGCTCATCGCCTGGTAGGCGAACTGGCCGAGCACCACGAACACCGACAGGTCGGCCAGCAGGGCCAGCTCCCGCTCCAGCCAGGGCCGGCAGGTGTCCCGCTCCTCCGGCGTGGGCTTGTTGGCCGGCGGGGCACAACGCACCGGCGCCGTTATCCACGCCCCGGTGAGGGCCAACCCGTCGCCCCGGTGGTCCGACGCGGCCTGGTTGGCGAAGCCCGTGCGGTGCAGGGCGGCGTAGAGGAAGTCCCCCGAGCGGTCACCGGTGAACATGCGCCCCGTCCGGTTGGCCCCGTGGGCCGCGGGCGCCAGCCCGATGATCACCACCCGGGCCGCGGGATCGCCGAACCCGGGCACGGGCCGGCCCCAGTAGTCCTCGTCGGCGTAGGCCGCCCGCTTCTCGCGAGCCACCTCCTCGCGCCAGGCCACCAGCCGGGGACAGGCCCGGCACGCCGTCACCGCCGCCTCGACGGCCACCAGCGAATCAGCCACCGCCGGAGCGTACGAGGGCCTCACCGATAGGTTGACGCCCTCATGGCGACCCGGTCCACGCCTCCGACCCTCGTGCTGCTCGTCCGCCACGGGCTGACGCCGACGACCGGCACCCGCCTGCCCGGACGGGCCCGGGGCCTGCACCTGTCCGACGCCGGGAAGGCCCAGGCCGAGGCCGTCGCCCAGCGCATCGCCCCCCTGGGGGACGTGGCCGCCGTCTACGCCTCGCCGCTGGAACGGGCCCGCGAGACCGCCGCCCCCATCGCCAAGGCCACCGGCAACCGGGTCCGCACCCTGGCCGACCTGCACGAGTGCGATTTCGGCCAGTGGACGGGCAGGAAGCTTTCCGACCTGCGCAAGAAGAAGGAATGGGCCCGGGTGCAACGCAACCCCTCGGGGTTCCGCTTCCCCAAGGGCGAGTCCTTCGGCGAGATGCAGGTGCGGATCACCGACGCCCTGGCCCAGCTCCGGGCCCGGCACCCCGGCCAGCGGGTCGTGGCCGTGTCCCACGCCGATCCCATCAAAGCGGCCGTGGCCCACGCCATGGGGACCCACCTGGACCTGTTCCAGCGGGTCGTGATCTCGCCGTGCTCGGTGAGCGCCGTGGCGCTGACCGACGACGGCCCCCTGGTGCTGGCGGTGAACGCCGTCGATGACCTGAAGCGCCTGGTGCCGTCGTGAGGAAAGACGGGCGATGAGCGATTTCGACCTGCGGGAACCGGAGCGGTTCACGGCCGGCGTGGTGGGCGAGCCCGGCTCCCGGGTCTTCTTCCTCCAGGCCGTGGAGGGGACCCAGGTGGTCAGCCTCCGCCTGGAGAAGCAGCAGGTGGGGGCTCTGGGCCAGTACCTGCAGGGGGTCCTGTCCGACCTCCCGGTGGTCCCCGGCGACGAGCTGCCGACGACCATGGACCTGGCCGAGCCCGTCGTGGCCGAGTGGATCGTGGGCACGCTGGCCGTGGCCTACGACGGGGCCGAGGACCGGGTCGTCCTGCAGGCCGACGAACTGGTCGACGAGGACGCCGAGGAGGAGGGCGGTCACGCCCGCTTCCACCTGACCCGGGCCCAGGTCGTCGCCTTCTGCGCCCACGCCGAGACGCTGGTCGCCGCCGGGCGGCCGCCTTGCCCGATCTGTGGCCAGCCCCTGGACCCCGCCGGCCACGTCTGCCCTCGGAGCAACGGCCACAAGTGACCGGCGAGGCCGACCTCACCCTGCTCCGGGAGGGCGAGATCGCCGTCGAAGGGCGCATGCCCTACAGCTCGAACGGCACGTTCCTGGTCCGCGTGACCCTCGAGGGAGCCGAGGAGCTGGCCGTCTACAAGCCGGTACGGGGCGAGCGGCCCCTCTGGGACTTCCCCAGCGGGCTGGCCCGCCGGGAGGTGGCCGCCTACGAGCTGTCCGTCGCCCTCGGCTGGGACCTGGTGCCCGCCACCGTGCTACGGGACGGCCCGGCCGGTGAGGGCTCGGTCCAGCGCTTCATCGACGCCGACTTCAGCGAGCACTACTTCACCCTGCGCGAGGACGAGGCCTACGACCACGCCTTCCGTCGCCTCTGCGCCTTCGACCTGGTGGCCAACAGCGCCGACCGCAAGGGCGGCCACTGCCTCATCGACAGCGACGGCCACATCTGGGCCATCGACAACGGGCTCAGCTTCCACCACGAGTTCAAGGTGCGGACGGTGATCTGGGACTACGCCGGCGAGCCCCTGCCCGACGACGTTGGCGCCGGCCTGAGCGCCCTGGTGGCCGAGGGGCTCCCCGAGACGCTCGCCGCGCTGCTCGACCCTTTCGAGCGGGACGCCGTCCTCACCCGGGCCGGTGCCTTGCTGCAGACCGGGTCGCTGCCCCACGACCGGTCGGGTCAGCGCTACCCCTGGCCCCTCGTGTGAGCGATCCCCTCGACCGGGACCCCTCGTCCTGGCACCGGCGGTGCCGGTGGGGACCGGCAGATCCGGTGCCAGAACGACGAGGGGGGACGTGAAGTCGGTCGACGAGGCGGTCCGTGACGGCGACCTCGACGAGCTGGTCCGTCGCGTCGACCGGCTCTGCTCGACCCGCGAATGGGACGAGCTGGTTCGGCTCCGGGACAAGGCGAAGGCGGCCGTCGAGCGTGGGTTCCAGCTGTGGCCGGCCGCGTCGTACGCCGAGTACCGCCTGGCCCTCGAGGCCCCCGGCGAATGGGCCGCCACCGTCCTCGTCGAGGGCTCGGGGTTCATGGCCCTCGGCCCCCTCCATGAGGTCGCGGCATCGACCCACACCTGGGCCGAGCTGGCCGACCACCACCCGGGTGGGGCCCACGTCGCCCTGGCCGCCCAAGAGCGGGTCCTCCGGGGTGAGGACCTCACCGGACGCCTCGACGGCCTCCCCGAGATCTTCGAGCTGCCGCCGGTGCTCCAACCCTGGGAACCGGCCTACGCCCTGGCCACCTACCGGCCGGACACGGCCGACTTCCCCACCCCCGAGCGGCCGTCGCCATTGCCGACCCTCTTCGGGGCCCCAGGCGGGCGCGTCGACGATCCGGTCGTGACCACGGCGCTGATCGACATCGTTCGCACCTGGGCCGGCGAGTCCAACGGCCGGGTGGAGACGATCGCCGTCGAAGGCGATGCCACGGCCGCGGTGGCCGCCCTGGGCCTCAGCAGCGGCCGCCTGATCGAGATCACCGCCGCGGACGCTCTGGCCCACATGGCCTGGGCCGGCGCCTCCGGCGGGGCCCACGGGCGCCGTCGGGGGGCAGCGACCGGCCGCTTCCGGGCGTGGTGGGCGCTGGCCACCCTCACCGGCCTCGACGAGGACTGGCCCGTCGACCCCGACGCCCTCGGCAACGCGGCCGCGGAGCTGACGTGGATCTGGTGGGACGCCGCCGAACCCGACACCGGCTGGTCCCTCCGTCTCGCCGTCGCCGACCCCGCCGACGGCCTTGCCTGGGCCCTGAACGCCAGCGACGCGACCAGCTAGCAGCCGACGGGGCCTTCCGGCGCGACGGTTCGCCCGGGTCAGGGCCGAGGGAGGCCCCGACGCCGCCCCCGGAGCCCGAAGGCCCAGGGACGGTGCCGAGCGCTCACCGGTTCTGGAGTGCTTCGATCAGTTTCGGGAGCACCTTGTGGACGTCGCCCACGATGCCGAGGTCGGCCACGCTGAAGATGGGGGCCTCGGCGTCCTTGTTGATGGCGATGATGTTCTTGGAACCCTTCATCCCCACCAGGTGCTGGGTCGCACCCGAGATGCCGCAAGCGATGTAGACGGTCGGCTTGACGACCTTGCCCGTTTGGCCCACCTGGTACGAGTACGGCACCCAGCCGGCGTCCACGATGGCCCGGGACGCACCCGGGGCCGCCTTGAGGAGCTTGGCCAGCTGCTCGATCATCTCGTACTTCTCGGACTCACCCAGGCCGCGGCCGCCGGAGACCACGACGGTCGCCTCGTCCAGCTGCGGGCCCTCGCGCTCCTCGACGTGACGGGCCTTGACCGTGGCCGTGCCCGTGGCGCCGGTGTCGGGCACGGCGAGAGCGACGACCTCAGCCGGGCCACCGCCGGACTCCTCGGCGGCGAAGGACTTCGGACGGATGACGGCCAGCACCGGACCGTCGCCGGTGAGCTTGGTCTCGATGTTGGTCACGCCACCGAACATCGGCTCGGTGGTCACGAGGGCGCCGCCGTCCACCGCCAGGTCGACGTTGTTGGTCGACACGGAGCGGTCCAGCTTGACCGCCAGCCGACCGGCCACGTCGCGACCGTCGTAGGTGGTGCCGAAGAGGATGGCGTCGGGGGCGTCGCCGCCCTGGACCGCGGCGGCGATGGCCGAGGCCACGGGGACGCCGGCCAGGACGTCACCGAGGTCACCGGTCGCGTACACCTTGGTGGCGCCGTGGGCGCCGAGGGTGGCGGCGACGACGGCGGCGTCACCGCCGTAGACGCACTCGACGGTGTCGGCCAGCTCGCGGGCCTTGGCCAGGATCTCGAGGGTGATCGGCAGGACCTCGCCGTCACGGGCCTCGGCGAACACCCAGATGCGGGAGAGAGCCATGATCAGATCACCTTCAGTTCGTCCAGGAAGGCAACGACGCGCTCGTGGGCGTCACCCTCGTCCTCGATGATCTCGCCGGCCTCGCGGGCCGGGGCGGCCGTGACCGCCACGACCTCCTGGCGGGCGCCGGCCCAGCCGACCTCGGAGGCATCGAGGCCGAGATCGGCGACCGAGGCCTCGTCGACGGGCTTGTTCTTGGCCGCCATGATCCCCTTGAAGGAGGGGTAGCGGGGCTCGACCACGCCAGCGGTCACCGAGACCACGGCGGGCAGCGGGCAGCTGACCTCGTCGTATCCCAGCTCCGTCTGACGCTGGACCTCGACGGTGCCGTCGGCCACGGCGATGTCCTTGGCGAAGGTGATCGAGGGCAGGCCCAGGAGCTCGGCCAGCATCTCGGGCAGGGTGCCCGTGTAGCCGTCGGTGGACTCGGTGGCGGTGAGGATCAGGTCCACGCCCTCGACCCGGCCGATGGCCTTGGCCAGCACCTTGGCGGTGGACAGCGCATCGGAGCCGGCGAGAGCCTCGTCGCTGACCAGGACGGCTTTGGCCGCGCCCATGGCCAGGGCCGTGCGCAGGCCACCGGTTTCGTTGTTGGGTGCCATCGAGACGAGGGTGACCTCGCCGTCACCGCCGGCGGTGTCCGCCAACTGCAGGGCCATCTCGACCCCGTACGAGTCGGACTCGTCCAGGATCAGCTTGGAATCACGCTTGAGCGTGTTGGTCTCGGGATCCAGCGCACTCGGCTCGGCCGGGTCGGGGATCTGCTTCACGCACACGACGATGTTCATCGGGCGCTCCAGGTGGGGGCATACATGGACCCGATTGTCGGCCGACACCCCGGCGACGGCCAAATCGGCCCCACCGCTAGCGTCGGCGCCCTGAAGCTCCTCCTGCTCGTCAACTCCTTGGCGTCCTCGGTCACGCCCCGCACCCGGGTCGTGATCCGCAAGGCCCTGTCGGCCGACCACGAGGTCGACGTGGCCGAGACCAACCGGCGGGACCACGCCACCTCCCTGGCCCGGGGCGCGGCCCACGCCGGGGTCGACGTCGTCGTCGTGCTCGGCGGCGACGGGACCCTGAACGAGGCGGCCAACGGCCTCGCCGGGTCCGACACCGCCCTGGCCACCCTCCCCGGTGGTTCGACCAACGTGTTCGCCCGCACCATCGGCCTGCCCAACGACCCCATAGAGGCCACCAGCGACCTGCTCGACGCCCTGGCCCGCAATTCCATCCGTCCCATCGGGCTGGGCAACGTCAACGGCCGCTACTTCCTCTTCCACACCGGTGTCGGCTTCGACGCCGCCATCGTGGCCCAGGTCGAGAAGCGCTCCGGGCTCAAACGCTACGCCGGTCACGCCCTCTTCATCTACGCCGGCATCGAGACCACCCTCGCTCATTACGACCGGCGTCACTCCCACTTCTCGGTCCACCACGCCGACGGCCAGGTGATCGAGGACGGCTACATGACCGTCGTCCTCAACACGAACCCGTACACCTACCTCGGCAACCGGCCCTTCAACCTGGCCCCCGATGCCGGCTTCGACCGGGGCCTGGCCGTGGTCACGGTGCGGACCATGAAGGTGCTGCCGTTCCTGGCCATCGCCGCCTCCGCCCTCGGCTCGGGCAAGCGGCTACGGAAGTCCGGGAAGGTGGACTACCGCACCGACGTCGAGTCCTGTGCGCTGGTCGCCCACGGCGCCATGCCCTACCAGGTCGACGGCGACCACCTCGGCGAGGTCGACCGCCTCGAGTTCCGCCACGAACCCGACGCCTTGCGACTGGTCCTGTGACACTCGAGTGGCCTCGCTGCACTCGGCAGCTCCGACGCCGCCGAGGCTGGACGTCGGTGCTGCTGCTCCACGCCGTTGCGCAGCGTCAGAAGAGGCTGGTGCCGCCCTCGTCAACCAGGCCCCGGGCCAGGTGGGGGACGTTGGTGCAGAGGCCGTCGACGCCATGGGCCAGGAGCTCGGCCATGCGCTCGGGATCGTCGACGGTCCAGACATTCACGGCGACGCCGGCCGCGTGGCAGCGGGTGATCAGCTCGATGTCGACGAACCAGTCGTACGGGTGCAGGGCGCTGTGGCCGGCGGCGACGACGACTTCGACCACGTCCTCGGTGGGCTCGATGACCAGCAGGGCGGTGGCCAGGTGGGGAGCCCGTTCCCGGATCCGCACGAGGGTGGCCGGGTTGAACGAGGAGATCAGCACCTCGTCGCGACCGCCCCGCTCGGCCAGGAGGGCCACCGTCGCCTCCGCCACCCACTCGTCGAGGTCGGGGGCCGGGTGGTCGTTCTTGATCTCGATGTTGACCCCCATGCCTTCGCAGGCGTCGAGGGCCGCGGCCAGGGTGGGCACCGACGCCGGGAGCTCGGGCGCCTCGAGCTCGACGATGGCCCGACCGTCGGGCAGGTGGGCGTCGTGGTGGACGACGAGGCCGCCGTCGGCGGTCCGACGGGCATCCAGCTCGACCCAGTCGGCGCCGTGCTCGGCCGCACCGAGGAACGCCTCGATCGTGTTCTCCGGGAAGGTGGCCGATGCCCCTCGGTGGGCGATGACGAGGGCCGTTGACACGGGTGGGAACCTACCTGTTGCCCACCTCCATACTCAGGAGTAGGGTGGCCCCGCTGCATGTGAACGGAATCACGAGCACCGGCCGCCTCTGTCGCTCCCTCGCCTGCAGCATCAACGACATCCCCTTACCCGGCAACCTCACCGTGGAGGTTTTGTGGCCCTCCCAGCGCTCAACGCACCTGGCCTCACCCCTGAAGACGAGATCGACGACTGGCGCGATGGCGCCGCCTGTCGGGACACCGATCCGGACCTGTTCTTCCCCGTCGGCACCACCGGTCCGGCGCTGGAGCAGATCGAGGCGGCCAAGGCCGTGTGCTTCCAGTGCGATGCCCAGGCGGCCTGTCTGGAGTTCGCGATCATCTCGAACCAGGACTCCGGCGTCTGGGGCGGCACCTCCGAGGAGGAGCGCCGGGTGCTCCGGCGCCGCCACGTCGCCCGCCTCAAGGCCGCGAGGCGAGCTTCTTGATCTCGAGTGGCTCCACTCGCGGCCCAGCGCTGCGAGCGCCCTGAGCAGATACGGCCCGGCGACGAACTCGCGCTCGGCCGCTCGCTCAACAACTCCGGCTCCGCCGAAGCTCCGGGTCGCCGTCGCTGCTCCGCTCTGCTGCGCAGCCGCACTGCCGGCGGGGTCAGAGCCCTAGCCGGGTACCACCTCGTCGGCGACGAGGGGGACCCGGATCTCGGCCACCGCGCCGCGCTCGTGGCCCCCGGTGTCGGCCCGGGCCTGCATCGAGATCGAGCCCTGGAGCTCGGTCGTGACCAGGGCCTGGACGATGGACAGGCCCAGGCCGGTCGTGGTGTTGATGTCGAAGCCCGGCGGCAGGCCGACCCCGTCGTCGGTGACCCGGACCACCAGCGTGTGGCCGTCGTTGGCCACCTCCAGCAGGACCTCGCCCTCGGGCGTCTCGCCGGCGTCGCCGATGGGGTAGGCGTGCTCCACGATGTTCTGCACCAGCTCGGTGATGACGATCGAGAGCGGCGTGGCGATGAACGCCGGCAACTTCCCGGCGTCGCCCTCGATGCGGAACTTCACCCGGTAGTCGTGGGGCACCAGGCCCTCTTCGACCGTACGCAGCAGCGGTCGGAGCACCTCGACGAACGGCACGTCCTCGCCCGCACCTCGGCTGAGGATCTCGTGGACCATGGCGATCGACGAGATGCGGGCCACCGACTCCTCGATGGCCGTGCGGGCCTCGGGCGAGTCCATACGCCGGGCCTGCAGGCGCAGCAGGGAACTGATCGTCTGCAGGTTGTTCTTCACCCGGTGGTGGATCTCCCGGATGGTGGCGTCCTTGGACAGCAGCATCAGGTCCCGCCGGCGCAGCTCGCTGATGTCCCGGATGAGGACGACGGCGCCGGTGGCCTCGCCCCGCTCCAGCAGGGGGATGCAGCTGATGACCACGGTCACGCCCGACGGGCGCTCCACCTCGTGGGTGACCGGGACGCCGAAGGCGTAGGCGTCCCGCACCATCTCGTCGTCGAGGCCGACCTCGGCCAGCGTGCGCCCCTCGGCCGCCGAGTGGACACCGATGCGGTGGAGGGCCGACACGCCGTTGGGTGAGTGGTACTCGATGCGGCGCAGGGCGTCGAGGAGCACGACGCCGTCGCCGACCCGGGGCGCCAGCTCGCTCTCGAAGTCGGCCCGGGGGAAGGGGAAGCTGCCCTCGGCGATCATCCGGGCGAAGCGATGGAACATGGTGACGTAGCTCCGCTCCAGCTCGCCGGGGAGGCGCCCGACCGAGGAGGCGGACTCGCGGGTCAGCACCGCGAGCAGCTCGCCCTCGGCCCGGACCGGGATGCACTCCACCCGCACGAGCTCCCGCACGGCGGCGCTGGTCACCTCGCCCTCGATCATCTCGTCGCGCTTGAAGCACCGGGTGACCACCTCCCGCTCCTCGGCGGAGACCATCGAGCCCACCAGGTCCGAGCGGTAGAGCGTCTGGCTGGTGGCCGGACGGATCTGGCCCAAGACGACGAAGCCTTTGTCCCCCTTGGGGTCGAGCGGGGCGAAGAGGAGGAGGTCGGCGAAGCACAGGTCGGCCAGCAGGCCCCACGAAGCGGCCAGCCGCTGGAGGTGCTCGATCTGGTCGTCCCGCAACGACGTGTGCGCCCGGGCGAGCTCCAGCAGTCCAGGCATGGTCCGCAGGCTACGGGCGGGGCTCAGGTGCGGGAGGGAAACCGAGGCAACGACGGAGGCCGAGCTGGCCGACCCCATGCCCCATCGTTGGGTGTTTGCGCCAAGCCCTACAGCGCCAGGCAGGCGCCCGCGCGGCGGGGGTCACCGCCGCCGCCGCCGGGAGCGACGGCGTGGACACCGCCGAAGTACAGGTTCAGGTCGGACCAGGCGTTGATCGGGCCCAGGGCCGCGAGGGCGTCGACCGAGGCGGCCGGGAAGCCGGGCTCGACCTGGAAGGCGGCCCCGTCCCAGTGGATGCGAGGCCGGCCAACGGCCTCAGCCGCGTCCAGGCCGAAATCGACCACCGCGCTGATCGTCTGCAGCAGGGCGGTGCGGATGCGGGCCGAGCCGCCGCTGCCCAGGACCAGCTCGACCCCCTCGGGGCCGAGGACGACGGTGGGGGCCATCATCGACGAGACCCGCAGCCCGGGGGGCGCGGCGTGGAACCCGTCGGGGTGCAGGTCGTCCTCGCCCAGCATGTTGTTCAGCATCACCCCGGTCCCGGGCACGACGTAGCCCGAGGCCTCCCCGTTGGAAGTCGACAACGAGGCCACGTTGCCCTCGGCGTCGGCCACGCTGGCGTGGGTCGTCCCCCGGGTGAACCGGGGCCCGGCCGTCGGGGACCGTGACGCCTCGAGGTCTTGCAGGGCCCGGCCGAGGGCGACGACGTGCGCCGGCTCGCCCCAGGAACCCGGGGCCGGCATCTCGGCGGCCAGGAACCCGAGGCCGCGGCCCATCAGCGCACCCCCGAAGGCCGGCGGAGGGTTGGTCAGCACGGTGTGGTCGCGATAGCCCACACGCAGCGGCTCTCGTTCCGCCACCGCGTAGGCGGCCAGGTCCTCGGCCGTGATCAGGCCGTCGGCCGCCGCCATGTCGGCCACGACCCGCGGACCCCGGCCCGCGGACCACAGGTCGTGGCCCGGGTCGGCCTGGAGCTCGGCCAGGAAGCGCCCGGTGTCGGGGTTCGTGAAGCGGTGGCCGGCCGATTGGGGATCCCCGTCGAGGCCGAAGAGCCGCCGCCCGTCCTCGGTGAGGCGCAGGATCGGCCAGAGCAGGTCGGTCACCGAACCGTGGAACTCGTCGAGCACCACGCCTTCGTGGGCCAGTTCGACGGCCGGCGCCAACACGTCCGCCAGGGGCAGGCGGCCCAACCGCTCGTGAACGGCCAGGTAGCCGGCCACCGTCCCGGGCACCGCCGCCGACCCCATGCCGGTGTTGAAGACCTGGTCGACACCGGGGTAGCTGACGGCCATGGGGAAGAAGTGGGGTTCGGGCATCGGATCGAGGCCGCGGCCCGGGGTGTCAACGAAGAAGTCGAAGAGGGCGGCCTCGCCCGTCGCCGTCCGGGTCAGGCAGAAACCACCGCCGCCGAGCCCGGTCATGAGCGGCTCGCTGGTGGCCGAGGCGAACCCGGCGGCCACGATCGCATCGAAGGCGTTGCCCCCGAGCTCGAGGATGCGCAGGGCGGCGTCACACGTGGCCCGGTGGCCCGCGGCCACCACGGCACGGCTCACCACAGGTGGTCCCCGATCACCAGCAGCCCGGCCAGGTCATGGATGTCGTCGGCCAGGTAGGGCACGGTGGCCACCACCTCGGCCGGCGTCCCCAACCGGGCGGCCTCCTCCGCCTCCCGGGACGCGACCAGCCGGTAGTTGAGGAAACTCTCGGCGACCTCCTTGAGGACCCGGGCCACCTGCTCGGTGTCCTCGACCCGGTCGGCGGCCGCGGCCGCTATCGGGGCGGGGTCCTGGCAGAGGCGGTCGGCCACCTTGGCCGCCGCCGACGAGAACAGGTCGGCCGGCAACACCTTGTTGAGGACGAGGGCCCCGAGGTGCAGCTTCCGCTCGGTGAGGGCCTCGATGAAGAACTCGGCCTCCTGGGCCGGCGCCGGCTCCAGCGTGGACACCACGACGAACGTCGTGCCGTGGTCGCCCAGGAGGCGGGAGACCGCCTGGGAGCGCTCCACGAAGCCGTCGTACATGGTCTGGAACAGGAGGAAGAACTCGCCGATGTCCTCCAGGAACTGCGAGCCCAGGATGCGGTCGGCGATCGTGTAGAAGGGCTTCGAGGCGAAGTTCAGGACCCGGGACCGGGCGGGGGCAGTGAGCCAGCGCAGGAGGCGGCTGCCGAAGAAGTCGGCCATGCGGTCCGGGGCCTCGAGGAAGTCGATGGCGTTGCGGGTCGGGGGGGTGTCGACCACGATCAGGTCGTAGCGGCCGCTGGAATGGATCTCGTAGAGCCGCTCCATGGCGATGTAGTCGTGGCTCTGGACGAACTTGCCGGTGATGTTCTGGTAGAGCGGGTTGGCCAGGATGGCGTCGCGGGTGGCCTCGTCGGGGGCATGGAGACGCACCAGGTCGTCCCAGCTCGCCTTCGTGTCCAACATGGCGGCGAACAGCCGGCCGCGGGGTTTGATGCCGACCTCGGTGAAGGCCGCCGCGGGGACTTCGCGCTCGACGTTGCCGAACTGCTCCAGGCCCAGGGCGTTGGCCAGGCGGCGGGCCGGATCGACGGTGAGGACGAGCACCCGGCCGCCCAGGTGGGCCGCCGCCATCGCGGCCAGCGCGGCGGCGGTGGTGGTCTTGCCCACGCCCCCGGACCCACAGGTGACGACCACCTCGTTGGCGGCCAGCAGCTGCTCCAGCGAGGCCGACACCCCGTCGGTCGCCCGCCGTCGAGCCGCCATCAGTAGCCCAGCTCCGCGGTGAGGGCGTCGGCCAGCTGGCTGGTGGCCCGGATGCCGTGGCTGCGGGTGAACAGCTCCGGGGCGTACAGCATCGGCACGCCCCGCAGGCCCTCGCGGAGCCGGTCCAGGTGGACGCTGCGGGTCCGGCGCAGGGTCACCGCCAACTCGGCGGCGTCGAGGATCGGGGCGACGGGGCCGGCGGCGGCCACCTCCAGCGCGACGACGGTGTCCGGTTCGCGCAGCGCCTCGAACACCTCCTCCTCGTCCCGGGAGAACAGCTCGGGGAGGACCCGGTTGACGATCGTGGCGGCGAGGTCGACCCGGGTCTCGGTCCGGATCCGCTCGGCCAGCTCCAGGGTCTCGTTGACCGGCATCTCCTCGGGGGCGGCCACGATGACGGCGCCGGTCGTGGCCGCGTCGTCGAGGATCTCGCTCAACCAGGCCGTCTGGTCCCGCACCAGGCCGACCTTGACCAGCTCCCCGATGGCCTGGGGGGCCGAGAGCTGGGCCACGACGTGGCCGGTGGCCGAGGCGTCGACGACCACGAGGTCGTAGTGCTTCTCCTTGGTCTCCCAAACCACCTTGCCGACGGTGAGGATCTCCTTCACCCCGGGGGCGGCGTTGGCCACGAAGTCCAACGAACGGGCCAGGGGGCCGATCCGGGCGACCAGCGGGATCTTGACCTGGAGGCGCAGGTACTCCTTGAGCGACTCCTCGGTGTCCATGGACATGGCGAACAGCCCGGGCTGGACCTCGCTGGGCTCCCAGGCCGTCGGGGCGGCCGAGAAGAAGTCGGCCAGGTTGCCCTTGGCGTCGAACTCGCAGACGAGGGTCTTCTGGCCCCGCCGGGCGGCCACGAGGGCCAGGGCCGACGCGACCGTGGACTTGCCGACGCCGCCCTTGCCGGTGACGAAGACCAGCTTGCGGTCGAGGAGGTCGACCGGGGCGGCGGTCATGTCAGGCCTTCGAGGCGACCCCGCGGGTCGGTCAGGCCCCGAAGCCGATCCGGTGGGCGTCCTCGGGGCTACCGATCTCCACGTAGGCCACCTTGTCCACCGGCACCGCCACCTGGCGGCCCCGTCGATCGGTGAGCCAGAGGGCGCCGCTGCCCGCCAGGGCGGTGTCGATCTCCGCCTTGGTCTTCTCGGGGTCGGCCTCGTCGCCGAGCTCCACCTCGAGCTCCTTGGGGCTGTAGGTCACGCCGATGCGAACGTCCACTGATCCTCCTGTGCCGGTGCGGGGGTCAGGCTAGGAGGCCGGGCCTCGTGATCCGCAACCGGTCCGGGTGCGAACATGGCCTGTGGACACCGCACCGCTCACCGACCGCCTCGTCGACCTGCCGGACGGCACCGCCGTCGGGCTCTACGACTACGGCGACCCGGCGGGTGCGCCCGTCTTCGCCTTCCACGGGGTGCCCTCCTGCGGCGCCGGCTTCGACTGGGCCCACGAGCCGGCCCGGGCCCGCGGCCTGCACCTGCTGGCCCCGGACCGACCCGGCGTCGGACGCTCGAGCGGGCCGGCGCTGGGCCAGGTGGGCGACTACCCGGACCGGATCGCCCTCCTGGCCGACACGCTCGGGATCGATCACTTCGCCGTCCTCGGGTACTCCGGCGGGGGCCCGTACGCCGTCGCCTGCGCGGTGGGCCTGGGCGAGCGGGTGACGGCCACCGCCGTCGCCGCCGGCATGGGCCAGATGGGGGTGTGGGCCGAAGCCGACGACTTCGCCAAGACCGACCGCCGGATGCTGGGGCTCGCGCTGAAGCACCCCGGCGTAGCCCGTCTGGTCCTGGGCCTCTCGGCCTGGATGGCGAAGACGAGCCCGTCGTCGGCCTTGAAGTCCTTCGCCAAGGAGCTCAGCGAGAGCGACCGGGCCGTGCTGGCCGCCCAGGAGGCCTCACCGGCAGAGGTCATGGCCCTGTTCACCGGGGCCTTCCAGAACGGCGCCCAAGGCGTGGTCGACGACTACCGGGCCGTCGCCCGCCCGTGGGGCGTGATCCTCGAGGCCCGGAGCCCCGTCACGATCTGGCAGGGCGACGCTGACACCATGGTCCCCCTGCGCCATGCCGAGGCCCTGACCGAGGCGCTCCCCCGGTCGACACTGACCGTCTGGCCCGGCGAGGGCCACCTCGGCCCCGTCACCCACATCGAGGAGATCCTCGACGGCCTCAGTTGACACTTGTGGCACCCGAACGAGTCAGGTGATCTTGAGCTCGGGGTGGTAGCGCTTGGTGGGGACGAGTTCGGTGTCGATGCGGTCGGCCATGGCCCGGAAGATGCCGGCGGCCTCGCTGTCGGGGGCCTCGGCGGCGATGGGGTGGCCCGAGTCGCTGCCCGCCCGCAGCTCCGCCACCAGCGGGACCTGGCCGACGAGGGGGACGTCGAGGCGGTCGGCCAGCTGCTGGCCGCCGCCGGCGCCGAAGATCTCGTAGCGCTTGCCGTCGTCGCCGGTGAACCAGGACATGTTCTCGATCACGCCGCGGACCTCGAGGCGGACCTTCTCGGCCATGAACGCGGCCCGCTGGGCCACCTTCTGGGCCGCCGCCTGGGGGGTGGTCACCACATAGACCTCTGCCCGGGGCAGGAAGCCGGCGAGGGAGATGGCGATGTCGCCGGTGCCCGGGGGCAGGTCGACAAGCAGGAAGTCCGGCTCGCCCCAGTAGACGTCGGTCAGGAACTGCTCGAGGGCCTTGTGCAGCATCGGGCCCCGCCAGATGACCGG
>Ga0315283_10000342_pt1 | contig 33370 bp, 30 predicted proteins | sample YL17G09_0_MG_FD_204541 | JGI IMG/M metagenome (GOLD analysis project Ga0315283, IMG submission 204541) | Sediment microbial communities from Yellowstone Lake, YNP, Wyoming, USA - YL17G09_0 | ecosystem: Environmental > Aquatic > Freshwater > Lake > Sediment | place: USA: Wyoming | collected...
ACTGCCGCGGCCACCGGCCTGGTCCCGGGCCGGACGGGCAACCAGTCCGACGAGGCCGAGTTCGAGGGTGTGTACGAGGCCGAGGACGGCTGGGTGGCGGTGTCGGTCCGCGACGCCGAGGACCAGGCCGCCCTCGACCGGGCGCTCGGCCCGACCGACGAGGAGACGCTGGCGGGCTGGATCGCGGAGCGGTCGGCGGCGGAGGCCGCCGACGCCGTGTTGGCCACCGGTGTGCCGGCGTCGGTCGTCCTCACCGTGCCCGGGATGCTGACCGAGCCGCAGCTCGCCGCCCGGAGCTACTACCAGCCGCTCACCCACCCACTCGTCGGGGAGGTGCCCTATCCCGGATGGCCGATGTCCTTCTCGGCGGGGGTGCCCGAGCACCACCGTTGGGTGGCCCCCACCCTCGGTCAGGACAACGACGAGGTCCTGGGCGGCCGCCTCGGCCTGTCGGCTGACGAGCTCGCCGCCCTCCGCGACCAGATGGTGATCGGCGAGTCACTCAGATGACCGACGATGCCGACCGGGCCCGGGGACTGCTCGGTGACCTGTGGGACGACGACGTGGCCGACGCCCTGGAACACAACCCACACGCCGCTGGTGCCTGCGTACGGCTCCTGGCCGATGCGCCGGCACCGGTCGAGGACGGCCTGGTGGCCGAGTCCCTCGCCTACGCCGAGCTCCAGGCCGGGCCCGAGTTCGCCCGCTGGCTGGATGAGCGGGGCCCGGTCACGCCGGCCCCGTCCCCCGACCCGGTGCGCCTCGAACGGGACGGTGACCACCTCACCATCACCCTCCACCGCCCCGAGGTCCACAACGCCGTCGACGTGGCCGTGCGCGACGCCCTGGTCGACGCCTTCACCCTGGTCGAGGTCGACCCGTCCCTGACGGCCACGCTGCAGGGCGACGGCCCGTCGTTCTGCAGCGGCGGCGACCTCCGCGAGTTCGGCACGTTCCCCGATCCCGAGACGGCCCATGCCATCCGCCTCGAACGCCTCCCGGCCCGATCCCTCGCCGAGGTGGCCGACCGGGTGACGGCAAGGGTCCACGGCCACTGCGTCGGGGCCGGCGCCGAACTGGCGGCCTTCTGTCACCGGGTGATCGCCGACCCCGGCACCACCTTCCGCCTCCCGGAGGTCGCCATGGGCCTGGTCCCGGGCCAGGGCGGCACGGTCAGCCTCCCGCGCCGCATGGGCGCCCGACGCACCGCCTGGCTCGCCCTCGCCGGCCGACGCCTTGACGCCGAGACCGCACTCGAGTGGGGACTCGTCGACGAGATCGCTCCCTCTGGCCCCTGATCCGGCGGCCATGACCGCCCGGTCAGGGGCCGGAACGGGTCAGAGCGAGCAGGGGTCGATGCCCTTCACGTCCAGCACCCGGACCACCGACGTGGCGATCCGGTCGGCGTCGAGGGCGCCGTTCTCCAGCCCCCGGACCAGGCGGTCGAGGACCGGCCCCGGGCTGGGGAGGCTGGCGAACAGAGCCACGTCGGCCCCGGCCTTCAGCGCCTGGAAGGCCAGCTCCTCGGGCGGGCCCTGCCCGGTCACCCCGCCCATGGACAGCGAGTCGGTGAAGATCAGGCCGTCGAAGCCGTACTCGTCCCGGAGCAGGTCGGTGATGATCCCGCTGGACAGGCTCGACGGGCCGAAGATGGTCACGTCGGGTACCACCATGTGGCCGACCATCACGGCGACGTCGGACTCGAGCAGGGTGTCGTAGGGGACCAGGTCCCGGGCCCGCATCTCGGTCAGGGGCGGGGCGCTGACGACGCCGTCGTGGCTGTCGCCGGTCGTGTTGCCGTGGCCGGGGAAGTGCTTGAGCGTGGGCAGGATCCCTGCTTCCGCGAAGGCGTCGACGTAGGCCTGCCCGTACCGGGCCACCACCGCCGGGTCGCGGCCGAAGGTGCGGTCGTCGCCCAGGGGGTCCCGGCCGTCACCGGGGAGGACGTCGACCACCGGGGCGAAGACCACGTCGATGCCGAGGGTGGCCATCGACCGGGCGTGGGCCAGGACCTGCTGTCGGGCGCCGGCCGGATCGGTCGTGGACGCCATCCGCTCGGCGGACGGGAAGGGGCCGAGGACATCCCGCAGGTCCTGCACGGCCCCGCCCTCCTCGTCGACCGCCACCAGCGGGGGAACGGCCGAGGCGTCCTTCAGGGCCTGGATGCGGGCGATGGGCCGGTCCGGCGACAGGCTCTGCAGGAGCACGGTGCCGATGCCGAGGTCGGCGATGCGCTGCGCCTCCAGATCCGGGGCCTGCCCGTTGACCGAGACCGCCAGGAGTTGACCGAACTGCCGGCGGGGCGGAAGGGCTCGGGCGCAGGCGATGCGGGGGTCTTCGGCGCTCCCGGCGATGGGGGCGGCCACCCGGCCCGGCGCCGCGGTGGTCGTCGTCGGCACCGGGGCCTCGGTGCCGACGGTCAGCCCGTCCCAGCCGGCCACCAGCCCACCGATGAGCAGGAAGGCGACGAGCAATCCGATCCGCCGCAGCCACCGCATCGCCTCAGCCTGCCGTACCGGCGCCGGAGTTGAGCCTAAGCCCCCGAAATCGGGCGCCAGAAGGGGGCGGTGACCTCGCCGTCGACGCCGGGGAAGCGCAGGGGGGCGAAGACGATCTCGACGGGCTGGTCGACGGCCAGGCCGGGGGCCAGGGGATCGACGTCGAGCAGGCGGGTGGCCAGGCGGGCCGCCGGGTCCTCGTCCACGGCCACCAGGGCCGTGACGAACGGCGGCTCGTACTGGGGGAGGAACTGCTGGTGCACGACCACCCAGGAGAACAGCGTCCCCCGCCCGGACAGGTCGGCCCAGCTGTGGTCGGCCCCGCCGCAGCGGGCACAGGTGTCCGCCGGGTACCAGACCAGGCGCCCGCAGGCGTCGCAGCGGGGGAGGGACAACCGGTGGTCCGCCGCCGCCGCCCAGAAGGGGGCGGTCGGGGCCCAGTCGGTCTCGGGCAGGGGGAAGCCGGCGGCGGTCACGAGGCGTTCCGGCGCAGGACCAGCGTGGCCGCCTCGGGGCCGGTGTAGCCGCCGTAGATGCCGATCTCGGCGCCGGCCACCTGGTTGGCGGCCTCGCCGCGGAGTTGGCGCACGACCTCGACCACGTGGGCGATCCCCAGGACGTAGGCGTGGGAGAGCATCCCGCCGTGGGGGTTGTAGGGCAGGGCCCCACCGTCCACCCGCAGCTCCCCCGCCTGGGCGAAGGCGCCCCCCTCGCCCTTGGGGCAGAAGCCCAGGTCCTCGATCTGCATCAGGCTGACGATGGTGAAGGGGTCGTAGGCCGTGGCCACGTCGACATCGCCCGGCTCGATTCCGGCCATCGCGAAGGCAGCCGGCCCGGCGAAGGCCTGGGGCGTGCTGGTGAAGTCGCCCTGCTGGGCCCAGTGGGTCCCGGTGTGGGACCGGCCGAGGCCGACCCCCGCCACCTCGACCGACGGCCGGTCCAGGTCCCTTGCCCGTTCGGGGGTGGTCATCACGTACGCCGCCCCGCCGTCGGAGATCAGGCAGCAGTCCTCCTTGCGGAAGGGCTCGGCCAGGTAGGGCGAGGCCAGGTAGTCCTCCAGGGTGAGGGGTCGACCGTGCATGACCGCGGTCGGCGTGGCGTTGGCGTGCTCCCGGCAGGCGACGGCGATCGCTCCGAGCTGGGCCTCGGTGGTGCCGTACTGGTGCATGTGCCGCCGGGCGATGGTGGCGAAGTAGACAGGCTGGGGGAACCAGCCGAACGGCACCTCGAGGTTCGCCTTGAAGCGCTCCTCGGCGTGCATCTGGCCGGGCCCGCCGGTCATGGAGCCCCGCTGGGTCGCCCAGGCCACGGCGAACGAGTTGACGATGACCGAGGCGTCGCCCCGGGCCAGGGCCTCGGCCGCGGGGACCGGGGCGGTGGCGGCCCAGCGCATGCCACCACCGGCCTGGGACTCCCACAGGTCGTGGCTCGTGCCGAAGTGGCCGTGGAAGGCGGCGGCGTCGAGCTGGTCGGGCACGCCGGGGCCGAGCATGACGCCGTCCACGTCCTCGGGGCGCAGGCCGGCATCCTCCAGGGCCCGCTCGACGGCCGTGGCCGCGATCTCGGTCGGCGTGCGCCCCGACGCCCGGCTGTGCTCGGACTCGCCCACGCCGACGATGGCCACCCGGCCACCGATGTCGCCGAGGGGGACGTTGGCGCCCCAGCCGTCGCTCATGGGTCGAGGGGCCGATCGCCGATCACGGAGGTGTTGCGTAGCCGCTCCAGGGCGTCGGGGCCCAAGCCCAGTTGGCCTCCGAGGACCTCGTCGTTGTGCTCGCCGATCAGGGGCGCCGGTGTGCGGTGCCACGGCGCGTCGCCCCGCGAGGCGAACCGGTAGGGCAGGGACGGGATGTGATGGAGGCCCACGACCTCCCGTTCCATGGGCTCGAAGAACCCTCTGGCCACCAGTTGGGGGTTGCGGTCGACGGCCCCGGGCGACACCACCTCGGCACAGGGCACGCCGGCGGCGACCAGGGCGGCGACGGCGTCGGCGACCGGTTGGTCAGCGGCCCACTCGGCCAGCGCGTCGTCCAGTCGTTCCTGGGCGGCTCGGCGGCCGGCGTGCTCGGCCAGGGTCGGGTCGGTGGCCAGATCGGCCCGGCCGAGCACGGCACAGAGTGCGACCCACTGGCCGTCGGAGGTCACGGCGACCGCCACCCAGCGCTCCTGCTCGGCGCAGCCGTAGACCCCCTGGGGGGCGGCCACCGGGCTCCGGTTCCCCTCGCGCTGCTGGACGATCCCGTAGGCCTCGGCCTCGACGATCGGCCCGGCCGCGGTGGCCAGCGCGGCTTCGACCATCGGGACCTCCAACAGCAGGCCCTCGCCGGTCTGGTCCCGTTCCTCCAGGGCCACGAGCAGGGCGAAGGCGGCGTGCTGGCCGGCGAGAGGGTCACACGGGCCCCGGGGGACGATCGGTGGCAGGTCGGGCCAGCCGGTGATGAAGGCCAGCCCGGTGAGCTGCTCCATCGTCGGGGCGTAGCCGGTGCGGTCCCGCCACGGCCCGTCCAGCCCGAACCCGGGCATCCGGACCATGACGACCCGGGGGTCGGCGGCGTGGATCACCGGCCAGTCGAGGTCGAACTGCTCCATGACCCGGGGCGAGAAGTTCTCCAGGAGAGCGTCGGCCCCGCGCACGAGGTCCAGCAGCAGGCCGCGGCCCTCGGCGGTCGCCAGGTCCAGGGTGATGCCCCGCTTGCCCGCGTTGGTGCCGCAGAAGACCGGGGCCCACTCCCACCACCGATCGGTCGTCGGGGGCCGGGTGCTGGTGAAGCGCATCCCGTCCGGGCGCTGGACGGCCTCGACCTTGACCACGTCGGCCCCGAGGGCGGCCAGGGTGACGCTGGCCGACGGCCCGGCCCAGAAGCAGGTCAGGTCCACGATGCGGACGCCCGCCAGGGGCCGGCCGGGAGCCGCGGCGCCCACGGCGGGCGCGGGGCGGGCGTCCCAGGTCACGATCCCGGTGTGTGCACCCAGCGCCGGTGCGGGGCCGAACGTCGTCCCGGGATGGTCGCCCATCCGGTAGGGCACCCGGGGCTGGCGTCCGTGGGGGCCGTTCACGAACACCTTCCGGGCGACGAACTGCTCGTGGCCGATCACGGTGGCCCCGTCGCCGATCGGGGCCACCGGGACCCGTAGCTCGGACGCCCGTCGGATGATCTCCTCGGTCGGGTGCCGGGTGGTCCAGGCCTGGACGGCGGCCTCGAACTCCTCGGCCCGCTTGGTGCGCACGTTGATGTCGACCAGGGCCTCATCGGCCAGCAGATCGCCCCGTTCGATGAGGACCAGGAAGTCTTTGAACTGCTGGTTGGCGATGGTGGCGAAGCCCACCCAGCCGTCCGCCGTCGGCTCGATCGACGGGTGGTCGATGTGGCGGAACGCGGGCTCCTCGGGGGCGACCACCCCGTAGAGCTCGGCGAACAGCGGGCCGTAGGTGTTCATGCCCAGGGCCATTGACTCCAGCATCGAGAGGTCGACCCGCTCGCCGACCCCGTCGGCCCGCCCCGCCCGCCACGCCGCCACCGCGGCGACCGCGGCGTTCACCCCGGCCTGGAACTCGCCGAAGCGACCGCCCACGGCCAGCGGCGGCCGGTCCCTGCGGCCCCGCGAGCCGGTCGAGCCGCAGGCCGCCTGCAGGGTGAACTCCGTCGCCGGCCGGTCGGCCCAGGGCCCGGTCCGGCCGAAGGGGGTGATGGTGAGGACCACCAGGTGCGGGTGGGACTCGCTCAGCCCGGCGGCGTCGAGATCGTCGTTGCCGATGACCACGTCGGCCCCGGCCGCCAGGTCGCCGAACTCGCCGACGACCGACCGCTTCGACGCGTTGAGGAAGCGGAACAGGGCGCTGTCCTCGCCTATGGGGAGATCGACGCCGACGGCAGTCCATCGGCGTAGTGGGTCACCCTCGGCCGCCTCGACCTTGACCACGTCGGCCCCGGCGTCGGCCAGGAGCTTGGTGGCGTAGGGGCCTGCCACCTCGGTTGACGTGTCGATGACCCGCAGTCCCCCCAGCACGGTCTCCAGCATGGCTGATGCCCGACGGCGTCCCGTACGGGCTCAGGGGCAGAGCGCGGACCCGATGCCGGCGCGGTAGCGGGTGAGCAGGGAGGTCCAGGCGTCCCGCATGTCCCGGGCCTCGTCCTCGTCGGCCACGAACTGGTGCACGTCGACCCGGCTGCCGTCCGCGGTCGGTAGGACCCGCAGGTAGGCCGTGCGCAGGTCGGCGGGCACGGGGACGTCCTCGGCGTCGAAGTCCCAGCGCATGGCCAGGAGGGTGGGTGGGGCCACTACGTCGTACATGCCTCGGACCCGGATGCCGCGGTCGGTCTCACAGGCGAACCGACCGTCGACGATCGTGACGGGGACGCCCAGCCAGCGCGAGTAGAGGTCGGGGTCGACGAAGCCCGAGAAGGCGGCGGCCGGTGGCTGGTCGACCTCGACGCTGAGGGCCACGACGTCGGACTCGACGGTGGCGATGCCGCCGTCGGCGAGGCGATCCGGGGGCGCCCACCGGCCGGTGTGGCTCAACAGGGCCTCGAAGCCACCGAACGCGCCCTGGCGGGCCCGGTACCGGCGGAAGTTCCCCTCGGCCCGCATGGTGACGAGGCCGGCGCCCCGCAGGACGGCGAGGTGCTGGGAGATGGTCGGGGCCGTGACGTCGAAGGCGGCGGCTATGTCGCCGACCGGCAGCTCCTGGTCCCAGACCATCCAGAGGATCTCGCGCCGGACCGGCGACGACAGTGCGTCGAGCAACCGCTGTGGCTCTTCTCTCACCCTCTCGACCCTAGCGGGCTGGACGAACTATTTCGACTATGATCTAATTTGATCTGTACCGAAACTTGGAGGCAGGATGGCGAACTTCGTACTGGCCTATCGGGGCGGCAGCGTGCCGGAGACCGAGGCCGAGCAGCAGGCGGTGATGGAGGCCTGGATGGGCTGGTTCGGCGGGCTGGGCGGGGCCGTGGTCGACGGCGGGGCCCCCTTCGGCGCCTCGATGTCCCGCACGGGCGACAGCGCCCCGGCCGACGGGGCCGACTCGCAGCTCACGGGCTACTCGATCCTGACCGCCGGCTCCTTGGCCGAGGCCACCGAGCTGGCGGCGGGCTGCCCGATCCTGAGCCGCGGCGGCACCGTCGACGTCTACGAGTCGATGCCGATGTGATTCCCGGTCCTGGTGGCGCGTACCTGTTCCTCACGACAGAGGCGCGCCACCAGAACGGTGGTCACCAGCTGGGGACGGCCATCCCGGGCAGCGTGCGGTCGTGGTCGGCGAACAGCTCGTTTTTCTTGGCCGCCAGCTCTTCGGGCGTCCAGGGGCCGTCCTTGTGGAGGTGGCCGGCGATGCTCCAGCCCTGCATGACCCAGACGTCGCCGCCGATGACCACGAACACCTGGCCGTTCACGTCGGCGGCGGCGTCAGAGGCCAGCCAAGCGACCAGGGGCGACACGTTCTCGGGCAGGAAGCGGTCGAACTGGCTCTCGTCCTCGGGGGCGTCGAAGAACTCCATCGAGTCGGTCATGGCGGTGCGGGCCCGGGGGGCGATGGCGTTGCCGGTGACCCCGTAGGCAGCCAACTCCCGGCCGAAGACGATGGCCAGGGTGGCGATGCCTGACTTGGCTGCGGCGTAGTTGGCCTGGCCGGCGTTGCCGAACAGCCCCGCCTCACTCGAGGTGTTGATGATGCGGCGGGCGGCGTCGTGGCCCGCCTTGGACTGCGAGCGCCAGTAGGTGCCGGCGTGGCGGGACGGGCAGAAGTGGCCCTTGAGGTGGACGTTGATGACCGCGTCCCACTCGTCCTCCTCCATGTTGAAGGACATCTTGTCCCGGAGGATCCCGGCGTTGTTGACCAGGATGTGGAGGTCCCCGAAGGTCTCGACGGCCTGCTCGATCATCTCCTCGGAGGCGTTCCAGTCCGACACGCTGGAGCTGTTCACCACGGCCTCGCCGCCCGAGGCGTTGATCTCGGCCACGACGTCGTTGACTCCGGAGCCGAGGTCGTTGGCCACGACCCTGGCTCCCTCGGCGGCGAGCAGCTTGGCGTGGGCGGCCCCGAGGCCCTGTGCGGCGCCGGTGACGATGGCGACCTTCCCGTCGAGCGTTCCCATGGCGTGCGTTCTCCTGTGGCTGGTTGGCGAGCGGCCGGTGAGCTTAGGACCGGGCCTGACGGGGCGTCAGATCCCGGCGCTGTCCCCGATCAGCTCAGGAAGCCGGGCTCGATGCCGACGACGGCCGCGACGAGGAGGCCGAGGACCAGGAGCAGCCCGGCCCGGCGGGTGTGGAGGAAGGCGAAGGCGGCGTACCAGAGGGGCCAGATGGGGAACCCGGCCGGTGGCTCGGCCGGCTTGGGCTCGGACAGCGGATCCCACGCCTTCACCAGGGTCGGGACGCCGACGGCCGCGACGGCCACCGGCCAGGGCAGGGCACCGATTGCGACGCAGACGGCGGTGGTGACGTAGAAGCCCACCATCATCGTCCGGGTGACGGCCAGGGCCCGGACGTTACCGAGGATCACCGGCAGGGTGCGGATGCCCTCCTTTTCGTCCCACGGGGCCTTGTCCACGTGCTTGCCCATGAGGACGGTGGTGCACAGCAGGCCGTAGGGGACGGAGGCGGCGTAGACCTCCCAGGGGATCGAGCCGACCGCCGAGTAGTAGACGCCGCCGACCATGAGTGGGCCCCACACCACGAAGACGTCGGGCTCGCCGAGGCCCCGCTTCTTCAGTCGGAGCGGCGGGGCCGTGTAGGCGGCCGAGAGCAGGAAGCCGGCCAGGGCGAAGACGATGACCGGCCAGCCGCGGGCGATGAAGAGGACGACGCCCACCGCGGCGTCGATGAGGTTGACGACGATGGCCGCCGTGGCCAGGCCCCGCTTGGTGATGTAGCCCTCGAGCACCGGGTGGGGCGAGTACATCGCCCGCGGGTAGTCGGCCTTGTCCAGCCCGGTCGTGCTGTCGAACAGATCGTTCATGAGGTTGTTCGCCGTGTGGGCCAGGAGGATCCCGAGCAGCGCCAGGGCGAACCAGCCGGCGTGGAAGTCGTCGGCGTGGACGGCGAGCAGGCCGGCGACGAGGCCGGCCGTCAGCGTCATGGGCAGCACGGCCGCCCGGGTCAGGAAGAGCCACCGGCTGACGATGTCCATCTCGCCCGAGGTGGGCGGGTTGGTGGTGGTCAGCACCTCCTTCCACCGGGACGGGAGGCTCTGGTGCGTGGGCGGCGCGGCCGACGTCACGAACGCGGACCCCACTGCTCGAGCGCTGCGCGCTCGGCGGCCGAGACCGCCTCGGCCGCGGCGGCGCCGAGGGCGTCGTCGACGGTCGGATCCGCCTCATCGAGGTCGGCCTTCGCCTTCGCCCTGGGCGGCTTGTGGCTCGGCTCCGGGATGTCGTCCACGCCGACGTGGAAGGGAACGGAGGTGACCACGGTGCGGGGCCGGAACAGGAGCTTGGCCTTCAGGGCCAGGGCGTTCTGGTTGTGGAAGACCTGCTCCCACCAGTGGGTGACCACGAACTCGGGGAGGATGATCGTGGTCACGTGGTCCTCACCGTTGCGGGCGTCGAGCTCGTCGAGGAAGGCCATGACGGGCGGGACCAGGTCCCGGTAGGGCGCCTCGATGATCTCGAGGGGCAGGGTGAGTCCATACTGACGCCACTGCTCGCGGAGGCTGGCCTCGGCGTCCTCGTCGGGGGCGACGCTGACCGCCAGCAGGTGCTCGGGGTGCAGCCGGCGGGCGTAGTCGATGGCCATCAGCGAGCCCCGGTGGACGCCGGCGACGAGCACGACCGCGGTGTGCGTGCGCTCCGGCGGCTGCCATCTCGGCGTGCAGCGCAGGGCGTCGGCCACCGTGGCGTAGTGCCGGTTCACCCGCTTGAGGGCGACCATGATGATCGGGATCACCACCGCCGGGATCCAGGCGCCGATGGTGAACTTCGAGATCAGCACCACGAGGAGCACGATGAAGGTGGCCACGGCGCCGGTGCCGTTGATGGCGATGCCCGCTTTCCACCCGGCATCACGCAGGTGCCAGTGGTGCACGACCATGCCCGACTGGGACAGCGTGAAGGCGGTGAACACGCCCACCGCGTAGAGCGGGATCAGGGCGGTGGTGTCGCCCCCGAAGGCGATGATGAGGACCAGGGCCCCGCCGGCGAGGACGATGATCCCGTTGCTGAACACCAGCCGGTCGCCCCGGTTGGCCAGCTGGCGGGGCAGGAAGCGGTCGCCGGCCATCAACGAAGCCAGGCGGGGGAAGTCCGCGTACGCCGTGTTGGCGGCCAGGATCAGGATCGCCGCCGTGAAGGTCTGCAGGGCGAAGTAGGTGAAGCTGTTGCCGCCGAACACCGCCCGGCCGAGGGTCGACAGGACCGTCTGCTCCTCGGACAGGGTGGGTTGCAGGCGGTGGGCCAGGACCGAGATGCCCAGGAACGCGGAGCCGAGGATCAGCCCCATCCAGGTCAGGGTCCGACCGGCGTTGCGGCTCTCGGGGGCCTTGAAGGCGCTGACCCCGTTGGAGATGGCCTCGACGCCGGTCAGGGCCACGGCGCCGGACGAGAAGGCCCGGAGCAGGGCGAACAGGGTCACGCCGCTGACCAGCGCGCCGTTGTCGGTGAAGTGGTCCAGTTGGGCCTGGTCGACGGGCAGGGGCGGGAGGTCGCCCGTGTAGGACCGGTAGAGGCCGTAGCCGATGAGCGCGGACAGGGTGACGATGTAGCCGTAGGTCGGGAAGGCGAAGAGGCGGCCCGACTCCTTGACCCCGCGGAGGTTGCCCAGCGTCAGGACGACGATGATGACGCTGCAGATCAGCACCTCGTCCCCCCGCAGCGACGGCACGGCGGAGGTGACGGCGGCGACACCGGCGGAGATCGACACGGCCACGGTCAGCGTGTAGTCGACCAGCAGCGACGCCCCGGCGACCAGGGACGAGTTGACGCCGAGGTTCTCGCGGGAGACGACATAGGAGCCGCCCCCGCCGGGATAGGCGTGGATCGTCTGGTGGTAGCTGGTGACCACGATCACCAGCAGGACGACGACGACCAGCGACAGAGGGACCAGGTAGTCGAGGGCGGCCATCGCCGCGAGGGGGACGAGGACCTGGAGGATCTCCTCGGTGGCGTAGGCGGTCGAGGAGATGGCGTCCGAGGCGAAGACCGCCAGCGCCGTGGGCTTGCCGAGTCGCTGTTCGCCCTCGAGGTGGGACTCCAGCGGCTGCCCGACGATGACCCGCTTTATCGTCCCGTACCTGCTCATCGGAGGGGACCTTAAAGGACGGCCGTCACGACACCTCAGCCCCCGGCGGTCGGGCCGGGGAGGATGGCGTAGGTCGGGTTGAGCAGGGCGAGACGGCCATGGTGCTCACCCACCATGCCTTGGACGACGAGCGGGGTGCCGGTACCGACCCCGGGCAGGTGTCGTCGGCCGAGGTACACCACGCTGATGGCACCGGACGTGTCGACCAGGGTCAACTCGAGGGTGGCCACGCCCGACCAGGGCTGGACCCGCACGGCGTGGACCCGGCCGCCGAGCACGACCCGGTCGCGATGGCGGGCCTCGCCGATCGGCGTGCAGCCCTCGGGCAGGACGATGTCGCCGATGTCGTAGCCGCCGAGGACGGGCGCCGGTTCGGCGTGGCCGTGGCGGTGGCGGTGGCCGTCATCGGACTCGGGCGCGACCGGCGCAGTGACGAGGCCCTTTGCCCCCAGGTGGTAGGGGACGACGGTGACGTTGCAGTGCGGGAGCTGCGCCAGGGCCTCGCCCATGCGGTCCGACGTGCGGTCGTGGAGGAGGCGGTGCCAGAAACGCGTGTACTCACGGCGGGGGACGAGGACGCTGACCTCGGTCTGACCGTCCGCCAGCTCCTGGGCGACGACCTCGGCCGCGGCCTTGGTGACCCGACGGTCTTGGCACTCGATGAGGTCCAGCGTGATGCGGGTCAGGCCCAGGCGCCGCCAGGCCTCGGCCAACCGGTCGGTGACCAGCGGATCCAGGTCGAAGTGCACCGCGCGCAGTTCGTCGGGCGCCAACGTCCGGGCGTACTGGATGGCTCTCGCGGCGGCGACATCGAGGGAGTCGACCAGGACGAGCACGACGTGACGGCGCAGGATCGGGGCCTCGGCCAGCGCCGGAGCATCCTGCTCCAGCTCGACCTCTTCGCTGTGGTATTGCCGGTTGAGGCGCACGAGGACGGCGACCATGACCGGCACCAGGATGATGATGACCCAGGCCCCGTGGGTGAACTTGGTGACGGCGATGATGATGGTGACCAGCAGGGTCAGCACGGCGCCGGTGCCGTTGACGAACAGCCCGGACCTCCAGTGTGGCTCCCGGTTGGTCAGGTGGTGCTTGGCCATGCCCGCTTGGGACATGGTGAAGCTGGTGAACACGCCGATGGCGTACAGCGGAATAAGGCGATCGACGCTGGCCTGCGTGACCAGCAGCAGGACGATCGCGGTGGCGGAGAGGGCGATGATCCCATTGGAGAACACCAGGCGGTGGCCCCGCTTGGTGAGTTGCCGGGGAAGAAAGTTGTCGCCCGCCTGGAAGCTGGCCAGGCGGGGGAAGTCGGCGAAGCTGGTGTTCGCGGCCAGCACCAGGATCAGCATCGTCCCGGCCTGCAGGGAGTAGAAGAGGACGTTGCCCAGTGCCCCGCCGCCGTAGACCAGCTGTCCGACCTGGGAGATGACCGTCGGCGTTCCCTCTTCGAAGGGCGCAGCGTGCACCTGTGCGGCGAGCACCGACAGGCCGAGGAACATCAGCCCCAGGAGGACGCCCATGACCACCAGGGTCGATCGGGCGTTGCGCCACGACGGCTCCTTGAACGCCGGGACCCCGTTGGAGATGGCCTCGACGCCCGTCACCGCCGCGCCACCTGAGGCGAAGGCGTGGAGGACCACGAACAGCGCCGCGCCGTAGAGGATGCCGTCCCCCGCCGTGCCCTGTTGAACCAGGCCCGACGCCGTCAGCGGGTCCTGCGGCAGGTCACCGAAGACCATGCGGGCGAAGCCGATGCCGAGCAGTACGGCCATGTTGGCGATGAAGAAGTACGTCGGGACGGCGAACACCTTCCCGGACTCCCGCACGCCACGGAGGTTGCCCGCGCCGATGAGGAGCACAAAGCCGATCGAGATCGGCACCTTGTAGGGGGTCAGGCCCCCGAACGCGGAGGTCAGCGCCGCGGTCCCGGCGGCCACCGACACGGCGACGGTCAGGATGTAGTCGGTCAGCAGGGCGACGCCGGCGACCTGGGCCGGGAGCAGACCGAAGTTGTCCTTGGTGACGATGTAGGCGCCACCGGCGCTGGGGTAGGCCCGGATCGTCTGCCGGTACGAGAGGATCAGGAACCCGAGGACCACCAGCATGGCCACCGTGATCGGGACCACCAGGGAGAAGGCGGCGACGCCGATTGCGGGGAGGAGCACCCGCAGGATCTCCTCGGTGGCGTAGGCCGACGACGACAGGTTGTCCGACGCGAAGACGGCAAGGGCGGTGGGTTTGCCCAGGCGTTCGTGCAGGAGCCGGTCGGTTGCCAGCGGTGGACCGAGCACCCGGTTCTTGAGGCGGTAGGCGATGCTCTCGGGGAGGTCGACCCGCGGTGGCAGCGTCCGTGGTGTGAAGGATCCGGCGGCGGTCGACGACGGGTCGGGCCGGGCCTGCGTGGACACCTCCGCAGTTGAGCACACGGGTGTCGCGACCGGGCAACTCGGGGGCGCGGCGGTGCGGGAACCGTCGGGCACGCTGTGGGATGCTCGACCGGTGAACGTGATCGTGGTCGGTTGTGGGCGGGTCGGTAGCGAGTTGGCGACCGGGCTGACCGCCGACGGCCATGCGGTCACCGTGATCGACAAGGCCCGACGGGCCTTCCGGCGGCTGCCGGAGGACTGGGCCGGGACCGTGGTCCAGGGTCTGGGGTTCGACCGGGCCACCCTCGAGCGGGCCGGGATCCGGTCCGCCGACGCCGTGGCGGCCGTGACCTCAGGCGACAACTCGAACGTGCTGACCGCTCGTATCGCCCGGGAGCACTACGAGGTCGGGCAGGTGGTGGCTCGGATCTACGATCCGCACCGGGCGGTGATCTACCGGCGCCTCGGCATAGCGACCGTGGCCACGGTGATCTGGACCACCGACCAGATCACCCGGCGCCTGCTCCCCGCCCGGGCTTTGGTCGACTGGTCCGACCCGACCGGCGACCTGGTGATGGTCGAGCGGTTGCTGCCCGATGCGTGGGCCGGCAGGCCTCTCGCGGAGCTCGCCGGGTCCGAGCGTCTCAGGATCTCCGCCGTCAGCCGGGCCGGCGCCCCGCTGCTCGTCGGGCCCGACACCGTCGGCCACGAGGGCGACCTGCTCCATGTCCTGGCCCACCGTGACGCCCTCGAGGCGCTTGAGGCGACGTTGAACGAGGAGGGGGTCATCCGATGAAGGTCGCCATCGGCGGGGCCGGCAACGTCGGCATGTTCCTGGCCCAGGGGCTGGGTGACGCCGGCCACGAGATCCTGGTGATCGAACGGAACTTCGCCCTGGTGGAGCGGTTGCGGGCCGACCACCCGTCAGTGGCCTGGCACGCCGGTGATGCCTGTGAGGTCGCCGCCCTGCGGGCCGCAGGCCTCGACGGGGCCGATGTCCTGGTGGCGGCGACGGGGGACGACGAGGACAACCTGGTGATGGCTCTGCTGGCCAAGCAGGAGTTCGCGGTGCCCCGGGTGGTGGCCCGGGTCAACCATCCCGACAACGAATGGCTCTTCAACGAGACGTGGGGGGTCGACGTCTCGGTCTCGACGCCGCACCTGCTGGCCGCCGTCGTCCAGGAGGCGGTGTCGATCGGTTCGTTGGTCCGTCTGCTGACACTCGGCGCCGGCCAGGCGGGGCTGGTCGAGGTCACGTTGGCCGACCAGTCGCCGGTCACGGGCGTCTCGCTCGCCGATGTGGGGTTCCCGCGCAACGCCACGATCGTGGCCGTCATCCGCGACGCCAACGTGGTCGTGCCCCGCGGTGACACCACCCTCGAGCCGGGCGACGAGGTCATCGTGCTCGTCACCGCCGAGAGCGAGGCCGAGGTCCGCCAGCTGCTGGTCGGTTGAGTCCCCGTAGCTAAGCGCCGTCGGGTGGGGCGTGGGTGTCGGCGTAGGCGCGACGGGCATCCTCGATGGCCGCGAGGGCGGCCGCCCGGTTGTCCCAGCCCCGCACGTCGGCGTCCTTGTGGGGCTCCAGGGCCTTGTAGACCTCGAAGAAGTGGTGGATCTCCTGTAGCAGGTGGTCGGGGACGTCGGGCAGGTCGTTGAAGGTCTCCCAGCGGGGGTCGCCGGCGGGCACACAGAGCACCTTGGCGTCGGGCCCGGCCTCGTCCTTCATCCAGAACACGCCGATCGGGCGGGCCCGGATGTGACAGCCGGGAAAGGTCGACTCGTCGAGCAGCACGAGGACGTCCAGCGGGTCGCCGTCCCCGGCCAGCGTGTTCGGGATGAACCCGTAGTCCGCCGGGTACTGGGTGGCCGTGAAGAGGTTCCGGTCCAGCCAGACGGCGCCGGACAGGTGGTCGATCTCGTACTTGTTCCGCGACCCCTTGGGGATCTCGACCACCACCTCGATCGAGTCGGGCCGGTCGTCCATCACCCTCTCCAGTTGGTGCAGTCGACGCCGTAGCCCTCGAAGAGCTGGATCACCACTTCGGGCATCATCGTCTGCGGCGGCCAGTGGTAGTCGTGCATGCGCTGGGTGGCGGTGTAGGTCACGAACTTCTTGACCTGCCCGAGGTCCAGCAGGACGCCCCGCCGCGACACCTGGCGCTCATAGCGCTCAGCGTGCTCGGCGTCGAGCACGAAGTTCATGGCGTCGCACATCGTGACCATGCTGACGTTGTTCCAGTCGTGCGGGCTGGCCGAGATGTGCATGAGCACGCCTCCGGGGGACTCGGACTGGATCTCGAAGTCTTTGGACACCAGCGTGATCGGGGCCATGCAGCAGGCGCACCAGCCTTCGAGGCGCAGTTCCTTGCCCGCGAACGGCGGCATGTTGGACATGGCCACGGCCTCGCTGGCACAGCCGGCGTAGCAGTGGAAGCGGTCGTCGATGAAGACGGCCACCTGGCTGGGGTAGGCGCTGAACGGTGGGGCCTTCAGCAGGTTGGCGTTCTGGGTGTCGAGGTCGACCGTGAAGATGATCCCGAGGTCCATCGCCTTGTAGGCGTCGATGATCTGGCGCCGGTTCAGGTCCAGGGCCTCGTGCACGTCGCGCAGGTTCGGGGGCCGGCCTTCGTCGGCCCAGAACGCGAAGACGAACTGGCGGACGCGCTTCTGATCCTCGGTGTACTCGAAGGTCGGGACGTTCTGGGCCATCGATGATCAGTGCTCCTCGTGTCGGGTCTGACGGTAGGTCAACGGGCGAGCAGGTTCAGGCGGACGGTCAGCGGGAACTGGGCGCACACCTGGGGGAGGTCGAGGGGGCCGTCCAGCTTGTGGACCTTGGTGCCGAGGGCTCCGGCCAGGCGACTGAGGGAGGCGGCCGGGCTCTCCACGTCGCGGCTGGAATCGAGCACGATGAGGGTGTCCTCGGCCCCGAGGTCGGTCACGAGGCCGCCGAGCAGGTCGGCGGCGTCGACGCCTTCGGCGGGCAGGCCCGCGGCCCGGAAGGCCACGGCGCCATGACGGGCGGTGACGGCCGCGGGGCCGCCGCCCGTGATCAGCAGGGCCCGCTGCGGCGGGTCGATGTCCGGGAGCTGAGGGTCGACGGCGACGGCCGCCACCGCCCCTGGGATGCGGTCGAGGTCGGCCGCAGTGGCGCCTCGGGCCCCGCCCGCGAGCGCGATACGGGCCAGGCGGATGGCCGCGGTGAGGTGCCGGGTGGTGCTGTCGTCCTCGACGTCCATCTCGGGCAGCGCGACGACCAGGGCCCCGGCCCCGGCGGCCACCCGCTGGCCGAACTCGAGGAACTCGTCGTCGGGGCCGATGAGCACCACGGTGTCCGCCGGGCCGATCAGCCCGGGGAGCTGGGCGTGGCCGTCGGTACCGATGGCCCGACAGGACCGCCCCGTCCCGGCGAACAGGAAGGTGACCAGCTCGGCCGCGTCGTGGTGGCTACCGGTGCCGAGGAGCCAGAGGTGGGCCGGGAGGCCGATGCTGGGGAGCGGGGCCTCCAGCGCGTCGGTCAGGGCGGCGGCGAGGTCGAGGGGGTCCACGGGCACGTTCGGGGCGGGGCTCAGCGGTCGGCGAACCGGGCCCGCAGGGCCGCGGCGTCGTCATCGGTCAGCTCGACGTAGTCGCCGTCGCGCTCGGGCCGCCACCAGACCGGCTCGGTCACGTCCCAGCCTTCGGTGCGCAGCTCGCGTTTCAGCACCTTGTTGGTGGAGGTGGCGGGGAGGGCGTCGACGAGGCGCACGTAGCGGGGGGCCCATTTCGTGCCCAGGTCGGCCTGGTCGGCCAGGAACGCCGCCAGCCCGGTCCCGTCGAACCCGTCGGGGCCCGGCACCACGGCGGCCATGACCTGGTCGCCGACGACCTCGTCGGGCACGGCGTACACGGCCACCTCGGCGATGTCGGGGTGACGGGCCAGGATGCGCTCGACGGGGGCGGCGGCGAAGTTCTCACCGTCCACCCGCAGCCACTCGAAGCCCCGGCCGGCGAAGTAGACGAAACCGGCGGCGTCGAGGTAGGCGAGGTCGCCCGTCCAGTAGACGCCGTCGCGGACCCGTTCCCGGTTGGCCTCGTCGTTGGCGTAGTAGCCCTCGAACCAGGTGGCGCCGGTGGTGCTGACCATCTCGCCGATGGCCTCGGCGGGGTTGAGGAGCACGCCGTCGGCGTCGAAACGGGCGGGCGGGCAGGTCGCTCCGGTCTCGGGGTCCCGCACCTCGATGCCGTCGCCCGCCCGGCCCAGCGAGCCGGGAGGCTGGTCGGGGTCCCGGGTGACGACGGCGCCCCCCTCGGTCGAGCCGTAGTTGTCGACGACGAAGGTCCCGAAGCGCCGGCCGAAGTGCTGCACGTCCCGCTCGGCCGCCTCGTTGCCGAAGACGACCTTCAGGGGGTTGTCGGCGTCGTCGGGCCGCTCGGGGGTGGCCAGGACGTAGGCGAGCGGCTTGCCGACGTAGTTGAAGTAGGTGACGCCGAAGTCTCGCACGTCCCCGAGGAGGGCGGAGGCCGAGAACTTCCTGCGCAGGGCCATGGTCATCCCGCCCACGACAGCCGGGGACCAACCCGCGAAGAGGGCGTTGGAGTGGAAGAGGGGCATGGCCAGGTAGGCGCAGTCCTCGGGGCCCAGGCCGAACCCGGCGGACAGGCCGATCCCGGCGCGGGCCACTCGACCCTGGGAGCAGATGCAGGCCTTCGGCGCGCCCGTGGTGCCGGAGGTGAAGAGGAGCAGGAACTGTGTGGTGTCGTCGACCTCGGGGACGGCGGCCGGGGCGCCCCGGTGCTCGGCCACGACCATGGCATAGCCGTCGGACTCGACGTCGAGGAACCGGTCGTCGTCCAACCCGAGATCGAGGCCCGCCAGGAGCGGGCGGTGGGCGGGCTCGGTGACGATCACCTGGCAGTCGGTGTGGCGGATGTCGCGGGCCAGTTCCCCGCCCCGCCGGGTGGGGTTGATGCCGACCAGGGTGGCCCCGGCCAGTGCCGCCCCGCCCAACCACATGGGGAACTCGGGGACGTTGTCGAGGAGCACGCCGACGTGGAACGGCCCGTCCTCCCGCAGGTCCTCCAGGAGGGCGGCCCGGGCCCGGCACTCGACCACGTACTCGACCCAGGTCCAGGACTGCACCGGCTCGTCCCGCCCCTCGCGGAAGCGGATGGCGTCGTGGGTGTCGTCAGCCCGCAGCGCGAGGAGATCAGCGAAGTTCGCCATCGCAGGACCCCGGATCGGTGCTCACCGTCCCATCATCGCCCTCAGGCGGGCTGAATGGCGACCTGCGCCTCGCGTTGGCGGGTGGTGCTGTGGACCACGTCCTTGTCGTAGGCCGGGATGAGGTGACGACCGAAGGTCTCGATCGCCTCGACGGCGACGTCGATGGGCATCGTGGTCGAGAGCATCCCGAACACCAGTTGGTCGGCACCGATGGCCTCGTACTTGGCCACGCACCGGTTGACCTCCTCGGGCGAGCCGATGGCCATGAGGCCGCGCTCGACGGACGCCTCGATCTGGTCGAGCGTCGGCTCGGGGATCAGGTTCGGCCACTCGGGGATGCCGTCGGGCCGGGGGAAGGTGTCGAGGTACCGGAAGAGGTTCGAGGTGTGGTAGCCGGTGGTCATCCGGGTGGCGATGTCCTTGGCCCGGGCACCGTCCTCGAGGCAGAGCATCTGGGTCGTCACCATGACGTTGTCGTTGACGTACCCGCCGATCGGGTCGGCGTCCTGGACGGCCGTCTTGTAGCTGTCGATCAGCGGTTTCAGGGCCTCGGGGTCGGAGATGCCGAAGCAGAGGACGCCGAGGCCCATGCGCCCGGCCTTCTCGAACGTGGCGGGGTTCCCGGCCGCCACCCAGAGCGGCGGGTGGGGGTGGGTCAAGGGCTTGGGCAGGACGTTGCGCTTCGGCATCGAGAAGAAGCGGCCGTCGTAGCTGTAGTCGTCCTCCTGCCACATGCGCACGATCTGGGGGAGGGCCTCGTCGAACATCTCCTTGGTCAACTCGGGGTCGTCGATCCCGAAGCCGGCCTGCTCGGTGGTCGAGGAGCCGCGGCCGGTGCCGAACTCGAAGCGGCCGCCTGACAGGTGGTCGATCATGGCCACCCGCTCGGCCACCCGGGCGGGGTGGTTGACGGGCGGGGTGATGTTGATGATCCCGCTGCCGAGGTGGATGTTCTCGGTCACCCCGGCGAGGTAGGCGAGGAACGACTCGTTGGCCGAGAGGTGGGAGTACTCCTCGAGGAAGTGGTGCTCGGTGGCCCACGTGTACTTGAACCCGGACCGGTCTGCGGCCTTGGTCCAGGCCACCTCGTCCATGAGTCGGGTGTGCTCGACGAGGGCGGGATCCGGGCCCGCCTCCACGGCCGACTTGGGGCAGTAGAGGCTGTTGAAGATGCCGAACTCCATCGCCCGGACGCTAACAGGAAACTAGAACACGTTTCAGTCTGGGGGATCGCGCCGGAGGAGCTGTTCCAGTAGCGTCACCCGCCGTGCGCGGTGTCCGGGCCCTCGTCCTCCTCGGTCTCCTCGCCGGTCTTGTGGCGGGTGTCCCGGGCACCGCCGACCCGGCGGGGGCGGTCACCCTCGAGGCGCGTGGGAGCGTCAACCAGGTCGAGGTCGCCGGCGCCGCGCCCGGTGCAACGCTCGAGCTGCGCCAGGACGGGGGTGACGCGATTCGCACCGGTGTCGCCGATGCCGCCGGGACGTTCGTCTTCGGGATCGATCCCGGTACTGCCGACGACGTACCGTTCGGATCGGGCTACGAGGTGGCCGAGGTCGGTGGCGACACCGTCGCCGTGGCGGCACCGGACTGGGGCGCGGCGTCCCCGCCGTTCGAGGTCCTCCGGCCCACCGATCACCCGCCGCAGAGCTTCTACGACGACCAGGTGCTCCCGGTACCGGCCAACGCCACCGACCTGGTCTCGACCGATGCCGACGGCTACGGCTACATCACCACGCGGGACGGGACGACCCTGTCGGCGAACGTGTTGGCCCCGTTCAACCTCCTCGGTGGCTCCGGGCCGTACCCGACGATCGTCATCTACTCCGGCTACGAGCCGTCGGCCCCGAACGTGCAGGGCGACCCCGACGACGCGGTGGGCACGCTGCTGCGGGTCGCCGGCTACGCCGTGGTGTCGGTCAACATCCGGGGTACCGGCTGCTCGGGCGGGGCCTACAGCTACTGGGAGCCGCTGCAGGGCCTTGACGGCTATGACGTCATCGAGGCGGTCGCCGCCCAGCCCTGGGTGGCGCAGGCCGCGCCGAACGCCGCCTTCGACGTCGACGGTGGGCCGAAGGTCGGCATGGCCGGCATCAGCTTCGGTGGCATCAGCCAGCTCTTCGTCGGTCGCACCAACCCGCCCAGCCTCGCCGGCATCACCCCGCTGTCGGTGATCGCCGACACCTACCGGTCCACGCTCTACCCCGGCGGCATCGCCAACGACGGCTTCCCCCGGGACTGGGCCGCCGGTCGCGAGCAGTCCGCTCAGCCTGCCGGCCAGCCGTGGGCGGCAGCGCGCATAGCGAACGGCGACACGATCTGCGCGGCCAACCAGCGGTACAAGCGCCAGGCCCCGCCACTGGTGGCGCGCTTCGCGCAGGACCTGCTGTTCGAGCCCGACCCTGGGGACGCCCTGGCACCGGAGACCTTCGTCGACGAGATCGAGGTCCCCACGTTCATCGCCGGGGCGTTCCAGGACGAGCAGACCGGCGGGCACTGGGCCACCCTGCTCGACGACTTCGACACGCCCGAGGAGGTGGCGAACGGCACCGACGATCTGCAGCGGGCCGTCCTCTACAACGGGACCCACGCCGATGCCCTCGGTCCCGACGTCCTCCGCGACATCCTCGAGTTCCTCGACCTCTACGTGGGCCGGACGGCACCGGGCGTCAAGGCGGTCCTGCGAGCCGAGGCGCCGCCGTCGCTCGGCGACGTCTTCGGTGCGGACTACGCGCTGGCGCCGAACCGGGCGGCGACCGTGCCGAACCAGCGGGCCTACGAGGCCGAGGCCGACGTGATCGTGCGCTGGGAGCGCGGCGCCCGTGACTCGACCTTCTGCCGGGTCGACGCCAACACGGCGCTGTTCCAGCTCACCGAGACGCCCTGTGTCCCCGACGGGCAGGGCGACGGTGCGCCCTTCGGTCGCTTCGAGACGACCTACCCGTCGTGGCCGCCGCCCACCGCCGTCGCCGACCGCTGGTTCCTCCAGCCCGACGGCGCCCTGGACGAGGCCGCCCCGACGGTGCCCGACGACCAGGCCCGGGGCTGGTCGTCCTTCCGCTATGAGACCGATCCCGGCCGCACCGGCGTCATGACCGATCCCACCGCGGGCGCGAACATCTGGGACAAGGACGCGGTCTACGCGTGGACGCCGGGGCCGGAGAGCGACGCCCTGCGCTTCGTCGGCCCGGAACTGACCGCCGACCGGGCGTACGCCGGCAGCGGCAGCGCCAACCTCTGGCTCCGGTCGACCGCCAGTGACGTCGATCTGGAGGTGACGCTCACCGAGGTGCGTCCCGACGGCCAGGAGACCCTGATCCAGAGCGGGTGGCTGCGGGCGTCCAACCGAGCCGAGGCCCCCGGTTCGACCGCGCTGGCGCCCCGACACACCCACCTCGCCCACGAACCCCTCCCTGCGGGAGCCTTCGTGCGCGTCCGGGTCGAGCTGTTCCCGTTCGCCCACGTGGTCCGGGCGGGCTCACGCGTCGCCCTGACCGTCTCGGCCCCGGGCGGGAACCGCCCGCTGTGGACCTTCGATTCACCTGGCGACGACGACGCCACGGTCAACGACATCGCCCACTCGGTGGGGCGCCGGTCGTCGTTGGACCTGCCCGAGGTGACCGCTGGGTTCTCGCCCTCGCCGACCCTGCCGGCGGGCCTCCCCGTGTGCGGTGACCTGCGGTCGCAGCCCTGTCGGCCGACCCCGACCTCCTCCCGGCCTACCGCGGTGACCGCGACCATCGACGACGGCATCGCCGAAGCCGGCCTCGACCGCGGCATCGAGGTCGTCTGGACGGCGCCAGAAGCGGCCGGCACCACCGGGTACGAGGTGGGTGCGCTCCCCAGCGGCGAGACCTTCACCGACGACGACCAGCCGGGTCTGCGCATCGCCGTCGCCGAGGGGGATGCGCCGCCGGCGGGTGACCCGGCCTACACCGTCACCGCGCTCGGCATCGGCACCGGCCTGCCGTCCAATGCCTCGCCGTCGTTGCTGCCCGAGCACCCGTTCACCGACGTGTCCCGCCGGGCGTGGAACGTCGAGGCCGTGGACTGGGTCGCCGCCTGGCACATCGCCAACGGCTTCCGGGACGGGACCTTCCGCAACGCCGCGCCGGTGACCCGGGCGCAGTTCGTCAACTGGCTCTGGACGGTGTTCGGCCGTCCCGCCGCCACCGCCGCCCACGGCTTCACCGATGTGGCCCCCGACGTCTGGTTCGGTGACGCACTCTCCTGGGCGGTGGAGCAGGGGATGGTGACCGGTCTCCAGGGCAATCGGTTCGCGCCGGATGACCAGATCCGTCGGGGCCAGGTCGCGCAGTGGCTCTGGGTCGCCGGTGACCGCCCGGTGGGCTACCCGGAGAACGGATACAACGATGTCACCCGGCAGGCGTGGAACATCGACGCGCTCGACTGGGCCCAGGCCGAGGGGGTAGTGCTCGGCTTCACCGATGGCACCTTCCGGTCCGGCGCCAACGCCACCCGGGGGCAGGCCGCCGCCTGGTTCGAGGCCACCGCCGCGGCGGTCGGCTGATCCTCGGGAGGCTGCGGAGCGGAGCGGGGCAATGTCACGGGCGGAGGCCGGGGGGCCAGGTGTGCCACACGGGCTCCTCTCGGCGGGCGGCGATGCGCCAGCCGTCGGCGGTGCGCACGATGTGGTCGTGGTAGCGGCCGCCCTCGCTGAGCACGGTGCCGTCGCCGCCCTTCAGCACGCAAGGGTTGTAGAGGTAGCTGACGGCGGTGGCCTCGTCACCCTCGAGGGTGACGCTGCGGTTGGTCACGTAGTGCATGTGGAACTCGAAGAAGCCCATCACCTCGGTGAGCCAGGCCTTGAAGGCGGCCCGGTCCCCCCGGAAGTTGCCGACGACCTCGTAGTCGCAGTCGGCGTCCTCGGTGAAGACCTCGTCGAGAAGGTCGAAACCCCTGGTGTCGATGGCCGTGGCGTAGCGGGTCAGCAGATCGTCGATCTCGAGTCGGTCACGCACCCAGTCGGTCATGGCGGGCAGCGTAGGGTGCGCGGTCATGGCGAAGGATCCGGACTGCGACCTGTGCGAGGCGGCCAAGATCACGCACTGGTTCCACGAGGACGACGTTTGCTGGATCGCCGAGTGTGAGTTGTGCTCGACGCCGATGGTGGTCTGGAAGGACCACGGCATCGACCCCCCGGCCGACGCCAAGGGCCACATGCACGACGAGTTGGGCCGGGTGGCGTTGGACACGATCGGCGAGTTCTACGTCGACGACAACATGCGCAACATCCCGGACCATTACCACGCCCATGCCCGACCCCGGGGCGGCTTCTTCGGCCACCACCTGCGCAACAACTGGATCGCGGCGGGATGACGACCTGGACGATCGGCGACGTCCGCATCACCAAGGTGCCCCAGATGACCTGGCGCATCCCGCTGAGCGGCCTCCTGCCGGAGGCGACGCCCGCGGCGGCCGCGGTGCGCGCCCCGGGTCTGTTGGCCGACGACGGCATGGCCGAGATCTCCCTGCACGGCCTGGTGGTCGAGGCGGGAGGGCGCACGATCCTCGTCGACACCTGTGCCGGCCACGACGCCGGCGCCGAGAGCGTCCTGGATGTGGTCCGACAGGTGGGCGCCATCACCGAGCATCACCCCGACGTGCGGTCAGCAGCAGCCGCCGCAGGATGGGCGCCGGGATCGATCGACACCGTGCTCTGCACCCACCTGCACTTCGACCACGTCGGGGGCAACCTCGCCGGCGACGAGCCGGCGTTCCCGGCGGCCCGGTACGTGCTCGCCGGTGACGAGTGGGCCTACTGGTCGGCCAACGAGTCCGACGACGTCTACGCCTCGGTGGACAGCAGCGTCCGCCCCCTGGTGGAGGCGGGCCTCACGGACCTGGTCGATGCCGACCACACGCTGACCGACGAGGTCCGCCTCGTGCCGACGCCAGGTCACACGCCGGGCCACGTGAGCGTCCACATCGACTCGGGCGGCGAGCGGGCCGTCATCACCGGTGACGTGGCCCACCACCCCATGGAGCTCCTGGCCCCCGAGTGGACGATGATCGCCGACGTGGACGCCCCGCAGGCCGTCGCCACCCGCCGGGCGTTCGTTGATCGGTTCGGCGACGGCGAGACCCTGGTCCTCGGCACCCACTTCGGCGGCTCGTCGGCGGGCCGCCTCGACGCCTCGGCGGGGACCTGGACCCGGGTGTGACCACCGTCGGTCGTCCCCCGTTTCCCCCCGTGGCCTTCGCCTCGTTCCACGCCGACGACCTACCCGGGCTCCTGAGCGACCACGCCGAGGTCGTCGCCCACCGTCCGCACGAGTTGGCCCCGCTGACGCTTCAGGTGGGGGACGAGGCGGTCACCTACCGGGTGGCGCCCGGTGGCTTGGAGGTCGTGGAGGGCGTCCAGTCGCCCCGGACCCACGTCCGGCTCTCATCCGAGGCCTGGAGCGACTTCGCCCACGAGCTGCGCTCCGCCTTCGGCCTGGGGTATGGCCAACTGGCCGACTGCGTGGTCGGCCGGCTCGACGGCCTGTTCCGCTGGGAGGCCACGCTCCGGGCCGCCTGGACCGGGCGGGACCCGGCGCTGGCCGAGGTCGAGCCGCGTGCGCCCGACGCCCCACTGGGCGAGCAGTTGGCCGTCCAAGGCTTCGCCCGGGTGCCGGGTGTGTTCCGCGCCGACGAGGTGGCCACGTTGCGGGCCGAAGTCACCCGGCTGACGGCGGCGGCCCGGCCCGACGATCAGCGATCGTGGTGGGCCCGCACCGGTGACGGCGAAGACGTCTGCTGCCGCCTCCTCTACACCGACGAGGGTTCGGACCTGATCACCGAGGTCGTCACCGGCGACGACCGCCTGGCCGACCTGGTGGCCCCGACGGGCGAGACGGTGCGCCTCGCCGTCGACCGCTTCGACGGCCTGAGCGTGGTCATGAAGCCGCCCGGCGTGGTGGAGGGCCTGGCCGATCTGCCCTGGCACCGGGATTGTGGCCTGGGCGGCCACCCGGTCATCTGCCCCGAGTTCAACATCGGCATCCAGTTGGAGGCGGCCACGGCCGAGACCGGTCACCTCGAGTTCCTGCCCGGCTCCCACGCCTCGGGCTGGTGGCCCACCGACCCCCACTCGGTGGACGGTCGCCCGGTGGTGGCGGTCGACACCGAGCCCGGCGACATCACGATCCACTACGGCCACGTCCTGCACCGGGCCGGGTCACCGACCGGTGTGGGTGGCCGTCGCGCGCTCTATGCCACCCTCGTCCAGGAGCACGCCTTCGACTACGTCGGCCCGAGACAGGCCTACAACGACATCCTGTTCGCCCACTCGGGCGGTGAAGGAGTGCTCGACGACCGGGGCACCGCCGGCTAGCCCGTGCTGGCCACATCGCGGCGGACGAAGAGGGCGAGGGCCGTGCCGGCGAGGGTCAGCAGGTAGACGAGGGTGACCGTCGACGCCCGTCCCGTGGTCAGCGACGATCCGTCGGAGAGCGGCGTGCCGTCGTTGAGGTAGATCCGGCCGGCGTTGGTCGTGAGCAGCCACCGGTCGCTCCACGGCTTCCAGGCCCGCAGGATCGGTTCCAGGATCGAAACGATCACGAAGGCCGCGGCGATGGCCACCGTCGTGTTGCGACCGATCATGGCCAGCAGGGCGGCGGCGATGGCGGCCAGCGCGGCCAGTAGGGCGCCCCGTCCGAGGCCGCCGGCGAAGCTGAGGAACCAGTCGGTGTCGGCGCCGTCGAAGGAGCCGTGGGCCACGATGTTGGGCAGGAGGAGGGCCACGAACACCGTCTGCAGCACCGCCGAGAACAGGAAGGCGACGATCCCGGCCCCCAGGAACTTCGCGGTGGCCAGGCGGGCCCGACGGGGCTCCCAGGTGAGGTTGGTCGTCATCGTGCCCGCCCGCCACTCAGCGCCGACGAGGGAGGCCCCGATGACCAGGCCGGCCATGACCAGAGGGACGGCGGCGAGGGACAGGATCGGATCGAGTCCGCTCGCCGGCCACAGCTCGACGAGGTCGAGGGCGAACGGCGAGGGATCCGGGTCCGCGCTGACGATGACGCCGAAGCCCTCGCCCGCGGTCGGCGCGTCGGAGTCGGCGCGGAAGTTGAGGAAGGCGCCGAGCAGGAAGCCGCCCAGGAACACCAGAGCAAGGACCCGGACCATGCGCCGGGCGAAGCCCCGCTGGATCTCGACCAGGAGCGTGCGCCAGAAGGAGGTCACGGTTCGTCCTCCGCCTCGCCGGTGAGCCTCAGGAAGACGTCCTCCAGGGAGGCCTCGTCGGGCCGGAGCTCGGTCAGCCAGTGGCCGGCCTCGGCCAGGGTGTGGTTGAGCTGCGCCGACCGGGCGGGGTCGACCTCGGCCCGAAGGTGATCGCCGTGGCGGGTGGCGGTGATGCCCTTCGCGGCCAGCGCGGCCAGCGCCCCGTCGAGGTTCGCCGTCTTCAGGATCAGCGCGCTCGAGGCGCCCGCGTGGAGCACCTCGTCGACGGTCCCGCTGGTCACGCAGCGGCCCCGGGAAAGGATGGCCACCCGGTCGCAGGTCTGTTGGACCTCGCTCAGGATGTGGCTGGAAACGAAGACCGTGCGCCCTTCGTCGGCCAGGGAGCGCAGCAGCTCCCGGATCTCCCGGATGCCGGCGGGGTCGAGGCCGTTGGCCGGCTCGTCGAGCACGAGCAGGTCCGGGTCCTTGAGCAGCGTGGCGGCGAGGGCCAGGCGTTGGCGCATGCCCAGCGAGTAGGTGCGGACCTGGTCGTCGGCCCGGTCGAGCAACCCGACCCGGTCCAGGGGGCCATCGATGTCGCGACCGGCGAACCCGCCGAGATCGGCGAGCAGGCGCAGGTTGCGACGGCCGCTGAAGGTCGGGAAGAGCAGGGGCGTCTCGACGATCGAGCCGATGCGCCCGATGACCGAGGCCAGGTCGCCGGGCTCGGCCCCGAGGATGCGGTAGTGGCCCTCGGTGGCCCGCACCAGGCCGAGCAGGCAGCGGATCGTGGTCGTCTTGCCCGAGCCGTTGGGGCCGAGGAAGCCGAAGACGCCGCCCTCGGGGACGCTCAGGTCGAGGCCGTCGACGGCGTGGGCTTCCCGGCGCTCGAGGCGTTTGCGCCGCACATAGACCTTGTGCAGGCCCTCGACCTCGATGACCGCGGTCACCGGCGGGCTCCCATGGCCCCAGTGTGGGCGGCCGCGCCGTGCGGGGCCAGGGTGCCTGCCTCCGTGGTCGGCCGGGGGCCAGCCCCCGTCACCACCAGGGGTCGTGGAGGCGGCGCGCCTTGGCGAACTTCTGGGCGGTGAAGGTCTCGCCGTTGTGCTCGGCGGCCTCAGGGTCGGTGCAGAGCCAGGCCACCACCGCCGCTGGGACCGAGGGTGGGGCGACGGGGAACTTGTTCTCCAGGCCCATGGCCTTCTGGTTGATGGCCATCTTCTCGGTCATCACCATGCCGGGCTCGACGTTGAAGGCCAGGATCCCTCGTGGTCCGAACTCGACGGCGAGATGGGCGGCGACCCGGTGGAACGCGGCCTTGGAGGCGGCGTAGGCCAGGCCCCAGCCCCCCTCGCCGGCGGGGGCGGGTGGGTCGGTGATGCCGGCGGCGGAGGTGATGTCCACGATGATCCCCTCGCTCTGCGCGAGCAGGTGGGGGAGGACCGCCTGGATGAGGACCATCTGGGCCAGGAAGTTGCCCTCCAACTTGCGCTCGTAGTCCTCCAGGGTGGTGTCGGCCACCGTGGTCATCGAGCCGGGGCCGGTGTCGACCGCGTTGTTGACCAGCACATCGATCCGGCCCCAGGTGTCGACCACGATGGTCGCGCCGTTGCGCAGGGAGGCCCGGTCGTGGAGGTCCATGCGCACGGGCAGCGCCCGCACGCCGAGGGCTTCGACCTCGTCGGCGGTCCCCTCCAGGCTCCCGGGCAGCGGATCGGCGTCGGGCCGCGCGTCGTCCCGCCCGTCGCCCTCGTGGACGGTACGGGCACCGAGGGCGACGTCGAAGCCTTTGGCCGCGAGCGCCACGGCCGTGGCCTTGCCGATGCCCCGACTCGCGCCGGTGACCAGCGCGACCGCGTGCTCGCTCAACCTTCGAGGCCTTCGAAGTCGACCATGCCTTCGTCCAGGTCCGTCTTGAAGCCGGCGTCGGCGATGAGGTCGATCCCCGACACGTAGGAGGCGCCCGGAGCGCAGAGGAAGACGAGCGGCAGGGCCATCTCGTCGGGCCGGGCCATGCGGCCGATGGCCTCGCGGGCCGTCCACTCGAGGACGGCCTCGTCCATGGCCTCCCGGAACGACGGCATCATCGGCGAGTCCACCGGGCCGGGGCTGACCGTGCTCATCCGGACGCCGTGGTCCCGACGCAGCGTCCGGGCGCGGCGACGCGTCCAGAGGATCACCGCCTCCTTGGAGAAGAAGTACGGGTCGACCATGGCGTCGACGTGGGTGTCGACCCAGGCCACACCGTCCGCGAACGTCTGGGTCGCCAGGAGCTCCCCGAGGAGGTCGAGGTGCTCGGGCCATCCCTGCCCGGCGAGTGAGGCGACGCTGGCCACGGCGCCCCCCTCGACGATCTGCCGCAGCAGCGCCTCGGTCAGGTAGCGGGTCCCGAGGAAGTTGACCGCCAGGACGATCCGCCCGCCCGCCGTCTGGGGCACCCCCGCACAGTTGACCAACGCCCAGACCGGTGTGCCCTGCAGGGCGGCCACTGCGGCGTCGATCGCGTCGGGAGACCGGAGGTCGAGCGACCCGTCGGCCACATCGAGGCCGACCACGTCGGCGCCGAGGCCGCCGAAAAGCTCGGCGGTGGCGGCGCCGATGCCCGAGGCGGCCCCGGTGACCACGACCCGTCGGCCGGCGAAGTCGAGGGCGGAGGGGAGCGCCATCGTGGCTAACGCGGCGCCCGGGGCATGCCCAGGCCGAGCATGGCGATGATGTCCCGCTGGATCTCGTTGGTCCCGCCGCCGAAGGTCAGCACCAGGATCCCCTGGTAGCTGCGCTCCATCCGGCCCCGGAGCAGGGCGTCGGGCGAGCCCGCCCGCAGGTAGGAGGCCGGGCCCATGATCTCCATGAGGATCCCCAGGCACTCGATGTAGCGGTGGGTGCCGAAGACCTTGGTGGCCGAGGCGTCGGCCGGGCTGAGATCGCCCACGGTCAGGCCCCAGGCCACCTTCCAGTTCATGAGCTGGAGGACCTCGGCGGCGGCCCGGACCCGGGCCAGGCCGAGCTGCACCCACTGCTCGTCGATGACCCGGTCGCCGTCGGCGGTGGGCGTCGCCTTGGCCCAGTCGGTGACCTCTTCGAGATAGCGCCAGATGAGCCCGGCGTTGCAGATGGCCACCCGTTCGTAGTTGAGCTGGCTGGTGATCAGGCCCCAGCCCGCGTTCTCCTCACCGACCCGGTTGGCCACGGGGATGCGGACGTCCTCGTAGAACGTCGCCGTGGTGTCGGCCCCGCCCATGATGTTCAGCGGCTGGACGGTGAAGCCGGGCGTGTCGGTCGGCATCAGGAAGATGGAGATGCCCTTGTGGCGGGGGGCGTCGGGGTCGGTGCGGGCGGCCAGCCACACGTAGTCGGCAGCCATGGCCAGGGACGTGTAGATCTTCTGGCCGTTCACGACGTACTCGTCGCCGTCCCGCACCGCCTTGGTCCTGAGCGAGGCCAGGTCGGTGCCGGAGCCGGGCTCGGTGTAGCCGATGGCGAAGTTGAGGTCGCCGGCGAGGATGCCGGGCAGGAACCGGTCCTTCTGGTCCTGGGTGCCGAAGCGCATGATCGTCGGGCCGACGGTGTTGATCGACAGCATCGGCACCGGGGCCTCGGCCCGCTGGGCCTCGTCGAAGAAGATGAGCTGCTCGATGGGCGAGCGGTCCTGGCCGCCGTATTCCTTGGGCCAGCCGATGCCCAGCCAACCGTCGGCGGCGATCTGCTTGACCGCCTGCTTCCAGACGGGCCCGCCCATCTCGTCGGTTGACAGTTGGGCCTGCAGCTCCGGGGTGAGCAGGTCATGGAAGTACTGGCGCAGCTCGGCCCGCAGGTCCAGCTGTTCGTCGGTCAGGGCGAAGTCCACGCCCGAGTATCGCAGGCGTCAGGATGAGGGGGTGAAGGGCGGAGCGATCACGCGGTGTTCGATGTTCGTCGGTGGGCTGCTGCTGCTGTTGGTGGTGGGCTGCTCGAGCGCCGACGACGGCGGGTCGACGGCCGGGGACACCGTGGGGACCACCGAGGCCACGACGACGATGCCGGCCCCGACCCCTGACGAGCTGGCCGCCGCGGTGTGTGCGGCCCGGCCGGTGCCGGGTCGGCTCCGGGTGGCTGACCCGGAGCTGAACGAGCTGTCGGGTCTGGTCAGCCTCGACTCCGGCCTCTGGGCCCACAACGACAGTGGCGACACGGCCCGGGTCTTCCGGCTCGACGAGGAGGGCGGGACCGTGGCGGTGGTGAACCTCGACGGGGTCGACGCCTTCGACTGGGAGGACATGAGCGGTGCCGGGCCGTCGGCGGGCGAGTTGTTCATCGGCGACATCGGCGACAACGCCGGGGCCCGGCCCGACATCGTGGTCCACCACCTCGCCGTCCCGGACCCTGCCCCGAGTGGTGACGTGACGATCCCCGCCGCCGACATCCAGACGATCACCCTGCAGTACCCGAACGGTCCCCGGGACGCCGAGACCCTGCTCGTCGACCCGGTCAGCCAGGACCTGGTGATCGTGCACAAGCGCTTCGGCGGGGACTCGGAGGTGTACCAGGCGCAGGAAGCCGACTGGTCCGATGGCGAGGCCACCCTCGAGCGGGTGGGCACGGTGGCGGTGGGGAACACGCCCCTGGACGCCACCACGGGCGGCGACGTGGGCTACGACGGCCAGGTGGTGGCGCTGCGCACCTATGCCGGCCTGCTCGTCTTCCCCCGTGAGGACGAGCAGTCGTTGGCCGAGGCCCTGACCGAGAACGAGGCCTGCGACGCCCCGACCCGCATCGAGGTCCAGGGTGAGGCGGTCGCGTTCACCCCCGAGGGCTACACGACGATCAGCGAAGGCGTCCGGCCCCGGGTCAACCGCTTCACCGTCACCCCGCCGACGCCGGGCGGGTAGGTTCGGGCGATGGCGCACGGGTCGGACATCGACACGTTCGAGTTCGCGTTCGCCCCCCGCTTCTCACGGCTGCTGCGGCTCGGGGGCATCACGCCGGAGACCACGCTGGTCACGGTGACCGACGACGAGTACCGCGTGCGCTTCGGAGGGTGGAAGCTGAACACGCCCATCGCCAACTGCACCGGAACCTGCCTGACCGAGGACTACGCCTGGTTCAAGGCCATCGGGGCCCGGGGCTCGTTCAAGGACAAGGGGGTCACCTTCGGCACCTCGACCGAGCGGGGCGTCTGCGTCCTGTTCGCCGAACCGGTGCGGGCCCTGGTCCCGGGCAACCTGATGAACCACCCCGGCTGCACCGTCACCGTGGCGGACTGCGAGGGCCTGATCGCCGCCCTCGAGCGCCGTGGCGTTCACCGGAACCCCCAGGGCTGAATCAGAGGCCCAGGGCCCGAGCCTTCTCCTGGGCGAGCTGGAGGCAGCGGTCGGCCCGCGCCGCGATCGAGTCGAGGGGGCCGGAAGGGGCGCCGGCGGCCTGGCCCCTGCTGCGCCGGGCGTGGACGCCTTCGACGATGCAGCCCATCTTCCACCAGCCGAAGACCTCGAACCACGGCCACGCGTCGAGGGGGCGACCACTGAGGGCGGCGTACCGCCCGATCATCTCCAGTCGGCGGGGGAGGGCGGCGGCTGTCGTCGGTGACGACGTCAGGAAGGTGTCCTCGTCGTCGGGATCGGCCCAGTACTGCAGCGACCAGCACGCGTCCGCCGTCGGGTCGCCGAGGGTGCACAGCTCCCAGTCGAGGACGGCGGTCACCTGCCCGTCCGGGCCGATCACCACGTTGTCGAACCGGTAGTCGCCGTGGAGCAACCCCGGCTTCGGGGCGGCGGGCGGCACGGAGCGGGACAGGCGGTGGTGCAGTTCCTCCAACAGGTGGACGCGTCGGACCCGGCCGTCGTCGTACTGGCGGCGCCAGCGTTCCAGCTGCCGTTCGACGTAGCCGGTCGGCGGGCCGAGGTCACCGAGGCCCA
>Ga0315283_10000344_pt1 | contig 33327 bp, 31 predicted proteins | sample YL17G09_0_MG_FD_204541 | JGI IMG/M metagenome (GOLD analysis project Ga0315283, IMG submission 204541) | Sediment microbial communities from Yellowstone Lake, YNP, Wyoming, USA - YL17G09_0 | ecosystem: Environmental > Aquatic > Freshwater > Lake > Sediment | place: USA: Wyoming | collected...
GGGTGGCGGTGGGCGAGCGCATGGTGCCTCTGCTCGCCCACCGCCACCCCCGCCGCGCACTCCCGACCCGGCGGGGCCCGAACTCAGTGCGCTCGCCCCCCGCTCCGGGGCCGCAACCGGACGCGACCACGCGCATCCAAGATGGCGTATGCTCGGAGCGTGTCCTGCACGGGCTTCACCGCCGGGGCGCGTGCGTCGCATCGGCCGCGACTCCACCGAAACGAGGATCCATGAACGCCGCACCTCCCGACCTTTCCAGCCTGCGCATCCCGCGGGACGAGCCCGCCTCCCTGCCGGCCGGCGGCCATCGCCGCGGCTGGCTCATCGCCACCGCCGTCGTCGTCGTACTGGCGGCGGCCGGTTTCGCGCTGCGCTCCCGCCCACCGCTGGTCGAGGTGGCGACCGTGGCGGTGACCGGCGGTGCGGGCACCGCGGGCGAAGGCATCACCGCCAACGGCTACGTGGTGGCGCGCACCAAGGCATCGGTCGCGGCCAAGCTCGCAGGCCAACTCGAGTACCTGGGCGTCAGCGAGGGCTCGCGCCTGCGCCGCGGCGAGGTGCTCGCCCGGATCGAGAGCGGCGATCAGCAGGCGGCGCTGGCGCAGGCGCAGGCGGCGCTGGCGCAGGCGCAGGCGAACCTCGATCAGGGCCGGCGCGACCTCGAACGCGCACAGCGCCTTGCGGCCGAGCAGGTGCTCTCCGCAGCGGACCTCGAGAACGCGCGGACGCGGGTGGACGTGCTGGACGCCCAGGTGGGCCAGGCGCGCGCGCAGGTGCAACTCGCCGAGGTGGGCCTCGAGAACACGCGCGTGCGCGCGCCGTTCGACGGCACCGTGCTGCGCCGGGACGCCGAGGTGGGCGAGATCGTGGCACCGGCCTCCGCGGGCGGCTCACTCACGCGCACCTCGATCGTGACCATGGCCGACCTCGCCACGCTCGAGGTCGAGGTGGACGTGAACGAGGCCTACATCGCGCAGATCCGCAACCGCCAGGCCGCGCGGATCACGCTCGACGCCTACCCCGACACCTCGTTCGCCGGGCGCGTGCGGCAGGTGGTGCCGACCGCCGACCGCCAGAAGGCCACGGTGCTGGTCAAGGTCTCGATCCTCGACCGCGATCCCCGCATCCTGCCCGAGATGGGCGCCAAGGTGGTCTTTCTGCGCGAGGCGGACCCCGCGCTCGTCGCACCACGCCGCGTGCTGGTGCCCGAAGCCGCCGTCGTGCGTGCGGACGGCGCAACCAGCGTCTGGGTGATCGAGAACGAGCGGGTCGCCGCGCGCCCCGTCACGCTGGGTGCCGTGCGCGGCGCCGACCTCGAGGTGCGCGACGGGCTCACGGGCGGCGAGCGTGTCATGCTGAGGCCTCCGGCCGGACTCAAACCGGGCGCGCGCGTGCGCGTCAAGTCTTCCTAGGAACGCACATGGCCTCGGTCCAGGTACGCGATCTCAGCAAGGTCTACCAGCGCGATTCGCAGAAGATCCCCGTCCTCGACGGCCTGACCCTCGACATCCCGGACGGCGACTTCGTCGCGCTCATGGGCCCATCGGGCAGCGGCAAGACCACGCTGCTGAACCTCATCGGCGGCATCGACACGCCGACCTCCGGGCGATTGCTGGTGGGCGGCACGGACATCGCGCGCCTGACCGGACCGGCGCTGGCGAAGTGGCGCTCGCGCAACATTGGCTTCATCTTCCAGCTCTACAATCTGGTGCCGGTCCTCACCGCGCACCAGAACGTCGAGCTGCCGCTGCTGCTGGTGAAGATGAGCGGCAAGGAACGCCGGCAGCGCGCCCGGACCGCGCTCGAGATCGTGGGCCTCGGCGACCGCCTGAACCACTTCCCGCGCCAGCTCTCGGGCGGCCAGGAGCAGCGCGTGGCCATCGCGCGCGCGGTCGTGAGCGACCCGGAGCTGCTGCTGGCCGACGAACCCACCGGCGATCTCGACCGCGCGGCGGGGGGCGAGATCCTGGATCTGCTCCAACGGCTCAACACCGAATTCAAGAAGACCATCGTCATGGTCACCCACGACCCGCACGCCGCGGAGCGCGCTCACCGGGTGTTCCACCTCGACAAGGGCGTGCTGTCGCAGTAGCGCGCGATCCCGCCCATGCCCACCGCCCTGATCATCCCGCTCGCCGTCCTCGTCCTCGTGCCGCTCCTGCTGTGGGGCGTGGCGAAGGCCTCCGACCGCCAGCAGCAGCGCCTGACGCTCTCGCCGGTCATGCTGGTCTTCGTCAACCTGAGCCGCAACAAACTGCGCACGCTGCTCACCACGCTGAGCGTGGCGGTGGCGCTGTTCCTGTTCAGCGCCCTGGGCGGCGTCCTCGACACGATCTCCGACTCGATCCGGATCGGCAGCGAGACCCGGATCATCACGCGCAACGCCATCGCGCTGGTCTTCCCGCTGCCGCTCTCCTACCTCGAGCGCCTCCGCACCGTACCCGGCGTGCGGGCGGCAAGCTGGTCCAACTGGTTCGGCGGGCGCGACCCGGTGAACCCGCGGAACTTCTTCCCGCAGTTCGCCGTGGACGCCGGGACGTTCTTCCCGATGTACGCGAACGACCTCGAGATCGTGCAGGCCACCCCTGCAGCCGGCATCGCGCCGCCCGGCGTTGACCCGAAGCTCGCCTCGTTCATCGAAGACCGCACGGCCTGCGTGGTGGGAGAGGACCTGCTCAAGAAACAGGGCTGGAAACTGGGCCAGACCATCCGGCTCAACGGCACGATCTACCCGGGCTCGTGGGAGTTCACCATCCGCGCGGTCTACCGGCCGAAGTCCAAGTCGTTCTACGGCGAATCCATGTATTTCGACTGGAAGTACCTCTACGAGAACAGCCAGCGGCGCGCGGGTGTGGGCGTCTACTACCTGAGCCTTGACGACCCCGGGCGCGCGGCGGACATCGCGAAACAGGTGGACCTGCTGTTCGAAAACTCCTCGGCCGCCACCCACACCGAGAGCGAGCAGGCGTTCCAGGCCGGCTTCATCTCCTACTACGGCAACCTGCCGTTCGTGATCCGCATCATCGGACTCGCGGTGGTCTTCGCCATCCTGCTGGTGGCGGCGAACACCATGGCCATGGCGGTCCGCGAGCGCACCGCCGAGGTGGCGGTGTTCAAGACCCTGGGCTTCAGCGACGGCACGATCTTCCGCATCGTGCTGGCCGAGGGCGCGCTCATCACGCTGGGCGGCGGCCTGCTGGGAGCACTGCTCGCGAAGTTGCTGATCGACACCTCGGGCTTCAACGCCGGCGGGCTGCTGCCGCCCATGCGCGTGCACTGGTCCACGGTGATGACCGCGGTGGCCGCGGCCGGGGTCGTGGGCGCGGCGAGCGGACTCCTCCCCGCCTGGCAGGCCTCGCGCATGCGCATCGTCGACGCGTTACGGCGGGTGGAGTAGCCATGGCGCTGCCGCTCTCCTACAACCTCCGCAACGTCATGCAGCGGCCGGTCTCCACCCTCACCACCGCGGTCGGGGTCGGCCTCACCATCGCCATTTTCGTCGGTGCCCTCTCGCTCGCAGCCGGCTTCCGCGCGGCGCTCGTGCAGACCGGCTCGCCCGACAACGCGATCGTGCTGCGCAAGGGCGCCAACAGCGAGATCTCCAGCGGCATCTCACGCCCGGCCACCGCCATCCTGCACGCATATGGCGAGGTCGCGACCGACGCGCAGTCGCGGCCGTTGCTGAGCCCCGAGGTCGTGGTGGTCAACAACCGCCGCCGCGTCGGCCAGCCCGGCAACTCGAACGTCACCGTGCGCGGCGTCGAACCCGAGGCCGTGGTCCTGCGCCGCGGCGTGCAGGTCGTCGCGGGCCGCTGGTTCGAGCCCGGCGCGGCCGAAGTCGTGGTGGGCCGGCGCATCTCGAGCCGCTTCGAGGGCTGCAGGCTCGGCGACCGCGTCCGCTTCGGCCAGCGCGACTTCACCGTGGTCGGACTGTTCGGCGCGAACGGCGCCACCTTCGAGTCCGAGATCTGGGGCGACAACGAGGTGCTGATGCCGGTCTTCCGCGGCGAGGTCTTCCAGAGTGTGACCTTCCGCATGCGGGATCCCGCGCGCTTCGACGCCATCCGGCGCGAACTGGAGAGCGATCCGCGCCTCGGCGTGGACGTGCAGCGCGAGAGCGAGTTCTACGCGAAGCAGTCCGAGATGCTGGCGAACCTGATCCGCGTCCTGGGCGGGTTCATCACGGTCATCATGGCCGTGGGTGCCATCTTCGGTGCGATGAACACCATGTTCGCCGCGGTCGGCGCGCGCACGCGCGAGATCGCCATGCTGCTGGTGCTGGGCTTCAGTCCGCTCTCGATCCTGATCTCGTTCGTGATCGAGTCGGTGATCCTCTCGCTATTCGGCGGCCTGATCGGCTGCCTCATGGCGCTGCCGCTGAACCGGATCGTGACCAGCACCACGAACTTCTCCTCGTTCAGCGAGCTGGCCTTCGGCTTCCGGGTCACCCCCGGCATCCTGCTCACCGGGCTCGCCGTGGCCGCGGTGATGGGCCTGGTGGGCGGCTTCCTCCCGGCGCTCAAGGCCTCGCGCCAGCCGCTCGCCGCCGCGCTGCGCGGCGGCTGAGCCCGCCCGCTTCCGTCGCCGCTTCCACCGCGCCCGGCACGCCCCCCGCTGCGCGCGGGATCGGCGACCTCCCGCGCGCGTTCGCCTGCGGCAGACTTGCGCCCATGCGCTGGCGCGAATCCACGGGCTGGACACGAGCAGGAGGCGACGCGCTGGAGAGAGCTGGATTCCGCGGGCTCGTACTGCTGGCCGTGATCCTGGTATCCGGTGCGGCCGGGACGCCGCCCCGGGGCAGCGACCGCAGCAAGACCGAACCGGAGCTCCTCGCGCTCGAGACCGCGTGGGACGACGCCGTCGTCGCAAAGGACACAACGACGCTCCGGCGGATCATCAAGGACTGAGCAAGGCACCGGGAAGCACGAACATGGCGACCGACATCGCAGCGATCCTGCGAAACCTCGAATCCTGCTACGACTTCACCGGCAAGTCGGTGATCCACGTGGGCGCCGGGGGCGGCCAGTTGATCGGCTACGCCGGTAGAACCCGCAATGTGCTCGGCGTGGATCCCGACACCACCGCGGTCAAGCGTCTGAAGGCAGCCATCCGCGAGCGCGGCCTCGAGGAGCGCTTTCGCGTGCTGCAGGCCGACGTCCAGTCCGTGTCGGCCCGCGCGGACGCGGTCTTCTTCGAGTTCTGCCTCCACGAAATCGTGGATCCCCTCACCGCGCTGCGTCACACGCTGACCCTCGCACCCGAGGTGCTCGTCGTGGATCCGGCCCCCGACTCCGCGTGGGCCTGGCACCTGTGCGAGACGGAGAAGGTCCTGCGCGGCTGGGCCGCAGCGGAGCGATTCCCCTTCACGCTCGACCGGACTTTTTCGGGCGAGCAACGCTTCCACGACCACGCGGAGTTGCTTGCCAAGGTGGAGGCGTTGGGCGAATGCGTGATCCGGCGCGTGCGGGATTTCGAAGGACGGCAGGACTTCTCGATCGACATGCCATACCGTGTGATGCTGCTGGCGCAGTGGTGACACACGAACCTCGCGACGGGGCCGGGCCCGTCCATCAACGGGGAAGCCACGCTTGCGGTCCGTGAGCGCTCCGGGCTAGGTTCGAAGCTCATCCCGTTCCCAACCCTGAGGTGACCCATGCCCGCTCCAGACCGTCGCGCTCTCCGTGCCGCCACCCTGGCGGCGCTCCTCTCCCTCGGCACCGGCTTCATCACGCAACCCGCCGCCGGAGCGCCCAGCGCCGCGCCCGGCGCTGAGCGTCCGACCTGGATGGCCGCAACCCTGCAAGCGCAGGAGCGGACCCTGGTGGCCACGCACGGCGAGACCGAGCGTGGTCGCATCGCCTCCGGCCTGGCGCAGGTGGCCGGCTACTGGCGCGCCGAGGACGGCACGGCCGAGGACTTCGCCACGTTCGTGGAGACGTACTTCGCGCCCAGGGGGCCGCAACTGGATGCGCTCTTCGCGCGCATGGAGACCCATCTCGAAAGCCTGGACGGGCACCTGCTCGAGATCTCGCGTGACTGGCGGAGCCAGTCCGAGCTGGAGCTGGGGCCCGCCTACGCCTTCGACGAGCTGATGGCCGGCTACGCCCCCGGGGCGCACTTCCTGGATGACAGCTACCGGAACAAGCTGGCCTTCGTCGTGCTCCTGAACTTCCCTCTGAGCACGCTCGAGCAGCGCCAGAGCGCGGGCTCGACCTGGACGCGCCGGCAATGGGCCGAGGCGAGGCTCGCGGATCGCTTCGCCAAGCGCATCCCCGCCGAGGTGAACCAGGCCTTCGCCGAGGCCAACGCCGAGGCCGAGACCTACATTGCGGGCTACAACCTGTGGGTGCATCACCTGCTCGATGCCAAAGGCCAGCGTTCGTTCGCGGCCGGCAAGCGCCTGCTCAGCCACTGGAACCTGCGCGACGAACTGAAGGCCCACTACGCCCGCGGCGCGGCCGGCCCCGGTGCGCAGCGGACCATGGCCAGGGCCATGGAGCGCATCGTCGATCAGACCATCCCCGCCTGCGTCATCGACAATCCGTTCGTGGACTGGAATCCGTTCACGAACGAGGTCACGCCCGCGGCTGTGAAGGACAGCGATCGGCCCGTCCCAGCGGATCTGAAGATCACGAACGCGCCCGAGCCCGACCGTCGCTACGCTGTGCTTCTGAAGTGCTTCCAGGCCGTGAAGCTGCAGGATCCCTACAGCCCCCGCACGCCCACGCACATCGCCCGCAGCTTCGAGGAGAGCCGCCAGCTCCCCGAGGCCCGGGTGAAGAAGATGCTCGAGGACATCTGCGGCAGCCCGCAGGTGAAGGACGTGGCGAAGGTCATCGAGAAACGTCTCGGCCGCAAGCTCGAGCCCTTCGACATCTGGTACAACGGCCTGCGCCCCGCCAGCAGCGTGAGCGAGGCGGAGCTGGACGCCATCACCCGCCAGCGCTATCCGACCCCCGCGGCCTTCGACCAGGATCTGCCCAACATCCTCAAACGGCTCGGGTTCGGCGAGGAGCGCGCCGCCTTCCTGGCCGGCAAGATCGACGTGGACCCCGCGCGCGGCTCCGGTCACGCGGCCGGCGCGTCCCGCCGCGACGACAACGCCCGGCTGCGCACCCGCGTGGGCAAAGACGGCATGGACTACAAGGGCTTCAACATCGCCGTCCACGAGCTGGGTCACAACGTCGAGCAGGTCTTCGGCCTGAACCTGGTGGACCACACGCTGCTGCAGGGCGTGCCCAACACCGCCTTCACCGAGGCCATGGCCTACACCTTCCAGAACCGCGACCTGGAGATCCTCGGCGTGCCGCGCAGGGCAGAGGACGCGCAGACCCAGGCGCTGAAGACGCTGGGCGAGTTCTGGCAGACCTACGAGATCTCCGGCGTGTCCCTGGTGGACATGGCCATCTGGCACTGGATGTACGATCACCCCGACGCGACGCCGGCCGAGTTGAAGGTGGCCGTGCTGCAGATCTCGAAGGACGTGTGGAACGCCTGGTTCGCTCCCGTCTTCGGCCAGAAGGACTGCTCGCTGCTGGCCGTCTACAGCCACATCGTCCACTCGTTCCTCTATATTCCCGACTACGCCGTCGGGCACTTGATCGGCGTGCAGGTGGAGACGCAGATCGCGAAGAGCGGTGACGTGGCCGCGGAGGTGGAGCGCATGTGCCGCATCGGCAACATCGCCCCGGACCTCTGGATGACGCAGGCCACCGGCAGCCCCGTGGGCCCCGAGGCCCTGCTGGCCGCCACCGCTGAGGCACTGAAGAAGGTCGGCAAGTAGCGCGCGGATCGAGCGGGGGTGCGAGGCCGGCCCACGGCCTTCGCACCCTGCCCGGCCCGGATCGCGAAGGTCGCATGCTCACCTACCTCGTCATCGGGATGACCTACGCCTTCGCTGCGGCCGTGCAACCCGGCCCGCTGCAGGCCTACACCATCTCGCTGACCCTGAGCCACGGCTGGCGCCGCGCGCTGCCCGCCGCGTTCTCACCGCTGCTGAGCGACGGGCCCATCATCGTTCTCGTGTTGCTGGTCCTCAGTCGCCTGCCAGCCTGGCTGATCCCCGCGGTGCGGCTCGCCGGCGGCGTGCTCCTGCTCTTCTTCGCCTTCCTCGCGGCGCGGTCGTGGCGGCGCCACGACGCCAGCGGGTCCCCGCCCACGAATGCCCGGCCGCGGAGCATGCTGGGAGCGACGGCCGTGAACCTGATGAGCCCGGGTCCGTACCTGGGCTGGAGCCTGGTGATGGGCCCGCTGCTGCTGAAGGGCTGGCGCGAGGCCCCGGTGAACGCCATCGCGCTGCTCGCGGGCTTCTACGGGGTGATGGTCCTGAGCATGGCCGTCATCATCATGCTGGCCGGAGCCGCGCGCGGCCTAGGCCCGCGCGCGAACCGCGCGATGATCGGGTGCTCGGCACTTGCGCTCGCCGGGCTGGGGGTGTGGCAGCTGTGGTCGTGGGCGGCGGGATTGCGCGGCGGGTGACGCCGCTCACCCCTCCTTGTCGCCGCCCCGCAGGTGGCCGAAGCCCGAGTCCTCCCCCAGCAGTTGATCGTCGAGCCAGCGGTCGATGACGCTTCGCCTGAAACGCCACTCCTTGCCCAGCTTCACCGCCGGGATGCGCTTCTCCTGCGCCCACTTGTAGATCGTCTGCGGCTTCAGGCGCAGATAGTGCGCGATCTCTTCGAGCGTGAGGATCTCGTGATCCGCGCCCGCGGGGTCTCGCGGCGCACCGCTCACGGCCGGCCCGCCTGCGTGCTGTCGGGGACCGGCGAAGTCAGCAGGCGGTAGCCCCCCGGCAACTCGACCGGCTCGCGGCGGGCAGCGGAGGGAGCCTTCCTCTCGTCCTCGCCCTGCGAGAGCTTCTGCAGCGAGTAGATGACCCCCGTGTAGAAATTGCCCTCGTAGTGGCGGAACACCTTGAAGGGCTCCGCGCGGTCCCCCACGAAGGGGCGCAGGTTCCAGGCCATCTGCACACCCACGAAGGCGAACAGGACGGCCCAGACCTGCATGATCGTCATCGCCCTGCGCGGATAGACCCCGCGCTTCTCGCAGGCGAAGGCCAGCCCCTCGTGGAGCGCGGCCATGCCGACCAGGCCCGAGCCGAGGACGATGGCGACGTGCAGCAACTCAAGGAAGTGGTAGTTCGCCCCCGTCAGCAGAAAGAAGAGCGCGACCGGGACGATGGCGGCCAACACGATGGCGCTGAGGGCCAGGGCGCTGGTGACGAGCGCGAGCACCTGAGCCAGACGCAGACGGGATCCGGCCAGGACCTGGATGACGAAGAAACCGGGGAAGCAGATCGCCAGGGTCCCGAGGAACAACAACGGGAGCTTGATCGCAGCGGACAGGGCCTGGATTGGACCAGCGTACGCCCCGGCTGACGCCCCGTAGAACGCGCACAGCGCGAGCAGGGTGATGAGCGAACGCCGGATCTTGCTGCCGAGGTCCCTCCCGTCGGCGACCTCGGCGAAGAACTGCTCGCGGTCGCTCAGGAGCTGCGAGAGGAAGAGGCCGTACCCCGAAGCGCCGGGTCGGACGTTGGCTTGCACGGGCGGGGAATCCATCATTGCTCTACCTCCTTTCTGGCATGATTATGTCGGTTTTGAAACTGTTTGCAACTGTTTTATTATGTTTATTGCAAGAACAGACCCGCAGCCGACGTGCACCGCGGGGCAACCCGCCTGCGGTTGGGGTTCGCGAACCGTCCGGGCTAGTATCCCGCGGCTCAACCATCCCCCAACCCGGAGTCCAGCGTGTCCCGAATCCACGACGTCGTCATCATCGGCTCGGGCCCGGCCGGCTACACGGCCGCCATCTACGCGGCCCGCGCCAACCTGCAGCCTCTCATGATCGTCGGGCCGCAGCCCGGCGGGCAGCTCACGATCACCACCGAGGTCGAGAACTACCCGGGCTTCCCCGAGGGCATCCAGGGGCCGGAGTTGATGCAGAAGATGCGCGAGCAGGCGGCGCGCTTCGGCACCGAGATCGTCGAGGCCACGGTCGAGAGCGTGGACTTCGCGAAGCGCCCCTTCGTCCTGCGAACCGACCAGGGCGAGTACCTGGCGAAGACGGTCATCGTCTCGACCGGCGCCTCCGCACGCCTGCTGGGGATCCCGAGCGAACAGAAGTTCTTCGGCTTCGGCGTCTCGGCCTGCGCCACCTGTGACGGCTTCTTCTTCAAGGGCAAGCGCGTCATGGTCGTGGGCGGCGGCGACACGGCGCTCGAGGAAGCCAACTTCCTCGCGCGCTTCTGCGCCGAGGTGGTGATCGTGCACCGGCGCGACGAGATGCGCGCCTCGAAGATCATGCGCGAGCGCTCGCTGGCGAACCCGAAGATCCGCTTCATCCTGAATGCGACGGTGGATGAGGTGCTGGGCCAGGAGGCGCCGCCCAAGGTGGCGAGCGTGAAGCTGCGCGACACGAAGACGGGTACCGTCAGCGAGCACCCGATCGACGGCATCTTCGTGGCCATCGGGCACCAGCCCAACACCGCGTTCCTGAAGGGCTCGCTGCCCCTCGACGCGAAGGACTACGTGATCGTCGAGCCGGGCTCGTCGCGCACGAACGTGCCGGGCGTCTTCGCCGCGGGCGACGTGGCCGACTCGGTCTACCGCCAGGCGGTTACGGCCGCCGGCAGCGGCTGCCAGGCGGCGATCGACGCCGAGCGCTGGCTCGAAGCGCAGGGTCACGGCGGGTAGCGCATTTCCCGGGAGAGCGACATGGAGCGTGAAGTCCTCGATTTCGACGTGCAGTTCGTGGGCGCGGGCCCGGCCGGGCTCGCGGGTGCGATCCACCTCGCGAACCTGATCGCGCGCCACGATGCGAACGTGGCCGCCGGAGCGCCGGGCCAACCGCTGGGCGAGGTCGCGATCGCCGTGCTCGAGAAGGGCAAGCGCGTGGGTGCCCACGGTCTCTCGGGCGCGGTCCTGGACCCGCGCGCGCTGGCCGAACTCATCCCCGACTGGCGCGCGAAAGGCTGCCCCGTCGCCAGCGAGGTGATCACGGACGACGTCTACTTCCTGTGGGAGACCGGGCAGCTCCGCCTGCCGGTCCTGCCGCCCATCCTGCAGAACCACGGCAACTCCATCGTCTCGCTCGGCCGCCTGGTCGAGTGGCTGGCCGGCATCGCCGAGGAGCACGGCGTGCTGGTCGTGACCGAGACCGCCGCCGTGCAGCCGCTGATCGAGAACGGCCGGCTCGCAGGCGTCCGCACGGGCGACAAGGGCGTGGACAAGTCGGGAGCGCAGAAGCCCAACTACCAGCCCGGCGCCGACTGCAGGGCTAAGGCGACGGTGCTATGCGAGGGCCCGCGGGGCACACTGGCGAAGGCACTCGAGACCTCGCTCGGGCTCACGGTCGGGAAGAACGCCCAGGTCTACTCGACCGGCGTGAAGGAGGTCTGGGAGGTCCCAGCCGGCCGCGCGCAGCCGGGACGCGTGATCCACACCATGGGCTGGCCGCTCCCCGACGACACCTTCGGGGGCGGCTTCGCCTACGGCATGGACGATTCGCACTGGGCGCTCGGACTCGTCACCGGTCTCGACTCGCCCGATCCCGTCAACGATCCGCACGGCCACTTCCAGCGCTGGAAGACGCACCCGCTGCTGCGTCCGCTGCTCGCGGGTGGCAAGCCGGTCGCCTACGGCGCCAAGGCCATCCCCGAGGGCGGCTGGTGGGCGATGCCGAAACTCGCGGCCGATGGCCTGCTCATCGCCGGCGACTCCGGCGGGTTCCTGAACGGCGCGCGTTTGAAGGGCATCCACCTCGCCATCAAATCGGGCATGCTCGCCGCCGAGACGCTCTTCGAGTGCCTGCTGGCGAAGGACTTCTCGAAGGAGCGGCTGGCGAAGTACGAGGAGCGGGTCTGGCATTCCTGGGCCGCGGACGAACTGAAGAGCGTGCGCAACTTCCACCAGGGCTTCGCGGGCGGGCTCTACGCCGGCATGGTGAGCGCCGGGCTGCAGATGCTGCTGGGCGGCCGCGACCCGTTCGGCGACCGGCTCCCGAGCGTGCCGGGGCACGAGCACCTGCGCCGCCTGCGCGAGCGCCACCCGGGCGGCAAGCCCGCGCCACAGAAGTTCGACGGCGTGCTCACCTTCGACAAGCTGGCCGACGTCTACCTCTCGGGCACGAAGCACGACGAGGACCAGCCCGTGCACCTGGTGGTGACCGACGCCAGCGTCTGCGCCACGAAGTGCCGCGAGGAATACGGCAACCCCTGCCAGCACTTCTGCCCGGCGAGCGTTTACGAAATGGTGCCGGACGAGTCGAAGCCCGACGCGCTGCGGCTGCAGATCAACGCCTCGAACTGCGTGCACTGCAAGACCTGCGACATCGCCGACCCGTACCAGGTCATCACCTGGGTCCCACCCCTGGGCGGCGACGGTCCGGACTACAAGGACCTGTAGAGCCAGGAGCGGATGAGGTAGACTGCCTGCCACTCGCAGGGGCCGCGCCTCTTCCCTCACGGAGAAGTCCCCGATGAGTCCCATCGCACGTCGCTGGCTGTTCTGGACGCCCCGCGTCCTCGGCATCGCCTTCGCCCTGTTCATCAGCATGTTCGCGATGGACGTCTTCGGCGGGCACTACAGCCTGCCGCAGTTGCTGGTCGCGCTGGGCATGCACCTCATCCCCACGGGACTCATCGCGGTCGCCCTGATCGTGGCGTGGCGGTGGGAGTGGGTCGGCGCCGTGCTGTTCTTCGGCCTGGGCGTGGCCTACATCGTGACCGTACGAAACGACCGCGCGCCCTGGGACTGGTATGTGTTCATCGCCGGGCCGGCCTTCATCATGGGACTGCTCTTCCTGCTCAACTGGCGCTACCGGGCCGAACTGCGCCGTCGCACTTGAGCGGAGCACCCCGCTCCTGGTCTACAATAGTGCGGTCGGCCTCCATCGAAACCGGCCGCACGCACCATAGTCCGTCACGAGGAGACGCCATGCGCATCCGTTCCTGGAGCCTGCTCGCCCTGACCCTGCTCGCCCTGACTCAACTCTCGTGCGCGACGATCGGGCTGACTCCGCTGGAGGACTCCATGCCCTCGGCACGCGCGGGATTATTGCCCGAGTACCGGCTCTTCTATGACGCGCTCGAGGACTACGGGGACTGGACCCTGATCGAGCCCTTCGGTTTCGTGTTCCGTCCCTACGGAAACGTCGAGGACTGGCGTCCCTACCAGTACGGCTACTGGGCTCCGAGTGACGTGTATGGCTGGGTGTGGATCTCGGCCGAGCCCTACGGGTGGGCGACCTATCACTACGGTGAATGGTTCTTCGACCGCTATCAGGGCTGGGTCTGGATGCCCGGCCTCGACTGGGGACCGGCGTGGGTCTCCTGGGAGGGGACCACCGACTACATCGGCTGGGCTCCGATGCCCCCGGCCGGCTACGATTGGGGCCTGGTTCCCGGTGGCCTGTACACGTACGTGGCGACGGCGGAACTCCCGGCCACCGACGTGCAGACCCGGATGCGCACGAAGGATCAGATCGGCGAGAAGCTCGGCGCGCCGCAGCGCATCGAGAACCCGAGGGAGCGTGACGGCATCAGGTTCAACGCGGGACCGAGATTCGATGTGATCGAGCGGCGCTCCGGGCCGCTGCGGCGCGTGAAGATCGAAGACCTCCTGCCCGGTGGCGATCAGGTCACGAAGCCGGGTGCGAGGTCCGACCGTCAACCCGCATCCACACCGTCCAAGCCGCACGCGATCAGGAAGCCCGGGGCCCGGCCCGCTCCCGCCGGGACCACCGACGAGACCACCGCCGCCGAGGAGGTGAGGCGCGCCGCGGAGGAATCCGCCCGGTCGGCCCGTTCGGTGACTGAAAAGAACGTCGCGCCGCCGCCCAGCATCGGCGTGTTGCGGCGCACGGCGAAACAGGAGACCGCCCCGAGCGAGAAACCGCGCGAAGCCACTCCACGAGAGCGGCCGCGGAAGTCCGGCCGCGTACAGGCCGAGGCCGACAGCACGAAGCAGCGGTGACCGGGCGAGCGTGAGCATCACCGACCGCATCAAGGCCCGCACGCTGGAACTGGGCTTTGATGCGGTGCGCATCGCGGCCGTCACCCCGGGCCACGCCGATGCGAACGTCCTGGAGCCGGCTGCGGTGGGCGCACCGGAGGCGTCCGCCCGAGCGTTGCCACTCGCGGACACGCCGGACGCCGGCCACTTCGAGGCCTGGCTCGGCGACGGGCGCCACGGCGAGATGTCCTGGCTCGCCACCGCGCGCAACCGCGCGCGACGCGCCGATCCTGCGCGCATCCTGCCCGGCATCCGCGCGATCGTCTGCGTGGCGATGTGCCACGAACCGGAGGCCGACGCCGCGCGCGACGAACGCCTCGGGCGCATCGCCCGTTACGCCGCAGGCGAGGACTACCACCGCGTCATGCGGGACCTGCTCGGCACACTGGCACGCTTCATCGTGGAGACGCTGCCCGGCGCGCGCGCCCTGTGGTACGCCGACACGGGCGCGATCCTCGAGCGCGGTTGGGCGGAGCGAGCCGGGCTCGGCTGGAACGCGAAGCACTCGGGCCTGATCTCGCCCACGCTGGGCTCGTGGCTGCTGCTGGGCGAAGTACTCGTCGATCGCGAACTCGAGCCCGACGCGCCTTTCGACCGCGACCACTGCGGCACCTGCACCCGTTGCCTCGAAGCCTGCCCCACCGGCGCCATCGTCGCGCCCGGCCAGGTGGACGCGCGGCGGTGCATCTCCTACCTCACGATCGAGCATCCCGGGCCGATCGAGCCGGCGTTGCGCCCGCTCATGGGCGACTGGATCTTCGGCTGCGACCTCTGCCAGGAGGTCTGCCCCTGGAATCGCCTCGCCCCGCCCCCGTGCGTGGCGTGCCTGCGCGCGCTCTCATTCGAGAGCTGGACGCTCGAGCGCTTCCTCACACTCGATGAGCCGGGCTTCCGCGCGCTCTTCGCCGCGAGCGCGATCCGTCGCTCGGGCCGCGGGCGGTTCCTGCGCAACGTCTGCGTCGCGCTCGGCAACCGCGGCCAGACCACAGCCGCGCCGGCCCTCGCCCGCGCGCGGGACGCCGACCCCGATCCGCTGGTGCGCGAGCACGCCGCATGGGCGTTGGAGGAGATCGCGCGGGGAGCAGGATCGAAGAACGCTCTATGAGCATCGGGCCGCGCTACTCCAGCTTCGCCCCCACCACCCACCCGGCACCGCCGTTGGCGTAGTGCTCCTTCTTCCAGATGGGCGCCTTGCTCTTGACCTGGTCCATCGCCCAGCGCGTGGCGTCGAAGGCCGCGCTGCGGTGCGCAGCGGCCACGACCACGGCGATGCTCGCCTCCGCCGGCAACACCTCGCCGAGCCGGTGGACGATGCGGCAGGACGCCACCGCGTGGCGCTCCACCGTGTCGCGCTCGGTCCGCTCGAGGGCGGCGAGCGCCATGGGGCGGTAGGCCTCGTACTCGAGGCGCACGACCTCGCGACCCCCGTGGTGGTCGCGCGTGGTGCCGAGGAAGAGGACAACCGCGCCGCAGTCGGGACGCGCAGCCGCAGCGAGCAGCCGCTCGACCTCGATCGGCCCTTCGACCAGTTCCGCCACGTCAGCCCCCGCTCACCGGCGGCAGCAGCGCCAACTCGGCGCCCTCCGTGAGCGGTGTGTCGGGCCGGGCGAGTTTGCCGCTCACCGCGACCGCGAGGTGAGGCCACAGCGGCTCGAGTGCGGGGTGCTCGCGCGCCAGCACGGCGAGTGCGTCCGCGAGCCTGCTGCCCTCAGGCAGCGCCAACTCGGCGCTCGCGAGACCAGCGCGCTCACGGACCTGGGCGAAGAACAGCACGGTGACCTTCATGGACGCTCTCCACTGTGAGTCGCTATGCTCGCCGGATGAGCGACGAGAATCAAGCGCCCCCACCACCCGACGGGTTCGGGCCACGCCCCGGCGAGCCGCGCACGCCCCATCCGGCGTTCGAGTTCCTGGAGCCCACCGCTGGCGACCCGGAGACATTCGGCACACCCGAACCCGCCGCGCCACCGCCGCTGCCGCGGAAGGTGCTGCACAGCGCCCTGGCGCTGGCACTGCTCGGCCTCGCGGCCCTGCTGCTCGGACAGGTCGAGGCCGCGCTCCTGATCGCGATCGCTGCGCTCTATTTCGTGGCGCAGGGCGCCGATGTCCATCCTGCGATGGGCCGCGTCTACGCGCTCCTCGCCTGGATCCCGCCCGTCACGGGTGCCCTCGTGATGGGTGCGCTCGCGCACCTGCTGGTCACAAACGGTCCGCTCACGCCCCTGCGCATCGGCTTCGCTGTCTTCTCGGGCATCGGCGCGCTAGCGTGCTTCACCACCCTGCTGCCGTCGGTAGCGGACCGGATCGTCCGGCTGAGCTTCCGCGGTGCGCACCCGAACCACACGCTCCGGCTCACCGCCAGCCTCGCGTTCGCGATCCTGTGGGTGGCGCTCCCCGCGTGGCTCACGTTCCGCGACCAACTCGCCGACCTGCTGCGGGACCCGGGCGCGCTGGTGAGCGCCTCGAAACTCTCGGGCGGACTCGTCGGCTACGTCGTGCTGGCGTTCGCCTCGATCGGCTTCCTGGTGCGCCGCGACTGGCGGGGATCGCTCGCGCGTCTGGGCCTCACCGCGTTGCGTCCCGCCGGCTGGCTGACCGTCATCGCCGGAGTCGTGGCGCTCTGGCTCTTCAACCTCGGGAGCGAGGCGCTCGAGCAGAGCGTGTTCCCGGCGCTCTGGGCGAGCGACCAGGCCTTCACCGCCGCGCTGGCCGGGGTCATGGGCCCGGGCCTGATGCTGCTGCTGAGCCTGAGCGCCGGCATCGGCGAGGAGATCACGCTGCGCGGCGCGCTGCAGCCGAAGCTCGGGATCGCACTCACGTCACTGCTCTTCGCGGCGCTCCACGTGCAGTACTCGTGGTACGGGATGCTCTCGATCCTGGTCTTCGGCCTGCTTCTTGGCGTGATCCGCAAACGCAGCAGCACCACCACCGCGATCCTGGTGCACGCGCTCCACAACCTGCTCGCCGTGGCATCCGCGAAGCCGTAGGAGGCGGGGCGGGCAGCCCCAGCTCAGCCGTCAGCGCACGAGGTCGTATCCGAGACCGGCCCTCACGTAGAATCCGCTGTAGTCCGTCCATTGGACGGGCATACGGCCCATATCGCGGTACTGGAAGCCCGCCCGGATGAACCCGGCGACGCCGGCGGGGTTGGTCTGGTCGATGCCCACAAATGCACCGCAGGTCGGCTTGGTGCGGTACGCCTTCTCATCCCAGGAGTTCAAACCGTCGGCGTCTTCGCGCGAGTAGTTCTCGATCGACTTCGCCCAGCCCCCGGCCACATCGACGCCCACCGTCAACCCCGCCAGTCGCTTGAAGCGCACCGCGGCCTCCACGCCGACTTCGTTCATCCGGAAGTCCAGGTCGTCGGCGTAGGAGATCTCGCCGGGAACGTCGAGGCGATTGTTTCGGACGGCACGCAGATACGAATAGGCGGCCCCCAGTCGAAACCCGGGAAGGATCCACAACCCCACGGAGGCGCTCGGGCCGTAGCCGAATCCGATCTCCTGGAAAGTGGCCGGGTATCCGGCCTTCTTAAGCGAGGCCTCCTCCTTCCGGATAGCGATGTTTCTGTCGGTCATCCTCAGTTGGTTCCCGCCGTAATCGAGGCGGACGTAGGGGGCGACGCCCGCTGCTGCTGGCGTCACAAGGACGCACGTCATCAGGAAACTCGCCAGAACCAACAGGCCATGGATCTTCATGGGCTCCTCCTTGATCCCTGCAATGAGAACGAGTCGTTCTCTTCCGGTATCGGCACGATCCCGTGTCCACTTGATCGGGATCCTGGCTCGCGTCTCGGAGGCGTGACGACTGCATCAACGACCCCGGCCGGCTCCGCCGCTCTCCGCCTACGAGAGCGTCTCGCCCGGCCTCAGCGCAACGACCTCGCTGGTGACCTTGAGCTTCTTCAGTTCCTCGCGCAGCATCTCGGGCGTCCCGGTGAGCACCGGGATCGTACCGTAGTCGGCCGGCACAATCCATCGCGGCTTGAGCATGCGCGCCGCCACGGCCGCCTCGCGTGCGTCCGACACCAACCCCGCCTCGGCACGCTCAGAGTCGTAGCGCAGCCACTACTCCGCCACCGGCGCCTGCGTCGCATCGTTCGCGGCCACGGAACTGCGCCATCACCTCGCCGCCTGTTTGCGCGTGCCCGACTCCACGATCACCCTCTCGGGGGCGAACGCGCTGCCGGCGCGCGGCCGCGTCTTCCCTCTCACCAGCGATCCGGACGATCCGCGCCTCGCGGGACTCGACACCACGGGCGCGCCCCCGCTCCTGCGGGGCGACGGGCAGGGGTTCCGCGTCTTCACCGTGGCAGCAACGGGCCGCGTGGTCCACGTAATCCAGGGTGCCGAGCCCGTGGCGATGCTCTACGGGACCTACGCCGTGCTGGAACGGCTGGGGGTGCGCTTCTTCGGGCTTGGCGAGCGGGGCACCGTGCTGCCGGCGCAGACGGTGAACCTGCCCGACACGCTGCGCTGGGCCGAGAGACCCGCATTCCTGACCCGCGGCTTCTGGGCCTGGGAACCGCGCGGCAGCCGGGAGTTCTTCCTGTGGATGGCGCGCAACCGGCTGAACCTCTGGACCGCGGCCGAGAAGGAGGCGGGCCTCCCCTACCTGCACAAGCTCGGCATCCGGCTCACGCAGGGCGGGCACATCATTCAGAAGACCTTCCTCGATCCGGCGGGTGAATACCCGTACCGCCACGTCCGTTTCGCCGCGGCCGTGCAGACCGCGCCCGATCCCTATCCCGTGAGTCCGCAGTACCTGGGCGATCGCGACCACGACGGCCGGCTCTCCTACTTCGAGGCACATCCCGAGTGGTACGGCCTGGTGGGCGGCAGGCGCAGTGATCATATCCAGGCGGAGTCCGGCAACAACTACTGCACGTCGAACGCGGACGCCACGGGCGAGCTCACGAGGAACCTGGTGGGCGCGCTGGCGGGCGGGCCGTGGCGGAACGCCGACATCCTCGTCTTCTGGATGCTCGACGATGGTCACTGGTGCGAGTGCGAGCGCTGCCGCACAGTGGGGACTCCGACCGACCGGCTGTTCCGGGTGCTGGCCGCGGTGCGGGCGGCACTCCACGCGGCTGCGGCGGCGGGGACGATCCGCCACCCCGTGACCCTGACCTCGCTCGCGTTCCTCGAGACCATGGCGCCCCCGACGCGCCCGATCCCGCGCGGTTTCGATTCGCCAGACTTCGCGCTCACCTACTTTCCCATCGACCGCTGCTACGCGCACGCACTGGCGGATTCGGCCTGCACCGAGATCAACCAGGGCCAACTCCGCGACTACGAGGGCTGGGGGGCCGCTCCCGGGCGCTTCTACCGCGGCGCGATCGCGGTGGGCGAGTACTACAACGTCAGCTCGCTCTACTCGCTGCCCATCGTGTACACGCGCATCCTGCGCCGCGACATCCCCTGGTACTACCGGAATGGCGCGCGGCACTTCAACTACATGCACGTGCCCACCCGGGACTGGGGACCGTGGACGCTGAACCATGCCCTCCTGGCGCGCCTGCTGTGGAACCCGCGTACCGACGTGGACCGGACCCTGCGCGAGTACTTCTCCCGCTACTATCCCGCCACGAGCGTGACCACGCGGCGCTTCTACGAGTCACTCGAGACCGCGACCGCCAACTTCAAGCTGCTCAAGCACCGGGCCCGCGTGGGCCGCTCCATCTACGGCGTCGCCCGTCAGATGCGCGGAGGCGCCGTGCCGCTGCCCCTCGAGCACATGCGCTACGAGACCTTCCATCCGCCGAGGAACGATGCTCCCGACATCGCGGACATGAAGGCGGCGATGCAGGCGGCGCGGGCGGCACTGGACCAGTCCCTGGCCCGGTGTTCCGCGGGCCCCGAGTACAAGCGGTTGGGCGAGGACGACCGCCGCCTGCGCTACGCGGAGGTCACGCTCGACTTCTTCGACCACCTGATCCGGCTCTACGTCTTCGATCAGCAGAGGGACGTCGCCCGGGCGCGGGTGGAATGGGACGGACTTGCGACAGCCGCGGCCCGGCTGCGTCGCATGGTGGAGGTCGTGCAGGTCTCGTCGCGGGACGCGAACGCAGCGAATGCCTTCGTGGCGACCGAGGCCGTGGATGTCTACGAGGCCTTCGCCCGGCGCTACGGCGCACCGGGCTCGGGCAAGTGACGGACTCCGGGGCCCGCGGGCGCCACACCCCGGCCTGACCGGCCCGCCCGCGAGCGCAGCGTCGTCGCGTCTGCTTCGCAGCAGCCGTCTGCCGGGCGGGACGCGCGGACCCTGGGAGAACCCGCGCGCAGCGGCGCGATACGTCTCTACGCAGCGAGCTCGACCCCCGCGGATCCGCAGTTCACTCGAGCATGGTGATCCGTGCGGAAGCCCTGTGCCCGCCCTGCTGCCAGCGTACGAAGTACACACCAGGGCTCACCCGCTGGCCATCGTGGTCGCGGCCATCCCACTCCGCGCGCATCCGCTCGTTCGAGCCGGGGACCGGCCGCAGGAGCCGCAGCGTGCGTCCCTGGGCGTCGAAGATCACGAGGGCGCCCGTTTCTGCGCCCCGTGCGGTGAAGGAGATTGCGCATCCACTCCGAGTCGGATTGGGCGAGACCATCATGGGACCCGCCCCACTCGGGAGTTCGTGCGGCACGTCCACGCTCGGCAGGATGCCGTGGGGACCAGCCCCCGACGGGTTCACGGTGTGACAGACGCGGCAGTCGGTGAGCGGCCCCGCCGTGCCTTGGAGCGCGAAGATATTCGCGTTGTCCTCGGAGCGGGCGCTCGGCCATTCGGAATGCGTACTGTTGTGGCAGCCCTCGCACATCACGCCACCGTGGCCCGTGCTCTGGCGATAGAGCTGCCCAACCGGCTCGCCGAAGCGGCTGGTGTGGCAGTTCCGGCAGGCCGGCTCCTGCAGCCAGGGCGTGCGCCCGGTCGTGATGGAGGTCGCCATGGCCACCATGCCACCGTGGCAGTCCTGACACACCAGCCCAAAACGGTTGTTCATCACGCCCCGCAGGCACTTCGCGTTCTGGCCCGGATGGCACTTGTAGCAGAGCGCGGTCCCGGAGAACTGCTGGTCCATGAAGCTGTGCGCGTCGTGGATGCGGAAGGAGAAGTAGCCCGCGTCAGGCCGCCCGCTCGCGCCCAACACCGGATCGGCATGGCACTTCGCACACAGGATGGGCGTGACGGCGGGGTTGAAGCCGTTCACCGACTCGTGGCCCTGCAGGATCGCCGACTCGCTGGCGTGGCAGCCAGAACTGACGCAGCTCAACTCCACCGAAACGGGTGCCACCGGGTTGCTGCGCGCCAGTTCCGTGCCGAGCGAGTCGCGCGCGATCACCAGGGCCTGCTGGTACGGGTGCTCCACCGTCGGAGTCGCGTCCGGGAAGGGGGTCAGCGGGATGCCCTCGGCGCGGAAGCGCGGGCCGACCAGGGCCATCGTGCCCGTGAGGCTCAGACCGGTGAGGCCGACATTGGGTGGAAGAGTCACACCGAACAGTGCGTTCGCATAGGTCCAGAAGTCGGTCTTGCCGACCGAGTTGGTGTTGCCAGGGAAGGAGTAGCCGATCGTCACCCGCTGGGTGATGAGCTCCGGAAGGCTGACCGCGTCTCCGCGTCGCACGAGCTGCGCGTCCAGGTTGTTGTAAGGCGGCAGAACCGAGAAGTTGGCGTGGTACTGGTTCATGCAGTGCATGCCCAGGTCATTCCACGAGAGCAGCACGTATTCACCGGTCACGGACGGCTGGGCGGTCGCAGCCAGGGCGGGTGGTCCCGCCGGACCCGGGGTGGAAAGCGCGAGCGTGCCCACGGCACAAAGCACCAGAATGAACCGGCGGGTCGGGAGCATGGCGTGCACCTCCTCGTGAGCGGACGCGGCCGACGCTGGCCCGGGCCAATCTGGAGTGGCGGTGTGTCTCCGCGTGGCCAGCGAACACCATGAGGATAAGCCCACCCGCCGCGCACTTCAATCGTCGATCTCGTCCGCCAGCACCCACACGGTCGCACGAGCCCCCGCGAATCCGGCCGACGGCTTGGGCCTGGAGGAAACCACCCCGCCTAGGACTGCCTCTCCCGCAACATGCCCTGCAGGATCTCTTCGATCTTCTCCGTCTGGGCCTCCAGGTGCATCAGGATGACCTCGATCTCCCGCTCGGCCCTGACGTTCACCTCGTAGTCCGACTCGGCTCGCGCCTCGGAATGACGGCTCTGGAGGTTCTGGCCGACCATAATCAGCGGCATCAGGAAGATCTGGATCATGTTGGAGATGAACAGCCACAGGACAAAGGCCGGAAACGGATCGAACCGGAGCGGCTTGGGCCCGAGGGCATTCCAACCGAGCCACGCCATGGTCCACGCGAAGATGATCAGGAAGAAGCCCATCGAGCCAACGTGCGCCGTGATCCAGATCGCGATCCGTTCCACAAGCCCCAACCTCCCGGTAAGAACCTCATTGACGTTTCGTACCGGACGGCGGAGTGCTTTGAGTTCCTTGAGCGAAGGCGGGTGCGGGCTCGAGTCCATCGATGCTCCCCTTTCAGTGGCTGGTGCTCACTCCCAGGGACTCCTCACGCTCCACACCAGCCCCGCGTAGAGCTCATGTGGTTGGGATCCCGATACCGGGACGATTGCGCCGGCATCCAACTCCAGCCGGGGGCAGGGCGTCCAGGTGGGGCCAAAGAGCACTGCGAGCGGCGGTGCGGCTCCGCTGGGTCCGGCAGTGTCCGGAAAGCCGTACAACTCTGCGGCCCCGCCGAGCGTACCCACCAGGGGAAGGCCGAGCGCGGCGGTCCAAACGGACGCGCGCGTGGGTGACCAGTGTCGGGCGCTCGGGTTGCACCGCGTGCGAGTCAGGCGGCTTCGCCACCTCCTCCGATGCGGCGACCGCGACGCCCGCGCATGGCAGTGTCGTCAAGGGGAGGATCGATCGGCCGTACAGCACCGCAACCGCGACGACCCACTTCAGGGACCGCACACAAGGACGGAGCGGAGCGAATCGAGAAACGAGATCGACCGTCACGGGAATCCTCCCCCTTCGGAAGGCCCGGCACGGCTCTCGAACCCGCTGCTCAATCCGCCTGAACGGCAAGTCCGGACGCGCCGCTAGCGTTTCAGCATCGCCTGCCAGTTCAGCATCACCGTGATACTGGGGGGGGCCGCCCCCGCCACCTGGATCGTGGCCAGAAAGCGCTTCAAGTCGCTGGTCGCCCCGATGCCCACGAGGTCCTGCAATGGCGTGAACAGCACGCGCGGCGTGCCCGCCCGGAACGACGGAGTCGTCTCCACGCCCACGGAGAGCACCGGACCGTAGGTGGTCAGGTACTGACCGGTGGTCCAGATGAGCAGTTCCCGTCCGTCCTTCGACCACTGCGCGGCGGTTCCCCCCGAGGTGGTCACGCGGTACTTCTCCCCCGGCTCGGGGAAGGACCGCACGTAGATCTCCGGGGTCCCCGTCTCGTCCGAGTCATAGGCCAGCCAGCGTCCGTCGGGCGATATGGTGGCCGTGATCTCGTTGAAGGGAGTGCGGAGGTAGGGCACCGGCGTGCGGTCCCCCTGCAGGGGCAGCAGCCACAGGTCCCAGCCGGTCGCTTCGTCGTTCTGAGAAAAGACCAGGTACTTCCCGTCGGGTGACCACGTCGCGGGAGCCTTCAGGGCCACGTTGGATTGGACGAGCGGCTCCGGCCGGCCGGTTCCCGTGGTGAGCACCTGGTACACGTCATAGGAACCCGACCGGTTGTACTGGATTGCGATCCGCCTGCCGTCGGGGGACCAGTACCCACCCACGGTGTATCCCCCGCCGGGGAAGACCAGGCCGTCGAAGGTGAGACGGGTGGCCACGACCCGCTGCAGATCGATCTTCCAGAGGTCGCCGCTGGTCGTCGAGGTGGACCTGGTCACGGCCGCCCACAGTCCATCCGGCGACAGAGAGGGGCCCTCGTAGCGACCGGGAGGAAGGGGAATCGTACCGGTCAGCCGGCCGGCACGGTCGAGCCACACCAGCCGCGTGTTCGAGACGCTCGTAGCAGGGTGCACGAGAACGCCGGTCGCCGACGCGGACAGGCGAGGCGCACCTTCGAAGGTCGAGACCGGCGGCGAATCGCCGAGCGGAATGACCTGGCCCGCTGGACGCAGACTAGACCGGCCAAAGCGCTGGGCGAGCAGACGGTCACCGCGGACGAAGAGGAGGTAGCCGGGCTCGATGTAGATGGGAGCCGAGCCTGCGGTCATGATGAGTCTGCGATCCCTGGAATCCAGCGCCCCGATGTGGACGTCGAATCCCGCCTGCTTGCGGGGCAGGCTCACATAGAGGAAGTGCCTGCCGTCGGGAAGGAAGCGGGGGAAGCGCAGTCCTGTCTCGTGCCGCGTCGAATCCGGCCTCGCGACCACGACCGTCTCTCCCCCGTCGGCCGAGACTCGCAGCAGCGGCCCCGTGGCGAGGGGCGCGAAGACGATCACGCCGTCCTTGCTCCAGGAGCCGCCGCGCCCGTCGGGGGTATCGCAGATCACCTGCGCCGGGCCGCCGCCCACGGGTATCTTCTTGAGCTTGCCTTCCGCGAAGAACGCGACGAAGCGACTGTCAGGAGACCAGAATGGACAGATCGCGCCCTCCGTCCCCGGAAGCAGTTGCGCCGCGAGGGATTCCAGCGGCCGGGCGCAAAGCCGCGCGATGCCGGCGGAATCCACCACGGTAAAGGCCAGCCAATGCCCGTCTGGCGAGATCGCAATTTGCGCGGCTTCGGGCACTACGGTTTCGCCTGCGGGCGCCGTGACGGCGAAGCGCACTGGCATGGTCACGGGCTGCCGACGCACCAGCCAGAGCGCCACCAGCGCGAAGAGCGCAATCGCTCCGACAACGACTGCGGTGCCCCAGGCGAGGCGGCGGCGACGATTGCTGCGGGCCGAGAGGCCAGCGCCCTGATCGCCTGCGGGCGTGCCCGCGGCGCCTCCGCTCAGACCTGCGAGCGCGAACGCCAGGTCCCTCGCCGACTGGAACCGCTCCTCCGGGCTCTTCTCCAGGCAATGCCGCGCGATCGAATCGAGACCTGGCGGGATCTCGCGACCCGACGCAGCCAGCGGCGGAGGTTCGTCGTTGAGGATGGCGTGCAGGGTCTCGACGTACGACGCACCGTGGAACGCACGCTTCCCCGTCAGCAACTCGAAGAGGACCGTGCCAAGCGCGAACAGGTCCGAGCGGGCGTCGGCCGGTTTGCCGAGCACCTGCTCCGGCGCCATGTAGCCCACCGTTCCCAGGAGCGCCCCGGTCTCCGTGGCCGCGATCGAGATCGGCTTCTCCCCCGCCGGCGCGAGCACCTCCGGCCGCGTCAGCTTCGCCAGGCCGAAGTCCAGCACCTTCACCCGCCCGTCCTTCGTCACGAACAGGTTCTCGGGCTTGAGATCGCGATGGACGATGCCCTTCTCGTGCGCTGCGGCCAGCCCGTGCGCTGCCTGCGCGGCGTAGTCGATGGCCTTGCGGGCCGGGATCGGGCCGACATCGAGCTTCTGCCGCAGGCTCTCCCCCTCGAGCAACTCCATCACCACGAAGGGCGAGCCCTCGTGGTTGCCGAGGTCATGGATGGCGCAGATATTGGGATGGTTCAGAGCCCCGGCGGCGCGGGCTTCCTGCTCAAACCGCTTGATGCGCTCGGGGTCGCGGGCGAGTTCGGCGGGGATGACCTTGATGGCAACGTCACGGCCCAGACGGAGGTCGCTGGCACGGTAGACCTCGCCCATGCCGCCGGCGCCGAGCGGCGCGATGAGCTTGTAGGGACCAAGCGTCGTGCCTGCGACCAACATCAGCTCTCTCCCGACGTCGGGGCCATCAGCGGAACGAGTCTGGGGTGGACCGGCTCAGACTACATCAGCCCCCGCGCCCGTCAATTCCGTTGGAGTCCACGGATGGGTGGACGGCTCGTGTGGGGGGAGTTGCCCGAGCGGGCCGGCCCCGCCTTTCTGCGCCTACGAGAGTGTCTCGCCCGGCCTCAGGGCCACGACCTCGCTGGCGACCTTGAGCTTCTTCAGCTCCTCGCGCAGCATCTCGGGCGTGCCGGTAAACACCGGGGAAGTGCCATAGTGAGCCGGCACGATCCATCTCGGCTTGAGCATGCGCGCCGCCACGGCCGCCTCGCGCGGCGACATCGTGTAGTGATCCCCGATCGGCAGCAGGGCGATGTCGGGCGGGTAAAGCTCACCGATCAACGCCATGTCCGCGTGCACCGCCGTGTCGCCCGCGTGGTAGATGCGCGTGCCGTCCTCGAGCGTGATCACGAAGCCCGCCGCCTCGCCGCCGTAGAACACCTGGCCGCCGTCCTCGATGCCGCTCGAGTGGACGGCGTGGACCATCGTGAACTTGAGGCCCGCCGCTTCCGCCGTGCCGCCCTTGTTCATGCTGAGCGTGTTCGCCACTCCCTTGCGATCCAGGAACAGGCTGATCTCGAGGTTGCAGACCACCACCGGCTTGAACTTCTTCGCCAGCGTCACCGCATCGCCCAGGTGGTCGTTGTGGCCGTGCGAGATGGTCATCACGTCGATCTTGTCGAAGGACTTCAGCTCCTTCGGGCAGGCCGGGTTGCTCTCGACCCACGGATCCATCAGCACGGTGCGCGACCCGCGGGTGACGAGCTTGAACGTGTGATGACCCAGCCAGGTCAGCGCGAAGCCGCGGTTGACGGCGCTCATGGCCGACCCAGTTCCTCGAGCCGCGCCGTGAAGTGGCGCAGTGCCGGCGCCTCCCAGGTGATGCGCAGGCCCTTGAGCCGCGCGCGCTCGCGGTGAATGGCGATGACCGACTCCGCCACGTAGCGCATGTGCTCGTTGGTGTAGACGCGGCGCGGGATCGCGAGCCGCACCAGGTCGAGCTTCGGGAAGACCGGCTCGCCGGTCTGCGGATCCCGGTGCCCGAACATCAGGCTCCCGATCTCCACCGCGCGGATGCCGAACTCGCGATAGAGCGCCACGACCAGCGCCTGGCCGGGAAACTGCGACTGCGGCACGTCGGGCAGGAACGCCCGCGCATCGAGGTAGACGGCATGGCCGCCGACCGGCTTCACGATCGGCACGCCGGCCTGGTCGAGCAATTCGCCCAGGTACGCCACCTGCCCGACGCGATAGGCAAGGTAGTCCTCGTCCAGCACCTCGGTGAGGCCGATGGCGATGGCCTCGAGATCGCGCCCCGCGAGTCCCCCGTAGGTGGCGAAGCCCTCGACCAGGATGAGCAGGTTGCGGATCTTCTCGGCCCAGGCCTCGTTCTTGAGCGCCAGGAAGCCGCCGATGTTGACCAGCGCGTCCTTCTTCGCACTCATCGTGCAGCCGTCGCCGTGGGAGAACAACTCGCGGGCGATGTCCTTGACGCTGCGCTCCGACCAGCCCGGCTCGCGCTCGCGGATGAACCAGCAGTTCTCGGCAAAGCGGCAGGCGTCGAAGAACAGCGGCACGCCGTACCGGTCGCAGACCTCGCGCACCGCCCGCACGTTGGCGATCGAGACCGGCTGCCCGCCGCCCGAATTGTTGGTGACCGTGAGCATCACCAGCGGCACGCGCTCGCGCCCGACCTCGCGGATCGCGCGCTCGAGCTTCACCGGGTCGAGATTGCCCTTGAACGGGTGGAGGCAGGACGGGTCGAGCCCCTCGTCGATGACCAGGTCGCGCGCCTCGGCGCCCTGGTGCTCGATGTTGGCCCGCGTGGTGTCGAAGTGGGTGTTGCTGGGCACCACGTCGCCGGGCTTGAGCACGCTCGAGAACAGCAGGTGCTCCGCGGCGCGGCCCTGGTGGGTCGGGATGACGATCGGGTAGCCGAAGATGTCCCGGACAGTGTCGCGGAAGTGGTAGAAGTTGCGGCTGCAGGCGTAGGACTCGTCGCCCATCATGAGCCCGGCCCACTGCCGGTCGCTCATCGCCGAGGTGCCGCTGTCGGTGAGCAGGTCCACGGAGACGCTCTCGGCGGGCACGGCGAAGATGTTGAGACCGGCCTCCAACAGGTGGCGCTCGCGCTCTTCGCGTGTCACGCGCCGCAGCGGCTCGACGACCTTGATGCGGAAGGGCTCTTGCATGGCGGGCGGCAGTCTAGCCGCCGTGCGCGCTGGAGACAAGGCGCTGCGTCCCGCTGCGTCCCGCACCGCGGGCGCCATGGCCGCCGATGGCGCGCGCCCGTCTTGCACACGCCTCGCCATCGGGATACGGTCCCGTCCATGAAGATCGCCCTCATGACGCCCGCCGCGCGCAAGCGCATCGCCTCACTTCGCTTCACGGCCACCGCGCTCCTGACGATCGCCCTCGCGGGGCTCGCCTCCACCAGCGCCGCCGAGGGCCCGCCAGCCGCGAACAAGCTCGAGCTCGGCTTCGAGGAACGCGTCCGCAGCGAGAACTGGGACAACAGCACCGACTTCAACCAGAAGACGCTGGACGCCCGCGACCAGTGGCGCTTCCGCACCCGCGCCTGGGCGAAGTGGAGCGCCGGCGCGAACACCGAGTTCGCGCTCGGTCTCGCCAACGAGAATCGCAAGCTGACGACGCCGGACGTCGCGTTGGCGATGGACGAGACCGTGTTCGAGACCCTCTACCTCGACCACCGCTTCGCCGACGGCGCCTCGGTCCGCGTCGGCCGGCAGAACCTCACGAAGGGCGACGGCTTCATCCTGACGGACGGCAGCCCGCTGGACGGCTCGCGCGTGGCGTACTTCAACGCGGTGGACCTGGGCTGGACCGCCGGCAAGTCGCGGCTCGACCTGCTGATCATCTCCGACCCGTATCACGACGAGTACCTGCCGTGCATCCACGACCGGAACAAGGCGCTGATCGAGTGGGACGAGAACGCGCTCGGCCTCTACTGGACCGATACGGGCCGCGCGAAGACCACGCTGGACGCCTACTATTTCTACAAGGCCGAGACCGGCGACACCCGCGCACCCACGAACGCCGCGCGCCAGAGCGACCGCATGTTCCACACGCTCGGCGGCCGCGTGGTGCGCGAGTTCGCGCACGGCTGGTCGGCGAAGCTGGAGCTGGCCGGGCAGACCGGCGGGCAGCAACCCGCCCGCGACCTCCGCGCCTGGGGCACGCAGACCTCGGTGAAGAAGTCGTTCGCGCACGCAGCCAAGCCATCCATCCTGCTCGGCTGGACCGGCCTCTCGGGCGACGATCCCGCCACGACGGCGAACGAGGGCTGGGATCCGCTCTTCGCGCGCTACCCGAAGTGGAGCGAGTTGTACATCTACACCCTGGGCAGCGAACGCGGCCCCGCGTACTGGACGAACCTCTCGATGTGGCAGGCCGAGGCGCGGTTGACGCCGGTGAAGCCGCTCGATCTTCGGGCCACGTACTACCGCATGGCCGCGTTCCACCTCTTCCCGGGCAAGCCCGCGATCTATGCGAACGGGACGCAGCGCGGCGACCTCTACGAGGCGCGTGCCGACTACAAGCTGAACGACAACTGGCGCGGGCACGTGGTGGGCGAGTACCTGGCGCCCGGCGACTTCTACGCGGGCAGCGACTACGGCTGGTTCTTCCGTGCGGAAGCGAGTTGCTCGTTCAAGCGGACGTTCTCGTCGTAGCGGATCAGCCCGGGCTAGATCCGCGCCAGGAACACGAAGGTCAGCAGCGCCACGGCCAGCACCATGAGGAGCGCGATGACCGCTGTCGCGCGGATGACCTGGCTCTCCATGCCGATCTTGTCGATCACCGCCGCGGCGTTCTGCAGCTTGGCCGGGCTGATGACCGACGCCAGCCCGCCGCCGATGCCGCTCACGGCCGCGACCAGCAGGCAGATGCGCAGCAGGCGCTCGGGGCTCTCGGCGGAGAAGACCTGGGCGATGGTGTCGAAGTGCAGCTTGGTGAGCATGGCGATGCTGCTGGTCTCGCTCCCGCTGATGAAGCCGCCCAGCAACCCGAGGAACGCCGCCACGCCGGCGTAGGCCTGGTGGAAGACACCCGCGCTGGCGTCGGCCACCACCTTCACCATGTTGATGCCACCGGCGGGATCCATCGCCCAGCCGGCCTTGCCATCGGCCACGGCCGGCGCCTTGCCGCTGTGGTTGAGCACGAAGGCGATGGCGAAGTAGATCGCCGCGGCGAAGGCCGGCCGCGGCGCGCGGCGCAGGGTCTTGCGGCCTGCGGCCGCGAGCCGCGCGGCCGCCATGCGATAGAACGGGATCGCGATCACGGTGGCGATCAGCACCCAGGTGTAGGCCTGCCACAGCACGCGCAGCCGCTCGGGCCGGCCCGGCACGATCTCGAGCGGCATCGCCAGCCGCTTGAAGAGCACGTCGTAGAGCCCGAAGCCGCCGTAGTTGGTGAGCGCGCTGAAGGCCACGAGCAGCAGCCACGGCAGCACGGCAAGCGCGAGTCCCATTCCCCGCTCGGTGCGGTGGTCCTCTTCCGTGAGCGCCGAGCGATCGATGAGCCGGCGTCCGCTGAGCCGCACGTAGACGAGCATCACCAGCACCACGCCGATCCCCGCCACGACACCGGTCAGCGTGGGCAGGCCCGCCAGGTTCATGGCGATGGCGATGAAACCCGCCGTGAGCCCGGTGAGGAGCGCTGCGAGCCAGCCGCGCCCGACCTCCTTCCAGCCGCCCACCAGCCACAGCATCGAGAGCGCGATCAGCGAAGTCACGACCGGCATGTACTGCGCGAAGTAGAGGCCCACTTCCGCCGGCGTGAACTCATAGCCGGTGATGCCCTTGGCCACGTCGGCGAACACCACGACCGGCACGCCCAGCAGCGCGTAGGTGCAGAGCGCGTCGTAGCCGATGGCGGGCAGCGCGATGGCGACGAAGGCGCTGTAGCCCAGCGACAGCATGATGGGCGGCAGGATCGAGACCGGCGTGGCGCCGAGGGCCGCCAGCACGGTGCCCGCGCCGACGTTGATGAGCATCACCTGCGCCGCGCGGCTGTTGCGCGCCAGCGTCTTCATGAACACCACGAGCCGCCGGATCGCGCCCGCCTCCTCCATGACGTTGATCTGGAAGATGGAGGTCACGACCATCAGGCTGATCGGGAAGCTCGCCACCACCCCGGCCACCGAGCCGATCAGGATCACCCGCCACGAGGTGTGGAAGTAGAGCGCAGCGAGCGCCGCCGTGTAGAGCCAGCCGAGGAGTCCGGCCACGTCGGCCGTGCGGCGGCCCCAGGTCATGAGCAGGAAGATGAGGATCAGGGGCGAGACGGCAAGGAAGACGCTCATGGGGATAGTCTCCGGAGATGGTTCCCAGCGGCCTGGCGTCGGATCGCGAGCAGTCTAGGCGGGGCGGAGCGGGGGAGCAAAGAGCGGGCGCCTGACGGCGGGGGCGAAGCCGGGCGGGCGACGGGAGGCGCTGCGGGCGAGCGCTCGGTCGCGGCATCCTGCCGCTCCCTCGCTCCTCCGCGCTGATCCGGCTCCGCCATCCTGGCTCCGCCGGGCGCGGACGTCGCCCTTCGGCCTCCCGTCACCCACCCGGCTTCGCGTGCTCGACCCGTCGTCCGCACGGAGTGACCCCACGGCCCGCTCCGAAGCGTCGCTAGTTGCACTCTCCCGGCTCCGACGGCTCTCCCGGACTCAGGCGGTGCGCGATCAACTCGCACACACGGTGTCCGCGTTCGACGACGCTGTCGAGCGCCAGCAGGCCGAGCCGTTCGTCGGCTTCGAGCGGAGCGACCATGCACACTCCGTTCACGAGCGCGACGAAGGGCAGGTCGTCACCCGGCCCCTCTCCTTCGGCCTGGCGCTCCGGCCGTCCCACGAGTCGCCGGTACAGATCGCGCACGGCGCGCCGCTCGCTCCTCACCACCGGATCATCCTCGGTGTACGGAGCCTCGGGCAGCAACTCCACGCGCACCGCGCGGTACGGGTGTTCGCGCACCGGCGCGCCGAGCCGCACGCGGGAAAGTCCGAGGAGCTTGAGATCGTAGCAGCCGTCCGGAAGCCACTCGACCTCCTCGAAGCGCGCGAGGCAGCCCAGGTCGTGGAACGCGGGGCTGCCGTGGTACTCGGCCTCCCAGTCGGGCTGGAGCAGCGCCAGCGCGATCAACCGCTCGCCCGCGAGGGCGTCACGCACCATGGTGCGGTAGCGCAACTCGAAGACGTGCAGCGGGACGACCGCGTGCGGGAAGAGCACGACATTCGGCAGCGGGAACACCGGCACGGGCTGCCTGGGTTCCATCTCCACGTCCGGCCTCCGCGACCTGCCGCGAGCGCCTCAGTCTCCGGCGACGAACTCCAGCACGTCCTGGATGTGGCCGTCGACCTTCACCTTGGGCCAGATCTGCGCAACCCGTCCGGTCTTGTCGATCACGAACGTGGTCCGCTCGATGCCCAGGTGCTTCTTGCCATAGAGGTTCTTCTGCTTGTACACGCCGAACAGCTTGGAGACCACGGCGTCCTCGTCGGAGAGCAGCGGGAACGGGAGCTTCTGCTTCTCCTTGAAGTGCTGGTGCGACTCCAGGCTGTCGGTCGAGACCCCGAGGACGACCACCTTCGCCGCTTCGAACTCCGCAGCGTGGTCGCGCAGGTCGCAGGCTTCGCGCGTGCAACCGGGCGTCCCGTCCTTCGGATAGAAGTAGAGCACGACCGTCTTCTTCCCCTTGAACTGCTTGAGCGAGATGTTCTCACCCGTGGTCGAGGGGAGACTGAAGTCCGGCGCCGGCCGGCCGATGACGGGTAGCACGTTGCTCACCATGCGTCCTCCAGAGAGCGGCGCCGGGCCCGTCCCGCCCAAGGCGGGGACTCCGGGCCCGGACCGTGGGACGGCTCACCGTCCCGGCAGGAAGTCCTACTTCACGGCCGCGGACATGGCGAGCGCGCGCTCCAAGTTCTGCGCCACCACGTTCCAGTCCAGGTTGTTGAAGAATGCCTCGATGTACTTGGCGCGCGCGCGGCCGTAGTCGATCAGGTACGCGTGCTCGTAGACGTCCAGGGCGAGGATCGGCGTGGCGTTCCAGAACGGGAACGAGTTCTGCGCGTCGCCCACCGCGGTGGTCAGCATCTTCCAGTCGTGGTCGTACGCCAGCCACACCCAGCCCCGCGCCGCGAGCCCGCTGGCCTTGAAGTCCGCCAGCCAGGCCTCGTACGAGGGGAAATCTCGCCCGATCAACTCGAGCAACTTGCCGCCCGGCTTCCCGCCGCTGCCACCGAGGTGTCCGAAATAGATCTCGTGGTTCTTCACCCCACCCACCGCGAACGAGTAGTCCACGCGCAGGGAACGCAGGTCGCTGAAGATCTGGTTCGCGGTGCCACGGTCCACGGCGTCGAGCTTCTTCTGGATCTCGTTCACCTTGGGGACGTAGCCCTTGTAGATCTCGTAATGCTCTTCCAGCGTGCGCGCCGAGATGCCGTTCAGCTCCCGGATGCACGAGAACTTCT
>Ga0315283_10000345_pt1 | contig 33323 bp, 29 predicted proteins | sample YL17G09_0_MG_FD_204541 | JGI IMG/M metagenome (GOLD analysis project Ga0315283, IMG submission 204541) | Sediment microbial communities from Yellowstone Lake, YNP, Wyoming, USA - YL17G09_0 | ecosystem: Environmental > Aquatic > Freshwater > Lake > Sediment | place: USA: Wyoming | collected...
GCAACAATCGCTTTTCTGGTAATTGGCACAGCGGTTTTTTTGAGAAAAAAACACAATCATAAACCCTAAAAAAGATATTTTTAGTCGGCTTAAATACGCCGTTCGGCTAAGCCATCCCGAAAATTCAAGTCGGAATGGCTTTTTTTATTGCATTGTAAATTTAACATATTAAAATAGGTGTATTGGCGTATTTGGGAAGATGCGGAAGATTGTCCTTGGAATAAGGATGAAATTAGACCGAATGGTGAGGGTGATGGTTTGACGATAGACAATCCCAAACCTTTTTGCTGCCCTTTGCCAACTCCCGAATCTGAAATAGTAGTCGTCTCAACGGCAGATATTTCAAAAACCTGAAAACATTAAACAGAAATACGCCGTATATAAGTATAGTAAACGACTATATTAAATAGACCCAGAAGAACATGGGAGAAGAAGATATGGAAAAAAATATTAAAGGGGCGATGAGAAACACAGTTTGGCTGCTGGTTATTCTTGTTCAGCTTGTCCTGATGAGTTGTCCTGCAAACGCTATTATGTACTGGACGAACAAGGACGGTTCCGCAAGCTTTTTTGACTGGTATAACGGCGGCAGTGACCACGGCTTTTTCGGCAGTCCCGCTCTTGTCGGCGGAAATTCACTTGTATTCACTCCGTCAAATTTCAGAGCCGAAAGCGCCAATGGTATCCCTGCCATAAAATCCGACAGGCTTGAAGTTTCTCTGCTCGCTCATACAGGATATACCATTACAGGTATTCGGATTACTGAATACGGCGATTATGGCATCCTCGGTACAGGCAAGGTTTCTGTCAGCGGAACGATGTTCGCAGCGAATCTTAATGCCTTTGATGTTCATTACGGTAATTTTATAAGTACTCCGGCTTCACCTATAGCAACCGGCACAGGAGAATGGTCGGCACTGGTATCCGTGACAGATATTGACTGGACGAATTTAAAGATTGTATTAAATAACAATCTTATGGCTATCAGCAGTCCCAATTCGGTAGCTTTTGTAGAGAAGAAAGTTATGGGAGCCGTTGCCATTGAACTGCTCGGCTCTGGCGGCGGCCCGCAGATACCGGAACCGGCCTCCGCGGTAATAATGGCACTGGCCGGTATGCTTTTAGCCTTGCGGCGCAAACGGTAACAGGCCGGCCCTGCTGTTCAAAAAGCCTGAATAACCTAAAACCTCGCATAATTCCCCAAATACACTAATGTTATAAACCATCCTTTAATAAATCTTCTGGATTTCCGGACAGTTACTTAATAGAATTTAGGGCTATTATGAATATTATCTATAAAAACAAAATTCTCGAGCGGTCTCTTATATTTGCTAATGTCGCTGTAACTACCGCTGTTGCCGGAACAGCCTTATTGCAGTTGGGCTTCTTTAAGCAGATACTTTCTGATGCTCAGATGTATCTTATACTTGTCACTGCCGCGATTTTCTTCACAGCGGAAAAATTCATAAGATTTTTCAATGCCCGTTCCAAAAAAGATTTCCTTCGTTTCTGCTGGTTTGAGTTTGTCTTTATTGCTCTGTTTGTAATCCTTTATATCTCGGCAGGAATCTTATGGGCTTTGGGCGGTTATCTGCTGCTGCAGATTATCACCAAGGTTTGCAGAACTATGGTGGACCTTGCCGCCTCAGGCAAAAGTCCTGCTATCGCTTTTGTCGGCAGTTTTGTTCTATTGATATTATGCGGCGCGATATTGCTGACGCTGCCCAGAAGCTACACAGACCGGCATATCAGTTTTGTCGACGCATTATTCACCGCCACAAGCGCAACCTGCGTAACAGGCCTTAGCGTAAGGGATGTCGGATTGGATTTTTCAATTGTCGGCCAGACTATAATACTTACACTTATTCAGCTTGGCGGTCTGGGTATTGTAATTTTCGGCGCCGTCTTCGGCCTGCTTTTCGGCCAGGCCCTCAACGTCAGACAAGCAGTCGCGATGCAGGACCTGCTGAGCACGCAGACTGTCAGCAAAATATCGAATATTATCGCCTTTATCTTCGTAGCGGTCTTTGCGATAGAAGGAGCCGGCGCTTTATTTCTGTATAATATGTGGGACGCCTATACGCCGCTGGCCGGGCACATTCAAAGCAAATGGTTCTGTTCGGTGTTTCATTCAATCAGCGCTTTCTGCAATGCCGGTCTCGGCCTTTATTCCGACAGCTTTATAAGCTTCAATATGGATTGGCGCGTTTATGGTGTTATTTGTCCGCTGATAATACTCGGCGGTCTTGGCTTCGGAGTACTTTACAATCTTACAGATGTCTTTACGGACAAAGTCCGGCATATCTTCAATACGTTTCTTCCTTATGAAAAACGGTATTTAAAAAGTCCCGTAAGAATTCAACTGCAGACTAAAATAGTTCTTGCGGTAACTGCGATACTTATTATCTGCGGCACAGCGGGGCTGCTTATTATTCAGAATAACACCGGCAAACATCATATAGCCCTCGGCGATGCGTTCTTTCAGTCTGTAACCGCCAGAACAGCGGGTTTTAATACTATTGACATAAACGCTCTTTCAGTGCCTTCAAAGATGATTTTGATAATACTTATGTTCATCGGCGGCTCTCCTGCCTCGACCGCAGGCGGAATTAAAACCGTAACTCTGGCGGTAATCATAATGACGGTTTACACCACCGTACGCAAAAGAAACGAAGTGGAAATCTTCAGACGCTGTGTGCCGCTGGTAACGGTTGGCAAAGCCCTTACCGTATTGCTGTTGTTTACAATTGTACTTTTTGGCGCAACTTTTCTGCTGACAATAACTGAACGGCATAATAATTTCGCCGCCTCAGCCATAATGTTTGAAGCAACTTCTGCTCTTGGAACCGTAGGGCTAAGCTGCGGAATCACATCGTCTTTGACAACTGCCGGAAAAATAATTATCATTATTACGATGCTGATAGGCAGGCTTGGAGCGCTTACATTGCTTGCCACTCTGACTTTCAATTTAAAACCGGCCCGTTATAATTATCCGACGGAGGAACTGGTAGTAGGATAAATTTGTCCCTGTTTGCGGCTTATGCCCAAAGGAGAAAAATATGAAAAAATTTGCAGTAATAGGTCTTGGCAGATTCGGCCGAAAACTCGCTATTGCTCTTACAATGAGCGAGGCCGAAGTAATTTCAATCGACCAGAATCGTGAAATAATCGACCAGGTTCGCGACGAGGTTACACATGCCGTCAGGCTCGACAGTACGGATGAAGATGCTCTGCGGGCCGCGGGCGTCGATAAGGTTGATGTCGCGATTGTCGGAATAGGCCAGGGAGGCCGCAGTTTTGAATCTTCTATACTGACCGTTGCCAATCTAAAGGCACTCGGAGTACCGCTGGTTTACGCACGGGCGGAAAGTCTTATTCAGGGTCAGGTCCTCGCTAAAATAGGCGCTACCGAAGTAATTTATCCTGAAATTGAATCCGCTCAGAAATGGGCTTATAAGCTCATCGCTCCGCAGATAACCGAAAAGATAGATTTCGCGCCCGGCTATTCGATTGCAAGCGTGGTTGCTCCTGCGAGTTTCCACGAAAGAACCGTGCTCGATTTGCAGCTTCGTCAGAAATACCGGATTAATCTTGTTTCGATAAAACGGGGCAAAAAAACCGGAGACAAAAAAGACGAGGGCGAAATAATAAATGTTCCCCTTCCCGATACCGTCATTTACGAAGGTGATTCCATGATGATTGCAGGTTCCGATGTGGACCTTGCGAAACTGCCGGAAGAGTAGAAAAACAGGGGACCCTATACCCTATATTTTCCTGTATTTCCTCAACTCATCGAGCATTCGCAGCATATCGTCGGCTACCGGCGCCTCGAATTTCATCAGCTGATTCGTTTGCGGATGTGTAATTTCAATCTGCCATGCGTGAAGAGCGGGCCTTGCGAACAACGGTTCTTCAGGCTGAGCCTCTCTATCCTCGATCTGCCAGCGGTAAATAAGCTTTCCGCCGTACATTTCATCTCCGATTATCGGGTGCTTGATATACGACATATGAACGCGTATCTGATGCGTCCTGCCTGTTTTGATATTTACTTTCAGCAGTGAATAACCTCTGAATTTTTCAATGACTTCATAAAATGTTATAGCTTCCTTGCCGATTTCCGGCCGAACAGCGAACTTCTCGCGTATTATAGGATGAACCGCCATAGGCTTATTGATGCAATCTGCCGTAAGGTCGGGCGTGCCGTGCACAATCGCCAGATAATACTTTTTTGTTTTCCTCGTTTCAAACTGTCTGGCAAGCCGCCAGTGTGCCGTCTCGTTCTTGGCGATAACAAGAACGCCTGTTGTATTGCGGTCGAGCCTGTGAACTATTCCCGGCCGGAACTCATCGCTGCCTTTGGAAAGCTGCTTTGAATGAAACGCCAGAGCGTTGATAAGCGTGCCTGTTTTATAACCTCTTGCCGGATGAACAATCAGGTTAGCCTGCTTATTGATGACAAGCATATCGTCGTCTTCATAAATAATATTTAGCGGAATATCTTCAGGGATAAACTCTTTGGCAGGCGGAGGCGGCATAATCAAATCCACGATATCGCCCGGCGAAATTTTCGTGCTGGGTTTTACAGGCTTTTGGTTGATTGTTACTGCCTGCTCATTTATGAGTTTCTGAAGTGTTGTTCTGCTGTAATTACTTAATCTGCCCTGAAGGTACTTATCCAGTCTTCGCTGCGTTATGTTGGTTCCTACACGCAGAGTAAGATGTTCGGCGCCTTCGGGTTCTACTGATGGACTCTGACCGTTTTGCTCGTCTAAATTCTCCGGCTCGATGAGCTCATCTTCACTCATCGCGGGTTATCGAGCCAAATTTGAGTCGGATTTGACCTCAGCCGGTGGTGCTTCCAGGCTCAGTTTCCCTGCGGGGAGTTTTTCAACCGGCTGGGCCCCGATTTGTCGGGGTTCGGGTTTTTCAGCCTGTACGAAAACGACCTTCCTCTCATTGTCGCTCAATGTATCGGCGCGAAGTTGTGCTCTTACCGGATATAAAGTGCCTTTGTATTCAGGAGTCTGTGCGATTTTACTATAAAGTTTCCCAGCCCCTGCGAAATCTCCCATATCCTCAAAACATAGAGCAATGCCGTATTCAGCCATTGCCGCTACTGTCGGGTCGGCCTTTGCCTTTACCAGTGCTTCTTCGTAAATTTTCTGAGCTTGCAGGAGCTGATATTTCTGGACATCCGGCTCGGCAATTTGTGGCCTATAGTGAAGTTCGGTACGAAGCGACTCTGCCCTTTTAATCATTGCAAGAGCCGACAAAACATCGTTTTGCGCTTCGGCGGCAGCACTCTGAAGACCGCTGGCCGTATTCAGGAAAATGTCTGAAACTCCGAGCCCCTGCTGTTTTCCCTGCAATATTGTCTGCTTCTGCCAGCGAACCTGATCGAGCATCGCCGTCGTTTGCGACTCTCTTTGGTCCAGGACACGGGTTTCTCTGTGGTAAAAGAAGATTGTGTATGCGATAAGAGCCACAACTAAAACCGCACCGATAATTATCGTTGTCAGGTTCTCTTTATACCACTGCGGAAAATTCGCAATCCAGTCTGCCAGTTCGTTTGTCGCCAGGTCGTGACGGCGTTCTGATTTCATCGTTTTACCTCATTATTTAGCCAATATTTAAAATTACCAGGAATCGGGTATTATATCATTTACCTTTAGGCTTGCAATATCTCTTTTACGGCACTAAAATTCAGCCTGTTTATGAAATTATATTAAAAAAAACAGGAAAAAACAGATGTTTCAGAAAAACCTATTTTTCTTACTTTCTTGCTCCATTATTTCCTTATTACCCTGCTTATGTACTGCCGACATAGACAAAACAAAATATATAACCATTGACGAAATTACCCCCGGAATGGATGCCGTATGCCTTACGGTTTACAAAGGCGTTGAAATTGAGAAATTCAGCCTTAAAGTGGTAGACGTCATCAGGAACCTCAGGCCTGGCAAAAACGCGATTCTCGTTATGGGCACTGATGAACGCTTTATCCACACAGGCCCAGTTGCCGGCTGCAGCGGTTCGCCGGTATATATAAACGGCAGACTTGCCGGTGCGCTTTCATTCGGCTGGACATACAGCAAAGACCCGCTTTACGGCGTAACGCCCATAGAAGAAATGCTGAAAGTCGGTACTGATATGCCGATGACAAAAACATCTTCTGCGCCTGCCCTTGATTTCTCAAAGCCGATTGACCTCAAGACCGCCTATAATCAGACAATGAATTTTAAAAATCCGGAATTTTCATCTGCCGGCGGGATAAGTATGCTTCCTTGTCCGATAGCGACGACGCTGCCGATAAATTCTCTTTCAGGTTTTGCCGGCATTTTTGAATCTGCCGGTCTTATACCCGTATCAGTTGGCGCTTCCGGCAAACTTTCCGAATACGCTGATATGCAGATGAAGCCCGGCTGTATTCTTGCCCTGCCGCTGGTCTATGGCGATATAGAACTCAGCGCTATCGGCACGGTTACCGAGGTCGCGGGCGATAAAATTTACGGCTTCGGGCACAGTTTTCTCGGCGAAGGGCCCATTGATGTCCCGATGGCGACAGGTTATGTGCATACCATTGTGGCCAATGTTGTCAGGTCGTTCAAATTCGGCCAGGCAATCGATGTCAAAGGAGCTTTATATGCGGACCAGTCGTCAGCGGTTGTCGGCACAATCGGCAAAAAGGCTGTAACTATCCCGATGCGTATTACGATAGACCGCTTCAACGATGAAAAAATACGCACATATAACTGTCAGATTGCTTCGCACCGGTATTACACGCCTCTTTTAGCCGGTGTCTGCCTGGCCGGAACTGCAAGAATGGTTGGAGTCCTGCCGACAGACCATACGATACGATACAAAACTCGTATCGGCGTTGCGGGCTATGATACTATTTATATGGAAAATTTCTCAAGCGCCGCCGACCTTGAAGAATGCCTGTCCGACAGTATCGGGGCGATTAATTTGATTCTGAATAATCCTTATGACAGACCAAAGATAACTTCCATTGACTTTGAAGTTGAAATTTTGCCCAGGGCCTCTATTTCACGTATATGGAATTTTGAAGTTTCCAGCACAACAGTAGAACCCGGCCGGACAATCACGGCACAGATAACGCTCGAATCGTATTTGTCCGGCAACAAAACCTATAAAACGGAGTTCAAAATACCTGACGATACCCCGCCGGGAGAATACGAGCTTATAGCGATGGGCGCTTCCGACTATAAACAATTCATTACCGGCCTTGCGCCTTATAAATACACGCCGGAAAATATGCCGGACCTTATAAAAGTCATCAATGACATCGCAAATATAAAAAGAAATAATCTTTATATCGTAATGGCCCTTCCGGCCGGCGGCACAACTCTTGAAAAATCAGAACTGCCGCAGCTGCCGATGACTAAAACATTGCTGCTGAAGAATGAAAAACGCTCGACGTCAGCTCAGCCTGCTCCGGAATGGCTTAGCCGGACAATACCGGTTGACGCAATCGTGCTCGAAGGCAGAAGTTTTAAAATTACTGTCGAAAAAAAATAAAGGGTATCCTAAACTCTTATTGGAGAAAAAAATGAAGAAATATTTGTTTCCTGTGCTTGTTATTCTTATTGCCGCCTGTGCCTGCTCTGCCGTTACAAGCAAAATAGTCAGGCATAAAACTATTGACGACTTTTCAAAAGGAAAAATACAAAACACCGTCATCAGTTCTCGCGGAACAATTTCGCTTGCCGCGGCATCGCAAACTCTCGTCGCCGACTTCAACGATGTCTGGACAATAAACTCAATCGTCTGTAAAGATGACGGCTCGGTATATATCGGCACAAGTCCGAACGGTCAAATTTACAAATACAAAGACGGCAAAACCGTTTGCATTAACCCGGTCGAAAAAGAAGAGCCGGTAAAGGAAACAAATGAACCCAATAACCCCAAAAACGGCCCTATGAGAAAACATCTGGCCAATGAACACGTTTTCAGATTGGCTTTGGATTCCGGCGGCAGCCTTCTTGCCGGCATAAGCGGCGATAAGTGCCGCCTGTTGCGTTACGACGGCAAAAAACTGGAAACCGTTTTTGAGCCTGAGCCTAATCAGGCCTCGTATATTTTCGCCATCACGCTCGACAAGTCCGGCAATATCTTTCTCGGAACAGGTCCCAAGGGTCATATCTGGAAGCTTGATAATAAATGCCGCAATCCGCAGCTTATTTACACCTGCCAGGACAAAAATATTATGTGCCTTGTCATCGGCAAAGACGGCTTTGTTTACGCCGGCACCGATACGAGAGGTTTGGTTTACAAAATCAGCCCTGAAAAGAAAACTGCTTCGATACTCTACGACAGCGGCGAAAACGAAATCACCGACCTGCTTTTCGACAACAGCGGAAATTTATATGCCGCAGCCACTTCTTACAAATCGATAAAAGCTCAGCTTAAAGGCCGTTCAGAGGCGAAGAAGCCTCTTGCCCTCGGGAAACCTGAAAGCAAGGAATCCGAAGAATCTCCCGATTCAGCCGCCGACCAGGGCACATCGCTAAAGATTGCCAACACGCCGCAGGACGGCAAGCCGGCCCAGAGTCCGATGCCCGCAGAACTTGAAAGAGGCAAACCGTCAGGCGCCGAAAGTCATATCTATAAAATCGACCCCAACGGTTTTGTAACAGATATCTTCAGCGAAACAGCCGTCTTTTTTACAATGTATATGCAGGATGACCAGATTCTGCTTGGCACAGGCAATAAGGCGCAACTGTTCAGCATCAATCCAAAAACTGAAACCGAAACAATGGTTTACGAAGATAAACAGTCTTCGCAGATAACTGATATCAGGAAATTCGGAAAAGATATAATTTTTTCTACCGCAAATCCGCCCAAACTCGTAATGCTTAAATCAACCTTTGCCCCGACAGGCGATTACGAATCCAGCCTGATTGACGCCGGCCAGCCCGCCCAGTGGGGAAAACTCCAGATTGAAGCCGATATTCCCGATGATACAAAAATCTTATTAAGTGCCAGAAGCGGAAATGTTGAGGATATAAACGACCCGACTTTTTCTTCCTGGACCGAACCGGTAAAAATAATAGAACCTGTTGACCTGGCCGTCCCGCTTGGCCGGTTTTGCCAGTATAAATTGATTTTAAACGGCACAGACTCTGCAACTCCCGTCGTCCGGGGAATAGCCGCAGCTTTTGTCATACCGAACCTTGCGCCGAGAGTAATGGAAGTTACCGCAGTCAGGGCCGATGATAAAAACGCAATCCCCGGCATACGCAAAATCGAATTCAAAGCCGTGGACGAAAACGACGACAAGCTATTATTCGAAATCGATTTCAGGAAAAAAGGACGCACCGGCTGGATTAAGCTGACGGATAAGCTCGAGAAAACAGGTTTTGACTGGAACAGCAAAACCGTTGAGGACGGTATTTACGAAATCAGGGTAACTGCCTCCGATGAACTAAGCAATAATCAAGGCACCAAGCTTACAGGCTCCAGAATAAGCGAACCGGTAACAATCGACAATACCGCCCCCGTAATTGAAAAGCATCAGCTTCAGATAACCGCTGATTCGGCGATTCTGACTCTGAAAGTTACCGATGAATTAAGCGTAATTGGAAGTTTAAGTTATACCGTTGACAGCAACGAAGACTGGATTTCAGTTCTGCCTGACGATAATGTTTTTGATACCCTCTTTGAAAACTTTACGATAAAAATCGCGGACTTGAAACCCGGCCAGCACGTCATTGCACTTCAAATATCCGACGCCGAAGGTAATACAATGTACAAAACTTATGATGTTGATATTAAAAAATGAGAACTGTGCCTTTTGAAAAAATCGTTTCGGAAGTTGAGAAACTCTGCATAGCCGGCAGTATCGAACTGCCGCAGGATGTTTTGTCGGCATTGACAGATGCCGCAGAAAAAGAGTCCAATGCCTCTGCGAAAAAAATTCTTAATCAGCTTATCGAAAACGCGAAAATAGCAAAAGAAAAACAAATCCCCATTTGTCAGGACACAGGCCTGGCCGTTGTGTTCGTCCAGTTAGGCTCTGGTGTAAAAATAGAGCCGGCAGACAAAACCATTATTGATGCCGTAAATGCAGGCATAGCAAATGGTTACGAAAAGGGATTTTTAAGAAAAAGTGTCGTTTCGGAACCTTTGAACAAAAGAAAAAACACCGGCACAAACACCCCGGCGGTTATTCACACTGAAATTATCCCCGGCGACAAAATAAAAATAACGCTGATGGCCAAAGGCGGCGGATGCGAAAATAAAAGTCAGTTCAAAATGTTCCTGCCGACGGATAACGCCGAAAAAATTTCCGATTGGATTGTAAAAACAGTTGCCGATGCCGGCGCTGACGCCTGTCCGCCGTTTGTTATTGGCGTAGGTCTCGGCGGCGATTTCGAGCAGTGTTGTCTCTTGAGCAAAAAAGCCCTTATAAGAAATATTGGTTCACACAATACTGACGCTTTCTATGCGCAAATGGAAAAACAGCTTTTGAAGAAAATAAATTTACTTGGCATTGGTCCCGCAGGTTTTGGCGGCGATACAACCGCTTTGTCCGTTCTGATTGAAACGGCACCATGCCACATCGCCTCGCTTCCTGTCGCTGTCAATATCGAGTGCCACGCCCATCGCCACGCAACAGTTGAAATTTGAAAGTTTAGCCGTCGCCGGCACGGCGACGCCCTATACCCTATCCCAGCGTTTCGTTGCATAGATTTGCTATTGCGACGTAATCTATCGCGCTCAATTCTTCCGGCCTGTGATGCGGCTCGACAAAGGCTCTTGCGAAAATATCCTCCCAGTTATGAATGCCGGCCAGTTTTTCTTCTGCGTATTTAACACAGGCCCTCATCATTTTGCGCCGATGCCCCATAAACAAATTTACCGTCTGTTTGAACAGTTCGATATTATGAATTTCATCTATTTTTTTCTGGTCTCTGTCGAATCGCACCATTGCCGAATCGACCTGCGGCATCGGCCAGAACACCTTGGGCGACAGTTTTCTTAATACCTTGCAATGTCCCATCGCGGCCAGAAAAATACTTAGTATTCCGTAATCTTCACTGCCCGGCGCCGCGGCCATCCGCATCGCGACTTCTTTCTGCACGGTTACAATCATCGAATCGGCAGTTACCGGCCCGTCTAAAAGGTTGAGCATTACAGACGAGGCAACATTATACGGCAGGTTCGCGACAAGAAGAAGCCGGCCGAAAATTTCCCCCTGCCCCTGTTGAAGTTTTTGAATCACTTCATGATTGATTGTATTTTTATTCTCAAGAACATCGGCAATTACAATCTCTAAATTTTTCGCATTACGAAGATGTTGTTTTGTTATCTCTGCCAGGACATCATCACATTCGACCGCGATAACTTTCCCTGCCCTTTTGACAAGTTCGCCTGTTAACGAGCCGGTTCCCGTTCCGACTTCAAGAACTATATCGTTTTCAGTTATGGCCGCGTTTATAAGCAGCAGTTCCATAAGGTTCAGATCGATGAGGAAATGCTGTCCGAGCCGTTTATTCGGCTCAACCCCCGCCCCCGTCAATAACCTTTGTATTTCTGTTTTCGTCTGCATAAATAGAATTAATCAAAGTTTCTTGCTTTTTCCCATTCGTCACTCAAATGATACTCAGAAATTTTCTGTTCCAGTTCGGGAATGCTTATTGCTTCTCCTGAAATATCTAATGTTGCATTGGTAAAAATCCTCTTAACTTCCTGCTCAATTTGAACGGTTGACCAGTCTTTGTGAATTTCTTTCAGCCAGGCCGCTTTAAACTCCCAGGCGGAATAATACAGCCTCATCGAAAGCCCGAGCTTCTGCGTCGGCGTCATCTTTCTTAAAATCTCGTTTTGTATTTCCTGTCCTGTCATAAAAAAATTATTTCCCTGCTTCCGTATTCTGTGTTTTGAATACTGCGTTCTGTTTTCTGGTTTTCGCCATTTCTATCGCAAGTTTAATTGCCGCCTTCATACTCGACTCATCTGCGATGCCTTTGCCTGCGATGTCAAATGCCGTTCCATGGGCCGGCGATGTCCGTATTATCGGCAGCCCTATTGTAACATTAACAGCGTCTTTAAACGCAAGCAGTTTAACCGGTATCATTCCCTGGTCGTGGTACATCGCGACAACACCGTCGAATTCTCCCGCCGCGGCCCTGACGAAAAGCGTATCAGCCGGATATGGCCCGGAGCATTTGATTCCCATTTCCTGCGCAATCAGAATCGCAGGGCTGATTATTCGTTGTTCTTCATCGCCGAATTGTCCGTTTTCGCCCGCGTGCGGATTTAATGCCGCTACAGCTATATGCGGATTTTTAATTCCGAAAAATTCCTGCAGCGCGGTATTGAGTAAATCTATCGGCTCGTAAACGCAGCCTATTGTGAACTTATTGCGAAGGTCGAAGAGAGCTTCGTGAATTGTCGCAAGTGCGATTTTCAGCGGCCCTGCCGCAAACATCATCGCCTTTCTGGGGCTTTTGCACATTGCCGCCAGGAGTTCCGTATGTCCCGGCCATTCGGCCTCAGCCTGTTTCCAGCTCGTCTTGCTTATCGGTGCCGTAACAATTGCGTCTATAATGCCTGTTTTTGCCGCTTCGATTGCATCGATACAGAATCTAAGCGACGCTTCGCCGCCCGATTTGCTCGGACCTTTTACGAACATCGGCACTGAGTAATCGTCATAATCTGCGACAATAATATTACGCGGATAATCTCTGCTTATTTTTTCATGCTGGCATCTTCCCCAGAAAGGCTCTATTTCCGCAAGGTCGGCAGCGTATTCGAGGAACTCATCCATTCCGAATATGATGAATTTCACTCCTCGCCGGACAAACGGGTCGTACAGGGCTTTGACGATAATCTCCGGCCCGATACCCAGCGGCTCGCCCATTGTTATGCCGATTACGATCGGCTCATCTGAATTTTTATGATTATTTTCGACCATCTGTTATTTAAAAACCTGATTCTTTCAGTTTATCAATGGTAAGGTTTGGTTTATTCGGAAGGATTTTTTCGAGTTGTTTTTTCACGATTCGGCAGAGTATATCCGTTTCGATATTGACCGAATCGCCGACTCTGTAATTCTTAAAAATGGTATTTTCGAAAGTAGCAGGGATAATCGCCGTGCTGAAATTGTTTTTTTCGATATCGGCGATTGTAAGACTTACTCCATCGATTGCGATTGAGCCTTTTGGCACAATGCAATCCAGAATTTTATCCGCCGAGGCGGACTCTTTTGGCGGTTCGAAAGCAAACTGCCAGAAGTCTCCCTTCTTTTCAATTTTTCTAATTTTGCCGATCGCGTCTATATGTCCCTGTACGAAATGTCCGCCGAATCTGTCGCCGGCCGACATTGCTCTTTCTACATTCACCGGCGAACCTGGTTTAAAATTTCCAAGCGTGGTGTTCGTCAATGTTTCGCCGCTTACGTCGAATTCTATCAATGTCCCTTTGACAGCGGCCGCCGTAAGACAAACTCCGTTAATAGCGATACTGTCGCCGCATTTTACAGCCTGGCCCAGATTTAGGCCGAGCTTCATCCCGCCGCCGCCCCTGACAGCCGAAACTACCTTACAAACAGACTCGATTAGTCCTGTAAACATCGCAACCTCAATAAATTACAGATATTATGGACTACAAAACCATATTGTCAAATACCTTTTTACTGCCGGTTTTTTTAACTTTTCAGCTAAAAAAATAATGGTATTATGGTATTATAGTATAAGCTTATTTTAGGGAAAAGTGGACAAATTATGAGAAAATCAGGAAATCCGTCGAAAGTCGTTTTTTTTACCTTTGTTATCATCATTCTTTATATCTTCAATGTTTTTGCACAGGCTGAGCCGCCGCCGCCAAAGCCGTTAAGTCCAAAAGCGCAGGCTCTCCAGCAGAAAAGGCAGCAGTTCCAGCAGGAAGCCGCGACAGCTGCCCCTGAAGTTGAAACTGAATGTATAAAATTTATTTCTTATATAAATTCCGGCCAGAAACCCGACGAGCCTAACCTTAATTCGGCTCTCAGGAACATTGCCCGCAACAGGAAGTTTGCGCCTGTATTCAATGAGCAGCAGAAAGGCGTATATTACACACTTGCGTCATGGGTTTATTATTTCGACCAAAAACCGGACAAGGCGATGAAGCAGGCGGTTTTGGGCAAAAAGAGTGCTCCGCAAAATTCAAATGTTACAAAAACGAATCTTGGTCTTTCTCTGATTTACAAGGATTACGTTTTAGCAGCCGCTGATCTCGCCGGCCGCGGCGAAACAACAGAATCAACCCCGCAAATTGGGGAATCCCAATCGAATCAGCAATCTTCTTCCGGTCAGTTGAATCTTGACATCAACAGTATTCGAGCCGACCTGCTGGGCAAAATTTTTGATATTCGTCCATCATCGCCGGGGACAGATAAACCTGCCAAAGACATCCTGTGTTTGCTTCTGTGGAAAATTGACGCTAATGAGCTGGACAGTTTCGCACCGCCCAAAGAACCAAACTCTGTTGAAGCGAACGAGCCAAATAAACCGCCGCAGGAACTTAATACTTCTGCACAACCGACTCAGGAACTTGCCGCCAGAACACCGACACCGCCAAATCCTGCCGGTTCTCCTCAATCCTCTCCTGCCGGTTCTCCCCCATCCTCTTCGGAAAGTATGCGGCAGCCGCCCCCAATGAGTCCAATGCCTCCGCAGCAAGTTATGTTCGGGCAGCAGGCCAAACCGATGTCTGCACTCGAGGCGTTTTCAAAATTGCAGAGCCGGTTTTCAAAAGACGCCAGAGCCATCTTTTTAGGAATCAATCTTAATGACATTTCAAAAACACAGAATTTTCAAAACTGGCGGGCTAAAAATCCTCAACCCTGGCCGATTGCCCCGCCTTTCGCCCAGCTGCAGGAAAAAGTAATCTCATTCCTTGGCGCCAGTCCCAACAAACCGATGCTTTTGGTTGTCGGCCCGGATTCTACAGTCAGATATATCGGCGATGTTAATAGTTTTCTGCCGCGTATGATTATCAGTAATATTTTAGACAATCCTCTGGAGTTTGCCGAGCCCAACGAACCCAACGAACCAAACAAACCAGGTCAGCCTAATGAACCTAATCAGCCGCCGTCCCTGGCCGATGCTCCGGTTGCGCCAGTTCAGGTTGCCCCGCCGCCTGCAGCAGAGCCGAATAAATCCAGACAGACCCCTCCCGTAAAAGATGTCAACCAAAACAGTCGGGCAGTTCGAACAACGCTGCCTCCTGTCGTAAATAAAAATGCGCCGGACGAAGAATTTACCGAAAATGACTATCAGGCAATAACTCTTCTTGAAAACGCAAGGACCTTTTTCAAAATCGGCAACAGGCTCCAATACCATACTTATGCAAAACCTATTGAAATGTGCCGAACGGTAATAAAAGATTATCCCAATACGAAATATGCCGAGCAGGCTCGAATACTTATGCGTAACGTACCCGAAAGATATCGTGACCGTTTTAACATCACTAACGAAGAGCTGGGACTGTAAAAATTATTCTGCACGGAGGTAGGAAAGATGGAAAACATACCCGTAATCAATATCGAGGCAGGCTGTCTGCCTGAGGCATGGGAGGCGGCGGTTCTGGCTGTATGGGACAACGGCCTTGAGATTAAAACCCAGTACGATAAACCCGGCGACCCGCCCAGCAAAGACGCCACTGCGATGATTGCCATTACAAATCCCTTTGCCGAACCGAGAATACACAAAAACTTCCCCGGCGGCCCGGAAGAACTTGAAGCCTATCGGCAGGAAGTTGTTGACGGCATTCACGACCACTGGATTGACCCCGCTGCCGGAAAATGGACTTATACTTATCACGAAAGGCTCTTTGCGTATTGTCCCGTCGAGGACATCAGGAATCCAAAGTCGCCTAAACCTTTTACCGCGATCAATCAGATTCAATACATAATCGATTCTCTTGCCGCCACTGCATATACGAGGCGGGCACAGGCGATTACCTGGATGCCGACAGCCGATGTCAAAACAGACGACCCGCCCTGCCTTCAGCGGATATGGTGCAGGCTGATTGAAAATCCCGACAGGAGTTTTTGCCTGAATATGAACACCCACTGGCGAAGCAGGGATTTATATAAAGCCTGGTTTATGAATGTTTACGCGCTGACTGACCTTCAGCGGTTCATAGCCGAAAAAATCTCCCGAATAATCCGCAAACCTGTCAGGGTCGGCAGATACGTTGATATTACAGATTCGCTGCACATTTACGGCAGTTATTTCAAGGACGCCGCCGCCGAGGTGGAAAAAATGAGAGATGGCGATTTCCAAAAACGTTCCTGGGTCTCTTCGCATCCTGCCTTTGCGATGATGACTGCCGAGGCGAAGGAAAAACTTGCCAATGACCCCGATTGGTACGCAAAAGCAAAAGGATAAACTAATGCCGTTTCTGTCATTCCCGCGAAAGCGGGAATCCACGGTTGTTTAGCCGTCGCCGGTACGGCGACGAGTCATTGCGAGGAAGCCTGCCCCCGCGAAGGCGGGGGAAGCAATCTTAGCTTTTCGTATTTTTAGAGTTGCCTTAAATTTTAAATCTTAAATGCAAAACCGTCCTATAATCTCCTTACTTTCAAACAAATTTCACAATTTTAAAAAATTTCTACTGTGCGATTTGCATTTCCATATTTCATTTCTTATGTTTTTACTGGAGGTTAGAAGCTTGCTCGCCTGGGGGCGAGACGCTATTTTAACGAGCTCCTTTTTCTCCTTCTGCTATTTGTGCTTCCTGCCTTGGGGGACTTATCCAGGGCAGGGAAATTTAAAAGTTCATTATGGGACTTTGGAAATAAAAAAAACTTTTTTACCGATTTGCATCTTCTGATTTTATTTCTTATGGTTTGTTTGGAAGTAAAGAATTTAAAAGTTAATCGCTGACTAAATGACTTCTTCTCTCCTCCTTTAACTTGTGCTTCCTGCCTTGGGGGGAATACCAGGGCAGGTCGGATATGAAGAGCTCTTATGAGCTTTGAACTATAAAATTTGCTTCGCCGGGATTGTTTGTTTAAGCAAGTAAAATTTAAAAGGACGTGCATAAACGAGGTTAGACCTGCATGATTGCTTGGCTGCCTAAAAAATTCTGAAGCGTCCTAATCACAGCTTGTTCGGGGGGTTTTGCTTATACATTTGGGGGTAGGGTCTCTGCTAAAAGGGGACGCAGAGGCCCCTTTTTTGCGCCCGTATTTACGCCGGCAATTTCGACAAATCTCAGAAAATTCTCCTGTGAATTTCCTATTTCGCCTGCTGTTACCGCATTAAAGCACGCACTTTGCGGCAAACCAAAAGAATTACTAACAGCCCTGCCTGCCTGTGAGTAAAATTTTTAAACATTTTTGGTTGACATACTACATATAGACTTTAGAATGGCTTTTGTTCAAAATATTGTAGTTTTTCCGGTAGAAAAGAATCGTGAAATGCCCCTATTGCAAGGAGAACAAGGACAAGGTAATCGATTCGCGGTCCAGCGAAGCCGGTCGGATAATACGTCGACGTCGGCATTGTCTTGCGTGTAGAAGGCGTTTTACTACTTACGAAAAGGTTGGCGAAAGTTTTAAGCTTAGCGTTATAAAAAAAGATAATTCGAGAGTGCCCTACGACAGAGAAAGAGTTATCGCGGGGTTGCAGAAGGCTTGTTACAAAAGACCCGTTTCTGCCGAGCAGGTTCAGCAGATGGCCGACAGGATTGAGGAAGACATTTTCAGGCATTCTGACAGGGAAGTAGATTCAAAATTTATCGGTGAAAGCGCTATGAAGCATCTAAGAACGGTTGACAAGGTTGCTTATATCCGATTCGCAAGCGTTTATCGTCAGTTTGACGATGCGGGCGATTTGCTCGAGGAAGTAACTCAGGCTATCTCACAGTCTGACGATACAGGGCAACCAAAGCTGTTTACCGATTAGTAATATATCTTTTAAAAACAGGTTAACGAATGCAGCTTAGGGTAATAAAAGCCGACGGTACGGAAGAAGAATACCTGCATACTAAGGTTATCGCCACACTTATCAATGCCTTTGCGGAACCTGCCGGAAAGTACACATTTGCGGCTCAGCAGCTTGCCGACGCTGTTACTTTTTATTTGTACAATAGGCACAGCGGCAGCAAAATCTCCAGCGGCGAAATATTATCGATAATCAAGGCCGCTCTCAGTTCGACCGGTTTTAATAACGCAGCCGAATCCCTCGCCGAACATTATCAGAAGCGGAATCTTTTACGGGCAAGGGTGGAAGTAATAAAAGCTGATATGGAAAAAATATCGGATATCGGGTCTTTGCAGAAAATAGGTTTCCCCAATTCTGCCCGCCGATGGAACAAATCTAAAATTATCATTGATTTGATAAGCGAATACAATCTCGACCCGGCAACGGCAAGAACTGTCGCCTCGCTGGTGGAAGAAAAAATACTTAATTCCGGTTTTCGTCTTGTAACGACAGGTTTCGTCAGGTTTTTGACACTTTGGCAGACACAGGAAATGCTTGCCGCTCAACAGCAGATTAAAACCTGTAAAACCTCATCGAAAACTGATTCTACTGCGGTTTATAATGCGGACACGGACGACCGCATCAGGCAGCTGCAAAATGGACTTTGCCCCGTCTAAGCTTGAAGGTTAGGATAGAAGAAATAAAATCCATCGCCGGCTTGGACAACGCTGCCTGAATTTTTTTACACATATCTAACCCTCTGATTCATCGGGGGGTTGTTTATTAGTCGCAGGCAGACCCGTATTTATTGGGAGTTTGGAGTTACAATTATGAACCTTATCCTTTTTGTTGTAGTCCTTCTCGTATCATTTATTGCCGTCCGAATTGGGGCCATCGCTTTTCAGCTTACAGGTCTCGAATGGTCTTTGGCGAAATTTCAGGCCCTGAGTTGTTTTTCAGGCACAGGCTTTACAACGAAGGAATCGGAACTGATTGTATCGAATCCTCAGAGACGTAAAATCGCTTCAATCCTCATAGTGCTCGGAAATGCCGGACTTGTTACAATGATTGCCACTTTTGCTAATTCATTGGGCCCCAGGGTCGGCCAGACCAGAATCTCTCTGCCTTTTCTGAAAGATTTTTTGCCTTCGGCGATGCTGCCATGGGTAAACTTCGCCATAATTATCGCACTATTCTTCTTGCTCTACAAGCTCTTTACGCACGATAGTCCCGCTCATGGACTGACCAACCTTTTGAGGAAATTCGTTTTAAAACAGGAGATAGTTAAATCTGTAACCTTTGAGGAACTCTTAATCACCACAGGCGGTTATGGTGTATCGAGGATAACCCTTCTTCAGGACAGCCCCATACTGGATAAAACGCTTATCGAATTAAAATTAAGAAACCATGATATAACTGTTCTTGCGATTGTAAGAGGTCACGAAACAATACCGAATCCTCCCGCCGATAAAACATTTTTACTTAATGACGAGCTGATTTGCTTCGGAAAACTTGAAAATATCCAGGCAAAACTTCTGCCGGCAAAGTAAAGAATCATTAACCGACTATTGTAAAACTAATTCTATCCTCGCACAATTTGAACATAAAAAAAGGCCGGCGTTTGCCGGCCTTTTACAATTTATCAATTTACAAGATGGGTTTACCGTTTTCATGTCTCCAATATTTTATTTTCCAAAGTTTCTTGACATCGCCGATTCTCACTTTTGTTGTGACGATATTATTGACATCATCGATATACAAACCTGCCCGGCTTTTGTTAAGAGCCAGACTTTCATAGTCAAGACCGTTCGGGTCCGCCAGTTTCTCTGCCAGAGCGGGCGACTGACTCAGCACATAAAGTATTCTCTCGAACATCTGATTAGCCATCATTGCCCCTGCGTTCAGGACTCGGCTGTCCTGGCGAACCTCAAGAAAATCATCGCGGGTATATTCAAGCACTTTTTTAAGTATTGCGATTCTTTTTTCATTCATGCTCGTATAAGGTTCCGACAAAGTTTTCTCATCGAATACCATTTGACTGTCGAACCGCATATTCTGGTCTTCGTTATGGAGGTGCCACGGCTTTTCATCTACCGTCAGAAAATATTTGCGTGATACAGTCGCCATTTCTTCGTCAAATGCTACCATAGTCAGCCAGAACTGATGGGTCTGTTTCTTTTCCGACCAGCTCGCTGCTACGCTTTTGCTTTGGCTGACAAGTTCTGGTTTATACAGTTTTATATGTTCCAGCACCTCGGCGCTGGTCGTCTTGTTTACCTCGATAACCCGATATGCCTCTGGCAGCTCATTCGTATATGGCTTGTCTTCGAACCACACTCTTTCGAGCGGCTCTTCGATTCCGCACCCTGCAATAAACATCCCCGCAATGGACATTAGAACTGCTGCCAAAAAACATCTATGTTTCACTGCGAATCCCTTTCAACTCATATAACTATCGACTAACAACTAACGACTATTTTATACTTCTTTTGCTTTTATCCATTTCATCATTTTACGCAGTTTTCTGCCTACATTTTCGAGTTTGCAGTTGTAGTCTTTCTTGTAGAGCGAGTTAAATTTCTTCATACCGCGTTTATATTCGCCGACCCATTCTTTCGCGAATTTCCCGCTTGTGATTTCTCCGAGTATCTTTTTCATCTCGGCGCGGGTCTTATCGGTGATAATTCTCGGCCCTCTTGTCAAATCGCCGTACTCAGCCGTATTTGAAATACTGTATCTCATATAGCTCATTCCGCCCTGATACATCAGGTCGACGATGAGTTTCACTTCGTGCATACATTCGAAGTATGCTATTTCAGGCTGATAGCCCGCTTCAACAAGCGTTTCGAATCCTGCTTTGATTAACGAAGTCAGACCGCCGCAAAGTACTGCCTGTTCGCCGAACAAATCCGTCTCGGTTTCTTCTTTGTAGGTAGTCTGAATAATGCCAGCTCTTGCTCCGCCCATTCCGTTGCCCCATGCAAGCGCTATCTTCTTTGCATCGCCGGTCGCGTCCTGCTGAACAGCTACGATACACGGCACTCCGCCGCCCTTTTCATATTCGGCGCGAACCAGATGTCCCGGCCCCTTCGGCGCTATCATAACAACATTGACATTCTTGGGCGGCACAATGTATTTGAAATGAATATTGAATCCATGACAGAATCCGAGTGTCTGTCCGGCCTTGAGGTTTGGCTTAATCAGATTTTCATATATCTTTGCCTGCATCTCGTCCGGCAGTGTAATAATTATTAACGTTGCGCCGTTCATCGCTGTCTTTATATCGCCGGGTTTAAAGCCGTGCTTTTGGGCCAGCTTGTAATTATCTGTGCCTTTCAGTTCCGCTACCGCTACTTTTATCCCGCTGTCGCGAAGATTCAGACTGTGTGCGTGTCCCTGGCTGCCGTAGCCGATTACCGCCACTTTTTTACCCTTAAGTGGACCGATAGGTGCGTCCTTTTGATAATATATTTTTGCCATTTTACTTTTCTCCTAAAATCTTAAAAACAAAGTACTTACTAATCTTCGCTCGTTGTCTGGCTGAACTTGGCCATTGCGATTGTGCCGGTTCGAACCATATTTTTAATGCCGTAAGGCTTGCAGGCCTCGACAAACGACTCGATTTTCTCTTCCGGCCCGGTAAACTCAACCATAACAAATTTTTGTCCGATGTCCACTACTTTCGCCTTGAACATTTCGACCAAAGCCAGTATTTCGTGCCGTTTTTCCGGCGGCGTATGGACGCATATCAGCATCAAATCGCGGGCCACGACTTCTCTGCCCGAAAAATCCTGAATCTTGACGACGTCTATAATCTTGGCAAGCTGCTTGCGAACCTGCTCGACTACTTTATCGTCTCCGACAACGACTATCGTCATTCTGCTCAGGGCCGGGTCGTCTGTTCTTCCGACCGCCAGTGAATCGATATTGAATGCCCTTGCCGCGAACATCCCGGCCACATGCGCCAAAACGCCCGGCCTGTTCTGTACTAACGCGCTTATTATATGTTTCATTTTTCTGCCCTTTCCGGCAAAATTAAGAAATCCCTCCGCCAAAGGCGGACTCTGCAATTTTAAGTTTTAAATTTTAAATTTTAAATTTCTTTTACGCCATACTTTCGAATATATCTAATCCGTCCATTTCGTGCAGGCTTTTGCCTGTCGGCACCATTGGCCAGACATTTTCTTCGCGCTCGACTCTGAAATCGACAACGCACGGTCGTTTCTCAGCGAGCATTTTCGCGATAGCTGTTTTCACTTCGCTTTTTTTATCGACTGTTATTCCAACAGCCCCGAACGCTTCTGCCACTGCCGCGAAATTTGGATTCTTTAGTGAGCTTTTCGAATATCTCTTGCCGTAGAACAGTTCCTGCCATTGACGAACCATACCCATATATCCGTTATTGATAATGCAGACTTTGACCGGCAGTTCGTATTGAACAGCCGTGCACAGTTCGTTCATCGTCATATTAAAGCTGCTGTCACCGTCGATATCGATAACCAGTGCGTCTGGCTTTGCGATTTGTGCGCCGATTGCCGCCGGCAGTCCGAATCCCATTGTGCCCAGTCCGCCGGACGTTATAAAATGTCGCGGCCGTGTATGTTTATAAAACTGAGCGGTCCACATCTGATGTTGACCGACGCCGGTAACGATTATCGCGTTGTCTTTCGTCGCTTCCCAAATCTGTTCGATAACATATTGAGGCTTTATATTTGGGCTTTTGGTATCGTATTTCATCGAATAGCGGCTCTTCCAGTCCGCGATTTTATCGAACCACGGCTTTCTATCCTTATGAGTAACTTCTTTAATCAATTCGCTAAGGATATACTTAGCGTCGCCGACAACCGGTATATGAACATTAACGTTTTTGCTTATACTCGCCGGGTCGATATCTATATGGATAAACTTTGCGTTAGGTGCGAATGTTTTTATTTTGCCTGTAACTCTATCGTCAAATCTCGCTCCGACTGCTATCATTAAATCGCATTCCTGAACCGCGAAATTCGCGTAAGCGGTTCCGTGCATACCGAGCATATCGAGCGAGTGCGGCAGTCTTTGGTCGTAGCTGCCAAGTCCGAGCAGGGTCATCGTAACGGGCAGGTTCGCCTTTTTCGCAAATTCCCTTAATTCTTCTGATGCGTTAGAGGAGATAACGCCGCCTCCGACGTATAGAACTGGTCTTTCGGATTGATTTATCGCTTCAGCCGCCATTTTTATTTGGCGGTGATGACCTTTTTCCTGTGGTTTATATCCGGGCAGGGTTATTTCTTCGAGGGGCTGCATTTGGCATTTAGCAACTTCGACATCGACTGGAATATCGATAAGTACCGGCCCTGGCCGTCCGGTTTTTGCGATATAGAATGCCTCTCGGATAGACCTTTGCAGGTCTTTGACATCTTTAACAATCATATTATGTTTTGTGATTGGTCGGGTTATGCCGGTGGTATCGGCTTCCTGGAAAGCGTCGTTTCCGATAAGGTCGGTTCGTACTTGTCCCGTCAGGCAAACCATTGGCACAGAGTCCATCATTGCGTTTGCGATTCCCGTAATCAGGTTGCACGCCCCCGGTCCCGATGTTGCGACGATACAGCCGACTTTCCCGCTTGCGCGGGCATAGCCATCGGCCATATGACAGCCGCCCTGCTCATGACGCGGAATTATAAAATTAATCGGGGCATCATACAGCTTGTCAAACAAAGGCAATACCACGCCGCCAAGATAACCAAACATCGTATCAACGCCCTGCTCAATAAGCGTATCAACAATAATTTCAGCACCAGATTTGATGGGTAAAGAAGAGGAATTTGGGGCAATATCGCCCTTTGATGTGGGTTTCTTCATTTTTTTACTCCCGATTCCAGCTAACTGAAGCTTTTTTGGACTTTTCTGAAGTGCCGACCGTTAAGCAACGAGCTTTAACAGCCTGCCAAATCAGGATTTACGTCCTGCAACAGCGCCATAATATTTACTTAAACCATTATATTAACACGATTTCCCAATTTTGTCAAGAGACCGGATAATTTATTGGCTTTTTCGTTTTTCCAGTTCAGCGTTAATCTCTCGCAATATCGGGATGTGAATATAAGTTACCGCTAATCTGCCGTTGTTTTTTTTGGTATTATCCCGCCAATTTAATTCGATTCCAATATTAACTTCATCGATTGTCGTTTCAAAAGTATTTTGATATACAGGCTTATAATCGCCTCTTAATTGAGTTTCTATTATTTTCCTGTTTTTCTCGCTCGCATCGGCAAACTCGATATCTATTTCATAAATCCGTTCATTGAAGACGCAGACCAAAATAGATTTTATGTTCGGGTCTTTATTTTCTATCGACCAGACCTGACCGGGAGTATCTTTATCCGCGAAAACATAATCGCTCGGCAAAACTTTAAAACGGCCGCTCAAAGTCTCAAGAGTTTCGCCTAAATATACACCGAAAATCGGTTTGCTTATTCCGGCTGTTGTTTTCGACTGCTCATCCTCATTCGTCTGCGGTATTACATATATTCCCGCATCCGCGCATAATCTTCGCAAATAGGCGATTTCCCTTTTTTGCGATTCCACTGTCCTCTGAAGATTGTCCACCTGCTGTTTCAGCTGCTTAATGGAGTTTTGTATATCTTTGATTGCACCGGGCTCTTCAGTCTGGGCGCAGACAAGGGAGAAGAAGAAAACAATAAAAACAAAAATCGCTTTTTTCATAACAAAACCCTCAAATTAAGAGCCTTTACGTAAAGTCAAAAATCCGAAATCCGAATATCCACCGTAAGGTGTCCTGTGGATAAATCCTAAACCCTCCCTTGGGGACACCTTGGGCGGAAACAAATTCAAAATTCTAATTCCCTAATGCTCCAAACTGTTTTGAACATTTAAGTTTTGGTAATTCGGATTTGTTTCGAGCTTCGATATTCGAATTTCGTATTTTTTTCCGGTATTTCGTGCTTCGAATTTAATTACAGTCTGTGTCTTTTCCATTATGTTATATATTCTACCCCTGCTTTTAGGTCATTGCAAGGGGCATAACCAATTATTGCTATTTATCCGCCCCGGCGGTATAATATTAGGATATTGATAAAGGAGAGATAAAATGGATAATCAGGAAGTTAAACAGGTCAGCAAGTGGGATTACGATGTAAAGAAATTCAAGTCTATAGATGAAGTTCTGGATTTCGCGATAGGCCGGGAGATAGACGCTCAGTCGTTTTATATGAAACTGTCGAGCATAGTAAAAGACGACAAGCTGGTCAGGTCCCTTATAGATTTAGCCGCCGAGGAACTGGAACACGAGACAAAGCTGCAGGCCGTCAGGCTCGGCAAGGCCGAGATAGGCACAGTGGAAATTGGAAATCTCGACATTGTCGATTATGCAAAGGATGTTGTTCCAACCCCCCAAATGAATTATATCGACCTGCTTGTTATCGGAATGAAAAAGGAAGAGACCTCGCGCAAACTTTACACCGATTTAGCGGCAATCGTTGAGCAGGAGACCCTGAAAAATCTTTTCCGCAAGCTGGCTATGGAAGAAGCCGACCATAAATTGCGATTTGAACTTGAGTACGACCTGATGACATTCTAAAACGGAATTTGCGGGCCTTTAAGCCTGAAAATTCTTTACTTTCAGACAGATTATCGCTATAATTATTCTGTCCATTTGGGGACAGGGAAAAAATATCAATCTTGAATTTAACCGGATATAATGCACGGAAGAAGTCTTATGCCAGGAAGAAAGGGAGTTATGAAGCGCAATATCGCTGTTATCTCGGCCTGTCTGTTTCTGCTGCTGTCGGCAAATCCGGCATCGGCGATTCCAACCGTTTTAGATGTCCTCTCCGATGTCAGCCAAAGCACTTATACCAACTATCTCGATAATATGCTCTATACACATCTCGGCGATGACAGAGGCGTCAGCGGCGCAGAGCACGACCTTGCCCGCGACAATATATATTCTGTGTTCAGCGGCTTCGGCCTGACAACCAGCTATAATCCGTTTCAATACAACGGCTACAGCGGAAACAACGTCATAGGCATCCATCAGGGCAAAACTCGCCCAAACGATATTTATATCATCGGCGCACATTACGACTCGCTAAATAATCCCGGCGCCGACGACAACGCCAGCGGAACTGCGGGCGTACTCGAAGCAGCACGTATATTGAGCGGCTACGATTTCGAGGCGACGCTTGTCTTCATCGCATTCGACAGAGAAGAACAGGGCCTTTACGGCAGCAGGGTCTACGCACAACAGCACGCAGGCGACAATATACTCGGTATGGTCTCGCTCGATATGATTGCCTACAACGACGGTTCCGATCGCGCAAGAATCTACGGCTCTATCAACTCCAATCCTTTCAAGAACAGCCTCGCCGACGCAGTAGAAGCTTATGGCAACGGCCTTGGCGCCATTGACAGCGGAAAACTCGACGCAAGCGACCACGCTCCTTTTGAATGGCAGGGTTTTCAGGCCGCTTTACTTATCGAATACGGCGTCTGGAGCAATCCTTATTATCACAAAGCCGCCGATTCAGTCGATACATTGAATTACATCGATTATGCTTACGCGACAAATATGGTTTGTTCGACGGTCGGCTTCTTCACAGATAACGCCGTTCTGATTCCCGAACCCGCCTCGATGATGATATTAATTATCGGCACAGCATTCATTCGCCTCAAACGAAAAGCGGCGTAAAGAAATCTATCCAAAATTCAACACTGCTATTGAGCTTGATTACGACCTGACGACGTTCTGAACATTTTTTCATCTTTTAATTGTCAAAAGCCAGGATGGTGGATTTGTCATAATTTTCCCCTGCTATCTTCGGCTGACGTAAAAATATTGGCCAATACGATGGTATTTGTTATAATACCAATCTAAAATCCCCGCCAGAGTTTACACTCGTGGAAACTGGCAGCGAGGATAAGTTTATTATTTATCAGGAGTTACAAAATGTGCGAAAATTGCGGATGTTCTAACGATAAGTCTATAAATGACAAGGTGATAGAGGTAATAGACGGCATTAGGCCGATGCTGCAAAATGACGGCGGCGATATAGAATTCGTGGAGCTAACCGCTGACAATACGGTTAAGGTTCGTTTGCAGGGTGCCTGCAAAGGTTGTCCGGGCGCGGCTATGACGTTAAAGATGGGGGTTGAGCGGCTTTTGAAGCAGCGTGTTCCGGAGGTTAAGGAAGTTATCGCGGTTAAATGAGGAGCCAGTTTTCCATTGAATACAAACGCTAACAATCCGCCAAAAACGATTATTGTAATGCCAGCGTACAATGCGGCCTCTACTGTAGAGAATACTTTCAACGATATTCCGCAGGAGTTTCGCAAAGATATTATACTCGTTGACGACTGCAGTAAGGATAATACCGTTGAAATCGCAGAGAGACTGGGGCTGACGGTAATCCGGCGAGAAAAAAACGGAGGATACGGCGCAAATCAAAAAACCTGCTACGATGCGGCATTGAAAAAAGGCGCCGATATTATCGTGATGCTTCATCCAGATTACCAGTATGACGGCCGACTAATTCCCTACTTTATAGGCTTTTTACAGACAGGCGTTTGCGATTTTATGCTCGGCAGCAGAATACGCACAAGAGCTGAAACGATAAGTTCAGGTATGCCGGTATATAAATATTTAGCGAACAGAATGCTAACTATTACCGAAAACTTTATACTGGGCCAGAACTTAGGCGACTTCCACAGCGGATTCAGAGTTTACAAACGAGCGGTGCTGGAAAAAATACCATATCATAAAAATTCGGATGATTTTGTGTTCGATTCGCAAATGCTGGCGCAAGCGGCGTATTTCGGATTCAAAATTTCCGATGCTCCCGTGCCATGCAGATATTTCAAAGAGGCATCGAGCATTAATTTCTCCCGCAGTACAAGATACGGCCTGTTAACACTTTATACAATGCTGCAGTTCGTACTTCAAAAACTTAAACTGGCAAAATTCAATATATTTGAAGGGGAAAGAAAGAACACAGAACTCAGTAGACAGTAGACAGAATAAGGAATCGAGGATTTTGGGGAACTTAGCCACAGAGAAATGCGCATAAAAAAGGCGAGGCCTCTTTCGATTCCTCGCCAGGATGCTCCGTAGAGCTGCCCTGCCTTTTGGGCAGAACTGCCTGCAACTTTTCTTTTGTTATGAAAAGAACAGGTCGGGATTAGTTACACGATTATTACTGTAAACTTTTTTGTGGACAAATCAAGTATTTTTTGTATAATTTTTGTGGATAAATCGCAGAGAGAAAAAATCATTTTTTAGCAGGAGGCAGATTATGGGTTATGTGCTGGGTCTCGATTTAGGGCCTTCGTCTATTGGGTGGGCAGCGGTAAATATTGATGATGACGGCAATTATAAAGGTTTAGCACAACTACCAGACGGTCCCAATTTAATACCCGCAATTGGCGCAAGGATTTTCCCAGCAGGCGTTGAAAGATATGGGCAAGGGCAAAGAGAACAAACACGAAATAAGACACGCAGAGAAAAACGTGGAACAAGAAGAACTCTTAGAAGAAGAAAAGCACGACGGACAAAGTTGATAGCCCTTCTTCGGGCCAACAACATTCTTCCTCAAGATGATGCAAAACTGCAGAAGCTTCAGCAGCAGACTGATCCATATGAATTAAGAGCTAAAGCGATCAAGGAAGATGAACAGTTATCCTTAATGGAACTTGGACGAATATTTTTACATCTCTGTAAAAAGCGTGGCTTTAAATCGAACAGAAAAGCACCTCCTAAAAAGGAGGAAAAGGGAGAAATCAACGAGGCAAAGACCAAATTTAAAGAAGAACTTGGCAACAAGACTCCCGGCCAGTTCTGGAACGGACAAATTCCTGCACCTAAACAAAGCGGTCCGTTTAAGGCCATAAGAAACAAAGGAGGAAAATTTCAAAGTCTAGCCATCAGAGAGCAGTACAAGGAAGAATTTAATAAAATCTGGGAAAATCAAAAGAAGATTTATCAGAAAAATGGCAACGGCAGTTTTTTCAGTGTCGAAATGAAAAAACAAATCGAAAGTTTTCTTTTTGACCAGATTTCATATAAACAATTACCGTCAAAAATGAGAAAAATGTGGGGGCGATGCAGTTTAATGCCAAAAGAATTCAGGTGTTCTCTTGCAAATCGAAAAGCACAACAGTTTAGATTTTTGCAGAAAGTAAATGACATTCGAGTTATCAAGCGGAGCATAACAAGGGGCTTGAATGAAGAAGAACGCAAAAAGATAATTAACTTATTGTCCTGCAAAAACGAAGTTAAAACCAAAGAGATAAGAACTGTTTTGAAATTATTGGATGATGAACGATTAAATTTTGAATTTGATGATGATAATGCACTGACTGGCAATGAAATAGATTCACAGTTATGCAAACTTGTCGGAAAAGATGTGTGGTTGAATCTCTCAGAAGAAACCAGAGATAAAATCTGGCAGGAAATTTTGAAGTACATTGAAGATGAAAAGGGGAAAATTACTGAAAAGAAAACTGCTGATGAGATTTATAAAATTTGCGGCATAAAAATTGATGACTTAGACAAATTTTCTGAAATTGAACTGCCTGACGGAAATGTAAAATTCTGCGAGAAAGTCCTCAATGAAATACTTCCAAAAATGTCAAAAGAAGGCTTGTCTTTGTCCGATGCTATAAAAGCTGCGAAATTTACGCAGAAATGGGATGAACTATCAAGTTTACCTGTGCCGGATAAAAAGGCAGGTTTTTATATTACCAATCCAAATGTAGCAACAGTTTTGTATCAAGTGCATCGACTCGTAAATCGGCTTATCGCCGAAATCGGCAAGCCAGAAAAAATAGTTGTCGAATTTACAAGAGATTTAAAAGCAAGCAAAGAACAACGACAAAAGATTTTGAAACAACAGAGTGAAAGAAGGAGGATGAAAGCTTTAATAGCAGAAGATGTACAAAAGTCGCCGGAGTGGGAATGGGGCGGGAAAATCCCACAATGGGCGATAGAAAAATATATGTTATGGGTCGAACAAAACACATTGAGTCCCTACAGCGGAGACCAGATTTCAAAAAGGCAACTTTTTGGTGAAGATACACAAATTGATCACATTCTACCGTATTCAATGAGTCTGGATAATTCTCTGAATAATAAGGTTGTCTGTTTTACCAGTGAAAATCAGGAAAAAGGGCAAAACACAGTTTTTGACTGGCTGGGACATGATGAAAAGAAATGGGAGAAAGTTCAGCAGGCAATCGACCATTGGAAACCACAGAGAAGAACCCGTGGGTCAAAAAAAACTGCAAGAAACAGCGCTAATTCAAAATTAATTAATGAAAGAAAATGGGAAAAGTTTTTTATCACCGGAGATCAAATTGACGAAATTTATGAGCCGGAAAGATACTTAAATGAAGCGGGTTATATTGCTAACGAAACGCGCGAATATCTTGAGCGACTTTATGACAGCAATGAGGCAAAAAAACGCGTTAAAACAACAAAGGGCGGCGTAACAGGCGAATTGCGTAAATGGTGGGATTTGAATAGGATTCTCGGAGTTGCACCAAAAATAGACGAACCCGAAGAAAATACTGATAAAGAGAGTCAACCAACAAAAAAAAATCGAGAAGATTTAAGGCATCATATCATTGATGCTGTTGTAATAGCTTCTACATGTCCTAAATTAGTGAAAAAGGTAACAAGCGAATTGCAAAAAGCGTATCCACGAAAAAAACGAAAAGAAATATATATTGAAAGGCCATGGAAGGACTTTGAAGGAGAATTAGCTGCTGCTGTTGAGTCGGTTAAAATCTCACACAGAACACAAAGAAAAGTATGCGGAGAGCTTCACGCGGCAACCCACTACTGGAAAGAAACAAATGGAAAATATGCCAGCAAATATATAACGAGAAAATTTCTAACTGATTTAAGTAAGGCTGAAGTTGGACAAATATGTGATGATGCCATTAAAAAACTTGTAGAAGATAGAATTAAAGAAAAAGGAGATATTAAGGGCGCATTTGACAATCCTATTTATCTGCCGAATAAAGAAGGTTCACCTGTTCCTGTTAGAAAAGTACGAATTTGGACAAAGCATACAGATGAAAATATGATTCCAATTCGAGGCAAAGAAGGAGAGCCTCAAACAGTGTGGGTCGAGAAACCTGAAAATCATCACATTGAGATATTCCAAATAAAAGAAAATGGCACAAAAAGATATATCTGCAAGATTTGGAATATATGGGAGATAAGCCAACGAATAGAAGAATATAAAAAGCAAAAAATAAAGGATAAAGATCCAATAGTCTTAAGAAAACATCCAAACCATCCCGATGCTGAATTTGTGATGTGGCTATCAAAAGCAGATACCGTGTTAATTGAAAATAACGACAAAAAGGAAGTCCTCGCTAGAATTACCGGTATTGGAGAAGGAGACGAACGAGACGAATCCGTTGATTTGAAACTATGGGAGCTTCGGGTCAATTGTAAGTCAACAGATTTACCTACGAAAGAAACAAAAGATGGATATAGACTACGGAACATCAATGATTTTATGGTGATGAAGCCGAGAAAAGTTACTGTGGATTTTCTTGGAAGAATAAGGTGGGCAGAGAGAAAAATGGGTTGGGAAAAATGCTTCGGAAATGATTAAAAAGATAATAGAGATATCGCAGCAAAGGACTGCTTTATCAATAAAATACGGGCAACTCATTATTAAGGAAAGACCCCCGATAGATAAGCAAAGTGAGCAACAGTCGGGGGCAGGCTCCGAAGAGAGAAGCGTTCCCTGTGAAGATATTGGGGTACTTTTAGTTGATAATCGGGCGACAAATTACACGCACTGTGTTTTTACGGAATTATTAAAACACGGAGCGGTTGTGGTGCTTTGCGATGATAGCCATTTACCTGCCGGGATGCTATTACCTATCGAAAGCAATTCAATACAAACGCAGCGGTGCGCACAGCAGATAAAGGCGAAAGAGCCTTTGAGAAAAAAACTCTGGCAGCAAATCATACGCGCAAAAATCAGACATCAGGCAAAAATTGTAAAAGATAATACGCAGATTTATAAAGCATTAATGGAACTTTGCAGTCAGGTTCGCAGCGGCGACCCATCAAATGTCGAGGCAAGGGCAAGTAAATTATTCTGGAGCGCATATATTCAGGGTTTGGAATTTCGGCGGGATGCGGAAGGAAAGCCGCCGAACAATTTGCTGAATTACGGTTATATGGTAATGCGGGCGGCGGTAGCAAGAGCGATTTGCTCGGCGGGATTATTGCCTTGTGTCGGGCTTCATCATAAAAACAAATATAACGCATTTTGCCTTGCGGATGATTTGGTCGAGCCTTTCAGAGGATTTGTTGAAGTAAAAGTAAAAGAGATTGTGCAAAGCGGAGACTGGGAAGAATTAACGCAGCCGATAAAGGCAAGGCTGCTTGAGACACTTTACGAAGAGGTTGAAATAGCGGATTATAAAGGGCCGCTGATGGTTGGACTGCATAGGACGGCGGCATCACTTGTAAGATGTTTTTGCGGAGAACAGAAAGAAATAGAATTACCGAAAATTTAGCCACAAAGGCACTAAGACACTAAGAAAAAATATATATTAAAAATTTTGTGCCCTCGTGTCTTGGTGGCTACGAAAATTTATGATAATAAGCGGATATAGAGCGGTGTGGATATTTGCGATGTTTGATTTGCCGACGGATACGGACAAGGCACGAAAAGATTATACACATTTTCGAAAAAATCTTTTAAAAGACGGCTTTGCTATGATACAATACTCGGTATATGCAAGGCACTGTGCAAGTGAGGAAAACGCCGATGTTCATTACCGCAGGATACAGATTTTTTTACCGCCGGATGGCGAAGTCCGGCTGGTTACAATCACTGATAAACAGTTTGAAAAGATGCGGATTTTCTGGGGAAAAATGCGAAAACCGACACCGCCAGCACCTAAACAGCTCGAATTATTCTGAGCTTGTTTCCATTCAACTCGTTTCAAGACAACAGGTTAGGGAACAGGTAGTGTAACTAATCCCGACCTGATGTCAATCCACAACAATCTCCGAGATTTTGCCGTCATCGATGCAGTGTAACTAATCCCGACCTGATGTCAATCCACAACCCGTAACACGCTGGCCGTCTGAGTACTTTAAGTGTAACTAATCCCGACCTGATGTCAATCCACAACCAGGTCCTGCCGGGGTAGTGAAGTTTCGATAGTGTAACTAATCCCGACCTGATGTCAATCCACAACGCTACTTATAATCACCCTCGTTTTGAGCTTAGTGTAACTAATCCCGACCTGATGTCAATCCACAACCGTTAAAAAACTACGGCGGACAAGTCCACACTCGAGCCCCCCCCATTTACGGAAATAAAAATATTAAGACGGGGGGGGCGCAAAAAGACG
>Ga0315283_10000346_pt1 | contig 33322 bp, 31 predicted proteins | sample YL17G09_0_MG_FD_204541 | JGI IMG/M metagenome (GOLD analysis project Ga0315283, IMG submission 204541) | Sediment microbial communities from Yellowstone Lake, YNP, Wyoming, USA - YL17G09_0 | ecosystem: Environmental > Aquatic > Freshwater > Lake > Sediment | place: USA: Wyoming | collected...
TTTTTTTACTCGATCCTGCAATTCTCTCCAGGGGAAAGAATTCGTTGACTTTTCATGCTGATTAAATATGATGGCATGCATAGTAAAGGATAGTAGAAATGCCGCATCCCTTCAGTGAATACGAATCGGGGGGATTTCGAGATAAAGAAGAATATAAACAATGATTTGCACAGGCTTTAGTAGATGAAGACGCAGAATAAAATTATATGGCAGCACCGCGCTCCCGACTATGGCCGGCGTTTTCTACAGCCCATCGCCGTTACGATTGTCTGCACCGTTTTCATCTGTCTTATTCTGATAATGGGGATCATGGATATCCGGCGAAGTGACAGGAGCCTCATGGGTTTCATGGAGAGCCAGGGCCTGGCCATAATTGGGGTTGTTGAGAGGCTTGCCCAGGAAAACCTCAATGCCCTGATTCAGGCGTATCAGAGGGATAGCGGCGGTACCTTTGCTCCTCCTCTTGATGAGGCCTTATTGCCGCAGAAGTCACTAAGAGCTGCCCTTGTGGATATGGGACGTGAAATTGATAATCAATGGAAAGCGCATCACTTGAGCGACGAATATCTGGGAAAATTTGCCGAAGAGAAGGGTCTATGGTTTGTGGCCGTTTTGGATAGAAGGGGAAAGGTTGTCTACCAGAGCAGGGCTCTGCATGCGGATCTTATCGGTGGAGATGCTTCCAGGGTCTTAGGACGGGATGCAATTACCATTGATCTTTTCTCACGGCTCGGTAAGGATAAGAAGATCTCGTTTGTAGCGCTGCGGCGCACGGATGGGAAAGGGACAGTCATTATCGCTCTGGATCTTGACGGGGCGAGGTATTGGGGCATTAAGGTATCCATAGAAAAGGCCCTGGAAAGATTGGGGCAGGGACAGGGTTTGGTCTATATTAAGATAATGGATCAGCGCGACATGATCCTGGGCAGTTCGGGGCAGGCGCCTGATAAAGAGGAACAAGGTAAGATGCGTATAGATGAAATCCTTGCCGGCACAAAAAAATTTGAAAGCCGGAAGGTTGTATCCCACGGCAAAAAACTCCTGGAAATGGCTGCCCCCATATACCTGTTAGGCAAGGTGAAAGGGGTCGCGAGGCTTGGTCTTGATCGCGAGGGTACGGATGAAATCCTTGCTGAGAACAAGCGTAATATGATCTTCTTTATGTCCTCTGTGATCTTGATTACGCTCTTGGCCATGTGGATACTCTATCACAATCAGAACAGGCATCTGGCAGGGATTGTTGAGATGGAAAGGCAGCTTGAGAAAGCCGAGAGGTTATCTGCCCTTGGGCAGCTTGCCGCAGGTGTTGCTCACGAGATTCGTAATCCTCTTAATGCCATAAGTATGGCCAGTCAGAGACTGAAGCGGGAGTTTATGCCGGCCGATGAGGATAAGATCAAGGAGTTCCAAACACTGGCCGGTGTTATTCGTGATGAAATCAGACGTTTGGATGGAATTATTGAAGAGTTTCTGACATTTTCAAAGAGCCGACGTTTGGAGCTGCACGAATATCCTGTGGCTGAGGTTCTTCAAAAGATTGTCAATCTCATCCGGGAGGAAGCAACCTTAAAAGGAATTACCCTGGAAACCCAGTACAAGGATAACCCTGCAATCATTCCCATGGACGTGGATAAACTCCAGCAGGCCGTTCTTAATCTTGTGAAGAATGCCATGGAATCCATTTCTGGTGAGGGCACCGTCCGTATTCTTGTTGATTCGAGTGGGAAAAACAGGGTCGTCATAAAAATTTCCGACAATGGATGCGGCATGACCTCTGAAGAGGTGGAGCGAATTTTTAATCCTGAATATACAACGAAGGAAAAGGGTCTGGGTCTCGGACTTCCCCTAGCGCATGAGATTATTCGTGGCCACGGGGGAGAAATTCGTGTTTTGAGCCGGCCGGGTTCGGGGACGACTTTCGATATCATACTGCCTGCGGGAAGAGCGGCAGAGAAGAATGGAATAGTCTAAAGGAATTCAGGCATGAAGAAGTTAAACATACTCGTAGTCGAGGATGGCCAGTCTCAGCGAGAGATGCTCCGGGATTTTCTCGTGACAGAAGGGCATACAGTAGCGCAGGCTGAAAACGGAGATACCGCCATCCAGTCTGTTTTAAAGGGTCATTTTGACATGATCCTCCTGGATTACAAGATGCCAGGCATGGATGGCATGCAGGTGCTCAAAGAGGTGAAGAGAATCAATCCGGAAATCGACGTGATTATCATTACTGCATACGGAACGATAGAAACGGCAGTGGAGGCCATGAAGGCAGGTGCCATAGATTATATTACCAAGCCTGTTGAATTTGACGAGCTCCTTATCCATGTGGATCGAGTATCAGAGCGGCGCACCCTGATCCGGGAAAATGAGATTCTCCGTCAGGAACTTAAGGAGAAGGGCGTCACCATGGACAAGATCATTTATCAGAGCCATATAATGGATGTCCTGATCAATATGGCAAACAGGATCGCAGTGAGCCGCGCCACTGTTCTTATCAATGGAGAAAGCGGCACAGGCAAGGAATTGCTGGCCAGGCTGATCCACAATCTCAGCCCCCGTTCAGCAAAATTGATCAGTGTGGTAAACTGCAGCGCTCTTCCGGAAAGTCTTCTGGAAAGTGAGCTGTTCGGTCATGAAAAGGGGGCCTTCACCGGCGCGACAGTGAGAAGGATTGGCAGGTTTGAGGAGGCCGACGGCGGGACCCTGTTCCTGGACGAGATTGGCGATATTTCCCTTTCCGTCCAGGTTAAACTCCTTCGCTTCCTTCAGGAACGCGAATTCCAGCGTGTAGGCGGCAATCAGACCATCCACTCTGATGTGAGGATTATCAGTGCAACCAATCGCGACCTGGAATCCAAGGTCAAAGAGGGGACATTCAGGGAAGATCTTTTCTACAGGTTGAACGTGGTTGTTGTGGACATGCCCCCTCTCAGAGAGAGGAAGGAAGACGTGCCCCTGCTCATCGATCACTTCCTGAAACGCTTTGCCGCGGAGAATGGCAAGAACGTAACGGGCATAACCAGCGAGGCCAGGGACCTACTTTTGAAATATGATTATCCGGGCAATGTCAGGGAACTGGAAAACATAATCGAACGGGCTGTCGTGATATCTCGAAATTCGGTCATCTCCGTAGATGATCTTCCATTCGACGAAGAGAGGATATACCCGGAATACACAGGGAAAAAAGGAGAGGGCTTGCTACGAGGATCGATTGAAGAAATGGAACGCAAATTGATTCTCGAGGCCATGGAGAAGTCAAGTGATCATCAGACGAAGGCCGCTGAAATCCTCGGCATCAGCGAACGCATGCTGCGATACAAACTTAAAAAATACGGCCTAAAAGAATGATGATTTTGCAAAAAGTCATCCGCCCGGTCATTGCGGGGTGCGAAATACCGTGGCAATCTTTCTAATATTGTAAGATAGAGATTGCTTCGCGGCATTTATCCTCAACATACGCGAAAGATTCGCAATCGCCTTTTCTTGAATTCTCAGGAATTCTTCAAAGAGTATATTTCACCAGAGATTGTCTTAATCCGCGTTTGATATGGGCATACGTCCTGCGATCTTTTTTGGCCAGCGACGTTGCCAGCTCCATTGACTTATCGAAAAGTGTTTCCCCTGGGTAGACAGCCGAGACAATCTTCATGGTCAGCGCCTCCTTACCACCTATGCGCTTCCCCGTGAGCACGAGTTCATTTAGTGCATAGTGGTCAGGCAGCAATCGAAGGATATCATACATGACCGGGCTGAAGAGAATCTTGATGTCTACTTCGGGAAAACAAAAGAAGCCCCTGTCTTCCCTCATCAGGCGGAAATCCAGCGTCGTGGCGAGAATGGCACCGCCTGCATAGACATGTCCGGTTAGACACCCCACCGCAGGCATGGGAAGCAGGGAGAATCTCAAAAATAATTCGTCAAGAAGCTCTACGAATTTCGGAAAATAATCGTGCGGCTGTTTGAGGAGCCATTCCAGATTGATCCCATTACACCAGAATTTCTGATCGCTACTCGTCAAAATCAAGGCAGAGTTTTCTGCGGAGGCTTCGAGTTTATCCAGTATGTCATGATACTCGCCAACCACATCTTCAGTGAGGGTATTAGCCCCGGCACCGTTGGTCAGCGTCAGGACATAAACGGCTCCTTCTTTGGTTAGTTCCATAGTAGGCATACATCAGCTCCTTCGTGAGTTTTCATAACTGCCATTTCCCGTATCCATTATTTAAACCTGCCGCCCCCTTAATCATTCAGCTTCTATTTTTTTTCGTCCTCCTGTTTCTGTTTCGGCTGCTCACGCTTTTTCTGTTTTCTCCTTTTCTCCTCCATTTCTCTTTTTTTCCTCAATTGCTCCTTTTGTTTCAATTTATCTTCAGGTCTCTGCTTTTGAACCAGCTGTCTGTCCTTCCTCAATTGATCGTCACGTTCCTTCAATCGTCTGTCTGCTGGTTTATCAATCAGTCGCTGCTTCTCTCTGTCCTGTCTTCCCTTAAGGCGATCATCAACGTCCTTCTTTTCTCTATCTTTTAACTGCACTCTCTCGCCATAGCTTCTGAGAATAATCTCCTTATCGGGTATTTTAGCGGGCCTGGTCTCCTGCAGTTTCTTATAAACAATATTCCTGTTATAAAGGATCGTTCTATTTTGGGGGTTCAGGGCAACGGCCCTATCCAAGTCTTTTACCGCCCTCTCGTAATTTCCCAGCTGGACGTATATGGCCCCGCGATTGCTGTAAGACTTGGCATTATTGGGTCTTAGAACAACAACCATGTCATATGCCCTCAGAGCTTCCGGATAATTGCCTGAGAACGTTAAGTACTGCCCCCTTTCAAACCAATCCGTGGCCACAAGCTTGTTAACTGCTTCTTTATACTCTTCCCGCTTTTCTTTACTCGCTTCGGCCGCCGCCAGTTCCTGCCGCAAAGCATCGATCTGTCTGAGTGCCTGTGACGCCTCGTCCCTCGCCTCTGAAAGATCTTTAACCAGCTGCTGATTGTTCCGCAGTTTTTCTATCGAGGAGGCAACGTCGTCGGGATCAGCAGTTATCTTTGCCTTAAGCCAATATTCTCTTCCATCCCAGTTCTCTTCCAGAATAGTTGTCTGGACAATGCCTGCCGTCAGAGTTGTTATTTCATCTTTGGCAATCTGGTAATTTCTGACGACCGTAACGCTTTCCACATACGTGCCCAGTTCCTCCAGGAGGAGTCTCTTCACCTGCTCAAGGGCAATGGCACGGCATGATATCTTGCTGTCTATTTCGCCGGCTTCGTACGTGTATTCCCTGATAAATGTCTTTGTTTCCGCATGCAGGGGGACGACGACAAGCAGGAGGGAAAGGCAGGTTAAATATAAAGCGATCTTTTGCACTTCAGAATGGCACCTGGAAATAAAGCCCTTCTTTCTCTCATAAGGGGGGGACCTTGATCAAGAAAATGTTCATGCAGTTTGAGAATTGATAAAATTTTCTTTTGGGTGGGGAAAGTATAGGGGAGGCGGCAATGCAAGTCAATATAATTTGACTGCAAAGGTACAGTGGGCAATGGTGGATTTTATGGAGAACTGTTTAGTTCGTATCAGACCCGTTCGCCGGCCTTGCGAAGCAGTAGTTCCCAGTCTTCGTTCACCATTTCGTGAATATGGTCCAGGTCGGTGTGGTAATAATGATTTCCCTTACGTAAGCGATAGACTAAAGGTTGCGGGATTTTTTAAGATTGCATTGATTTGTGCGAGGAAAGTATAAAAATCCTCAAGCTCTTCCTGGATAATATCGTAGATCTCTATTTCTGTGATCTCTCCGTAAAAATGAACCATCCGGTTTCTGTAGCCTGCCATTTTAGTCAGGGAATTCGTGGCAAAGTCAGCGGGGACGATCTTATTTTTCTCAAGAAGTCGAGGGATATCTTTATATGAGGTTGGTCTGGCCCCCGGGATTCTTGATAGAATATGGGTTCCTATATCCATAACTGCTTCGAGAGCTCGATGCAGGTCATAAAAGGCGATACGAAAATTATCCGGATTTGAATGAAAATCTTTATATGTGATTCCCTTGAACCTTTCCAAACTTCTGAGAGAATCCTCAATGTACGAAACTCTGGCCTGCAAAACTTCTTTGTTGAGGGGGACGTTACGCTTTGGCATATCTTTCCATGGTAACTTCGTCGAAATAATCGAGCACGGGTCTGAAATCAAGATACTGATTCATAACAATGTTTTCGTAATCCACTGTAAGTCTGGGGTCTTTTTCAAAAAGAATCTTTCCCTCCCTGATGGCAGAATACTGGAGTGAAAGAGGCGCTTCCTGCAAAAAGACGATATCCAGCCCTGAAGCCGGATATAGCTCCGCGAATAACCCATAGAGATTGTGATATAAGCCCCTGGTATCCTTTCTCGATGGTGATTCTTTTAACACCACACCGATATCGATGTCGCTCAAGCTTGATCCTGTGCCGGTCGTTTTCGATCCGAACAGATACACGATAGTAATACCTAATCCTTCAAATTTTCTCTTTATTTCTTTCTTCATGGATTATTTATATCAGACATGGACAACATGTCAACCTATTCATTTAACTCAAACGCTCCCCTGCCTTACGCAGCAGTAGTTCCCAGTCCTCATTGACCATTTCCTGAATCTGATCCAGATCTCTGTCCGTAAGATGCCTGAACCGTCCCTGAAGCTTGAAATACTCCCTCACGAGATATTCCTTGGGTTTATAATTGATGGTGTATTGAATGCCGTTTTCCACTTCGTAGAGGGGAAAGATATTCGTCTGCACGGCCATGCGGGCAATTTTGACGGACATCTCCGAGGGGATGCGCCAGCCGGTCGGACAGCTCGCATAGATATGGATGAATCGGGAACCCTTCATTTCTTTGGCTTTCTGAACCTTGCGGACAAGATCCTCGGGAAAGGCGATATTTGCAGTGGCGGCGTACGGGATGCGGTGTGCCACCAGCGCCTCAACGATGTTCTTTTTCCGCATTTTTTTCCAATCCTGACCGGGCGTGGTTGTTGTCCAGGCACCGTAAGGGGTTGACGAGCTGCGCTGCACGCCCGTATTCATGTATGCCTCGTTGTCGTAGCATACATAGATGAAGTCCTCGTTCCTCTCCACCGCACCGCTTAGGGCCTGAAAACCGATATCGAAGGTGCCGCCGTCACCCGCCCAGGTAACGACGGTGGTCTCCGAATCTCCCTTCATATCGAGGGCTGCCCGGACACCGCTTGCGACAGCCCCGCCGGTTTCGAAAGCGGAGTGAATGACAGGAACCTTCAGGGCTGACTGCGGATAAGAACCGGCGATGATGGACCAGCAGCATGCGGGCAGCACCACGATGATCTTGTCCCCGAGTGCCTTCAGCGTGAACCGCATGGCGATGGCGGCACCGCATCCGGGGCAGCCGACATGTCCCGAGTACATATACTCATTATCTTTTGCATCTAATTGCATGAATCACCCCTTAAACTCCCATCCACACGCTTTCCTTTTCCGGAAATGCTGTGTCCCTGGTTTTCCAGTATATTTCTTCCAGCAGTTCCATCGTTATATCGAGACCGCCGATTCCCGCGATATAGCCGAAAATCGGGGGATGTCCGGGAGTGTTGCATAATGCGGCGCGCAGCTCCTGAGCAAAGATGCCGCTGGCCCCGAAGGAAAAGTTCCTGTCGATGACGGCGATTTTTTTCGCCCGGGAAGTGGCTTCCCTAACCATGGCGGCCGGGAAGGGACGGAATAACTTCATTTTCAGGATACCGACCTTTTCCCCCCTGTTCCGTAAACTCCTAAGTACCAGGCGGCACGTACTGGTGGCCGTTCCTGAGGTCACAAGTATGATTTCTGCGTCGTTACAGCAGATGGTCTCCACGGGATCATAGCGGCGCTGGAATATCCCGTAAAATTCTTCCTGGATTTCGCGGAGGCAAACCAAGGCCTCCTCCATGGCCATGGCGATGTTATGGCGCATTTTCATGTAGGCGCCCGGCGGTACAAGCTGCCCGAAGGAGCAGGGATTTTCTGTATCCACCTGAAATCGGGGCTCGTACGGGGGAAGAAAACGGTCAACATCCTCTTCTGACGGCACATCGACAGGTTCGTAGGTGTGGGAGAGGTAAAAGGCATCGAGAACCACCATCACGGGCAGATACACACGCTCCGCCAGCCGATACGCCTGGAGCACTGAATCTAAAACCTCCTGACCATCTTCGCAGTAGAGTTGTATCCATCCAGTGTCGCGCTGGGCAAGGCTGTCCGTCTGATCAGTCCAGATGTTCCAGCCAGGGGCAAGAGCGCGGTTTACTTCGGCCATGACGATGGGAAGCCGTGCACCCGATGTCCAGTGCAGGAGTTCGTGCATCAGGGCAAGTCCCTGTGATGATGTGGCTGTGAACGTCCGCACTCCGCAGCTCTGTGCCCCGATTAGCGCTGCCAGGGCGGAATGTTCGCTTTCCACGCGCAGGAAACGCGCATCCATAGTCCCGCCGGCACAGTATTCCGAGAGAATCTCCACGATATGGGTCTGGGGGGTAATGGGATATGCCGAGATCACCTTAGCCCTCGCCAGACGCACCGCCTCGGCGACAGCATGGCTCCCTTCAATGACCCGTTTCATATATCTTCCTCCCTGAGGGTCATGGCGTTACGCGGGCACTCCACAACGCAGAGTCCGCACCCCTTGCAGTAGTCGTAGTTGATGTGGCGTTCGTCGTTATTCTTTTCCCGGATAACTGCAATATCAGGGCAGAACATGTAGCAGTTATCGCACTGATTGCAGATTCCGCAATTGAAGCAGCGGTCGGCCTCCCTGATGGCCAGATTGGTCGAGATTTTGAGATCGATTTCCTCGAAGGATGTTCGACGCTCCTCTCTTAAGAGGCGCGGCTGAGTAATCCTCGGCTGGAACTGGAAATGATCGGCATTGATTTCTTCATAGCTCACAACATGGGTATTTCTGAGGCGGCGGTTTCCCCCCATATACACTTCCATGGAAAGCGATGGTCCCTGTCCCACCCGGCATGCTGTGAGTTTCGGCACGATGGCCTCAATGCCGCCGTGAAAGAGAATATCCAGCGCCATCGCCGCCTGTTTCCCGGAAGCGACGGCATGGGCGACACTCTTTGTTTCATTTGTAAGATCTCCTCCGAAAACTAATGCAGGTCCTCTATCCGGACAAAACAGAAGGGTATGCGAGAGCGCCAGGGATATCTTGGTCTTATCGGGGGGATTGAACCAGTCTTCGGCGGGTTCAGCGCCGGTCGCCTTAAAGACGCGCTCAACCCGGAGTTCACGAGTTTTCCCTTCAGCCGGCAGAATGTTAGCCCGCCCGCGGCTGTCTTCTCCGGAGATATTCATCTCCTGCAATGTTAATGTGCATTGTGTGCCTTCTGCTGTTATTCTTACCGGTGTGACCAGTTCTATGAGTTCCACGCCCTCCTCGAGGACCATCTGCACCTCTTCCTCAAAGGCCGGCATATCGCGCCGCCGGCGTCTGTATAAAATGACGGCCTTTCCGCCGAGACGAACGATGCTCCTCGCCACGTCGATTGCCGTGTTTCCCCCACCGATGACGGCGGAGACACCACTCGGGGAAATCGTGTCACCCTGGCGAAGCTGCCTGAGGAACTGGAGTCCATCTTCGCTTGCGCTTATTTCCTCACCGGGAACGCCCAGCTTTGCAGTGCGGGAATGTCCGCAGCCCATGAAGACGGCATCATAACGCTCTGCGGCATCCCGCAGGAATTCCCTTCCAAGCATTTGTCCTGTCAGGATACGGACATTCTGTGATTCGATGCGGGCTATATCACTCCTAAGTGCCGGTAGGGGAAGGCGGTAGATGGGTATTCCCCAGCGCAATACCCCGCCTGGCTCCGGCATGGCCTCAAAGACATCGCACGAATATCCCAAGAGCGCGAGAAAATATGAGGCTGAGAGACCTGCAGGCCCCGCGCCCACTATTGCTATCCTCTGTTTCTTGGCCGTGAGTCGCGGGAGGATGGGCTTCAGGTCATAACGGCTGGCGGTCTCTGCAAGAAAGCGCTCTATGGCGTGAACGGCTATGGCTTCGTCGAAATCCCTGCGGTTGCACACCCCCTCGCAGGGATGAGGACAAACACGCCCACAGACGCCAGGGAATGGGTTTTCCCTGAGAATCATCTCCCAGGCCTCTTTGAATGATCCCTGGGCGCTCAGCATTGCGATACGGGCGATGTCTTCGCCTGCAGGACAGGCCGCACTGCACGGAGACGTTTTCTCGTCGAACTGAGGCCGCAGAAAGCGCCATGAGCCGGTCTTGTTGCTTTCCGTGGACTGAGAGGAATGGGGTACCAAGAGCGGAATGGCGTTGGCTATTTCAATCATACTTCATTCCCTGATGGGTTTTCAAGGGTCTTTGTGCCAGGCGGTTCAACGGATTCTACCAATCCCAGAAGCTGCACCTCCCTGTAAGCATCTTCTGCAGCGGATATGTTTTGCGTGTACATGTCGGGGAGTTCTTCCCGGATAACCTCGCGAATCGCATCTAAGGGGAGCATACCTATCATACGTGCAAATGCCCCAATCATGGATGTGTTAACAATGGGATGAGTCCGCGTTCCCAGTTGGTTTCTCAGGGCGATCCGGCTTGCATCAACAAAGGCCAGCCGGTAGCCGATGAACGGTCTTCGCTCGGTGGGGGCAGCGGAGCTGTTGATCAGCACCCAGCCGCCGGGCTTGAGTCCCCGTGTGACGTTAACGCCATGGAGAAGAGTCTGATCCTGGACCACTACGTGATCAGGGTAATATACATTTGTCCTCAGCAAAATCTTATCTTTGTTGAGACGGACATAGGCCTCCACAGGGGCTCCCCGCCTCTCTACACCGAAGAAAGGAAAACTTTGCACCTGATAGCCGGCCCGGAAGAATGCCTTGGCCAGCAGGATTGTTGCAACTACGGTTCCCTGGCCGCCGCGCCCGTGAAAGCGGATTTCAAGCATAGTCGTCTGTCCACCTGTTTATGCCTTGCTCCATACCACCGCTATTGCCCTGGCCGGTTTTCCGTCCAGAGATCGGAAACCGTGATTGATGTCCGATTCAAAGTAGATTGTGTCGCCCGGCTCAAGTCTTTCCACACGGTCGTCGGTCCGGAATTCCAGTCTCCCTTCGAGGACAAATATGAATTCTTCGCCTTCGTGGTTTGTAAAAACCATCTCTCCCGTATCCACGGGTTGAAACTCTACCAGAAGAGGTTCCATATGCTTGTCTGCTTTGTGTGTTTCAAGGGATTCGTAAATATAATCGACTTCGCCTTCATGGTGATGGTGGGGACGGCGCCTTATCTTGACTCGTTCCCCGCTGCGGGTCACGGATATTTTCATATCAGCGGTTTCCTCTTCGAAAAATGAGGCCATGCCCACATTGAATGCCTTGGCCAATTTCAGGAGTGTCGCCACAGGGGGCACTACATCGCCACTTTCAATCTCATCTAGGATGGTTTTTGGGATACCGGTCTTCGCTGCCAGGTCCTGAAGCGTGATCTGTTTCTTGTGCCGGAGTTCTTTTACGGCACGTCCGATTTTCAGTCCCTCGCCGGACCTATCCATATCTTCATTTCTTGCCATCTTTGCACCTCGGCGGAAGTCATTTACGATGAAAACATCTGTTTGAAAGGAAAGTTTAGGGCTGCTGTTTCTTACAGGTGGAATTGTAAGACGGATAAGATTGTAAGTCAAGAACAAGGATCAGAACAAGGATCAAATGAATGCCCGAGGGAAATTAATTGCCAAAAGAGTAGATTTGAGCAGTATGCGCCGGCTCTTCTTTGCCGGCAGTCGATGCCTTATTGCGCCCGGTGCGCTTTGCAGCGTAGAGGGCGGCATCGGCTGCCTGGAGAACTGCCTCTCCCGTCGCGCCATGCTCCGGAAAGCTGGCAACTCCCAGGGAAAGCGTGATGCTGTCAAGCGGCTTGCCGTTATAGTAAATCTCCAAATCCTGCACGAGAGTTCTTAATGTTTCGGCGCGTTTTTCGGTGATATCCATAGGGGCCCCCGGTAATATCAGGGTAAATTCCTCCCCGCCATATCGGCAGGCGACGTCTTCTTTGCGAATATTGCTTTGTAGGAATTTCCCCAGGTCACGCAGCACTAAGTCACCCGCCTCATGGCCGAAATTATTATTGAATCTTCGGAAGTGATCCAGGTCTATCATTATAATTCCGAGAGGAGTTTCGTAACGCTTGGCTCGACTTATTTCCCGGATCAGGGTTTCCTCCATGTAGCGGCGATTGAAAAGACCCGTAAGGGGATCATGAATGGCCTGTTGTTTCAACGTATCTCTAAGTTTTATGTTTGAGAGCGCCAGAGCAAGATAGTCAGCTACCGTGACAGCCAGTTGCTGCACCTCTTCGTTAAATCCCTCCGAAAGTTCGTCAAATCCTGGGTTGGCGGAAGTTGACGGAGAAATCCTTTGCTGCAAATGAAGCATTCCCAGGGTCTCCCCCTGAGCTGATAGGGGAACGCATAAACCGCTTTTTCTGCCGCCGCCTAAGATATGCCGGCAGCACGAATCCGAGCGGAAATCGGCCGTAATATGGATCTTTCCTTCTTGAAGAGCGAAACAGTTTTCTGCGGTGAAAGTCTTTTCCCCTGACAGCGCCCGTCCCCAAGATGTGACGGCCTCAACTAAATTCAGGGGAGAGTTGAGTATGAAAAGGGATCCGGCCGCAAGAGGAAATAAATTCTGAGCGAATTGGCTTATGATGGGGTACGTTTCTTCAAGGGAGATGCAGCTCTGGAGTCGTTCCGACATTTGATTGAATAGGTTGAGCCTCTGTTGGCGTAAGCCGTATTCATAAACCATGGAGTGAAGTTTGTAATTGGTTTGCTCCAACACACATTCCATTTTTTTGCGCTCAGCGACTTCATGTTGCAATTCGTCATTGATGCTCCTGAGGTCTGCCGTGCGCCGGAAAACGGTTTCTTCCAGGTGAGATTTGTGTTTTTTCAACTCCTCTTCAGCCCGCTCCCGGTCCACGATTTCCTGCTGGAGTTGAATATTATTCTCCTCCAGTTGCTTTTGCAAACGGCGCAAAGAAATATGTGTTTCAACTCTTGCCAATACCTCTGGTAAATGAAAAGGTTTGGTGATGTAGTCAATGCCGCCGGCCTGGAAGCCTTTTACGATATCGATGGTATCATCAAGGCTGCTTATGAAGATTACGGGTATACCGCAGCTCTGTCCGTCGGATTTTAAATGACGGCAGACCTCGTAACCATCCATATCCGGCATTCTTATATCCATCAGGATCAAGTCCGGCACTTCTGCTGCCACTGAACTCAGCGCCTCGGAGCCGTTCGAGGCTGAACGAACATGATAGCCCTTTCTGGTAAGAGTATCCGTCAGCAGTTCGATAATGTCCGGAGTATCATCGACAACCAGAATTTGAGGAAAACTCTTCTTAGGCAGTTCCGCTGTCTCTTTGTCTTTCACATCTCCTGCCTGCAATTTATTGTCCCGCTGATCCATCTTGCCCCAACTCGTTTATAGTTGCTCCTATATTTTTCCTGACAAAGAAATGTCCTAATCTCGTGCCGCTGCTGCGAATGAGTTATCAACGTGACGAATATATTTTTGTTACTTCAGATTGATCAACTTCCTTAAAGCAGGCTATATTGCCGCAATACAGAAGTATGCGAAAAGATTTAACCAGTTTCTTGTCGCAATAAGTCAAAAAAAGATTGATAGTTTCTTGAAAAGGTTATCGGCGATATTGAGCATATACTTTAGAAAAAATGGAGAGTAGTGAACCATTTAAAGCATATTCTAACCATTTGCACTTTTGTGGGGATGCCGGCAATTTTCAGGCGGCTGTGCGACTTTCTTTGTGAAATTATTATGGATGCGCAAAGCGGGAAAGACTGTCTCGCCTGTCGAGGTAAGTCGTCTATAAGATATTGTAAGTACTACTGAACAGTGTATCTCCTTGTTGAAGCTGCTGAAATTTTACGTTTCATAAATTATGCACTTGTAATCTCCGGTAAAAAAATTTAGAAGTACTGGCGGTTTTATGTCGGCATATATGTAATTTTGATCTATTATCATAATCACGAACGGGGTCTCTTCGCTGTCACGGATGACGGACGTTCCGCACTTCGTATTTACGGATCGGGCGAGGTCTCGAGGGGTACCTAAAAATGGATAAAGATGCATCAGATGTCAATGTCTCCGAACACGAATTGCGAGTTCTGATTAAAGCTTTGACGAAGTCTGTCGAATATATCCATAGGAAATATTTTATATTGACATTTATTGCCGGCTTGCTGATCGGTTTTGGCGCCGGAGTGTTGTTTACCAATCTAACGGGCGTGAGTCAGAGAAAACTTCCGGATGCCGAAGTATTGCTGAAAAAGGCGGATGAGACCCTGCAGGAATTGCAGCAGCTCAGATCCATGATGAATAGTTTGAATGCAGCGAAACAGGGTAACACCGATGAAAAGACCGCAGTTGATGACAAGGGATCAGTTGCACCGCAAAGAAAGGCGGAGACAGTAGAGGTCATAAAGGATGTCTCTGCACCCCCCGCGGTTAACAAGGTTCACATCCACTATGCCCGGCAAGAAGACAAAGAAATAGCAGAGGCATTTTCTGATTTTTTGAGGAAGAAGGGATATGCCTCCGTTGTTACCGAAAAGATTCAGCACAAATGGAGAGACATCCGGTATTTTCATAGCGAAGACAGACAGGCGGCGCTGCTTATGCAGAAACAGTTTAACGATTTTGTTGCCGATTCAACTGCTGCTAAAGGGATTAATTTAAAGATCAAGAATTTGGGCAAGAGTTATCCCCGAGCGCAAAAAGGATCGCTTGAAGTATGGGTGTTTTTTTAGGGCAACAGGTCAGACGGTCAATCAAGCGGAGTGATAAATGCCAGAACCCACATCAGCCAGTTACATAATACTGATTGCCGGGATAATGGTCATATCGGGGGCATTGGGCGGTATGGTAAGCGCCCTCTTGAGTGCGAGAGACGATCAGCCATTCTTGAATTTAATTATCAAACATACCTTGATAGGTATGGTCACGGCATTGATGGTCCCGTTGTTACTCAACCTGCTGTCCAGCGATTTGCTCGATTCCGGACAGACCAGACCTCTGAAACTGCTTACCCTAAGCGGTTTGTGTATATTTTTTGCGGTGTTTTCTGCCAGATTTCTTGAGCGTATCTATGGAAGCCGATTAAAGGGTGAGGGGCAGTATGGTCAGGAAGTTCATAAAAACAGCGATCAGCCTGACAGAACAGAAGAACACACAGTCAAAGCAATTCACGTAAGCAGCCCTGACAAGGCAAGAACGACGGAAAACCAGTCGAAAATCCTGCGGGCTCTGGCAGGTGCCGAAGATGCAAAACTGACTCTGGCAGATCTAATGAAAAATACAGAAATATCGCAAAAGGACTTTGATGAGACCCTTTCTCTGCTGATGGCCAAGGGGGCAGTCGCGCAGGTGTTAAGCGGCGGCAATAAGCTTCAACTTGTATTGACGGTACGGGGAAGGCAACAATTGAATAAAGCGTCCGCCAATTGACATCAAGCAGTTCGTATCAAATTTCCCGTCATGCGTGCGTAGCTCAAAGAACTACCTTATTTACAGCCACTTCTTCCTTCTGAAATAGATTAGCATGGAAATGGCAATAGCCAGCATTATGCCCCAGATAAAGAAATACCCCCAATGCCATTCAAGCTCCGGCATATGCTTGAAATTCATGCCGTATACGCCGGCTAAAAATGTCAGCGGCATAAATATAGTGGCGATAATGGTCAACACTTTCATAATTTCATTCATTCTGTTACTGATGCTTGAGAGGTATACGTCAAGTATGCCGGAAAGCATATCCCGGAAGGTCTCTATGGTATCTATCACCTGGATCGTATGATCGTAAATATCTTTCAGGTATACGTCCGTAGATTCCTGAACCAGTTGACAGCCTGTACGTTCAAGACTGCTGATGGTCTCCCGCAGGGGCCAGACCGATTTCCTCAAAAAAATCATTTCTCGTTTCAGGTGTTGAATGGCCTGAAGTGTTTCTGCCGAGGGGCTCTTGACGAGTGATTCCTCGAGGATCTCAATTCGTTCACCTATTTGTTCGAGAATAGTAAAATAATTGTCAACTATCGAATCGATGAGGGCATACGCGAGGTAATCTGCTCCCGATTTTCTCAGCCGTCCTTTACCGGCGCGGATTCTCTCACGGATGGATCTGAATAGATCTGTTTCTCTTTCCTGGAAGGATATGACAAAACTCCGGCCAAGGATGATACTTATCTGTTCTGAATGGATCTCGGTTGCTTGGTTGTCGCTGCTGTGGAAAGCTTTGAGAACGATATAGACGTATTCGCAGAAATCCTCCATTTTGGGGCGCTGGTCGGAATTGAGGATATCTTCCAGGGTGAGAGGATGCAGTCCGAAGATAGTTCCCAGTTCTTCGAGTGTCTGCACATCATGAATGCCATTGATATGTATCCACGTGACTGTTGGACGATCCTTGAAGTGCCCGCATTCACTCGCCGCACTGATTTCCTTTTCCTCGATATGCGCTTCATCGTAGTCGACAACAGTTATTTTTGTTTTTTCGGTCAACCTCTCTCCGATATGAATGAGAGATCCTGGGGAAAGACCGGTCTTTCTCGATCTTTTCTTGAGCCATCTGGACATTATCATCAGCTCCTTGTCTTGATTACTACTTTTACGGATGGCTCCCTTCTGCCTTCGAATTGAACCTCCGGGGGTACAATCAGCCTTGGTGCAAATGTAGTTGTTGAAGTTAATGTCCTTAAGTCAATCGGCGCCGTCCGTATCCTTATTTTGGTGTGAAGCAGCCTGCCCGGCACCAGAACCGCAATTGATGGCGGTGTCACTGTGATCTTCTGGATGGCAACTCCTGGGGGCGGCGCATTTTCAGTTACAACCTCAACAGGAACGGAAACATGGACAAACCGTGACGCAATGACAGTGATGCGGCTGGGCTTGATCCCTACTATGGTTAAGTTTGAAGGTGCATCTATCATGTCTTTCGTGAGTACTATATCCTGTCTGCCTTGCTGGATCTGTGACAGATTCAAGGATATCTTGAGTGCATCTATGTTCAGAATCTGAAAGGCCTGCGGGGGACCAACAATCATTATCTTGGCTTCAGAAATTTTCGGCTCTTCAATTACCCATTCAGGAGACATGTTCAGGTATTCAACAGGTATGGTAAAATCCTTCTGGATTGATTCCCTCTGGTATCCGAAAATCATCCAGAGGATACAGGCAAGGAGAACGGCGATGACCTTTTCCTTCGTATTTTCCTTTAACCATCGTGAAAGAGGCCCCGGCTTCTTTACGGGTGCTTTGCTTGTATAATAAGTCACCAGGTCACCTTTGAGGGCCGACGCGCTTACTTCCTTGATCCGTTCACCTTCGGCAATGCAGATGGTTCCCCTTTCTTCCGAAACAACTATGCAAATGGCATCCGATCGTTCAGAGAGGCCAAGGGCAGCCGTATGGCGAAGACCAAGATTCCTGTAACGACTGGCATTCGGCGAGAGGGGCAGATGACATCCAAAACGAGTTACTATGTCTCCATCAATAACAACGGCGCCGTCATGGCCTACGGAATGAGGATCAAAAATGCTCTCCAGCAGCGGCTCGCTGAGAGTGCCCTTCAGTTCCACACCACCACTGAGGTGTCTGTCAAGAGGATCGTTTCCCTGGATAACAATCAGGGCGCCGATATGTTTTCGGGCAAGATCCGCTACAGTCTGGGCTATGATTTCAGATGTCTGTCCATGGGGTGTCGTCCTTTGAATCTTTTTTCTGATTATTCCCAGGATGGCAAGGCGTTCAAAGAATCGCCGGAGATCTTCCTGAAATATAACAACAAGAACGAAAAGAAGGATGGCAAAAAATCCCTGCAGGACAACTGTCGTAAGGTATAGCTGGAAAAATTTGGCAATGACGTAGATAAATCCCAGGAGACTGATGCCGATGAAAACAAAACGTGAGGCCCTGTCTTTAATCCATATCAGGAGTATGGAAATAGCGATCGCTATGATCGCAATGTCAAGGACGTCCTGAATCCGCAGGCTCTGCAGCATTGACCAGGCGCTATCTATCATAATCTCTTATCTTTCGTTTCAGAAGAATCAGCTGTCTGCTTCTTGACTTTGCTAAATAAAACACGGTGATGTAATTTTTGCAATAGGCAATATTGTGGGGTCTCACTTTTTTTCTTGACAATGGTCTCTGCTTATGGTTTTATTGACGCAAGAACTATTAATGAGCGTGGTGGACATAATGAACAAAAACGGGTTGATCAAAGGTTATTACTACTGGAGCTACTATTTCCTATTGGTCTGCCTGTTGCTCAGGAGGAATTAGCGCCAGCTAAGTGAGACATAAGAGCCATGGGTAGACTGAAGGAATCTGCCCATGGCTTTTTTATTTTTGTGAGGCCATGGGAAGAGGTGTTTCCATGGCTTTTTTAATTAATTTTGAAAGGGGAGAATCGTGATTATTGTGATGAAGAAAGGTGCAACTGAAGGACAGATCGAGAACGTCATCGCTTGGATAGAATCCGTGGGATACAATGCTCATCCTTCACGGGGAGTGGAACGGGCTATCATAGGTGCAGTCGGCGACGAACGGGGCAAGGCCTACCTGAAGTTTGCAGAATCAATCTCCGGGGTGGAAAAGGTCGTATCCATTCTTAAACCGTATAAGCTGGCGAGCCGCGAGTCCAGGGAAGAGGGTACTATCATCACGGTAGGAGGGGTAGAGATCGGCGGTCCACACTTCGTAGTCATGGCCGGTCCTTGCTCTGTTGAGAGTGAAGAACAGATGATGGAAAGCGCCTATATTGTCAAGAAGGCAGGTGCACAATTCCTCCGGGGCGGAGCGTTCAAGCCAAGGACATCACCTTACAGCTTCCAGGGTATGGAAGAAGAGGGCCTCAAGTTATTGGCAAAGGCCAGGGAAAAAACAGGCTTGCCTGTTGTTACGGAAGTCATGAATCCGGCAGATGTCGATCTCGTTGAGGCTTATGCTGATATAATGCAGGTCGGAGCGCGTAATGTCCAGAACTTCCCCCTCCTTAAAAAAGTTGGCCAGTCAAAGAAACCGGTTCTCTTGAAACGGGGAATGATGACCACAATTGAGGAACTGCTGATGTCAGCGGAATATATCCTCTCTTCCGGAAACGATCAGGTCATTCTTTGCGAGAGGGGCATTCGCACCTTTGAGACTGCCACCCGCAATACACTGGACATTAGTGCGGTTCCGGTCTTGAAAGAATTAACCCATCTTCCCGTCATTGTTGACCCCAGTCATGCATCGGGCAACTGGAAATATGTCATTCCTTTGAGCAGGGCAGCCTTGGCCGTGGGAGCGGACGGGCTCCTTGTTGAGGTTCATCCTGAGCCCGAGAAGGCAGTTTCCGACGGCGGTCAATCTCTCAAGCCGGAAAAATTCTACCAGTTGATGGAAGAAATAAAGAATCTGGAGGGTGTTATGAAGAAAAAGAAACAGGTGCTTCGATGAAGAAGATAAAGGTCAATCTGGATAAAAAAGTAGCCTCCTCCTATGAGATATGCATCGGATATGACGTTCTGGATCGGATAGGGCTGCTCATTGTGAAAAATATGCCGGCCCTTCATTACATCATCATTACTGATGTCAACGTCTCAGCCATCTATGGAGGGCTGCTTCTGGACAGATTGAAGGGGATGGCGCTCCCGGCGGATATGATCGAATTTCCGGCAGGAGAGGATGCAAAAAGCATCGGCACAACCATAGCCGTCGTCGAGAGACTGTTAAGACTTGGCGCTGACAGAAAATCGGCTCTCATCGCCCTGGGAGGTGGAGTCGTTGGTGACGTGACGGGTTTCATCGCGTCCACGTTCATGAGGTCTGTTCCCTATATCCAGATTCCCACAACCCTCATGGCCCAGGTGGACAGCAGTATCGGCGGAAAGACTGCCATCGACCTTCCGGAAGGGAAAAACCTCCTCGGGACCTTTTACCAACCCAGGGGAGTGTACATCGACGTGAAGTTTCTGGATACACTTCCCGAAGATGAGATGAGCAGCGGCCTCGCGGAGGTGATCAAGTACGGCATAATCGACAATGTGGAGTTCTTTAATTTTCTGGAGCGAAATATTGAGGCAATAAAAGATAGGGATCGGGATGTTCTTGAGGAGATGATTGAGAATTCGTGCAGGATAAAAAAGGGTATCGTAGAGATAGACGAAAAGGAGCTGGGGCTTCGCCGCGTACTCAACTTCGGTCATACTATAGGCCACGCCATCGAAGCGGAGTCCAATTATACTATCTCTCATGGGGCCGCCGTTTCCCTGGGTATGCTCGCTGCCGCAAGGATATCAGAGAGGTTGTATGATCTTCCCGAAGGGGATCGGGAGAGGATTGAACATCTGTTGGAAAGCGCGGGACTTTCCTGCCGTATTCCGCAAACTATAACAACGGATGGCATTATAACAAGGTTAAGGGCGGACAAGAAGAAAGAGGGTGATACGATTCATTTCGTCCTGCTTAAGAAGATGGGAATGCCTTTCATAAATGGGGGCGTTCCTGAATCGGTTCTGCGCGAAACGGTGGAGGGAATGAAAAAATGAGATTGTCATCACTTGATCGCCTCCGGCGTGATCTCAAGGAAACGGACGGCAAGATCGTAAAGCTGCTGAATGAGAGGGCCCTGCTATCCATGAAAATAGGAAGGGACAAGGCAAAAAAGGGATTGGATGTATTTGACGCCTCGCAGGAAGCGAAACTTTTTGAATACCTGGCAGAGGTGAACGAAGGGGCGCTGCCGGAGAAATACCTGAAGGCCATATTCAGGGAGATCATTTCCGCTTCCAGGGCCTTGCAGAAACCCGTTACCGTGGCCTTTCTGGGACCGCATGCGACATTCAGCCATCTTGCTGCAGAGTCCTATTTCGGCACAAGTACCGGCTTTATCCCTCAGGCAAGTATCTTTCATGTCTTTGACGAAGTTGAGAAAGGGAAGGTGCAATGGGGGGTTGTCCCCGTGGAAAATTCTCTCGAAGGTTCTATCAACTTGACCCTCGATCGATTGATATTGACACCCCTTAAGATTCGGGCGGAGATTTTTCTCAGGATCAGCCACTGCCTGCTTGCGCCAGGGAAGAGCATGGACGGGATAAAGCGGGTCTATTCGGTTCCCCAGGTACTGGCGCAGTGCCAGGGATGGCTGCGCACCAATCTCCCTCGATGTGCGCTTGCTGAGGCAGAAAGCACTGCTGCGGCAGCCCGGATTGTCCGGAAGGACAACAACGGCGCCGCCATAGGAAGTCGCCTCGCTGCCGCCACTTACGGGCTCAATATACTTTCAGAAGGGATCGAAGATAATCCATCGAATACGACGCGATTTCTGGTCATAGGAGAAGGTGAAAGCAAGATGACGGAAAGCGATAAGACGTCGATCCTCTTCGGGACCCGCCATGTGCCGGGCGCCCTGTATCATGCGCTGGAACCATTTGTTCTGCGAAGGATTAACCTGATGAAGATCGAATCGTATCCCCTCAAGGAGCGGTTATGGGAGTATCTCTTCTTTGTTGATTTTTCCGGTCACGCAGATGATCCCGAAATCAGGAGATGTATGAAAGCCGTAAGGGGGAAGACCAATTTTTTGAAGATCCTCGGATCATATCCCAGGGGCGAGGAACTACGATGATCTGTATTCCCATCACAGGAAACACACAGGAAGAGGCTCTGCTCCAGATAGAAATGAGCCTGTCGCGCGCTCATGTGTTAGAATTAAGAATGGATCTGATAAGTGGAGACTTAAGAACGTTAATGGAGAGGTGCAGAGCATATCCAATTCCTGTCAAGATATTGGTCACAAACAGGGGGACGGAATCTTCATCGTCTGAGGAAATCTCGGGAGAGGCACGGAGGGTCGCTTTGCTGAAAGAGGCTGTCCGTCTTGGCGCGGATTATGTGGACGTTGAACTCTATACACCCGAGGCTTTGCGGAAAGATTTGCTTGACACGGCGAGTGCCCATGGCAACCGGACCAGGGTGATTATTTCGCATCATGATTTCAGCAAAACGCCGTCATTCAAAATATTGAAGAATATTTTCCATGACTGCATGGAAAGCGGCGCCAGTGTTGCTAAAATAGTCACTCTTGCAAAAAGTCCGGAGGACAACTTTACGGTTCTCAGCCTGATCCCTTACGCCCGTGATAGAAAGAATGATATCATCGCCTTCTGTATGGGAGAGGAGGGAAGGGAAAGCAGGATAATGGCGCCCATCCTTGGCTCTTATCTCAGCTTCGCCTCGCTTGCGGAGGGGCTGGCCTCAGCGCCTGGTCAGCTTACCGTCGGTGAGATGGAGGAGGTCCTGAATCTTGCCGGTCGTGGTGTTCACAGGGAGGGCAAATTATCCGTGCCCCCGAATGCGAGGATTTTTGGCCTTTTGGGAAATCCTGTGAAACAGAGTCTCTCGCCCTTGATGCACGATGCGGCCCTCAATAAGATGAAAATCGCAGCGAAGTATTTGCCGTTCTGCATCCAGGATATTGGCTCTGCCGTAAGGGGCATGAAAGGGATTGGCATCAGCGGCGTAAGCGTAACCGTACCTTTCAAGGTTGCCGTCATGGAACATCTCGATGAAGCAGATGATGACGCGCGGAAGATCGGAGCTGTAAATACCATCGTCAATGACAACGGCAGATTGAAGGGCTTCAATACCGACTGGATCGGTCTTGTTCAAGCCATCAGCGAAGTTACAGATATCAAGGGGAAGGTGTTCGCCATTCTGGGAGCCGGCGGAACTGCGAGGGCCGCTCTCTTCGGCGTAGAGAGAGAAGGCGGTATCCCCGTTATCGTCAATAGAAATGTCGCAAGGGGGGAGAACCTGGCGAAGGAGTGGGGATGCTCTTTTTACCCTCTTTCCGAGTTGGGTAGGGTCAGGGCGGATTGTCTGATCAATACAACACCCGTGGGCATGATACCGAATATAGATGAATCACCCGTCAGCGGCGCGGTCTTCGCTAACTACCGATGGGTCATGGACGTTATCTATAATCCTTTGAAAACAAGACTGATGCGGGATGCTGAAAAGGCAGGGTGTATAACTGTACCGGGCCTCGGCATGTTCGTTAATCAGGGGGCCGAACAGATCAGACTCTGGACGGGGCAGGAAGCCCCGAGAGAGTTTATGAAACAGGTCGTGATGGAGCGCCTTTTATATGGAAATTAAGCCGGTTCGTCACTTGAATGCAACTGTCGGGGTTCCCGGTTCCAAGAGTTACACCCAGAGGGCCCTTGTTGTTGCCTGCCTGGCGGAGGGTAAATCTATGCTCAGCAATGCGCTCATTTCGGAGGATACAAGATATCTTGTGGAGGCATTGCGTTTCCTTGGCACTGAAATTGTTATCTCAGGTAGTGATATTGCAATCACCGGAACAGGCGGTAATATCCATAATCCCGGACGGGTGATCTTGCTGGGGAACAATGGGACAGCACTGCGGTTCCTGACGACACTGGCCTCCCTGGGAAAGGGTGAGTATATTCTGGACGGCAGCAGCCGTCTTCGTGAAAGGCCGCTTAGACCGCTTCTGGATGCCCTGAAAATCCTGGGCGTTGAATCTCAAAGCAGGGACGGCTATCCTCCGGTCAAGATCGATGCAGAGGGCTTAAAAGGTGGCAGCGTTGCCTTTGCAGATGTGGAGAGCAGCCAATATATCTCTTCCCTGCTCATCGGCGCTCCTTACGCCGGGGGTGATATAGAAATTGCGCTCACAGGGAGGACAGTTTCCCAGCCCTACATAGATATGACTGTGGACGTCATGGGGCACTTTGGCGCGGAAGTGATCACGAGAGGAAAAAAATTATTCAACGTAAGAAGCGGGCGGCATTACAGGGGACAGAGGTACATCATTGAGGGAGATGCATCGAGCGCCTCCTATTTTTTCCTGGCTGCCGCTTTATGCCGCGGACGGGTCAAGGTCGTAAACATCAACCCGGCGAGTCTTCAGGGAGACATCAATATCCTGGGTATCATGGAAAAGCTAGGATGTTCTGTAGTCCGTGGTGATGCGTGGGTCGAGGTTGCCGGCGGGCCGTTACATGAAGGAGACGTTCTTTTCGACATGGGAAACATGCCTGACATGGTGCCCACTCTGGCGGTTCTTGCCGCATTCAGACAGGGACAAACGATTATCACAAATGTTTCACATCTGCGCGTTAAGGAAAGTGACCGCATTGCGGCACTGGTAAATGAATTAAAAAGAATCGGCGTTGCTGCAAAGGAAACAGTCGACGGTCTTATCATTGCCGGAGGAAAACCGCATGGCGCCTGTATCGAGACATATAACGATCACCGGATTGCCATGAGTTTTGCCATGGCAGGACTCGCCGTACCCGGTATCAGAATAGGGGACAGACATTGTGTGGGAAAATCCTTTCCCGGATTCTGGGATGAACTCTCAAGATTGTACGAGGATTAAGTGCACGTTATATTGATTGGATACCGTGGAACTGGTAAATCTGCCGTGGGGAAAAGGCTTGCTGAAAAGCTGCGCATGCCGTTTTATGATACTGATGAGCTTATCGAGCAAGGGGTAGGGAGGTCGATCCGGGACATGGTTGCAGAAAAAGGCTGGGCATATTTCCGGAAAAGAGAGGGTGAGATTATCCGGAAACTGGCGCTTCTGCAGAGAGGCGTTGTAGCAACCGGCGGCGGGGCAGTCATGGATGAGGGTAATTGCGACATTCTTAAAAAGCATGGTTTATTGATCTGGCTTAGGGCTGACGTGAAGACGATGGTTGAAAGAATGAGGGACGATGCGACAAGCAAAGAAAGGAGGCCTTCCCTTTTGCATGATGATACCTTTCGGGAGACAGAAGATGTCCTCAAGCAACGACTGCCGGTATACAGGGGGCTGGCAGATTTTTCGCTGGACACAAAAGGTAAGAACATAGATGAAATAGTCAACGCTGTCTGTGAATTTCTGAACGGAACAGGCAGATTTGTCAGGAAGGAGTCAACATGTCAGGAAATTCCATAGGCGTCATCTTTAAAGTAACAACCTGGGGTGAATCACATGGTCCCGCAACTGGTGCAGTTGTGGAAGGATGTCCTCCCGGCATCGACCTTGCGGAAGAAGACATTCAGAAATGGCTGAATAGAAGAAGACCGGGCAGGATCGCATCAAGCTCGCCCCGTAAGGAAGACGATGTCGTTAAAATACTATCGGGGACTTTTCAGGGGAAGACCACGGGCACGCCGATTTCTCTCTCCATAGAGAACGCGAACGTTGACAGCAGCGCCTATGAAGACATCAAGGACATCTTCAGACCGGGACACGGTGATTTTACCTATTTCAAAAAGTACGGGATCCGCGATTACCGGGGCGGCGGACGTGCTTCTGGCCGGGAAACGGCAGCCCGCGTGGCTGCCGGAGCAGTTGCGCAAAAGATTATTTCGCGGGTGGGTGTGGAAGTCATTGCCTATACGAAGGCGCTGGGAGGTATTGTCATAGATCGAAAGAAGTATGCAGCCAGAACAATCTCTCATGAAGACATAGCGGTAAATCGCCTGCTGTGCCCAGATGCGGACGCTGCAAGGGTTATGGAAGAGAAACTGGAGGAGGCGAGGCGCTCCGGCGATTCCCTCGGCGGCATTGTTGAAATCATTGTGAGAGGATGCCCTCCGGGCTTGGGAGAACCGGTGTTTGACAAGATGGATGCCGATCTTGCGAAGGCCCTCATGGGCATCGGGACGGTAAAGGGGGTGGAGATAGGAGCCGGCTTCAAGGTTGCCGAAATGACGGGGTCTCAGGCAAATGATCCCATGACACCGGGTGGTTTTCTTTCCAATCACGCGGGCGGCATACTGGCCGGCATCACGACAGGGCAGGACATCGTTTTGCGCGTGGCGGCGAAGCCTATCCCTTCCATAGCGAAAGTTCAGCAGACGATCGACGTCCGGGGAAATCGAGCGGAATTGTCGATCAAGGGAAGGCACGACGTATCTGCGATACCACGGATTATTCCTGTGTGCGAGGCCATGGTGACAATTGTGTTGGCAGATCATTTATTGAGGCAGAAGGCGATTTGAAGATGACTAAGATAGGCATCATCGGCGGTACCCGCGGCATGGGCAATTGGTTTGCCCGCTTCCTCGAGAAGGAGGGACACGCCGTACGTGTGTGCGGAAGGAATGTGAGTGAAGCGGATATTGCCGAAATGGCAGACACTTGTCAGGTGGTAGTCGTGAGTGTCCCCATGGGAGCAACCGGCAATGTTATTGCGAAGGTTGGTCCCCATATGCGCAAGGCATCTCTTCTTATGGATCTCACTTCTCTGAAACGGGATTCCGTTAAGACAATGTTGGAAACATCTGTTTCCGAGGTGATCGGGTGCCATCCTCTCTTCGGCCCCCGTATTAACTCCATCGCAGGGCAAAACGTTGTCCTCTGTCCTGCAAGGGCCAGAAAGTGGCTTTCCTGGCTCACGGATATTTTTGAGAAGAACGGTGCCTTTGTACTTGCAGCGACGCCGGAGAAGCATGATCAAATGATGGCCATCGTCCAGGGACTCAATCATTTCAATACAATCATGATGGGTCTGGTTTTGAGCAAGGCAGGGGTGAGCCTGTCAGAGTTAATGAAGTTTGCCACACCGGGCTTCCGGGCGAAGATGGAAATCATGGAAAGGGTATTTTGTCAAAATCCCGGGCTCTACGCTGACATCTTAACGATGAATCCTGATATTCATCGGCATATCGAGGCATACGAACAAGACGTAGCTCAACTGAAAAAACTAATATGTCAGGGAAATAGCGTAGGTATTGCGGATGTGATTGAGAAGCACGCCTCTTTCTTTGAAGTCATCTGAGCATGACGCGAAAAATCAGGATTCACCCGCGGATTTCTTCTGGACAAAGCTATCACGGAATGCACTTGATATCTTCGCTTCCTTCATGTAGCTCACAGCCTCTTCCATGGTCGAAAAATTCCCGAGCAATATCCTGTGCCAAATTCCCCGTCCCCGGATATGGACCGTCTCCATACGAACATCGGGCAGCTTCTTTTTCATATCGTCCACAAATCCCGCTGCCGCGTCTTTCTTGTTTTCAGGAAAGGCCTTTATCTGAATGGCGTATTTCAGTTCACTTCGAGTGTTTGACGGTGGAGCTGCGGCCGGTGAATCCTCAACACGGGTTTTGGTTTGATTAGTTTCGGGAGGTAATACCGCCGCTGATTGAGCAATCTGTTTTTCCGGAACAGCGTCTTTCACCTCCGCCGGAATAGGGGGCCGCAACCATTCGGCTCCATCAAAATATGCTGCTTCTCCCGTGAGCCTGTTAATCCTGAGCGGATATACCTTCCCTTCAAAACTTAGTGCATCATAATGGTAAAACACGGGCCAGTAAAAAATAGTAATCAGGCCAAGAATAAGAGCAGGCAACAATGCGAAAACGATGCGGGAAGATCGAAATCTGCGCCCTTCTCTCCTCTGCAAGGGCCATTTCCCCGCCCCGGTATGAAGCGTTGCTTCAGTCACCATCGCTTCAGTTTTCAATTGTTGCGGAGCATAAGAGACCTCCTCCGATTGATCGCGGCTTGAGACCTTCCGATACAGGGAGTCCAATTCCTCTTCGAGTTCAACCTCTTTCGGGTCCCCTTTTTCCATTATATGCCTTTTGTATCCCGGGAGCGCCCCGCATGCCCCGCCTTTCGCCGGCGGAAAAAGGTCGCACCATCCAATAAACATCTTCTTTGACGGGCAGCCTGTAAGTCCAAAGTTTTGCAAATGCACTCTATAAAACTATTTTCCTTCTCCTACGTGTTTGATAAAACCATTGACGATGACGTTCTCATCAATCTGAAGATACCGCGCATATGATTTTAGGAAACCTTTCAGATACACCGCAGGCGGGAAAAGCTCCAGGTTGTCCTCTTCTATCGCCCGAAGCATGCCTATTTGCACTTTTGTAATATCCGCAATTTCCTCAAGAGGAATTTCCAATTCCGTTCTTATCTTGTGGAGGTCCGCCCCCGTCAGTATATCCTGTGCCAGTATTTTTTGTATCAGTTGGTTTTGCGAGACACGTTCCTTCAGTTCCTCAAGCTTTCTCCCCGGTTCAAACATATCAAAATGGATTTTTTTGAAATCATATATGGGAATCGGTTCTTTCATTTTGTTGCTGTATTGCATTCGCTTATCCATTAATCCGAGTTCAATGAGCCTGCGATCATACTGTGCCCTGGATTCAAGGTCAATCAGGGCCAGATACGCCTTTTCCAAAAGGGAAAGTATCTCTTGTCGTTCCTCCTTTGAAAAAAAAGAATAACTAACAATGGATTCGTCCTGATAAAGTTCAAAGACCCTTTTATAAGCGCGCCGTATCTCCAACGGCGATGCATCAGGAAGGATTTCCAGGAGTTCATAGTAATTCTGTTCGCGGAACGGTTTCATTTTACCTTGCACGATCCTCTATAAATTTCTAATCAACGGCATTTTGCAGGATTGGTTCTGCTTCATTTATTGACAGTAGATTCTTGTGGCAATTCCTGAGATCATGGGTAGTCTGAGTATAGGGGTAGAGATCGAGAAAGGGGATCTTTTTGCAGACGGCGTTGTGGACGCGGTCGTCAAAGCTGATGTTTCCGACAAAATGCATCTTCAGGGCGAGGTGTCTTTGGATAACTTTGCAGATCAGTGCCCCGATATTCGGGTTATCCTGCTTTCTTAACTGATTGAGGGCCAGCTTAAAATTGAAAGCCCGCAGTTCATTTTCCAGGATTTCACCCTTTTCGGGGTCCAGTTCCTTCATGATATAGAGTAGAATATCCGGGTTGCTTACAGTGGCCCTGCCGTCCCGCTCTTGGGCTTCCTCGGCTAATACCCGGAAATCACGATTGTTAAGGACCTGGCGGATTTTACGAAAATAAACAGAACGAATTAGCCGGTAAATATTTTCTATGGAAGTCGGTTCGGGCGTTGTCACAAAGATGCCCGAGTTAGAGATCATAAAAAAATCGATGGTGTTAAAAGAAGTTCCCGCGCCGAGATCCAGCAGAATATACTCATAAGAGAGCTTGGAAATGTTCCGTATGATCTTTAATTTCTGCTCGTGGGCAAGATTGGCGATGTCCAGATTATTCATGGCGCCGCTGATGAGATAGAGGTTTGGAATAGGCGTGGGTTCGACGGTTTCTTCAAGGGTGCCCACCTTCTTGTTTACGAAATCCGAGATGCTTTTTTCAGGAAGAGGAAGACCGATAATGGTGTGGAGATTGGCTGCCCCGAGGTCAACATCAACCAGAAGGGTCTTATACCCTCCCTTCGCAAGCAGAATACCGAGATTGCCGGCAATGAAACTTTTGCCGGAGCCTCCCTTCCCACCTCCGATGGACCATATGTTCGGCATAGCTTTTCTCAGCAATTTTCGTCAGATGGCTGAAGTATAAGAGAAAGAATATTATATGTCAAGAGCGAGTCACTGCTCAAAATGGATTTTTCCAATCTCCAGGAGCCGGGAGATCACAGTTATACCATGACAGCTTCGGTGTTTTTCCCCCTTCCATTTTATCGCGCGTGCAAATGCCGCCTTGGACCTGCAGGACATTTGATGTGTCTGGTTTGCGCCTTTTCGCCCCACAGGAAGGAGTGTAATATCAGTCCCTGGCCGGCAACAAGAAAAAATAATACTTGATTAAAATAAATTCTTCAATTAGTTATAAATGTTATGCATAGATACCTTTGCAAATCTGTGCCTCATGTCATTGTGAAGACAGGCCGAAAGCCCCAAGCGACGCTCTGTGCAAAGACTTTTTCACGGGGCGAAGGAGGGGATACGAAGGGCGGAGGTTTTCAAAGTCATTGCGTAATGCTGCTGTATGCGGAATTTGCATGTAAATTGGGGAAACGGAGATTAACTGGTGATCGAAATTGATTTTGAAAAGGGGAACGGACTTGTCCCTGTTATAGTTCAGGACGCTGACACAGGAGAGGTTCTCATGCTCGCCTACATGAATCGGGATGCCTGGCTGAAAACGCACCAGACGGGCAAGGCGACGTACTGGAGCAGGTCGAGAAATGAGCTGTGGGTCAAAGGTGAGACATCCGGGCATATCCAGATTGTCGAAGAGATTTTAGTTGACTGTGATTCTGATACGGTTCTTCTGAAGGTCCGGCAAGCAGGTGGCGCCGCGTGCCATACGGGCTACAGATCATGCTTCTTCACAAGGGTCGTTAATGGAAAGACGGAGGTTATCGGGGAACGAATATTCAAACCGGAGGATGTCTATAAATGAAAAAATTGAAACTGGGAATACCAAAAGGAAGCCTGGAGGCCAAGACTGTTGACCTCTTTAAAATGGCTGGCTGGCGCATTACATATGATGAGAGGAGTTATTTCCCGGAAATAGATGACGAAGAGCTCTCCTGCACCCTTGTGAGGGCACAGGAGATGTCAAGATATATTGAGGATGGAACTCTGGATCTGGGGTTGACTGGTAAGGACTGGATCATCGAAAATGAATCGAATGTTGTCGAGGTGCAGGATCTGATTTATTCGAAGGTATCGGCAAGGCAGGCACGGTGGGTTCTGGTAGTCAGAGAAGATTCTCCTGTGCGGGTCATCGAGGACATGGAAGGGAAAAAAATCTCGACGGAACTGGTAAAATTCACAGAAAGGTATTTCAGGGAGAGGAAGATCAATGTTCATGTCGAGTTTTCCTGGGGCGCGACGGAGGCGAAATGCGTTGAAGGCCTCGTGGATGCTATCGTGGAGGTAACCGAAACGGGAACGACGATTAAGGCTAACAAGCTCCGGATTGTGCATGAACTGATGAAGACCAATACAAAACTGATTGCCAGTCCCGCCGCCTGGGAGGACCCCTGGAAGCGCAAGAAGATAGAGCAGATAAGGACGTTGCTCAATGGTTCATTGCTGGCCATGGGGAAGGTGGGTTTGAAGCTGAATGTATCCAAGGAGAATCTTGGGCGAGTTGTCCTCCTCCTGCCTGCTCTGAAAGCGCCCACCATATCCGGGCTGTACTCGAATGACTGGTATGCTGTTGAAACAATAGTGGATGGAAATGTTGTGAGGGATTTGATACCCCTGCTTAAGGAAGCCGGGGCCGAAGGCATTATTGAATACCCCTTGAATAAGGTTGTCTGAGAGGTGCAACAGTTATGGCGCGGAAGGCTGAAATTTACAGGAAAACGACGGAAACGGAAGTATCCATGGATCTTAATCTCGATGGTGCGGGGGAAGGGAAGATATCGACAACTGTGGCGTTTATGGATCACATGCTCAGCCTATTTGCCCGGCACGGCCTCGTGGATCTCATCATAAAGAGCCATGGTGATACGCAAGTTGATGATCATCATTTAGTTGAGGACATCGGTATTTGCCTCGGCGATGCCGTGAAGAAAGCTCTTGGTGATAAAAAGGGGATACAGCGTTACGGATCAGCCATGATTCCCATGGATGAGAGTTTATGCAGTCTGGTCATGGATATATCAGGAAGACCCTATCTGATTTATAACGTGGAATTCAAGAGCAAAAAAAGCGACAAGTTCGACTACTCTCTGTTAAGGGAATTTTTTAAGTCTTTTTCAGATCATAGCGGAATAACCTTGCATATCAACCTTCTTTATGGTAAGAATAATCACCATATAGCCGAGGCGATTTTCAAAGCCTTGGCCCTTGCCTTGAGAAAAGCAGTGACCATTCACGGCCGCATAGAAGGCATCTTATCCACTAAGGGAAGTTTGTGATCAGCATTCTCCGAAGAGGAGGTGGTAACATCCACAGAGATTCGTTCAGCATTTCAGATCGGTTTGCCCAGTTCCTCCTTTTATTTTTCATTCTTTGCGCAGTTTGCGGCTGCCAGCGCGCGAGCGGCGTATCTACTACTCTTAAAGATGACGGGAAGGTTGTCTTTAAGCGTATCGCCGTCGTCCCTTTCCAGTCGATCCGCCAGGAAGATGCAGACATTACGACAGCGCGATGTCCTGTGTGTGGACTGGTGTTCAGGACAGAAAGATATGCCAAGGGTTCAGAGGCTGTTGTCGAAGGCATATTTCTTGATCGTCTCAAGGATGAGAAGGCGTTTGCTCTTATCCCGCCGGATAGGGTGGGAGGCATTTACGAGGGGGTCACGGGACAACTTTTCAAAGCGGATCTCCTGGATGTCTTGAAAAAAGTTGGCGCTGAATTGGAGGCGGATGGAATTATATTAGGGTACGTATACCGCTTCAGGGAAAGGAAAGGATTCTCGCTATCCGTTGAAAAGCCGGCATCGGTGGCCTTTGAAATCCATCTCATCAGGGTGAGCGATGGCGCCATCGTCTGGAGAGGCATTTTCGATAAGACACAAACCTCACTCATGGAGAATCTTCTACAAATAGGTTCTTTTCTAAAGGAGGGTGGGAAATGGGTCACCGCCAAAGAGTTGGCTGCCGAGGGCATGGATGAGGTTTTAAAGGATTTTCCCGGAGTTCGGCACGATTGACAGAGCCTTATGGATAATCACGTCTGGTACCCTGGGTGGGTATTTTTCATGAGCGGGAAGTTCAGTAGGTTCGGCTTGGGAGTTGGCAAGTGATAATAATACCGGCGATCGATTTGAAAGATGGCCGGTGTGTGCGGCTTGCGCAGGGAGATTTCAGCCGTGTGACCGTATATTCTGATGACCCTGTCGGTATAGCCAGGAAGTGGCAGGAGAACGGGGCAGAGCGTATCCACGTGGTCGATCTTGACGGTTCGCGGAGCGGTTCACCAAAAAATGCGGATGTGATCCGGGGTATCGTCGAAGAAGTCGGATTACCAATCGAGGTCGGCGGTGGCATAAGAGACATGAAGACCATCGAGGCCTACATAGGAATGGGCGTAAACTGGGTGATTCTGGGCACGATGGCTCTCCGAGACAAGGGTTTCGTCAGGGAGGCGTGTGACGCTTATAAAGGCGAAATTATCCTCGGCATCGATGCGAATGATGGGATGGCAGCAATACAGGGGTGGACAGAACAGACTTCAGAATCTGCTGTTGATATAGCAAAAGGTTATGAAGGCTACGGACTGGCTGCAATTGTCTACACTGACATCAAGAGGGATGGCATGGAAACGGGCGTCAATATAGAGGCTACCAGAAATCTCGCCCGGTCAGTTGATATACCGGTAATAGCTTCAGGCGGCGTTTCAAGTGTTGAAGATATCCGAAGACTCCGTGAAATAGAAAAGTTCGGCGTTGTGGGTGTTATTATCGGTAGAGCCCTGTATTCAGGCGCCGTTTCGCTTAAGGAAGCCATAGGCCT
>Ga0315283_10000348_pt1 | contig 33201 bp, 32 predicted proteins | sample YL17G09_0_MG_FD_204541 | JGI IMG/M metagenome (GOLD analysis project Ga0315283, IMG submission 204541) | Sediment microbial communities from Yellowstone Lake, YNP, Wyoming, USA - YL17G09_0 | ecosystem: Environmental > Aquatic > Freshwater > Lake > Sediment | place: USA: Wyoming | collected...
GTCCTCCTGACGCTCCCGCTCACGATCCTCACGCTGGGCCTCTTCCTCCTCGTGCTGAACGGGCTGATGCTGTGGCTCGCCGCGAAGCTCGTGGACGGCTTCTCCATCCCCGGCGGCATCGGCACCACAATCCTCGCCGCCATTGTCCTGAGCATCGTAGGCATGGTCTGGAAGGGCCTCACGCGTTCGAGCTGAGCGGCCGCGTCTCCCGCCCGTGCGCGCGCGTGTGCCGAGCTGCGGAGCCGCGCGCGCATGGGTGGGCGAGCGCACGGTGCCTCTGATCGCCCGCCCGTGCGCGGGCGGCTCCGCAACTCCCCCCTATCAGCTCTGCCGGCTGCGCCTGCGCTCACTTGGTTCCCGGCCCCGCTTCGGCTATACAGGGATTCGATGAAGCGACCCATCGAGCGACCCGCACGCCGCCGCGATCCCGCAACGGACCCGCGACCGTCCCTCGCTCTGCGTCGCGCCGAGACCGCCGCGCTCTGCCGCGGTTGCGTCAGATGCTGCACCTACATCACGGTCGAGATCGACGCACCGCGCACGTCCTCGGAGTACGACCAGTGGATCTGGGCCTTGCACCACCGCGGGGTGCAGCTCTTCGTGGAGCGCCCGGAGCGCTGGTCGATCCACTTCGAGACCCGCTGCACCGAGCTGGGCGCGGACGATCGCTGCGCCATCCACGGACGGCATCCGGTGATGTGCCGGGAGTACGACCCGCGCTCTTGCGAGCGCTGGCTGCCACTGGCGGACATCCGCGCCTGGTTCGACACGCCCGCGCAGTTCGAGGACTGGATCCAGGCCGAGCGGCCCCGGCACTGGACGCGCCTCCAGGCGTGGCGCAAGGTGCGTGGTGCGGCCACCAGCGAGCCGCGGCGGCGGCGCACCGCCGTCATCCCGTCGCGAGTGTCCGCTTCCACTGCGCGATCCGGTTGAGCGCCTCGAGCGGTGAGAGTTTCTCGAGTTCCAGCCGCCTGAGTTCCTCCAGCACCGGGTGTGGCTCCGCACCGAACAACGGCAGCTGGTTCGTGGGCGGCCGGGGGGCGCGTGCGCGGCGGCGCCCAGGCGGTTCCAGGCGCTCGACCGTCCGCTCGCTCTCGAGTTCCACGAGCACCTCGCGCGCCCGGGACAGGACCGTCTCCGGGAGCCCTGCCAGTTGTGCGACGTGGATACCGTAGGAGCGGTCGGCCGCCCCGTCGGCGATGCCGTGCAGGAACACCACGCTCCCACCCGAGTCCTCCACGGTCACCTGGATGTTCGCGAGCCGCGGCAGGCTCCCGGCGAGTTGCGTGAGTTCGTGGTAGTGGGTCGCGAAGATCGTGCGCGGCCGCGGGCCGTCGCCTGCGTGCAGGTGTTCCGTCACCGCCCAGGCCAGGGCCAGCCCGTCGTAGGTCGCAGTGCCCCGTCCGATTTCGTCCAGTAGCACGAGCGAGCGCGGCGTGGCGAACCGCAGGATGTCGGCGGTCTCGCTCATCTCGACCATGAAGGTGCTCTGCCCCGCGCCCAGCCGGTCCACGGCGCCCACGCGCGTGAAGAGCCGGTCCACGCGGCCGATCGCCGCACTCGCGGCGGGCACGAACGAGCCGCTCTGGGCGAGCAACACGATGAGCGCGACCTGCCGCAGGTAGGTGCTCTTGCCGCCCATGTTGGGGCCGGTGAGCAGCAGGATCTGCCGCGCCGAGCCGTCCAGCACGCAGTCGTTGGGCACGAACTCGCCGCGCGCCAGCAGGCGCTCGACCACGGGGTGGCGTGCCGCGACGAGCTGGATGCGATCCGAGTCGTCCATGGCCGGGCGGACCCAGTCATAACGGGCTGCCGCCTCGGCCAGCGCAGCCTCCGCGTCGTAGCCCGCGAGTGTGGCGGCCGTGCGCTGGACATCGGCGACATAGGCGGCCGCCCGCTCGCGCAGCGCCGTGAACAACTCGTGCTCGAGCGCCTTGAGCTTCTCTTCCGCTCCCAGGACCTCCGACTCGCGCGCCTTGAGCGCCGGCGTCACGAAGCGCTCGGCGGTCGTCAGGGTCTGCCGCCGCTCGTAGTCCGGCGGGATCTTCTCGAGGTGCGAGCGGGTGACCTCGAGGTAGTAGCCGAAGACCCGGTTGAAACCCACCTTGAGGCTGCCGATCCCGGTGCGCGCGCGTTCCGAGGTCTCGAGCCCGGCGATCCAGCGCTTGCCCGAATGCGCCAGGGCGTCCAGTTCGTCGCGCCGCTCGTCGTGACCAGCGCGGATGATGCCACCCTCGCGCGAGAGGGGCGGCGGGTCGTCCACGAGCGCCTTCCCGAGCAAGTGCTCGAGAGCCGGGTCGACCGCAAGCGAAACGGCGGCGGCCGCATGCCCGGGGAGGTCCTCGATCGCCGCCGCCAGCGCGGGGAGGCGGCCGAGCGCATCGCGCAGGGCGCCCAGGTCGCGCGGCGTCGCCCTGGCGCAGGCGAGCCGCGCCGCCAGTCGCTCGAGGTCCGCGAGCCCCTTGAGCCGCTCGCGGAACGTGCTCCGAGCGGTGCCGACCGCGAGCCAGGCCGCGACCGCGTCATGGCGGGCCGTGATATCCGCAAGGTCGCTGAGGGGGCGTTCGAGCCAGGTGCGCAGCAGGCGCGTCCCGAGCGGGCTCACGCACAGGTTCAGGTGACGCCACAGGGTGTGCGTAGGGTCGCCACCCGGCTGTGCCTGGAACAACTCGAGGTGGCGGGCAGTGGCGCCGTCGTAGCGCAGCACGGCTTCCTCCGTCCAGCGCTCGACCCGCGTGAGCTGCAGAGCCGCGCCGCCCTGCACGCGGTCGAGGTAATCGAGCGCGGCTGCGGCGGCCAGCGCGGCGATGGGCAGCGCGTCGAGCAGCGCCGAACCGGCCGCGTCCCACCGCGCGCGTGGCAGACCGGGGTCGAGGAAGCGCTGCGCGGTCGCGGCGCTGCGGGTGCCCGTGAGCCCGCGCAGCGCGGCTTCGAGCCGCTCGCCCGCTGCATCCGTGAGGTCGCGTTCCTGCGGTGTGAGCCACTCGGCGACACGCAGGCGGGAGAGGAAGCCCGCTGCGTCTGCCCACGAGGTCTCGGCCAGTTTGACCTCGCCGGTCGAGGCGTCCGCCAGGCACACCCCGAGGGCCTCTGTCCCCGGCCACAGCGCGGCCAGGAAGTTATTCGCCGAAGCCTCGAGGAAGGCTTCCCCGGTGACGGAGCCCGGCGTCAGCACCTCGGTGACGCCGCGCTGGACCAATCCCTTTGCCAGCGCCGCGTCCTCGAGCTGGTCACAAACTGCGACCTTGTGGCCCAGCCGCAACAGGCGCGCGAGGTAGGTGTCGCGCTGGTGCCAGGGGATGCCGCACATCGGGATGGGCTCGGGATCCTGTTTGTTGCGTGAGGTGAGCGTGAGACCGAGCAGCGCGGCTCCCCGGACGGCGTCCTCGAGGAACATCTCGTAGAAGTCGCCGAGCCGGAAGAAGAGGAACGCGTCGGGGTGCTCGCGCTTGACCCGCAGATACTGCTCCATGAGCGGGGTGCGGCCCGCGCTTCTTGAAGGGTTCACGGGACGGGCACCACCAGCCACGAGACCCCCAGCGCGCGGCCCAGCCGCGCGCCGGCGCCGCGGGCATCCTCGGCGGTGGCGTAGACGCCCACGCGTACCGCGAAGAGCTTGCCGCTCGCGTCCGTCAGGGCCGCGAGGCGCGCGGGCCCGAATCCTCCGCGCCGGACGCGTTCGGCGAGTTCGCGCGCGCGGGCCTCCTCGCGGAAGACGCCGATCTGGACGGCCAGCGGCACCTGCGCCGCGATGGGCGGAGGCGCCAGCCGCGCTGCTGCGGGAGTCGGCGGCCGGGACGCAGGGCGTGAACTCCGCGCGGCCTCGGTGGCCGTAACGCGCACGGCCCGCACCGCTTCGATACTGCGCGGGTAGTCCTTCGCGAGCCGTTCTCTCGCACGACGGGCCAATTCGGGTCGCTCGAGGCGGGTGGCGAGCATCGCGACGTGCTCCAGCGCGGCCGGCCCGGCCTCGCCGGGCTCGCCGGCGAGCAGGGTCTGGAGCGTCTCGAGTGCGCGCACGGGCCGGCGCGCCGCCTCCCAGCAGAGCGCCACACCCAGCAAGGCCTCCGGCCGCCGCGGGGAATCGCTCCGTGCCGCCTCCTCGAAGACCACCCGCGCCTGGCCCACTTCCCCTGCGCCGAGCCAGGCAAGACCCGTCCAGTAGTGCGCCTCGCCACGGCGGGCGGGGTCGGATCGCGGGGTGGCGCGGTCAAAGTCGGCGGCGGCCTGCCGATACTCGCCGCGCGCGTAGTGCAGCCGGCCGAGTGTGAGCGCCGCCTCCGCCGCGTCGTTGCCGCGACCGGCGGCCTCGAGGCGTGCCAGGGGCAGCAAGAGGCTATCCGCCGGGCAGGACTCGAGCACCTGTCGGACGGTCGACGGCAGCGGCGCGGCCGCCAGGAGGACGAACAGGAGCACGTAAAGGGCCAACATGGGCGGGGAGGATAGGCCGCCCGCTCGCAAGAGTAAACCGGGCGGGGACTGCGTCCCCCCCCGGCTCGTCGCACGTCTGGTCGCGCGCCAGCCGCAGCCCTACGCTATTCCTCGCCCTCCAGCGCGACCTGCTCCGTCTCCTTGGACTTCGGATCCATCGGGGCCTCCTCCGGCGGATTCGCCGCAATCCTGGCTCGGACGGAGTTCCGCCTGGAGGTCCACTCGGCGAGCGCGATGTCATCCTGCTCGGAGAGCCAGGCCTTCACGCTGAGGATCAGGCGGTGGTTGGCGACATCCACCCGCGTCACCTTCATGGTGAGCTCCTCGCTCACCTCGAAGGCGTCGTTGGGGCGCTTGAGATCCTCAAGGCCGAGCTGTGAGATCGGCACGAAGCCCTCGATGCCCTCGCCGACGTCCACGATCGCACCGCGGTCGAACAGGCGATTGACCACCCCCACGAGCTCCATGCCCGAGGGGAAGCGCTCCGCCAGGTAAGGCCACGGATCCTCGCTGACCTGCTTCAGACCGAGGCTGATGCGGCGGTGCTCCTTGTCGATGGACAGGATCACCACCTCCACCGTGTCACCCTTCTTGAGCACTTCGTTGGGGTGCGCGACCCGCTTGGTCCAGGACATGTCCGAGACGTGCACCAGTCCGTCGATGCCCTCTTCGAGCTCGACGAACGCGCCGAAGTTGGTCAGGTTGCGGACCTTCCCCCGCACGCGCATGCCGGCCGGGTACTTCTCGTCCAGCGTCAGCCAGGGATCCGGCTCGACCTGCTTGAGGCCGAGCGAGATCTTCTCGTTGGCCTTGTCCACCTTCAGCACCACGGCCTCGATGATGTCGCCGATGTTGACGACCTTGGACGGGTGTCGAACGTGCCGCGTCCAGGACATCTCGGAGACGTGGATGAGGCCCTCGACGCCCTTCTCCAACTCGATGAATGCGCCGTAGTCGGTGATCGAAACCACCTTGCCGTTGATGCGGTCGCCGACCTTGTACTTATCCTCGACGCCCTCCCAGGGGTAGGGTTCGAGCTGCTTCAGACCGAGCGAGATGCGCTCCTTCTCGGGGTCAAAGTTGAGCACCTTGACCCGCACCCGGTCGCCGATCTTCGAGATCTCCGACGGGTGCGAGACGCGTCCCCAGGACATGTCGGTGATGTGGAGCAGGCCGTCGATACCACCGAGGTCGACGAAGGCGCCGAAGTCGGTGATGTTCTTGACCACGCCCTCGCGGATCTGGTCCTTCGCGAGGTCCTTGAGGATGGTGGATTTCATCCGGTCGCGCTCCTCCTCGAGCACGGCCCGGCGCGACACCACGATATTCCGGCGCCGCTTGTTCAGCTTGATGATCTTGACCTGCACGTTCTGGCCCAGCAGCGCGTCCACGTTCTGCACCTGGCGCAGCGCGATCTGCGAGCCGGGCAGGAAGGCCTCGACCCCGTAGAGATCCACGACGACTCCACCCTTGATCTTGCGGACCAGCTTCCCTTCCACCACCTGCCCGGTGTCGTGGGCCTCCTTGACGCGGTCCCAGACGCGCACGAAGTCGGCGCGCTGCTTGGAGAGCACGACGAGTCCGTCCTGATTCTCCATCTTCTCGAGGAAGACCTCGAGGATGTCGCCCACCTTGATGCTGGACGGGTCGGCGAACTCGGAGAGCGAGATGACTCCCTCGCTCTTGAAGCCGACATCCACCAGGACTTCCTTTTCGTCGATGCCGAGCACCGTGCCGCGAACGATCTCGCCCTCGCTGATGGAGCGGAGCGACTCCTCGTACTGGCCGAACATCTCGGCGCGCTGCTCGAGGTCCAGGTCGTCTTCGTCGTCGGCGTTGAACGGGATGGGTAGAGGTGACGGGGCCCGCTGCGGTGCGTCCGCAATGGGGTTGAGGGTCGTGTCGGTCGTGTCCTGCATGGGAATGAAAACCTCCTTGAACGATTAAGATAGGGGGCGGTTCAAACCGCCCCACGTGATGCCGTAGGTTCCTGGTCGGCCTTGAGCCGGGCGATCTCCCGCATGAGCGCGTCCCCCAACTGCTGGTAGAGCGCGCGTCCCGGCGTGAGGTCCGCTCCCGGTCCGGCCAGATCCTGCCACTTCCACGCGGGCCCGAAAGAGATCCGGACCCTGGACTTCCGCATCAGCCACCGACCCGGCCGGCCGCTGCCGGAGATGTAGCACGGCACGATCGGCACATCGGCGTTCACCGCCATCATGCCGACCCCGGGCCGCGCCGGGTGAAGCCTGCCGTCCCGCATCCGCGTCCCCTCGGGGAACATCATCATCGCCTCGCCCCGGCGCAGCGTCTCGACCGCCCTGGCCATCCCGCTCAGGTCCACCATGCCGCGGCGGATGGGGATCGCATTGTAGCTTCGGATCAGCGCGCCGAAGACCGGATTCGAGAACAACTCTTCCTTGGCGAGGAAATGCACTTCCCTGGGGAGGACGGCACCGATCAGCGGAGGGTCCCAGAAAGAGACGTGATTCGAAGCCACAACCAAACCCCCGGACCGCGGGATCTGCTCGCGCCCCACCACTTCCCACCTGGTCGCCGCACGCAACACGACACCGATGACGACTTTCGCGAGACTATAATGCCAGCTCAAGGAAACTCCTAATCGGCCCGGCCGGGCCCGGGCCGGCCGCCCGGCTCTGGCGGGGGTCCCTGGGTTGCATCCTGCGACCGGGGCATCATCGGCGGACAGCCAGGCCCGGCCAGCACCGCCCGCAGGACCTCCCCGACCACCGTTTCCACGTCCCTCCCGCCGCTCTCGATGATGATCGCGCCTCCGGCAGGTCGCAGTGGACTGTCGGCGCGCGTGCGGTCGCGCTGGTCGCGGCGCTCGATCTCCGTCAGGACTTGTTCGAGTCCGACCGGCAGCCCCCGCTGTTCGAGTTCGTGGGTCCTCCGCCGCGCGCGGGTCAGCGCGTCGGCATCGAGGTAGATCTTCACCTCGGCGTCCGGGAAGACCACGGTCCCGAGGTCCCGGCCCTCTCCCACCAGCGGGCCGCGCTCGCGCAGGGCACGCTGGAACTGGACCAGCCGCCGCCTCACCGCGGGGATCGCGGCCAGCCGCGAGGACAACTCGCTCACCTCCGGGGTGCGGATCTGTCCGCTCACATCTTCTCCGTCGAGCCAGACATGCGGCTGATCGGGCGCACCGGAGAGGTCCAGAAGCGTGCCCTCGAGCATCCGCTCCACGGCGGCCTGCTGGTCCGGCGATCCGCCCTGCCGCTGGAGCTTCAGGGCGAGCGCGCGGTACAGGGCGCCGGTGTCCACGTACAGGAGTCCGAGCCGCCGCGCGACCTCGCGTGCCACCGTACTCTTGCCGGCAGCCGAGGGTCCGTCGATGGTGACGACGAAGCTCATCTGGCCTCCCCGCCCACCGGCGACTCCTCGACCACGCCCCCGAGCGAGCGCAGGTCGTCCATGAAGCCCGGGTACGACGTGGCGATGCAGGAGGCGTCGTCCACGGTGACCGGGCTGGCGGCGCGGGTGCCGAGCACCGCGAACGCCATCGCGATGCGATGGTCACCATGCGCGCGGACAAGGCCGCCGCCGACCGGGCCGCCGTGGATGTCGAGTCCGTCGGGGAATTCCTCCACCTGCACGCCGAGAACGCGCAGGCCCTCGGCCATCGCGTGGAGGCGGTCACTCTCCTTGAGCCGCAACTCCTCCGCGCCGCGCAGGCGCGAGGTGCCGCGCGCGGCGCTCGCCACCACCGCCCAGGCCGGGATCTCGTCCACAAGGCGCACGACCTGCAGCGGGGTGATGTCCGAGGGGTGAAGTTCCTCCGGCCCCGTCACGGTGACCTCGCCAACGGGCTCTCCGTCCTCGATCGCGACCGGCCCCACGTCCACCACGGCTCCCATCTGCTTCAGCGCGTCCAGGAGTTGGATCCGGCACTCGTTCAGCCCCACCCCCGAGACCGTGGTTCGGGCGCCCGGGCAGGCGGCCGCGGCCGCGAGAAAGAACGCGGCCGCCGAGAAGTCGCCCGGCACGCGCAACGAGCACCCCTGAAGACGCGCGGGGCCCGCCACGCTGAAGAGCCTGACGCCGCCGGGCTGGAGTTGCTCTTCGACCGGGACTCCGAAGCGGCGCAGCATACGGGACGTGTGGTCCCGCACGCCCCCGGACGTCCGAACTGCGGTCGGACCGTGGGCCTGCACCCCGGCGAGCAGGATCGTGCTGGCCACCTGGGCACTGGAAGTGGGTTGCGGGAAGCACATGCCCTTCAGCGGCCCGCCGCGAACGACGAGCGGCGGCAGGCGATCCCCTTCGCGCCCGGACAGCGTAGCGCCCATCGCGCGAAGTGGCGCGATGACGCGGTCCACCGGACGCCGCCGGAGAGACTCATCGCCGCTGAGCGTCGCCTCGAACGGTTGGGCCGCAAGCACGCCCGCCAGCAGGCGCAATGTCGTGCCCGAGTTGCCGCAGTCGAGGACCCCGTCCGGCGCACGCAGCCGACCGCCCGTGCCAACGAGTCGCACGACGCCAGGTCCGACCTCGACCTGCGCGCCAAGTGCCTGCATGCACCGCAGCGTGGCCTCGCAATCCTCCCCGATGTTCGGGTGGTGGACTGCCGTCTCGCCCTCGGCCAGCAGCCCGAGGATGTACGCGCGGTGGGTGATGGACTTGTCGCCCGGCGGACGGGACTTCCCGCCAAGCGGCGGCCCGTGATGGACGACGAGGGGGCGCGCCACGGACGCTCGTGCCTTCGAGGCCTTCTGCGGGTTCGACCCGGTCAGTGCGCGGACTCGCGCCGCCGGCCCGCCACGAGGCTGCTTCGCCGGGCGACCGCCCGCTTGCCGCGGGTCGCGGTCGCCTTGGTGGCCGCGGCGCGGGCGCGAACGGCCGTCTTGCCGCTGCTGCCGGTCGCGGCTCGCAGTGCCTGCAGGTTCCGCCAGGTCACGAACTCCTCGATACGCTCGCGGCGCCGTAAGTCGAGATCCGTGAACACGCAGGCCAGTTGGTGCTGGCCCTCGCTGCGGGGAGCGGCGGCTTCGCAGCGCACCACGATGCCCTCGCAGTTGACGATGTCCTTCGTGCCACGGCCACCCGGCAGGCGCGGCAGCACGATGGCCAGGTCCACCTTCGAGAGCGGAGCCAGGTAGTGCGGCGAGAGGCAATAGACGCCGCTTGCCGAGATGTTCTGGCTTTCCGTCACGATCTGCGTGAGGTCGCCGTCCGCGCGCGCGCCCTTGAGCCTCATGCTGAGGCGGGCGTCCACGCGCGCCGAGGTGCGACGCTCCTTCTTCCGGGTGCTGCGCTTCTGCGGCATCAAACCCTCCCACCACGGCTGCGGCCTCGCTTGCGCGCACCGCGCCGCCGCGGCTCTTCCAGCGCGAGGTCGCACTCGCGCGCCGGTACGTCCACCCGGGCGATGGTGACCTGGACGGCGTCGCCGAGCGAGAAGCGGCGTCGCGTCCGGCGTCCCACCATGCGGACCCCGGTCCGATCGAGCGTGAACTGGTCATCGAGGCAAAGCGACACTCGCACGAAGCCTTCCACAGGGACGTCGTCCAACTCGACGAAGAACCCCTGAGGCACCAGCCCGGTCACTATACCCGAACCCCGGTCTCCGAGTCGCCCCTCGAGGAAACGCAGACCCTTGACGCGGGTGCCCTCGCGCTCGGCGTCGGTGGCGGCCTGCTCCGTGGCGCTGCAGCCAAGGGCGAGCGCTTCGAGCGCGACCGGATCCCAGGCCTGGCTGGGTCGGGACTGGATCCACTCACGCACGCGACGGTGGTTGTGCAGGTCGGGATAGCGCCGGATGGGCGAAGTGAAGTGGCAGTACTCCCGGGCCGCCAGCCCGAAGTGACCGAGATCGCGCTCGAGGTAGCGGGCGCGGGCCAGAGAACGGAGCACCAGCCGGTGCAGCAGTCGTCGCCGCGGCGGGTCGAGCAGGGCGCGCAGCAGTACCTGCAGGGGCTTGGCCGGGTCGTTGAACGCGACCCTGTGCCGCCCGGGCCCGGGGGGCGCGAGGCGGGGCAGCCCCAGCGTCCCGAGCATCGAGTCCAGCGCCTCCAGTTTCAGCGGCGAGGGTGGCTCGTGCACCCGGTACAGGAGCCCGGCCTTGCGGCGGGCGCCCTCCTGCCCCACGCACCGGTTGGCGAGCAGCATGAACTCCTCAATCAACTCGTGGCTCTCGAGATGGGGGCGGCGCTCGATCTTCCAGGGCACACCCTGCTCATCCACCCAGGCCTTGACCTCGGGCACCTCCAGCTCCAGGGCCCCCGCGGTGACGCGCCGCCGCCGCAACGCCCGGGCGAGCTTGAGGAGCGTCTGCAGCGCCTGCTGGAGGGACGGCTCCATGGTCCCGGGATGATCGAGCGCCGCCTGGACCTCGCCGTAGTGGAGCCGATAACGGCTGCGCACCACGGTCTCGGCGAAGCGGCAGCCGAAGAGGGTCCCATGCAGGTCGAGTTCGACGAGGACCGACAGGGCGAGCCGGTCGCGGTCCGGGCGGAGCGAGCAGAGATCGCCCGAGAGGGCCTCGGGGATCATCGGGATGACGGCGCCCGGCAGGTAACAGCTCGTGCCCCGCGCCTGGGCCTCACGGTCGACGGCCGAGCCGGGGGTCACATAATGGGAGACGTCGGCGATGTGGATGCCGATCTCGAAGCGACCCTCTCCCAGCGCTCGCACGGAGAGCGCGTCGTCATGGTCGCGCGCGTCCTCGGGATCGATGGTAAAGACCAGCTCCTCGCGCAGGTCGAGCCGCCCGTGGCGCTCGCGGGCGCCCGGCTCGTGATGCCCGAGCGCCTCACGCTCGACGAGCACCGAAAAGCGGGTGCGCAGCCGGAACTGCGAGGCCACGACCGCGATGTCCCACTCCGGGCGATCATCCGCCCCGAGCACCTCAACCAGAAAGGCCGGACCTTCGTCAGGCACCTCCGCGATGCACCAGTCGCCGTCGAGGGGCTGATGATCTCCGGGCCAGACCAACTCCCTACGGCCCCCCCGCCAGCGCCGTGCCGGGTCGAACACCCAGCGGCCGCGCGTTACAAACGCACGGCCGATCAGGCGTCTGGCGGGCGGCTCCGCAGGGCTAGCGAATCCGCTTCTTGTGCCGGTTCTTGCGAAGCCGCTTCTTGCGCTTGTGGGTTGCGATCTTCTTACGCTTGCGCTTCTTGCCTGACCCCATTCCTCATCCTCCATACCCTTGCCCGATGGCATTCCGCGATCGGCGTCATTCAGCTCAGTACGGGCTCGGCGACTTCAGCGACCTCTCCCAGCACCACGGCCTTGAGTTCCTTGCTCGGCTTGAACACCGGCACGAGCTTCGCGGGCACCAGGACCTCGCAGCCGCTGCGCGGGTTCCGTGCCCGCCGCGCGCGGCGCTCGCGCACCTTGAACGTGCCGAAACCGCGGATCTCGAGATGCCTACCCTCGCTCAGTGCCCGGGACATCGCGTCCAGCAGTTGGTCCACGATGACCGCGGTTTGGTTGCGTGAGATCCCGGTCTGCGCCGCAATCTCCTCCACCAGATCCGCCTTGGTCATGGCTGGTCCTCCCTGTTCCTGCCCGCACCACCGACCAGGGCCGGTGGATTTTCCGTCCGCCAGGCAGGGCTTCTCCCGGCGGTTAGTGTCTGCAACCTGCGCAATCCGTAGATCCGCACGCCCCCGGCGGGGACTTGCGGCTCCCCCGGGTCACGGCGAATGCGGATAGCATCTTATCCGACTGCGACGCCCCGCACTTCGGACACTCCGGGGCGACCTCGTCCATGCGCTTGAGCAGGGCCTCGAAACGATGCGCACAGGCCCTGCAGCGGTATTCGTAGATCGGCAGAGTCACCTCTAGTCCGGACCCTTCATGAACCGCTGCTGCGAACACGAGCTGGCCGCCGCAGATCGCGGCCAGCTCGCATTCTCGCGACGCGTTTCATGAATCGTCCGAGCTTGGCACTGGACCCGGGTAATCTACACTAAGATGGAGATTTGCGCATCCCTCCCTCGTCGTGTGCCCTGGGGGCCCTCCGACCTACCCGGTCGCGTCCCCGACATCGACCCGATCAACCACCCCCACGATCACCGTCCGGATGGGCCCACGGGCGCACTGCAGCACCTGGGCGGCCATGTTGCCCTCATCGGCGACCAGCACCAGGTCGCCCGGGCCGGAGTCCACCGCGTCCACGGCGATGGCGGACTTGCCCATGGCTACGTCCGCGGGCGTGACCGGTTGGACCAGGAGCAATTTCCTGCCACCGAGGTGGTCATGCTTGACGGCGGCCACCACCTCGCCGATCACGCGGGCCAGGAACATCAGGCGTCTGCCGGGGTGGTCCAGGCGCGGGCCCGGACCTCGTCCACGATGCCGACGATGGCGGCGTCGGCCGGGTTGTCGGGGTCCGCGAGAGCGTTCGCCGCTTCACGGCCGCGGACATAGAAGACCCGCTGGCCCTGTGCCGCGGACACCAGGTCCACTGCTACCAGCCAGCGGCCCTGATCATTGCCCTCAGGGTCGGTGGGTTGCAGCAGCAGCGTGCGCTGGCCGGTCCACGCGGGGACGCGGGTGGAGCAGACCACGGTCCCGACGACGCGCGCAAGAAACACTAGAAGAGCCTTGCCTTCAGCTGCGGATGGAGCCGGGGGATTACCACCGAGCGGGCCAGCAGGCCCTTCTGGAGGGCCTCTGCCCTCCCGGCCTCGACCGCGGCCTGAACGTCGCCCACCGCACCGCTCAGCCACAGCACGCCCTTGCCTCCGAGCCCGTTCGACAGCCTCAGGTCCCGTAGCACGACCTCGGCAGTCTTGGCCGCGCGGTCGGCCGCCACGATCGCCGAGGCGGCGCTCAGGGTCTCGATGATGCCCAGGGCGTCGTGGTCCTGGGGCGCGCAGGTGCCCCGCAGGGCGGGGAGAACCAATTCGTGGAGTTGCGGGATGAAGAGCGAGTCGAGCAGCGTCTCGCCTGCCACGGCCAGGCCGCGCTGGAAGGAGGCCCTGACCGTCGCCACTTCTCCGCCGACCAGGATCCAGAACTTGCCCGGCGAAAGCGGCCCAAGTTCGAGGATCTCCACTTCGGCGGTCTTCAGGATGGCGTCGGCCGCGACCGTCCCCTGGGCGATGCTGCTGGTCTCGATGGCGGCGATGGCGACGTGCATCAGACGATCCGGAAATGATCCACCAGGGTGCAGCGGCGCACCCGGGTGAAGCTGCGTGCGGTGGTCATGCCCTCTCCCGTGGGGCTCGCGATCGTGAAGCTCGTGGGTCCCTCGCCGCCGAAACCGAGGCCGGCGTAGTTGGGGCCGTTCTTCACGAAGATCGAGCAATCACACAGACGCGCCATCCTCGAGAGCTTCTCGATATTGCGCGAATGCATGGAGGCGGTGTGGCGATAGCCCTGTTCGACGAGCAGGGCGAAGTCGATGGCCTCGTCCACGGTGCGTGCGCGGGTCAGCGGCAGGACGGGCATCATCATCTCGGTCCAGAGGAAGGGATGGTCCGCATCCACCTCGCACAGGGCCAGGCGGGTGCGGGGGTCGCAGGGGATTCCCGCGTCGCGCAGGATGACCGCGGCGTCCTTGCCGACGTAACGCCGGTTGATCTCGGCGTGCTGGCGGGGGCCGTGCTCCTGCTCGAGCAGCAGCCGGCGCAGTTTCTCGATCTGGTGCGGCGGCAGCACGACCGCCCCGGCGCGCGCGAACGCCTCCTTGAGCCCATCCGCGATCAGCGCGACCGCCACGACCGCCTTCTCGTCGGTGCAGATGATGTTGTTGTCGAAGGACGCCCCGGCCACGAGGTCACGCGCAGCCCGCTCGAGGTCGGCGGTCTCGTCCACCACGGCGGGCGGGTTGCCGGGCCCGGCGGTGATGGCCTTCTTGCCGGCCGCGAGCGCCTCCTTGACCACTCCGGGGCCCCCGGTCACGACGTTCAGGCGGATGCCCTGGTAGTTGAGCAGCGCTTTCGCGACCTCGATGCCGGGCTGTTCCACCGTGTGCAGCAGCGGCAACGGGGCCCCCGCGCGCAGGGCCGCCCGGTTGATCAGGTCGATCGTCAGGATCGAGACCTTGCGGGCGGATGGATGCGGACAGAAGACCGCGGTGTTGCCACCCGCGATCATCGAAAGACCATTGTTGATGATGGTCTCGCTGGGATTCGTGACGGGCGTGATGACGGCGATCACGCCGTAGGGCGCCCGCTCCATCAGCGTGAGGCCGTGGTCGCCGGTCCAGGTGACGGGCTCGAGGTCCTCGGTCCCCGGCGTGCGCTCGGTGACCAGGCGGTTCTTCTGGATCTTGTCCTCGACCCGGCCCAGACCGCTCTCCTCGACCGCGAGGGCGGCAAACGTCTCATATTGGGAGGAGAGGGCCTCGCGCGCCGCCGCAATGATGCGACGGCGGGTCTCGAGCGGGGTCTGGTCGTACGCCTTGAAGGCCGCGCGCGCGCCTTCGACCGCGCGGTCCAGGTCGGGATGCACGCCCAGCGGCGTGCCCCGTCCCGGCGCCACCCCGCTCCCCCTCCGGCCGGAGTCGAGGCGCTCCAGCACCTCACTCACGATGGAGGCGATCCGCTGCTCGTCGAGCGCCATGGGAAGCGACTCAGCCCGCCACGCCGGAGCTCTTGAGGTAGACGTCCTTCCCGGCCACCTCAACCGCATCCACGATCCCGACGATCACCGCATCCACCGGCTTGTCGCGTGAGACTTCCGTCAGACGCGCCGAGGAGCCTGCGACCACCATGACGATCTCGCCTTCGCCCGCGCCCACCGCATCGGCCGCTACGACGTGGTTGCCGGCGGGCTTGAACTGCGCGTCCACCTCGCGGACCAGAAGGAGCTTGAGGCCCAGCAGTCCGGGGTCCTTGCGGGTCGAGACCACGGTGCCCTGCACGCGCGCCAGGATCATCGCTACTTCTTGCCGCTGCTCTCGGGCCGCCGGATCGGCAGCACATTTTCGAGCATCGCGTGCGGGCGCGCGATGACATGGACCGAGACCACCTCGCCCACCTTCGCCGCAGCCAGCGAACCCGCCTCGGTGGCGGCGCGGACCGCCGCCACGTCGCCGCGGACGATCGTGGTGACGTAGCCGCCGCCGATCTTCTCGTAGTGCACCAACTCCACCCGCGCCGCCTTCACCATCGCGTCCGATGCCTCGACCATCGCGACGAAGCCGCGTGTCTCGATCAGGCCCAGAGCCTCTTCCTGCATGGGACTCTCCTTAGGGGGTTGTGTCGTTACCACGGGCCGCCGCATCCGGCGAGGATCCCGCGATCGGTTCCTCGAGCTGTCCTTCGGGCGACGGAATCACATGGCGCGCGAACACCTCGCCCTTGCCCGCCGCCGCCGCGGCTCCGGCGGCCACCGCCGCCTCGACCTCCGCGAGCGCTCCGCGCACCGTGACGGTGACCAGAGCGTCGCGCGTGATCTCGAAGCGCGTCAGGCGGACCCGGGCTGCCTTGCACATGGCGTCGGCGGCTTCGACGGCAGCGATCATCCCGCGCGTCTCGACCAGACCCAACGCTTCACGTGGCATGGGCCCTGAGGCTCCTCCCTGGCAGGCTGCAACGCACGTCCCGCGAATCGTTTCGACCCACTCCGAGGCCGGGACGCTATCAGGGATGAGTGGGCCGGTCAACGAGTCGGAGAGTTGCGCGGAGGGCCGCAAGTGCCGGCGCTGCGCGGGAATGACCGACGGGCGGCCGGTGCTGCCCAGCTCAGCGTGGAGGCGACAGGCCGGGTCCGGAGGGACAGAACCACCGCCAGGATAGGTTCAAGGGCCCTGGCCGTGCTGGCCAGAGCCCTTCAATTTGGTTCCCCGTTTCGATCGTGTGCCGGTCCCTCAAGACTCCTTCGCTCGCGATAGGGGGATCAGCCTTGAAGGTGGCGAAGCACGGGTCGCACAGGGAACGCATCGTATTCGGCTTTTGCCATCCGCTCTGCGGGCCCTCGCGCCCTCTGGCGCTGGTCTGGCCCCGCTGGACCGGCGGCCTCAACGGAGAGGTCCCCGCAAGGGCGGTGCCGCGCCGGATCGAGCTTGCCTGCGGACCGGCAGCGCTCGGTCCATGGCGCTTCGCCGCAATTCGTTACGACTGGTTTGATGCGCAACGGCGAGTGAGGGTTCGGCCGGCCGTGCTTCGGCGGCAGGGAGGACGAGGGGGTTTGCCCCCACTCCAGCGGCCCAGGATGGGGCGGAACCCGCAGACCGGTGCGGAAGCCCGTGTGCGGGACCTGCTCGCCGCTCCGGGTGGAACGGGCGGAGCGCTACTCTCCAGCGAGCTCGAAGGCCGGCGGGCGCGTGAGCACTCCTGGCTCCGCGAGTTCCTCGGCGAAATGGCAGGCGGAGACGTGCCCCGGCGCAACCTCGCGCAGCGCGGGTTCCTCACGGGAGCAGCGCTCGCGGGCAATCGGACAGCGAGGATGGAAGCTGCACCCCGCGGGAGGGCGAGCGGGGCTGGGCACATCGCCCTGGAGCACGATGCGGCTGCGGCGGCGCTCGGGGTCGGCGACGGGGATGGCCGACAACAGCGAGAGCGTGTAGGGGTGCCGTGACGTGCGGTACAGCGCTTCGGCCCCGGCCAGCTCGACGATGTGGCCCAGGTACATCACCGCCACGCGGTCGCTGATGTGCTCGACCACGGAGAGGTCGTGGGCCACGAACAGGTAGGTGAGCCCCATCTTGCGCTGGAGCTCCTGCAGCAGGTTCACGATCTGCGCCTGGATCGAGACGTCGAGGGCCGAGACCGGCTCGTCGGCCACGATCAGTCGCGGCTCGACGGCCAGCGCGCGCGCGACCCCGATGCGCTGGCGCTGGCCGCCCGAGAACTCGTGCGGATAGCGCCGGGCGTGATCGGACGAGAGCCCGACCAGCTCAAGCAACTCGGCCACGCGGGTGCGGGCCTTCGCCCCGCGCGCCAGGCCGTGAATCGCCAGTGCCTCGCCCAGCATGCTGCCCACGGTGAGGCGCGGGTTGAGGCTCGAGTACGGGTCCTGGAAGATGACCTGCATCTGGCGACGCAGCGGGCGTAGTTCGTGGCGCGAGAGCCGCGTGATGTCCTGGCCGTCGAAACGCACCGTGCCCGAACTGGGCTCGATCAGCCTGAGAATGCAGCGTCCGGTCGTGGTCTTGCCGCACCCGCTCTCCCCCACCAGGCCGAGCACTTCGCCATGGCGCAGATCGAAGGAGACGCCGCCCACCGCGCGCACCTGCCCTGTCTCCCGGCCGAAGAGTCCGCGGCGGATGGGGTAGTGCTTGACCAGGTCGCGGACCTCGAGCAACGGCTCAGTCATGGGCCGGCTCCTTCCCCGTGACCGGGTCCAGGGTCCCGGCGGCGATCTCCCCGGCGCGCCAGCAACGTGACGCGTGGTCGCCGTCCAGCGTCTGCAGCGGCGGGTCGAAGGTGCTGCATCGCTCCTCGGCTGCCGGACAGCGCGGGTGGAACCGGCAGGCGCGCGGGAAGTGAGCGGCATCGGGCACCTGCCCGGGGATGACGCGCAGGCACTGGCCGCGCGAGCCGAGCCGCGGCAGCGACGCCAGCAGGCCCGCGGTGTAGGGGTGGCGTGTGTGACGGAACGCCGCCGCCGCGTCGCACGATTCAACCACCTGGCCCGCATAGAGGACCGCCACCCGGTCCGCGGTCTCGGCCACCACCCCGAGGTCGTGCGTGATGAGCAGCACCGCCATGCCGAGCTCGTCCTGCAGCCGCTGCAGCAACTCGAGGATCTGCGCCTGGATGGTCACGTCGAGAGCAGTGGTCGGCTCATCGGCGACGAGCAGCGCGGGGCGGCAGGCGAGCGCCATCGCGATCATCACCCGCTGTCTCATGCCACCCGAGAGCTGGTGCGGGTATTCGGCCGCGCGCTGCTCCGGGTCCGGGATACCCACCCACTGGAGCAACTCGACGACGCGCGCGTGCGCTTCGCGCCGCGCCATGCGCTCGTGCAGCACGAGCACTTCGACGATCTGCTCGCCGCAGGTGAAGACCGGGTTCAGAGAGCTCATCGGCTCCTGAAACACCATGGAGATCTCCCGGCCGCGCACCCGGCGCATCGCAGCGGGTGGGAGTGCGAGCAGATCGCGGCCCTGGAAGATCACCCGCCCACCCACCACCTTCCCCGCGGGCTCCGGCAGCAACCGCAGGATCGAGAGCGCCGTCACGCTCTTGCCGCTGCCCGACTCCCCTACCAGCGCCAGCGTCTCGCCGGCGCGAACCTCGAAGGAGACGCCGTCCACCGCGCGCACCACGCCGTCGTCGGTGGTGAAGTGCGTCCTCAACTCCTCGACCTGGAGGATGACTCCGCTCATCGTGTCCTGCCTGCGCCGGGCCGGCGCGGGTCGAGCGCATCGCGCAGTCCGTCGCCGAGGAAATTGAAGGCCATCACCGTCAGGAAGATCGCCACCCCGGGAGCGTACAGCAGCCACGGGAAGTCCGTGAGGACCGTGAGGCTGCGCGCCTGCTGCAGCATGTTCCCCCACGATGCGCTGGGCTCCTGCACACCGACGCCGAGGAAGGACAGGAAGACTTCGCCGAGGATGTAGCCAGGCACCGAGACGGTCGCCGCCACGATGACGAAGGACATGGTGTTGGGCAGCACGTGACGCACGATGATGCGCAGCCGGCTCATGCCCAGGGCCTCGGCGGCGGTGATGTAGTCGGCGCGCCGGATGGAGAGCACCATCCCCCGGATGACGCGGGCCAGCCCGGCCCAGCCAATGAGCGACAGGATGGCCACGATGGCGAGGTAGACCTGCCAGCTGGGCAGGCTGGCGGGGAATGCCGAGCGCAGGGCGATGATCAGGTAGAGCCCGGGGATGCTGAGCAGGACCTCGCTCGAGCGCATGATGAGCCCATCCACCCAACCGCCTAGATAGCCCGACACGCCACCCAGCAGCAACCCGAGGGTGAAGGAGATCAGGATCCCCACGAGTCCCACCGTGAGCGACACCTGCGCCCCGAAGAGCAGGCGCGAGAGTTCGTCGCGGCCCGCCGGGTCGGTGCCGAGCAGGTCCACTCGCCCGGGCGGATCCACGCCGAACAGGTGCCGCTCGCAGGGCACGAGTCCCAGCAGGCGGTAGTGGGCGCCGCGGACGAAGAACCGCAACGGCATCTCGCGCGAGCGGTCCTCGCGGTACTCGAAGATGCCCGGGCCCGGCACGGTCGAGTACACGAAGGGGCGCAGGTGCAGGCCGCCGCCGGCGTCCCGCCAGTGCAGCGTCTGGGGCGGGTGGTAGAAACGGCTGCGGTCCAGTTCGTCCTGCGGGTAGGGCGCGACGAAGGGCGCCAGCAGCGCGAGCGCGTAGAACAGCGCGAGCAGCACGCCACCGGTGAGCGCCAGCGGGCTGCGCCGGAACTGCCGCCAGAAGACCCGCCCCGGCGAGCCTGTCGCGGCCTGGCGGCCGGTCTCACTCATGGCGGATCCGCGGGTCCGTCGCGGCGAGCAGCAGGTCTGCGACCAGATTGCCGAGCACCAGCACCACCGAGGCCATCAGGACCGAGCCCACGACCAGGTACTGGTCGCGCGACAGGATGGCCTCGTAGGTGACGCGTCCCAGGCCGGGCCACGAGAAGATGATCTCGGCGACGAGCGAGCCCGACAGGAGCGATCCGAGGGTGTAGCCGAAGAGCGTGATGAGTGGATTGAGGGCGTTCCTCAGCGCGTGCTTCATCACCACCGTGCGTTCGTCGAGGCCTTTCGCCCGGGCGGTCGTGACGTACTCGAGACGCAGCACGTCGAGCAGGTTGGCGCGCATCTGCCGCATGCGGCTCGCCAGCGGCACGAGCCCCACGACCAGCGCCGGGAGCACGAGGTGCCGCAGCAGGTCGAGCACCCGGCCCGCAAGTGGGAGCGATTCCCAGCCGAGCGAGCGCATCCCTCCCACCGGGAACCAGCCGGTGTTCGCGGCGAGCATGAGCAGCAGCAACCCCGAGAGCACCTCGGGCACCGAGAGACCGATGAACGCCACCAGCGAGAGCGTGCGGTCCACGGCGGTGCCCTGCCGCGCTGCTGCCCAGGCGCCCAGCGGGATGGCCAGCCCCCACGTCACCAGCGCGCCCGCCAGTGCCAGCAGCAGCGTGTTGAGGAGCCCGTCGCGCAGCACCGCGAACACCGGCTGATGGCGTGAGAACGATTCGCCGAAATCGAGGTGCAGGACGACGTTCTTCAGGTAGAGGATGAGCTGCATCGTCCAGGGCTGGTCGAGCCCGAAGCGGTGCCGCATGGCGTCGATGGTCGCGACCGAGACCTGCGGATTGTCGGCGAGGGCCGTGAGGTAGTCGCCCGGGGCCAGCTTCAGCAGGACGAAGGTGAGCACGGCAACGGCGAGCAGCAGCGGGACCAGTTGCAGCAGCCTGCGCAGGACGTAGGTTCGCATGCTCCGGTGGGCGGGCGGGGTCGGGCAGGCCCCGGGCCCTATCTCCGGCCCTGCGGTTTCACGAACACCGTCTCGATGTTCCAGAGCAGGCGATGCGGCAGGATCGTCGGGTGCACGTTCCCGAACCGGTTGCGCACCGGCACCTTGATCTTCATGGTCGGCAGCCAGATCACCCAGCACTGATCATCCACGATCTGGTCCATCTGCGCGCTCAGCCGCTGCCGCGTCGACAGTGAGCCCGGGCGCAGCAATTCGCCGAAGAGGGTGTCGAGCCGGGCCTCCTGCGGGGTCTCGGGCCGGGCCTGCCGGGTGTTCCAGAAATGCGAGAGCCCGCTCGAGCGATAGAAGTTCCCGCACATCCCGGGGTCGGGCGGGACCGCGGCGCCGAGACCGGCCAAGATCGCATCGTAGTCGAAGTCCTCGCGCATGTTCTTGAGCAAGGTATTGAAGTCGACCGCGGCAACTGTGCACTGGATGCCAACCCGGGCCAGGTCGTCACTCACGAAGTTGGCCATCTGGACGCGCACGCTGCCCGCATTGGTCTTGAGCGTGAAGCGCACCGGGTTGCCCTGCGCGTCCTCGATCACGCCGTCGCCGTCGCGGTCCCGGAAGCCGAGCCGCGCGAGCAACTGCTTCGCCGCGGGCGGATCGTAGTCCGGAGCGGTCGTGCGCGGCGTGAAGAAGGCCCGGTACCCCGGCGTCATGAGCGACCAGTTCCTCACGCCCTCGCCGAAAAAGATGCTGCGGATGATGGCGTCGCGATCGACGGCCATCGACACCGCGCGGCGGAAGTCGCGGTTCGAGAACCAGTCGTATCTCACCGGATCCGCGTACGGCACACCGGGCGGCTTCCTGCCCCCGGGCCGTTTCACGGTGTTGAGGTTGAACCAGAAGAAGTTGCTCGTCAGCGCGGCGCCCAGATCGTGGAGCGTGTACCCGCCATTCGCCTGGTTCCGGGCAAAGGGCCCGTAATCCTCGGGTTTCACGTCGGCGATGCCGTCCAGTTCGCCAGCCTGGAACTTCAGGGAGGCCGTGTTCAGGTCCGGGACCACCAGGAAGACCAGTTCGTCCAGGTACGGAAGCCGCCGCCCGCGGGCATCCACTCCGAACCAGTAGGGGTTTCTCGTGAGCACCGTCTTCTCCCGCGGCTCGAACTGCTTGAGCTTCCAGGGCCCGCTCGTCACCAGGCTCTCGGGCGGGGTGCTCACTCCGTAGGATGATGCGAAGCGGCCTGCCCGCCATACGGGTTCGAGTACGTGCCGGGGAAGGATCCGCAGGGACCCGACCGCCTCCACCAGGAGGGCGTGCGGGCGGGCGATGCGGGTCACCACGGTGTAGGAGTCCGGGGCCGAGACCTGCATCTTCTGCCCGTGCGGGGTGAGCAGGTCGTAGATGGACTGGTGCAGCGTGGAATCGTAGGCCACCGCGAAGCTGAACAGGACGTCCTCCGCGGTGATCGGGTGCCCGTCGGAGAAGCGCGCTCCGCGTCGCAGGTGCCACGTCCAGGTGAGCCCGTCCGGACTCACCTTCCAGCTCCGAGCGAGCACCGGGTAAGGCCTCTGCGCGATGTTGTCGAACTCGGTCAGCGCCGTGAAGAGCAGGTCGCTCACCTCGCTCGAGCTGGTCTCGTTCGACATGACCGGATTGAGGGTCCGGGCGTCGTTCGTCACGGGGATCACAAAGCGGCCGCCGGGCACGCCCGGCTCGCGCATCGACGCGCGCAGGGGCTGGGCGTGCGAAGGACCTGGCAGTACGCCCAGCGCCAGCACGGTGATCAGCCCGATCAGGATCGCCTTGCGGCTGTCCATCTTCATGCCCTCCAGGATGCGCGGGACCGCGCGTCGGAACAGAAGTATCCGACCGCCCCGGGCAGGGGTCAACCCGCCGGGGCCGATGGCGGGACGGCTGTGCCGGTCGCCTTCAGGCCCTCGTCGCCCTCGACCCGGCGCGTGCCCGGCGGGAGTTCGGCCTGCAGGGCGTCGGCCCAGCGCGCGAGCGGCGGCCGGGGTCCGAGCCAGTGGCCGGCGTGCGCCGAGGCCCGCTCGAGCCCGGCGCGCACCCGCTCCCGCGCCTGATCCGGGATGGCGAGGAAGTCCGCCAGCCGCAGGTGGGCGGGGCCGAGCAGCAGGCTTCCCTGCTGCAACAATGCCCGCGCCGTCCGCCGCTGCGCGCTGCCCACCAACTTGCGGCCCTCGATCACGATCTCGTGGCGCGCCGTCGAGACGAAGCACGGTGCCGCGGCACCCATGGCGGCACGCGGCGCGAGGTCGCCGCGCGCCGCCCCCGGCGTGAGTATCGCGGGCAAGCCCAGGCGCGCGAGCGAGGCCACCAGGAGGGCGGAGACCTTTCCGTACGCCGCCTCCAGCCCACCGCCCCACGAAGGGTCGGCCAACCCTGCGGCCAGCGAGTAGGTCCACTCCTGGTCGTGGTAGATGGCGCGACCACCGGTCGGACGCACGGCCCACTGGAGCCCCGCCGCGCGGCAGCGGTCAAGGTCAAGCTCGCGCATCGGGTCCTGAGAGTGCCCCAGCGTGATGCCAGCGGGGACGAAGGTGAAGAGCCGCAGGACGGGCTCCGCCCGCGCGGCCGCAGTCTCGAGCAGCGATGTGTCACGCCGCATGTTCTCGGCCGGACCGTGGCCCCCGTCGCACCAGAGGATCATCGCGGACGGAACCTCACGCTCAGCGCAAACCCAGCCAGTCAAAGAGCAGGAACTGGAAGCGGCCGATGAGGAGCGAGATGCGGGACATCACCGTGTAGCCGTAGCCGGCGCCGAAGGAGATCATCAGGAAGTAGACGCCGACGCGCGAAGCCGAGCCCAGTGCCCCCTTGTGCTCGCGGCTGAAGTAGAAGAAGAGCAACGACGCCACCAGCCCGATGGTGAAGATCCAGGCGTTGATGCTCGAGCCCCAGTGGCCGGTCCAGAGGGGCTGGATGCTGCCGTGGACCTGGGCCACGAAGTCGCCCTGGGCGAAGCCCGTGGTCTTCAGCCCGGCGTAGACCCCGATGATCACCGCCAGCGACCAGCGCGCGACCCAGGCGAAGCGCGGCACGAAACGGGAAAACAACAGCAGGCCGAACAGCGCGGGCAGCAGCAGGAACGCGCGGTAGTCCCCCAGGTGCGCGGCGAACGGGGAGCCCTGCGGGCGGTTGAAGGCGGCGGCGAGCGGATCCCAGAGGTTTGCCACCAGCACGGTCCAGAAGTTCAGGACGATGTAGTACCCGGCCGAGACGCCCACGAACAGGTGCTCGGCAAACCGGTAAAACGGATTCTCCCTGTAGAGGAAGCTGAAGATACAGAGCGTGAGCGCAGCCGCCACCCACACCCCCAGCTCGGGGCTCAGGTGGGGGCTCACGCCGTCTCCTTCCACTTGCGCTCCCACTGCGCCAGGTTGCCGAGCACGATGCAAAGCACGATGAACAGGTGCGCGAGCGACTGCGCGTCCATGCCCCGCGATGCCATGCCGCGCTCGAAGCGGAGGTCCTCATACTCCGCAGCCCCGGCCATGCCGCCGAGCATTCCGCTCAGCTGCCCGGTCTGCAGGTACGGATACAGCGTCGGGGCTGACACCGCGGTCACGCCGCCGATGACGGGGATGTGGAAGCGCCCCTGCACCTGCTGCACGTACTCCTTGGTGCCCGGGTAACCCACCGAGAGGCTCACCAGCAGCGCGCAACTCGAGTAGTTCCGCACCGACTGCATGATCGGCAGGCCCGTCACGTCGCGGCCGTTGTAGTCGCGCGGGAAGGTCCCCGCGATGCTCTGTCCCATGAGCACCATGACCGCCTCGTTGCCCGCCTTGTAGCCGAGGTTGACGTAGTCGACCCCTTCGACCTGCCGGTTCTCGCGCGCCACCTCCTGGACGATCTCGTCCACCAGCCGCGCGCCGCCCGGGTAGAGCACCACCACCACGACCTTGCAGTGCTGGCGGAAGAGTTGCCGCAGGGTCGTGCGGGTCATGGGCTCGAGTTCGGGCCTGGACGCCGGATCGAAGTCGCAGGACATCAGCACCGTGCTGCCAGGAGACAACGCGGCGATCACGTCGTGGTAGGCACGTACCGGAGGCGAGGGCTCCAGCGGAAGGTTCAGGGGCCAGAGCAGTGGGACGAGGACCATCAACGCCATGATGACGTAGATCCAGCGACGGTCCAGGCGCTCGAAGAAGGCGGCGAGGCTCACGGCTCAATCCTCCCCGCTCAGGTAACTGCGCTCGATCCCCAGGATCACGCGCAAGCCGGTGGCCATCACGCCCAGCGCCGCGCCGATCAGGATGGCCCGGTTCGCGGCGTTCTGCGGAACGTCCAGGATCCACTGTGCGAGGGTCTCGACCCGCAACTCGCGCGGGAGCCCGGCCGTGAGCACGCCCCCGAGCGGCACCCGCCCCATCATCACGATGAGGGCGGCCACCGCCAGCAGCGCGGCTTCAGTGGTGCGGATCCGGAACGCGCGGAATGCCGCCGACGCGATGAAAAAGGCGAGCAGGGCAAACATCGCGCTGCTCATCGAGGAGTAGACCTGGTCGTAGATCCAGGTCGAACGCGTGCCGGCCGCCTGGAAGTCCCGGCCCTCGATGAGACCCAGGGTGACCGTCACGACCAGCCCGGCGATGAGCACGAGCTTGTACGTCCAGCCGGGCTGGCGCCGGACCACCGCCTCGAGGTTCACGCGCAGCAGGTTTGCCCCGCCCAGCACGATGCCGAAGGCCACGATGATGATCGCGCTCTGCTGGAGGAAGTCTGCGGGCACGCTCACCGCCTGGTGGGGCACGAAGAACGACAGGATCATGAAGAGACCGACCGCAGCGGTCAGGAACAGCGGGATCTCGCGCTTCACGCCTCTCCTCCTATTGCGTCGCCAGCCACTGCGTGAGGCCGTGCTGCCCGAAGCTCTCGAGCGCGCAGCCCACCACCACCAGCAGGATGATCACGATCTTCATGAGGTCGGCGCCCTGGAGGCTGCCCACCAGCTTCGGCTCGCCCGAGAGATAGGCGCTGGCCGCGAACAACTCCTCGCCGATCAGCGTGTAGTCGCAGGCCACGACGAAGAAGGGCAACTGGTCCGCATTGGCCGTGCCCGCGACCTGGATGGCTCCGGTCGCGTAGCCCGCCTCGGCCAGCAGCAGGGACTCCGCGAAGAACGCCCCAAGAAAGATGTGGGCGCCCGGCTGGTCGCGCATCATCACGCCGGTGATCGCCGCGACGTAAGCGAACTGCTCGGGCGAGACGAACTGGACGCTTTCCGGGTCGTATTGTTCCGCGCGTCCGGCGTGCACGTAGCCGCTCTTCACCATCTCCTGCGCGATCGTGAACGGGATGGGGTAGCTGACCGGCACCTTGATCGGGGTTTCGTAGCGGGCCGTGGTCTTCGCGACGCTCTCGAGGATGATCAGCGCCTGCACGGTCTGCATGTCATCGATGTCCTGCACGCCAGGTACATAGAGCACCGGCCGCCCCATCTCCGTCGCCCGGCCGATGGCCTCCTCGATGGCGTCGATGCCGGGGATGCGCCGCAGGAACGGCTTCCCCCCCTCGCCCTGGACGCTCTGGATGAAGAACAGCACAAAACCAAAGAACAGCATGGTCAGCAGCAGCACACTCCAGCGCGTGCGGTTGAACCACTGCGAGCTCGCGATGGCCGGCCCGGTCACGCTCCCGGCCGGGGTGACGCCGCCCGGGCCATGCGCGTCCACGCGGTAGAAATGGGCCAGGTCGCGCCGCAGGCTCGTGGACTGGTCCCGGCAGGTGGCGACCCCGGCCGTGACCGAGTCCACAAGCGTCCAGGGCCCGCCAGGACTCTCCGAGCGCATCAAATGGTAGCCGTCCACCAGCTGGGTCCCGTCGTCGGGCGAGGACTCCCAGGACAACTCCACCGCGCGTCCAGCATCGTCCGGGACGTCCTTCCAGGTGAGACCGCGAGCGGGGCGGGGAGCCTGCAACGCGCCCGGCACGGGCGCCGGGACCGGAGGCTTCGCGGCCGCAGGCTCCGGCACGACGACCAGCGGCGCCCCGCTGACTGCCGTTACCTGGGAGCGCGCCGGGAGTGCGAGCAGCGACACCAGCACGACCGCGGCCGTCAGGCCTGCGCGGTGTTGCACGCCGTCCCTCCCGTCAAGGCGACCTCCGTGTTCCACTTGCAGGATCCCTGCCGCGCTCTGCAGGGCGCGGACGAGCCTGCCGATGGAACGTAGGGCGCACCGCGCTCTCCTGTCAACGGTTGCAGGGATCGCGATCTCACGATCCGATGATCTCCACGTTGGCGCGCGGGGCCACGGCGCGCGTGCCGTCCTCCGGGAAGACGACGACCAGCACCCGCACCATGGCCTCGGTCTCGAGTCTCCTCAGCTCGGACGGCAATTCCACCACCTCGCCGACGCGCCCGAAGTGCGGCGCCCGGATCACGCGCACCAGCGATCCGAGCGTGAGCCCCGCTTCCGTGTCGCGCTCGACGGGCGCGCTGGACGCGTCGGACCCGGGGATCAACACCTCGGGCCGCAGCACCCCGGCACGGATCTGCGTCGCACCGCTCACCGATGCCAGCCATCCGGCGCGCGCGCCGAGCAGATCCCAGGCGCGGTCCGACATCCGGATGCGCCCGAACCCCTCCGTGAGCACGAGCGTGAGGCCGAGGTCCTCCGAGCCGGTGATGGCCACCCCCAGATCGCGTCCCAGCAGCCGGCGCAGATCGAGGTCATCGAGCCCTCCCACCACCACCGCCGCAACGCCCAGCGCGCGCGCGCGCATGAGGGCGTCGTGGGTGACGAATGCGCCCCCGACGACCACGTGCCCGCGGTGTTCGGGCCGCAGACGCCCGGGCGTCAGCTCGGCGTCGGGTGAGTCCACCGCCAGCGCGACGGCGCCCCAGGTCTCGCCCCCCACGCCGAAGATACCCTGCAGGAGCGCACCGTGAGTCTCCACGATCACGCCCTCGCCGGGCAGCACCTCGACCACGATGCCGCGCACGTAGGCGTTGACCTCGACCGGGAGCGCGGGCTCGCGCAGGACGAGTTGTCCGGTCACGGACGAGACGCTCTCGATGAAGCCGTCGGCCGGGGCCACGACGCTGCGCCGGGCGAACCCGAACAGACCCTGCGTCTCGGCCAGCAGCTCGCCGGTGAGCACGTCCGAGCCCACCCGCCTGCGAAGGGCCTGCGGGATCCGACCGGGATCGACGCCCAGCCGCGAGGCCAGGTGGATGGTCTGCACGTTTCCGGGCAACTCGGTCCGCGCCACGACATCCTGTGGGTCGACCACGTCGCCGGCCTTGACCAGGACCTGCCCCTTGAGCGGCAGCCGCCGCTCGCGGCGCAGGATCGCACTCGCGGTCACGCGGAGTCCCGGGGTGTAGGCGTGCGCCACGCTCACACCTCCCGCGGATAGAGCGCGAGCGTGCGGTGCCATTCGCGCAGCCGCTCGATGCGGGCCGCGGCCACGGGCAACTCGAAGGGCCGGCGCCCGCGCGCGTCCACGATGAGCCCCACGCTGCCGCCGGGGATCCGGGCGCTCACCGGGCGGCTGCGCCCGGCTCCAAGGTCGAACCCGCGCTCGGGCACCGCGCTCACCCGGCCGAACGCGCTCGACGGGGGCAGCGGCAGCAGGGCCATCTCGCCAAAGGCCACCCGGCGACTCACCGGCTTCATCTCGGGACCGCTCACCTCGACCGTCACGCAGGCCTGTCCGGGACGTCCCGTGCCGATGGGTGCGAGCACCGCGCCAAGTCGCACCAGGCAGTCATGATCGAAGACCTCGCGGGCGGCCTGCTCGTGCACGGTCGAGAGCACGCCCAGCTGGGGCGCCATGAAGATGCTGTCCACCGCCAGCAGCGTGAGCCCTTCCGGCAGGAACGCGTCCACCATCATGAGCGCCGCTTGAACGCGGCGTGGGGCGTGCGAGAGTACCCCGCCCGAGCCGACGATGAGCCCGACCTCCAGCAGGTCCACCACCGAGGCGCCGCCCGCCGACTGGCGGAGTGCCTCGGAGATCGTGCGCTCCTGCTGCACCCCCTTGAGCCCCACCGCCAGCGCCCGGTGCTGCTCGAACGCCAGACGCAGCGCTTCGCGCGCGATGGCCTGCTCGATGAGCAGGTCCTCGAGCGTCTGCGGGATCGTCGTGGGGCGGATCATCTTGTTGCGGATCCGGTTGCGCAGCGTCGATTCCTCGACCGGGAACGGCACCCAGCGCAGGATGTTCTCGAGGCCGGCCTCGGCCATGACGTTTGCGATCGAGTAGCTCATGCCGAGGTTGGCGGAGACGGTCCGGTGGAAGACCGGCTCGCCGTTGCTCCCCGGGAACACCGAGAACACGTCGGTCGTGGCTCCGCCGATGTCCACGCCCAGCACTGAGAGGTGGTCGCGCCGCGCCAGCCGCTCGATCATGAGCCCCACCGCCGCGGGCGTGGGCATGACGGGCACCGGCGTCCAGCTCGTGAGCCGGCGGTAGCCCGGAGCGTGTGCCATGACGTGCTGCATGAAGAGCTCGTGGATCGCGTCGCGCGCGGGCCGCAGGTTCTCGCGCTCGAGCGCGGGCCGCAGGTTCGCCACCACCTTCAATGCGGCATGGGGCTCGATCAGATCGCGCACCACGCCGGCCGCATCCTGGTTGCCCGCGTAGACCACCGGGAGCTCGTAGCCGGCGCCGAGCCGGGCCGTCGAGCCGGCCGCGACGAGCAACTCGGCGAGCTCGGCCACACGCCGCACGTCCCCCCCGTCCGTGCCCCCCGAGAGCAGGATCATGTCGGGTCGCAACTGCCGCATGAGCTGGATCCGCTCGTGCGGCCTGCGACCATCGTTCAGGGCGACTACGTCCATCACGATCGCCCCGGCGCCCAGGGCTGCCCGCTGCGCGCTCTCCCCCGTCATCTGTAGCACCAGGCCCGAGACCATCATCTGGAGCCCGCCGCCCGCGCTCGAGGTCGTGACGTAGAGATCGACACCCGCGCCCTGCTGCATCGGCGTGAGAATGACGTCCCCGTCCAGCAGGCGCCGCCCGGCCAGCTCCTCCACCTCGCGCACCGCGTTCAGCACCCCGCGCGTCACGTCCTCGAAAGGGGCCTCGACCGTGGTGGGCGCCTCGCCGCGCGCGATCAGCCGGTAGACATCGTAGCGTCGCTCGATGAGGATCGCCTTGGTGGTCGTGGAGCCACAATCCGTGGCGAGGATCGAGTGGACGTCCTCCGGGCGGGGGATCGGTGCGGGGCCGCTCAGGTCGTCCTCCCGCGGCGTCCGCCGGGTCCCACGGAGGTCTCCGCCGCGCCCTTTGCAGGCCCTGCGCGCACCGCTCTGTGCGCGGCCCGGGACTCCCCGGCGCGGCGCTCGATGAGCACGATCAGCGCTTCGAGGGCATCGCGGCGCTCGGCCAGGGCCGCGAAGCGCTGGTAGTCGCTGAAGCGCAGGAGCGCCTGCACCAGTGGCTGGAAGAATATCATCGCCTGGCTCGCCACGAACGAGAGCGGCCGGACGGACTCCAGCGTCAGGATCGCCGGCACCTCGAGGTGCAGCTCGACCACCCGCGCGGCCACGCGCTCGAGCAGGGCTAGATCTTCGCCCGCGAGTGCGGGCGCTTCAGAGGCCATGGCGCCCCACCTCCTGCCGCAGCGCCTCGAGCAGCGGCGCGGTGTCGGCTGCGCGGCGCGGCACCGGGAGGAACAGGCCGCGGAAGCGGTCGAGCCGGCTGCGTCGCGCGAACGGTGAGACGAAGAGCCCATGGACACCCACGCGGGCTCGCAGGATCTCCGGCCAGGCCCTGCGGTCCCAGGCGAAGAGCACGCGCCGCGCCACGCCATTGTCGTCAACCCTGCACTGCGTCGGGGTCATGCCCGGCGCCAGCACGACGAGTACGGCCAGGCCCATGAGCGTGCTGAGGAGACGCTCTCCGGGAAGGAGCCACGCGGCCAGGAGCCAAAGGAGCAGCGCCGCGATCACCACGAACGTTGCTCTTGCCGGATCCTCCCGCCACGGGCTGATGGTCCACTCCACCGCGACCCGAGAGTCCGCCGGGCCACCGGGCGACATCCTGCCCGGCTCGGCCGAACGAGTTTCGTGCGAAGCGCGTCCTGCGCTCAGCCCCAAGTCACCCTTCCCTCCCGCCTCGCGAGTCCACGTCCTACGGGACGCTCCACCGGAGCCTGGGCTCGCGGCTCGCACGTGCCTCGTCGAGCCGGCCCACCGGTGTGGTGTGGGGCGCCTGGTGCAGCAGTTCCGCGTCCTCTGCCGCCTCGGCGGCGATGCGTTCCATCGAGGAGGCGAAGTGGTCGAGACGGTCAAACGTCTCGGTCTCGGTGGGCTCGATCATGAGCGCCTCCTCGACGATCAGCGGGAAGTACACGGTCGGCGCGTGCACCCCGAAGTCCAGCAGCCGCTTCGCCACGTCGAGCGTCTTCACCCCGTACTTCTTGAGTCCGCGGCCCGAAAGCACGAACTCGTGCATGCAATGCTGCGGGTTCGGCAGGTCGTAGCTCTTCGCCAGCCGCCGCATGAGGTAGTTGGCGTTCAGGATGGCGACCCGGCTGACCTCGGCGAGTCCCTCGGGTCCGAGCGTGAGCATGTAGGCGAGGGCCCGCAGCAGGATGCTGAAGTTCCCGTTGAAGGAGTGTACGCGCCCGATCGACTGCGGCCGCTCCCAATCGAGGCGCACCCGTCCGTCCTGCTGGAGCACCGCGACCGGCGCCGGCAGGAACGGCTCGAGGTGCTTCGCCACGGCCACCGGTCCGGCCCCCGGGCCGCCGCCGCCGTGCGGGGTCGAGAAGGTCTTGTGCACGTTGATGTGCATGACGTCGAAGCCGAGGTCGCCCGGCCGCACCCGTCCCACCAGCGCGTTCAGGTTCGCCCCGTCCATGTAGCACTGGGCCCCGGCCGCGTGCGCCAGCCGGGTCACCTCGAGCACGCGCGGCTCGAACAGGCCGACCGTGTTCGGCACGGTGAGCATCACCGCCGCCGTGCGGTCGTCCAGCGCCTTCGCCAGCGCCTCGAGGTCCACGGTCGCATCCGGCGCCGAGGGGATCACCACGGTCTCGTAGCCCACGAGGCTCACGCTCGCCGGGTTGGTGCCATGCGCCGAGTCGGGCACGATCACGCGACAGCGCTGCTCGCCCTCACCGCGCGACCGATGGTACGCGCGCATCAGCAGCAGGCCGGTCATCTCGCCGTGCGCGCCCGCGGCGGGCTGCGCCGTGACCGCGGCGAACCCGGTGATCTCGGCCAGCAGCCGCTGCACCTCCGCCATCGCCCGCAGGCAACCCTGCGTCGCGTCGTCCCCCGCCAGCGGGTGCGCCTTCGCGAAGCCGGCCAGGCCGGCCAGTTCCTCGTCGATCTTGGGGTTGTACTTCATGGTGCAGGAGCCGAGCGGGTAGAAGCCGCGATCCACGTGGTGGTTGAGCGTCGAGAGTTCGGTGAAGTGCCTCACCACCTCGGGCTCGCTGACCTGCGGGAACAGCAGTTCCGCCCGCAGGGCCACGCCCGGGAGCAGTTCGGCAAGCGGTCGCTGCGGCACGTCGCAGGCGGGCAGCGCCGGACCGCGGTGGCCCGCACCACCCTGCTCGATCAACAGCCGGCGCGGCATGATCATCGCGCACCTCCGGCCTTGCGCAGGGTCCGCGCCCAGCGGTCGATCTCGTCCGCATCCCGCAGTTCCGTCACCGCGACCAGCAGCAGGTGCTGCCACTCGGGGCGGAAACGCCCGAGGTTGATCCCGGGACTCACCCCGAACTCGAGGCCGGCCTCGACCACCCGGCGGGCCTCGACCGGGCAACGCAGCACGAACTCCCGGAAGAACGGCGCCTCGAAGGCGAGCGCGTAGCCCGGGATGGCGGCGGCCAGCCGCGCGGCATGGTGGCTCTTCTGAACGCACAATTCCGCGACCTCACGCAACCCCTCGCGGCCCAGCAGTCCCATGTGGATGGTGGCGCGCAGGGCCATCAGTCCCTGGTTGGTGCAGATGTTGGAGGTGGCCTTCTCGCGGCGGATGTGCTGTTCGCGAGTCTGCAGGGTCAGCACGAATCCGCGTCGGCCCTGGCGGTCCACGGTCTCCGCGACCAACCGGCCGGGCAAACCGCGCAGCAGGCTCCGCTTCGCGGCGAAGTAACCCAGCAGCGGGCCGCCGAAGGACATCGGGAGCCCCAGGCACTGCGCCTCTCCCACCACGAGGTCGGCGCCGGTGCTGCCCGGCGGCTCGAGCAGGGCGAGCGCGATCGGATCGCAGACCGCAATGGCGAGCGCATCGGCATCGTGAGCGAGCGCGTGCAGGGCAACCGGGTTCTCGATCAGGCCGAAGAAGTTCGGCTGCTGGTAGATCACGCAGGCCGCGTCGGGGCCGAGTGCCGCCTTCAGCGCCGTTGGCGCCGCGAGCCCCGCCGTGTCCTGGACCTGCGTGACCTCGGCCGGGTCGAGGTAGGTGCGCAGCACCGCGAGGGTGTGCGGATGGACCATCCCGGCCACGACCACGCGTTTGCGCCCGGTCTGTCG
>Ga0315283_10000349_pt1 | contig 33162 bp, 36 predicted proteins | sample YL17G09_0_MG_FD_204541 | JGI IMG/M metagenome (GOLD analysis project Ga0315283, IMG submission 204541) | Sediment microbial communities from Yellowstone Lake, YNP, Wyoming, USA - YL17G09_0 | ecosystem: Environmental > Aquatic > Freshwater > Lake > Sediment | place: USA: Wyoming | collected...
CCCATACCAGTTCGGCGCCGTCGTCCGGATATCGAGGCCGTGGCCGCTGGCGTTGAGAGAGGCATCGAGCTTGGACGCGTCCTCCTTGTAAGTGATGCAGTAGCCGAGGCTGCCGTCGCCGCCATCGTCGTCGAAATAGATGTCGAGCGGGATGAGCCCGGGGACGCTCGAGTCCTCGTTAAGCTGGTAGGTGTCCGGGATGGTCGCCGCGGTGGGTGGGAGGTTGTAGGTCAGCGTGACGTTCGATATCTCCAGCCTGCCTTGGCTGCTCGAGCTGATGTTGAAGAGTATCGTGACGGTCCCCGGGCCGGCGCCGGCGGCGTCCACCTTCGCCTGGAGGATACCCTTCAGACCCTCGGGGTCTCCCAGCGAGAGGTTGCCGCAAAATGGCCCGGCCGGCGCGCTCCAGTCGACGCTGCCGTCGTCACCCACATCCAGGGCCAGGTCAGACGGGAAGCTTTGCCCGCCCTTCGTGACATTCACATAGACAAGGTCCGTGAGCATGGCCGCAGGGTCGTTCTGGCCGAGGCGCGAGGGCCCGATGACCACGATGTTGAGTTCGTTGTTGGCCGAGAAGAAGTCATCGATGTTCGCTGTGTAATATTTGGTGATATTGTGGTCCTTGCCGTCATTGATGCTGTAGCTCCCCACCGTGTTCCAGGCGGCCTGGGTGTGATTGTAGATGAAAAGGTCCGCCGACTGGGGATTCCCGCCGTCTGAGTAGCCCCGACCCTCCCACAGCACGGTCAGGTTCGTGGCTCCTGTGGGGTCGAACTTGAACTGGAAGTGGTGGTAGGCCCTCACGGAGGCCTGGCCTCCACTGTTGCTGAAATCCCATAATGTGTTGGCCTTGAAATCATCCGATGCCGTGACATTGGTGTAATCCGAGACGCTGAAGGTCTTGTCCTGATAGTTTGTGGGGGCTCCTGAGGGAGTGCCAGACGTTGTCTTGCCGGACCAGGCCGAGTTATTGGTTGTATCCGTGTAACTGTAGGAGGTTGTGACCTCGGGTGGTCCGATTGCTATCCCAGTCAGGTTGAGGGATGCCACCAGCACGGTCGAGTTGCGGGGGAGTGTCAGGTTGAAGCTAGTGTTGCACCCCCCGCCGGGGGGGAAGTCGAGGTTGACAGCCGCGCGCGTCTCCTGGGGCTCGGCCGAGAGGCAGGCCGTGAGCGTGCATATCATTATTCCGAGTACGATTAGCTTTGCTAGGTTTCTTTTCGAGGCGGAGGGGGTGCCGGAAGGGTCTTTCATGGGGATTCCTCTGGACATAAATTGACCTGGAGCATATAAATCAATATTGGGACAGAATTATGACAATCCGAGGTCCATTGCCGGTTGAATGTCCCGCCTTTTCCCGGGGTCTGTCTGACACCCTGGTGGGCATGCGGCCGGTGAATAACGACGAGGAAACTCACTTGGGTTTGAGGTCGTTTATTTGTCGGACTTCTTCCAGCCCTTCGGATATGTCCCGGTGGGCATCAGGACCCGGTCCACGCTGACCGCGATGCCCTTGGCGTTCTGGAGCATCTCCTCGGATGTGAGCTCGGCCTTTCCGAGAGCGACCCCTTCGCCCTTGGCTGTGAAGACCGTAACCCTGTCGCCCCGCCTAATATCGCTGTCCAGGGCGGACAGGCCGGGAACCGCAAGCATCGCACCGTGGCAGAGCGCATCCACCGCGCCGTCCCTTACGATTATCGCGGGCAAATGCTCCAGCAAGGTCTCCATCGGCTTGACGACATCCCGGATGGCCTTCTCGTCCCCTTCTTCCTTCCAGAAGACGAAAGCGTCCTTGAGGTCGTGAAGAGTGACGGATTCCTTTTCCGTGAACCGTGCCGTCCTGGTCCGCCTCAGTTCCTGCATGTGCGCGCCCACGCCGAGCACCTCGCCGACATCTGTGCAGAGCGTGCGGATGTACGTGCCCGCCTGGCACGAGAGCCTGAGGAGCACATCCCTTCCGTCCGTCTCCAGGACCTTGAGGTTGTATATCCTGCGCGAGCGCTGCTGGCGCTTGACGGCGGAGCGCACCGGAGGGACCTGGAATATCTCGTCCTCGAATTCCGTAAGGACGGCGCGCACCTTCTCATCCTTAATGTCCCTGTGAAGGCGCATGAGGCAGATGTATTCCTTGCTGGCGTACAGCAACGCACCCACGGCCTTGGTCGCGCTGTCGAGCGTCACCGGAAGTATGCCTGTCACGCCGGGGTCCAGCGTGCCGCCGTGTCCGGCCCTTGGCAGTCCCAGCAGGTCCCGTGTCCATGCCGCAATCTGGTGGCTCGTGGGGCCCGCCGGCTTGTCCAGCACCACGACGCCGAGCTTGAGGAGGGCGTCTATGCTCCTGAGGGCCGGTACGGTGCCATAGGCAGGGTCGCTCTGGAAATCGGCCCGGACGAGCCGCTTGCGCTTGATGAAGGACGGGTCGGGGGTCTCGGGCATCTTGGTCCTTCCGTTGCCGTACTCATTCCTTGATGCCGCGCACGACGGTGTCGGCCACTTCCTGGGCCGTTATGGGCGCGCTGTCGAGGACCATGTTGTAAATGGTGAGGTCGTTGAGGTCGATGTTGTATATCTGATAATATCGGTCCCACTCGGACTTCTCCCTGACCTGGATCTCCGCAAGCGCGGTCTCGAACGTCTTGGATTCGCGCTCGGCCACCCGCTGGGCCCGGACCTTGAGCGGCGCCTCGAGCCAGACCTTGATGGCCTTGAGCGTGGACCGGTCGCACATGACGCCGGCCAGACGGCCCTCGAGAATGACGTTGTCCTTCTTCGCAATTTCCACTATCTTCTTGTCGATGGTCTGGTCCACGCTGGGATTGTTCTCGGCGAATATCCCGAATTCCTCGAGCGTGAGTCCCTTCTTGGCGGCCAGGTTGCGGAAAATGTCGCCCGCGTTCACGTACTCCAGGCGCAGCTTCTCCGCCAGTATCTTCGCAACCGTCGTCTTGCCGCTGCCCGGGAGACCGCCTATAGTCACGATGGTCATTCCTTGGACCTCCTTTCCCGCACAATCCCCGTACCCTCTTCGATGGTATGAAGCTTTCTTTTGAAGCTCCATATCTTAAGCAGTGCCCCGATGGCCTGCCCGAGGGGCAACGAGAGCAATGAGTAGAGCAATATCCATGACGGCATTATATGCAGGAACGGTCCTGGGGTCGTGTAATCGAAGCTCGGGGACCAGGGAAAGGATACCATTCTGCTGACGGTGCCCGAATAGAGGAACACTCCGAGCCACAGGAATATCGCCATCGCCACCACGATGGTGACGATGGTCGTCTTCATCTGGCCTGCCATGCTGTCACCGCTCTGCTTCATCATCTCGGCCTGGTACTCGTTGAGCTCCTTCATCTTGGTGAGGTTGCCGTGCTCCCGTATCTTCCTGTACTCCTTCTGGACCCAGCTGGAGACGTGCTTCTGCCTGCCCATCCCTACCCAGTCCGTGAAGAAATGGCGCACGACCGTCGTGAAGATTACCAGCACCACGGATGCCGCGAAGATTGTCCAGAGCGGGAAAGCGCCACCGAAGCCGAATACAGGTGTGAAGAGCCCGCTGACGCCGCCGCCCAGGAACGCCCTGACGTTGGGGTCCATGACGATTATCATTACGAACATCATCACGAAAAGCATCGTGAATGTCGAACCGCCTCCCTTGGGGGCAGGCGGCGGTGTCGTGGGGCCCGGTGCGGCTGGCATTTATCGTCTACCTGCCAGAGAATAGTGCAGGGGGTAGATAACGATTGTTCCGAGGCACAAAGGCAGCGGGGCAGCTTGGCAACAATGCGGCCGCCTTGCTGCCTTCGCAATAAAACCAATGCGCGCGCTGCCTTGGTGCCCCCTGACAATAGCAATGCATGCGCTGCCTTGTAGCCTAAGATTTCCCGAGTATGGAGCGCAGCATCGGGTGCATCTCCATGGCCTTCTCCTTGCCCATCTCCTCGTACATGCGGATGATGATTCCGGTCATCAGTAGCACTCCGGTCCCGGAGCAATTGCCCACAGTTCCTATCATATCCGCGACGGCGGCCAACCCGCCCACTGCGGCTCCCGAAAGCACCGTGACGACGGGGATGTAGCGCTGGAGCACACGTTTGAGCACGCGCGGGTCGCGCCGAAAGCCCGGTATCTGCATCCCGCTGCGCTCTATCTGCTTCGCGACATCCTCGGGCCCCATGTTCGTGGTATCTATCCAGAACTTGGCGAACGCTATGGAGCCCGCTATCATGATGAACAGGTACCATACGAGATGTATCAAGACCTGAAGGTAGGAGTGCCCCCTCATGTAGGACTCGTACGTGACCGGGTTCATTAACGGTAATAACCACTCGGACAGGCCGCTTATCTGGTAGAAGTAGTATGCACCCCCCATCTGCGGGACCGTGGGACTGTCAGGGTCAGTGTAGGCCCCTATCCACCACTGGTGCCCCAGGCCGGGTATCTGGCTGAGGGACGGGTGCTGCCAGAAGAGCAGCGCGAACATGTTGACGTTCGCTAGCAGCGCGGACATCAGGATGACCGGGATGTTGGATGCATAGATGAGCCGTATGGGGTACCGGCCGCGGGCGCCCCTGACCTTGCCGTGGGCCAGCGGCAGCTCGATGCTCGAGGATTCGGCATACGCGACTATCAGGAAGATGACAATTGTGCCAATGAATGCTATCATCGGGTTCGGATTCTGTATGAATATTATCTCGTAGCCGCCCCGGGTCATGTCGGAGGAGCTCATGTTGGTGGCGAGGTAGATGGTCTTGGGTATCGTTCCCGCGGGAGGATTGGTTATGCCAATGGGCAGCGTGTCGCTCACGGGCGCCCAGTTGAGCGAGCCTATGAATATCTGCTCGGCTACTCCGGCGGCGATGAACAGCGAAACGCCGGAGCCCATGCCCCACTTGGAGACGACCTCATCCATCAGGAAGACAAGGTACGAGCCGACGAACAGCTGGAGCACTATCACGAGCCTTGCAATCGAGCCTCCCTGTCCGGGAACCGCCCCGTTGAGCTGGCTTACGAAAGCTCCCGACGGTGCGAGCAGGCCGTACGTCTGGGGCACCGCTTCGACGAATATCATGATTATGACGAGCAGCTTCTGGGTGCCCTGGTAGATTGCCTTGTCCTCCTTCTTGGTGAGGTCCAGTCCGATTATCTTGGCGCCCGTGAAGAGCTGCATGATGATGGAGCCGGTGACGATGGGGCCGATGCCGAGGTGCATGAGGGAGCCGCTCGCACCTGCCATGATGGCCCGGAAGCCGGCGAAGACATCAATCACCTTCGACTGGTCCAGCCCGTACATCATGACGTTGGTCATGATGAAATAAACAATGAGAATGCCGAAGGTCCACCACAGCTTGGTGCCGAACTTCACGTGGGTCTCCGGCTTCTTTACAGCCGGCATCCTGTCGAGGAGGGGCTTCAGCTTGTACAGGCGGCTTTTCTTCTTGTCGCCCTCTTCTTCATCGTCCTCAGGCATTTGCGAACCTCATTGCACTAGGGGTACATCATTTCTTCTCTGGTTCCTTCGGCTTATCTGCAGGCTTGGCCGGGGCCGCGGAAGGCTTGCCCTCCGGTGGCTTTCCCGGCGTTTTCGCCGGGGGTGCCTTGGCGTCCTTCGGCGGTGCGGGCTTCCCGTCCTTGGCGGGCGGTGCTCCCTTTGCCGGAGGCGCTCCCTTCGCGGGCGCTCCCTTCGCCGACGCACCCTTCGCGGGCGGCGGCGGGGCCTTGGGCTTCGGGATGTTGTCCGTCACCTTTTCCGCCACAACGACGCCGCCGGCCTTCTTGACCTTCTCGACGGCGCTCTTGCAAGCGACGGGCACTATTATCGTCAGCGGAAGGGTCGCCTTGCCGCCGGCGAGGAGCTTGTCGTATCCGAGGCTTCCCAGGTCCACCTGGATCTTGCCCTCTATCTGCTTGGCCGCGCTCGAGAGCAAATACTTGGACAGGTTCTCCTCGACATCGCAGATGTTGATGACCCTGTCCGTGTGAACGATGCCCTGCGGCCTCTTGAAGCCGTGGCGGCCGAAGTGGTCCGGGAAATATTTCAGCATGAACTTGAATTTGTGTTTGTGCCAGCCGGCATTGCCCGTGCCGCCGCGCTTTCCCTTTCCGCGGCCCGCCTTGTGTCCGCGACCATGGGTGCGGCTTCCCCTGAACCTGCCTTTCCGACTGACCATCCTATTTCCCTCCCGTGGGTCTGTGTCCGGCCGGCGGAGCTGGCTGCTTCACCGGCGGCGCCTTCGCCGCTATCTTGGCATCATTCTCCGGTCCCAGCATCTTCAGGAGCAACTCCCCGATGGTCTTGCCCCGGTACCCGAGCGAGCCGCCGGCCTTGAACGCGCGTTTCGTGGCCTCGTAGCCTCCCCTCGGCGGGTGGAGCCTGATTACCGGTTTCACGTCCTTGAGCTTGTTGTAGTTGGCCTTGCCCTGGGCGATGGCGTCGGCGAGCTCCCGGGCGGTGGCGTAACCGCAATTGGCCTTGATATATTCATCTGTGAGCGGCTTGTCGCCGACAATGCGTCCGCGGACCTTGATGATCTTGTGCACCGTCTCGGAATCGATCTCGCCCCATGTCACGTAGTCCTTGATCATCTGGAGCATACCCTTGGTCACCTTGTCGGCTGGCACGAGCACGAGATGGTTCTGGCGGGTGAGATGGAGCAATTCAAGCGTGTACTTGATGTTCATATTGGTCCGGCAACTCCCCCTTATTCTCAGAATCGCAAGCGTCATTTCTCAGCACCCCCGCTCTTGGGCTTGGCTGGCTCCTTCTTCGGGGCCTCCTTGGGTGCTTCCTTGGGCGCCTCCTTCGGGGCCTCGACCGCCGGGGCCGGCGCGGGCGCCGCTGCGGGCGCCGCCGGTGCTGTCGTTCCCTCGGTGGGCGCACCGACGGGTATTCCGGTCGCGCCGCTGATGATGCTCAGGCGGCGGGTCTGCTCGTCGCGCACCTTGGTCGCCGAGGTTTCCCTGAGGGCCTCGAAAGACGCACGGGCCATGTTGACCGTCGTCCTCGTCTTTCCATCGGTGAGGGACCAGGCATCACGGATGCCGGCCAGCCTCAGGACGTGCTTTGCCACGTTCCCGACTGCGAGACCGACGCCGCGGGGCGCCGGGATGATCGATATCTCCACGCTGCCGCCCTTGCCCTTCACCTCGAAAGGCAGGGTGTGCGGTTTCGCGCAGCCGCACTGCCACGAGCCACAGCCGCGCTTGACCTCAATCATGTTCACCTTCGCATCGTCGATGGACTTCCGGATGGCCTGGCCGACCTCCTTCCCCTTCACGTGGCCCAGTCCGACGAAGCCGTCGCTGTTCCCCACCACCGTCGTGATGGCGAATTTAATCCTGCGGCCGCTGTCGGTCATTCTCTGAACCATGTTCACGCTCAGCACCTCGTCCTCGAGGTTGGGGAGGAGGATGTCCACTATCTCGGCCTCTCGAAGGGGCAGACCGCTGGCAAGCGCCTCGGACATCGAGGTGATCTTGCCGTCGCGCACTAGCCTCCCGAGCTTCGTTCTCGGCCTCCAGTCGGCGGTGGATTCCTTTCTCCGTTCCATTCGTCTAGGTTCCATGTTCATACCTCCGTGAACTTCAGCTTATGAGTATCTTCTGCTTCAATTCGTCGAACTGCTTGGTCATCTCTGGCTTCTTGAGGTGTTCCCCTCGTATCCTCGTCTCGTCGGGGAGCACCTCGTCGGAGTGCGGCACTTCGACGCCCGCGTCGACGACTCCCTTCAGGGAGGCGAAAACCCTCGAGCCCTTCGAGGGCCTCTGGAGCCCCAGGTCGAGCACGGCCTTCTTGATGTTGACCTTCAGGGCCCTCCTTCCGGCCAGCAGGCCAGCCAGATATGCGGCCGGTGTGTTGCCGGTGGCGCCCTTCCAGCCCATCTCCCTGAGCTGGGATGTGTTCGCCGCCGACACTACCTTGTCGCCCTTCTCCTCGTACTTGACCATCTGGATGACGGTGTGCTTCAGGCTCTTCCTCACGACGACCCTTATCAGCCTTGATTTGAGGAGCTTGAGCCTGGCGCGATAGTCCGTCTTGCCTTCCCTTCTCCTTCTGAAGGGCACGTTGTCCCTGACGCTTTTCGCCATGCTCAGACCTCCTTGTCCGCTGCCTTGTCGGTCTTCTTGTCGTGCTTGTGCTCGCCCTCGGGCTTGTGTTCCTTGTGCTCCGTCCCGGGTTTCCTCTCGGCCTCGGCCTTCTTCTCGACCCCTGCATTCTTCTCGGCCTCGGGCTTCTTATCGACCCCGGCCTTCTTCTCGGCCTCGGCCTTCTTCTCGGCCCCGGGCGTCTTGAGCTTCGGCGGGCCTGGCTTGCGCTTCTCCTTCTTTTCCTTCTTCGGGCCCTTGACGAGGCTGCTGGGTTTGATGATGCTGCGCGCCGCGGCCCTCCTGGCCTTCTTGCGCTTCTCGGTGCGGCGGGCCTGCTTGGCCTCGATCTTGAGCTCCTTGATGATGCCTCTCAGCTTGAGCTGGGTGTCGAGGTGGGCGCGGTTGTGGAACATTCCGCCCTTCGCCTGCCTGTAGAGCACCCTGTACACGGACCTGTCGATGGCCTTGGTGTCGCGCAGCTCGCTGAGCCTCGCCCTTATCGGGCGGATGCGCCTGATCCAGCGCACTTTGCGGCCGAGGCGGGCGTACTTGGTGCCCTTCCTGTGGGCCGGTCCTCTCCGGCGTCCCTTCTTCTTCTGGGCCTTCCTGAAGAGAGCCTTTCCCCGGCCCATGCCGGCCTTGGGAGATAGCCTTATGGCTCCCGAGACCACGAGCTTCCGGATGTCCCCCCTGGTGACGGCTTCGGAGATGTCGGAAAGCCTGTTGGGGTCCATCCAGACCCGGTGCTTTCCGCACTTCATTATCTCGGACGCCATCCTCTTCTGGTTAGCAAGATCCATTGCGTTCACCTCTACGACATCTTGTTGAGTATGCGAATTCCCATTCGGTCTGCGCGCTTTTCTATCATCTCGCGCTTGCGGGACCCCACTCCGTGGGCCACGCGGGCGGCCTCGATTTTGGGATTGACCTTGTCCAGCTCCCTCGGGTGGTGGATGAGCACCTCTTTGAACCCGGACGGGTGCAGTCCCTTGCATGCGTTCGGACCGCCGTACCCTATCGAAACGACGTTGATCCTGGCCTTGAAGTGGTGGCGCAACTTCGAGTGCGTGCCCCTGGGCCTCCGCCACGAATCGCCCAAACGGCCGTAATTGTAAGATTCCTGACGGATGAAGTAGGGCGTGCGGTCCTTGAGGACCCTCCTGTGCTCGAGCGCCCTTCGTATCTCGGGCGTGATCTCGGGTTTCTGGCGCGCCTTGTGCTTCTCCCTTTTCTTCTCCTTGGGCGTCTCCCTTGGCTCCTTCTTCGGCTTCGCCGTGACCTTCCGGTCCCCTTTCTTTTCACCGCCGGAGTCCTTCTTCTCGGACCTCGGCACCACCGCGGGCGTCGGAGCCTCCTTCTTGGCATCTCCTCCTGCCGCTATCTTGGGCGTCTCCTTCTTCGACGCCTGGACGGCGGCCTTGAGGGCCTCGCCGGCCTTCTGCGCCTTGGCCTTCTGGTCGTCGGCGCCGTGGCGGGGAGCTTCGCTCGTCTTCGGCCCTCCCTCAGCGGCAACCTGCTTCACAGGAGCGGCAGGGGTATCGGTCTTTTTCGTATCCTTCTTGTCCTTGTGCTCGTCGGCCATCGCTTAACCCCCCTTGCTCGTTATGTATATGCCGTCCTGGAACACCCTCGGGTCGCGGTCGCGGACCCTCGTGGCGTTCTCGATGTTGGCAGCGGTCTGGCTCACATCCTCGAGGTGCGGTCCCTCGACGACCAGCTCCTGGCCCTTCACGGTGACCTTCGATTCACCCAGTATGGGCGCCTTTCGCGGGTGATGTTCACCGAGGAAGTTCTCGATGATGAGCAACTTCCCTTTGACGGTGAGCTTCACGGGGAAGTGAGCATACACTGCTTTCATCAGGTACACGTACGGCGTGACGACGCCCGTGAACATGTTCTTCACGTGGGCCGCCCACGTCCCCACGAGGGATTTCTCCCTGCGGGTGGCGTTCGTCGTGACTACGGTTATCTTCCCGCCTGCCAATGTCAGCTTCACCTTGGGATGGGCGAACCTCCTCGTGACCGTCCCCTTGGGGCCCTTTATCGACAGCACGGAGTTCTTGAAGTCGGCAGTTGTCCCCTTGGGCACCGCAACCTCCTCTGTGACCTTAGGTATCCTCGTCATCGTCATCCCTCAGAACACGTAGGCCAGCAGTTTCCCGCCGGTCCCTATCTCCTTGGCCTTGTAATGGGACACGACGCCTTTCGTGGTCGTCAGTATCAGCACCCCGAAGTCCTGGGCGGGAAGGAACCTGCTCTCCCATTTTTCGAACTCCTGCTTCCTGACCGAATACCGGGGCTTCACAACGCCGCAGTCGTTTATCTGGCCGTTCAGCGAGACGCGGAACTTGCCTCCGCGACCATCCTCGATGGGCTCGTAGCCCTTGATGTAGCCCGCTTCCTGCATCACCTTGAGCACGCGGGATATCAGTTTCGAGGAGGGCCTGACAATGCAGTCGCTCTTGCCGGCCTTCTCGGCGTTCTTTATCACGGACATTGCGTCCGACAGTGGATCCTGCAGCATCTCATCACCTCACTTGTATTTCTTGAATCCTATCTCGGGGGCGACCTCTCTGAAGCACTGGCGGCAGAGGTGCATCCCATACCTCCGAACGATGCCTCGCTTCCTGCCGCACCGGTGGCAGCCGATTCGTCTACCGTAGAATTTCTTTCGTTCCATTAGTCCACCACCTCTACGCCGAATTTCTTCTTGAGCCAATCAATGGTCTCTTGCCGCGTCAGCCTGTGCCTGCGGGGTATCTTCCGCGACGCATGGTCCCTGAGGGCAACCCTCCGGCCCGGACGCGCCACGACGACCGAGACGTCCATCCCGAAGATGCCTATGTCCGGGCTGTACTTCTGGCCAGGGAAATCCGTGAAATCGGTGATGCCGAACGAGAAGTTGCCGTTCGGGTCGAACGAGTAGGCGGCTATCTTGTTATCTTTCACATAGAGCGCGTTCTTGAGGAATTCCTCGGCGGCCTTCCGCCTGAGCGTCACCTTGCACCCGAGGGGCATGCCCCAGCGGATGCCTAGGTCCTTGTTCGTGGTCTTGGAGATGGTCCTGATGGCCTTCTGCTTCGTGACCATCATCAGCACCTTCTCGGCCTTGGTGAGCTTCTCACCGGCCTCGCCCACGCCTATGTTCACGACCAGCTTCTCGACATGGGGCTCCGACATCTTTCCGCTCTTGGGCTTCTTGGGCGTGGCCGCTGCGGGCTTGCCCTTGTCATCGGTCCTGGCGACGGGCTTGGCCTCCACCTTCGGCGGCGTCACTGTGAGCTTCGCGTCCACCTTGGGCGGCGTCACCGCCGGCTTCGGCTCCACCTTCGGGGCTGACGGAACGTATGGCTTGACGTCGACCTTCGGCGGCTCCACCTTCGGGGCTGACGGAACGTATGGCTTGACGTCGACCTTCGGCGGCTCCACCCTCGGGGCTGACGGTACGTATGGCTTGACGTCGACCTTCGGCGGCTCCACCTTCGGGGCTGACGGAACGTATGGCTTGACGTCGACCTTCGGCGGTGCTGGCGCCGGGGGCGCCTCCTTCGTCTCCTCCTTCTTCGGTTCGGCGGGTGCCGGGGTTGCCGGCTTGGAGGCCTTCCTCAGGAGCTCCTCCACCCGCTTGAGGGGATCGTCCTCGTCGCTCATTTGCTCGCCTCCGTCTGGGGCACCTTGATCTCGGGGGTATGGGTGCCTATCACGAACACATAGGGCTTGATGGTGTTGAAGCCCTCCTTGAACTTGACGAGGTTGGGCATCGGGTTCTTCTTCTCCTCGAACGAGGAGATGGCCGCAATCTCGCCGACATGGTTGCCGCCGGTGAGCAGCGCTATGCTGCCCGCAGCCTGGGTTATGACGCCCAAAATCTTCTGGCTCGGGAGCTCGATCTTGAGAACATCACCGGTCTTGTACTCGTTCTTGGCGATGAGTATGTTCCTCCCGTCGTGGAGGTTGAGCTGGGTCTTGCCGCCGGGAACGACATTCTTGTTCTCGATGCGGACCAGCTTCCACTTGGCCTCCTCGTGGTCGATCCTGGTCAGGCAGAGCCTGCCGCGCCTGTCGATGAGTATCCTGAAGTTCTCCTTCGTTTTCGGAATGGTGAGGACGTCCATCAGGCCGAGGCCTAACTTGTGGTCCGTCACTATCCGGCCGTCGGCGATTATGCTGCGGCCTCCGATGATGGCCTTGGCCTCCTGCAGCGTGTCACAGTGGTGGAGGATATCCCTCAGTACGACGGACACGGGTATGCACTGCTCTACAGGGTGCGCACCAGGGCTAGGTTTGACTATCCAGTGCGAGGTCTTCCTTGCGACCGGCCATGTTCTGGGCGCGGTCATTCGCTTCATGTGCTTGCTCATTTCGCTCCCTCCTTCTTCTCAGCAGCCTTGTGGGCTTCCGTCTTCTCGGGAGCCTTGTGCTCCTCCTTCTTGGGCCCTGCCTTGGGTGCCTCTTTTGCGGGCTCCCCGGCCTTCGGCTCCTTGTGCTCATCCTTCTTGGGCCCTGCCTTGGGTGCCTCTTTTGCGGGCTCCCCGGCCTTCGGCTCCTTGTGCTCCCCCTTCTTCTCGGGAGCCTTCTCCCCGGCCGCCTCATCCTTCTTCTCTTCTTTCTTTTCGGGAGCATTCTCATCCTTCTTGGCCTTCTTGGGCTTCCTCTTGCGCTCCTTGCGGCCGGGCTTGGCGCCCTCCTTGAGCTTCTGGAGCTTCTCCCTTCTCCAGTTATCGGAGAGGTCGAGCTTGGTGATTATGACCTTCGAGGGGCGGAAGAGCCTTGCCACCCTCTTTCCGTCGGCCTTCATGATCGTGGCCCCCTCGCCCTCGAGCTTTATGAGACCGCGCCCCGGGAATACCTCGAGAACCTTCCCGACATGTCCCTTGATGTTGCCCCGGACGACCTTGACTGTGTCTCCCTTCCTGACGGTGACGGAGCGGACCGTGCTGTACTCCTTGAGCAGGTCGTCACTGAGATGGGCGGACATCGACCTCATCATGGCCTGGTGGTTCTTGTTGTAGCCTGCGAGCCTCTGCTTTCTCGGTTGACGGGAATAGTCCTTCATGGTTCCACCTCAGACGATCGTCGACGCCTTCGCCGCCACCATCGCCCAGCGCTCCGCTGCCTCCCTCGCGACCGGTCCTTTGATGTCGGAGCCCTTGACCTCGCCTGTCTCCGAGACGACGATGGCCGCGTTGTCCTCGAACGATACGACCGTGCCGTCGGGCCTGCGGTAGGGCCTCCTCTGGCGGATGATGATCGCTCTCACTACAGTCTTCCTCATCTCGGGCGTTCCCTTCTTGACCGCCACGACGATGATGTCCCCCACTCCGGCCGCAGGGTATCTCCTGTGGACCGTGTGGTGCCTCGGGACATCGATGACCTCGATGATCTTGGCACCCGTGTTGTCGGCGCAATCGAGGCGCGCCCCCTTGGGCAGGCCCCTCGTGACATTGGCAGCAACTGCTTTCATCGCTCATCCCTCCTTCTCGGCGCGAATCTTCGCGTCCACCTTCCTGCTGACTATCGTGAAAGCTATCGTCTTGCTGAGCGGCCTGCATTCCATGACGGTGACCCAGTCGCCGACCTTCGCTCCGATGCACGGCGGGCTGTGGACGGACATGCGGCTCGTCCTCTTCAGGTACCTCTCGTATTTGGGGATATAGAGGAGCCTCTCGCGCATTATCACCGCGCTCTTGTCCATCTTGTCTTGCACCACCACGCCCTCGAATATCTGGCCGCGCACCGGCAGCCTGCCGTGGAACGGGCAGTTGGCGTCCGTGCAGACCGTCGACGGGGGCTTCACGTTGATGCCTATGTCGCTCTTGCCGACCGTTTTTGGCTTCGGGGCCTTGGTTCCCGCGGGCGCGGGTGCCTTCTTCTTCGGCGCCGCGGCGGGCTTGGCCGCCGGGGGCTTCGCTCCGGCGGAGGGCTTTGCCTCCGGGTCTTCCCCGGCCTTCGGCTCGACATGCACACGGGCATCGCCGGCCTTCGCCGCCTTGTCGGTCCTGTGCTCTTCCTTGTCATGCGCGGTCTTGGCCGCCGGCTTCTCCTTCTCGGCCGGCTTGCCTCCCGCTTCCTTATCGTCTGCCATTGTTACCACCGTCTCTCACTGGATTTTTTGAACTTCACTTGCATCTCTTCACTCTGTCCTCGGGTCTGAACATGATCCTGTCGCCATCGATTTCTGCGCCGGAGCCGTCGGGCAGGAGGAACCGGAAGACGCATCCCGCCTTCCCGATCATTATGCTCTTCCCGTCGGACCTGCGCCTGATGACCATGGAATTGCGGGTCTCGTCCACCACGCTCCCCTCCGCCCCGCCGATGGAAGGATCCGTGCTGCGGACCACCGTCACGGTCAGCCCTATCAGCTCGTGCCTTGCCAAGTTCCTCCCATTCACCATCCCCGCACCTCCGTTGCCGACACCCGACCGCCGCGCCCACCGGGCGCACGGCCATCGCCGGCGGTCTAGTCAACCTTTATCGGGAACCCGAGCTCCTGCAGGACACCCTCCACCTTCTTCTTGTGGTCCCCCTGAAGCTCTATCTTCCCGTCCTTCACCGTCCCTCCGGCAGCGCACTTGGTCTTGAGCTGTCTGGCCAGGTCGTCTATGTTGATGTCGCTGGCGTCGATGCCCTCGACTATCGTCACGATCTTGCCGTACCGGCGCTTTGCCGTCGTTATCCGAATCTCCTGCTGTTCCCTGGCGATCTCCTCGCAAGCGCACAGCTCGCTAGGCAACCCGCACGTCGGACATATTCCCGCCATTTTTACTCACATCCTCCTTCAAAGAGTCCTCTCGACTCCTCTCGTCACTGGGGCTACTCGCCCTTCTCCCTCTTGAGGGTCAGCAGTCTTGCCACGGTGGTCCTTAGCGCCCGTATCTTGCCGGGGCTCGGAGGCGCACCGCCCATGGCGGCGAGCCCGCGCTGGTGCATCAGCTCGTCGCGCGTTTCCTTGAGCTTGACCTTCCTTTCCTCGGGGCTCATCTCCCTGAGGGCCCTCATGTTCAGCTGGTTCCCCATCCGGTCACGCTCCCTTCGCCGGCGGGGCCTTCTTCTCGTCCTCGCCCTTCGCCGCTTCCTTCTTGTTCTCTTTCTTCTCCTCGGTCTTCTCGGATTTTGGCTCTTCCTTCTTTTCCTCCTTCACCCCGGCCTTCGGCTCTTCCTTCTTCTCGCTTTCCAAATGTGCGCTCTGGGGAGGCGCCGCTGGCTTGGCGCTTGGCGGTGCGCCGGGGTCCTTGACCTTTATCTCGTCGGGGAGTCTGGCATCGGGCCACATTATCTGGACCTTGATGCCGATTATGCCGGGCTTCTTCTTCGCCACGGCGTAACCAATCTTCATGAACAGCATCTTGGGCTCGCCGCAGTACTTGATGTGTCCCTCTCGGAACTTCTCCGTGCGGTGGCGCTCGCCGGTGAGCTTGCCGGATATCACTACCTGGCAGCCCCTCGCGCCTGATTCCATTATCCTGCGCACGGTCGAGTGTCCCGCGCGCCTGAAGTGCCAGCCGCGCTCGATGGCGGAGGCGAGCTTCTGCGCCATGATGAGGGGATTGAGGTTGGGGTTGCGGTCCTCCTCGACCTCGATCTGCGGGTTGTCGAACTTGAACCTGTTCTCGACGACATCCGTCAGGTCCTTGATGCTCTGGCCCCTCTGGCCGATGATCATGCCGGGCCTCTCTGCGACCAGCTTGATCCTGGTGCCCATGGGGGTCCTTTGGATGTCGAGGCCCCCGAAGCCGGCCTTCTGGGTCTCCTTCATTATATATTCCTTAAGGAGAACCCGGCGGATGTTCTCGGTGATAAGCTTCCTCTCTGCGACCATGCTACTCCTCCTTCTCTTTCTTCTCGAGGAACTCCAGTATGACCTCTATGTTCACGGTCTGCCGGTCCTTCTGGGTCGACACGCCGTGCGCCCTGGGCATCCTCTGGTGCCAGGTCCTGCCGTGGTTGGCGGCGATGTGGAGCACCCTGAGCTGCTCGATATCGAAGCCCTTGTACTCTGCGTTCGCCTCGGCGTCCGTCACTACCTGCAGTATATGGTGGGCGGCCTTCTTCGGGAACCTTCCCGGGCCGATGCCTCCCTTCTGGTGCGTTATCTGGTAGAGGTGCCTTCTGTATTTCACTGCCTGCGTGCCAGCCACCACCCCTTCGAGAAAGGTCTTCGCCTTGGCGAGGGGCATGCCCCTGACGTTCCGGCATATCTCGAGAGCGGCCTTCGGGGAGATGGGCATCTCCTTGCCCACAGCCCTTGCGGTCTTCTCGGGGTCCGTTTCCATCGTGTATCCTGCATGCTTGGCCATGTTCCCAGCCTCACTTCAGCGGCATGAACTTCGAAGACCGGGTGGCGCCGACACCGGGTCCCGCGTGCTTCATGAATTTCCTGGTCAGGGCGAACTCTCCAAGGTAGTGGCCTATCATCTCAACGGTTATTTCGACCTCCTTGAACTCGTTGCCCTTGTGAATCCCTACCCTCTTGCCGACGAGCTCCGGCAGAACGACTATGTCGCGGCCGTGGGTCTGGACGACGGGCTTGTCACCCTTGCGGACGGCCTCCCAGAACTTCCGTACATCATCGCTCTGGCCCCGCCTGAGCGTCCTGCGGGCGCGAGCGGTCAGCAGCGGAGCAAGGTCATCGAGGCTCATCGCCTTGAGCTCCTCGATCGTAAAGCCGCGGTACGTGAACTCCTTCTTCCTGCGCGCCAGCAGCTTGCCTACCTTCTTCCTTGTCCTTCGTCTGGCAGCCTTCTGGGAGCCGGCAAATTTGTCTTCAGCCATTTTCTCATCCCTCCATGTTGAACATCATCACTTCTTCTTCTTCCTCTGCGGGCTCAACCTCCCGACCTTCTGGCCGGGCCATGCGCCCCTCGAAACGGTGCTGGGCCTGCCTACATGCGGGTGGCCGCCGCCGCCGTGGGGGTGGTCTATCGGGTTCATGGAAACTCCCTTTACCCTCGGGAATATGATTGCAGTCGGCCGGAGCGCCCAGTACTTCTTGCCTGCCTTGGCAAAGGGCTTATCCCGCCTTCCGCCGCCCGACAGGAATCCGACGGTGGCCCTGCACAGAGGGTTGAGCGTCTTGAACTGTCCGGAGGGCAGCTGCACCGTCACGACCTTGCCTTGTTGGATGACGATCGCGCCCACGCCGGCGGCCCTTGCGAACTTGCCGCCGTCGCCCGGCCTGGCCTCGACGTTGTGGACCTGTACGCCGACAGGTATGCGGCCCAGCGGGAGCGTGTTCCCGATCTCGATGGCCGCTTCCGACCCGACGGAAATGGTCTGGCCGACCTGTATTGCGTCCGGCGCCAGTACGAGCGTTTCCCTCTTCTTGCCCTTTTCAGTGAACGCGACGCGGGCCAGCGGGGTCGTCCTTCCCCTCGCGTTGATGAGCTCCAAGATGGTCCCCTGGCAGTTCAGCGAGGGGATGTGCCTTATGTCCCCGGCGTGCTGGTGGCCCGGCGAGCAGTAGACGCCGCCCTTGCCCCTTCTCCTGACCATGATACGTTTTCCCATTCACAGGCCCCCTTAGAACACACCTATCCTCATGCCGACGTCCTCGGCCGAGTAATCCTTGTTCAGCTTCACGATAGCGTGCTTGCCGTCCTTGGCTATGAACGTCCTCACTTGGTCTATCTTTATCTCGAAGAGTTCCTGGACGGCGAGCTTGATGTCCTTCTTGTTCGCTGTCCTCGCGACCACGAACTCGAGCTTGTTCTGCTGCTCCATGAGATCCATCGTCTTTTCGGTGACATAGGGGTGCATTACCACGGAATACGGATCCTTACTCATTCTTCCACCTCCGGAGCTCCTCGATAGCGCTCTCCGTGAAGACGGACAGCCTGCCCGGGTCGCCTCCCGGCGCCAAAAGCTCGGTGTTGAGCTGGCGGGGGGTCACGATGTCCACGCCTGTCAGATTGCGCGCGCCCTTCTCGATGCCGTCCTTCCTCGAAACGACGATGAGGAGGCTCTTGGGGGTGCGGAACCTGCGCCCGCGCAACTTGCCCATTCCCGCCCTGACATGCTTCCCGTTCCAGGCCCTCTGGACGTCGTCGTAGACGCCGACCTTCGTGAGCACCTCGATGACATCACGGGTCGCGTCGACCTTCTCGAACTCGTCCTCGAGAACGACGGGCATTGTGAGACCTTCCTTGAACCTGTGGCCCCTGCCTATGACGGAGCCCTTGTCGCCCACGGCGCCCAATGCGCTCGCGCGGGCCTTGAGCCTTTCCTTGTGGTTCATCTTCCTGTCCCATATCCTCTCGGGCCTGGGCGGATGGCAAGGCCTGCCGCCGACCGTGCACGGGGACTGGGCGCCCCTCGAGGAGCCCATGAGCCTCGTCACCCTGGACGCGCCCCTTCCCTTTCCCCACCAGCTGACGGAGTGCCTCATTCCGCTGCGGGCCGCTGGCCCGTAGGCCTGGCGCCTCGTGGAGCGTATTATCTCGACATCCTTGCGTATGAGGTCGTGCCTGAGGGGGACACCGAAGACATCGGGCAGATGGATGCTCTTGGTCTTCTCGCCCTTGAGGCTGTAGACGTTGACGCTTGGACCATTCATCTTCACATCCTTGTCAGCCATGTGTCAACCCCCTTAGGACCCCTGCTTCGATTCCTTCGAGATGTAAAGCACCTCGGCCTTCACTATCGCTGGCCCGTGGTTGCGTATCGCGTCCCTGAGCTTGATGAGGCGCTTCGTCGCCCCGGGGACCGAGCCTGCTATCAGAACATATCCGTTCCTGACGATTCCATAATGCAGGAACCCGCCGGCGGGCGTGACATCCTCGCCCTTGTCGCCGACCTTTATGATGCGCTTGTTGAACTCGGTCCTCTGGTGAAGGCCGTACTGGCCGGCCTGGGGCACGGTTCTCTGTACGTAGCTCGGGTTGTGCGGGCCCAGCGTGCCTATCATGCGCCTGTGCTTGCTATTCTTGTGAGTGAGAAGCTTCGGGTGCCATTTCTTGATGGTGCCGGCGAAGCCCTGTCCCTTGGTGACGCTTGCGACATCGACATCCATTCCGTCCTCGGCGAATTTGTCGATGGTTATCTCCGTTCCCAGAATGGACTTGGCGAAATCTATCCTCTGCTGGACGGTTCCGCCGCCGATGCGTATCTCCATGATATCAGGGACCTTGCGGGGCAGACCGGTGACGAGGTGGGGCTGGGTATGAATAACGACCCTCACATCCTCGACGACCTTGACCTCGAGCGTGGAGAACTTCTCGAGTGTCTCGTCGGAGACCTCCATCTTGTGCTTGTCCTCATCCTTCTTCTTGCTTTTCTTGCCCTTGGGCTCGCCCTCTTTCTTCTCCTTCTTTTCATCCTTCTTGGGCGGGCGGCCAACGACTTCCGCTCTGAGCGTGAGCTTGCGGTCGACGTTCCTGTCAAGCTTGTCGGCCCATATCTCCGTGAAGGTCTTGAGGCCGTAGGGAGTGTTCTCGTAGAACCTGACGGCGGCGACCTTCATGGGCGGGACCTCGAGCACCGTAACCGGGGCCTGAATCTCCTGGTCCGCGGTCGGGCTGTTCTTGTTCGGGTCGCGGATGATGGTGTGGGTCATGCCCGCCTTGAACCCGGCGAATCCCTGAAGCCTGGGCGGCTTCTCGGGGCCACGCTCGGGCCATGAGTTGAACCTCGCCGTATGGTCCTTGATCCTCTTTCGGGGCCAGTAGCCCCTTGAGCCCCTTTTTGAATGGCTCTTCTGTCCCATACCATTCCCTCCTTGGCTTCATCTTCGGGACCATCCTCACGACGGTCCCACCGTCGGGCATCCGCCGCGATGCCTTCCAGTCCCTTTCGGAAACTGGGCAAGCTCGCTGTCCGCGGTCGCCCGCCTCGACGAATGTGTTCCACGGGGGTTCCCGGATGCGACCACGCTCATTCCCGTCGGGCCCAGGGCCCGGTGAACGGTGTGCCGCCGAGGCGGCACCGTCGGAGGACTGTGTCCTCCAGCGTGGTTCAGCTCACGCAGACAGTAACGCTCATCCCGGCCGCCATAACGGTTGACGGCTGGGCACAGGGGTAATTCCGGTTGAACCCTTTTGCGTTGGGTCTGCGCCCCGCTTCTCACTTCATCTCACCCATGCCCTTCTGGCACGGAGGAATCAGCCCATTGCAGTGGCCCTATATAAAGATTATACATAATATGATATAGTGTAGCAAGGGCCGCCACTAATCCGATAAAAACACCGATGTTCAATCGCCCGATTTCTCGGATTTGGCCTCGGATACTAATGCTTTGATGTCCTTGAGGTCCTGCGAGACCTCGCCCAATTTCTCACGAAAGCCGTCATACTTGCTATCGAGGTGGTGAAAATGGCCTCCCATGCTGGCGTTCATCTCCTTGACGGCCTCCACGGTCTCATCCTGCTTCCCGATGGTCCTGTCCTGCTTCTCGGCCATGTGCTGGAAATGATTGTCCATGCTGGCGTTCATCTCCCTCACCGCTTCGATGGTCTCCTGCTGCTTCCCGATGGTCCTGTCCTGCTTCTCGGCCATGTGCTGGAAATGATTGTCCATGCTGGCGTTCATCTCCCTCACCGCTTCGACGGTCTCCTCCTGCTTCCCGATGAGGGTGTCCTGCTTCCCGATGGTCGTATCCTGCTTCCCGGACAGGTCCCTGTGCATACGTTTGATGAAGACAAGGCCGACTTCGAGCTTCCCCGCAAGGTCGCCGTCGAACCGCTCGTCCCGCACTACCGTGAAGTCGTCGAACTCCCCGGTCGCCTCAGAATAATCGACGGATACGGATTCGACCTTGACCGGGAACTCGCGGATGTCGATTCTTGTTGCCATCTTCTCAAGCATATCCTTCTCGCCCTCGCAGACCACCTCGACGGTCCCGTCAGGCAAATTCCGGACGAACCCGTTGAGGTCGAGGTCGAAGGCCTGCTCGTGGACAAACTCCCGGTACCCGCTCTTCTGGACCTTCCCGGTCACAATCATCCTGGCACGGAGGGACATGCTGTCAATCACCGCACTTTGTTATTCCACTGGCCCGTATATAATACCTCGTTGGTACCTACCATTTTTCGCCCAGGGAGCTGAGTCCTTTGAATCAATTCTGGACATCATACCATCGGCACCGGAATTCCCACAAGGAACTGTTTCTCAGGGAGGGCAATTTCCGGTTCGCCGAGTTCCATCTCCCCACGGTTCGGTCCGTCGTTCCATTTCTGAATGTTCGCAAGCTGCTCGGCGGTCAGGGTGAAGTGCGTTCGTGACTAGGCCCCGGTAAGCCCTGTTGCGGTTGATAATGAATAACGCTAATCCGCAACAAATTGATAGGATGCAAACGAGCAGGAGCACGAGGAGTACGTACTGGCCGGGCGACATGGTCCTGTCATTTCAGAACGGCACAGGCATTATGTCGAGGGCCTTGTTGGCGTCGCCGAAGTTCATCTTGTAGTTGTAGACCTGAAGCGCGAGCACAGCCAGCTTGATGTCGTCGGCTATCACGAAATCGCGCCCCTCCGCTATCGCAAGCGCGCCCGCCGCTCGAAGGGTGAGCTCGTGCGCGATCCTCGTCGGTGCTTCGAGGAGGAGCCGCGTCTCGGCCATCCTGCAGCCCATCTCCACGAGATAGGTGCACAGCTCCTTTTCGACATGGACACGCCAGCTCGCGGCCGGTCCGGCGATTGCCTTTCTCACGAAACCGTCAAGCCCGAGCCAATCCTCCGTCCGGATGCTGTCGCGCATGAAGTCCACCATATCTTCGGGGAGCTTTGCGCCCGGCGGAAGCTGGCTGGTCCGGAAGGCGGCCGCAAGGGTATTTATATCGCCGGGGCTGCGCTCCACCTGCCTGAACACCTGGTCCGGCGGCATGGTCGCGTAGGGCGTCGGGTTCAGCGGGACCGGCGCCACGACCCATGGCCTGAACCCCTGCGGAGGGAACCTCGAGGATGCCGCCGGTCCGGCAGAGGGCGCCGGCGTGCCCGCGCCGTCGAGCGATTGCTGCACGAGCTGGAGGGCGCTGTGCGCCCGGTCGCGCTCTTTCTCACCGATGACGGGGTCGCCGTAGCGGGCGAGCTCCGCGGTTCCGATGAGCTCGTAGAGCGCATCCTTGTTGATATCGAACGAGCCTATGATGCGGGCGATGTACTGCCTCGGGGTCTCGACCCCGTTCTGCGGCTGCCCCTTTCCCGCAAAGGAGGAGGCTATCTGGGAATAGGCCTTCATGACAACGGGCGCGAAAGGGCCCCGCTCGCCGGCCTGGTCGGCGGCCGCTGTATTGCCGGTGGCTTTTGCGCCGTCCCCCTTTCCGAAAAGCTTGCCGAACAGGCCGCCGACGGCGACCATGAACATCGGACCGCTCAGCCGCGCCATCGTACCGGAGAATCGGGTCATACCATGCATCCCGTTCCGTAATGGGCTCAGAAATATAATAAGGATATCACGTGGATACCTGCGCCGCATGAAAAGGGACCAGGAGCAGTATGCCTGGGTCCAGCAAATGAAGGACTCGTTCAAGGACGTCAAGGAGCTGTCCGTGAAGGAGACGCTGGAGTTCCGCGAGAAGTGGAGGAGGCGGTTCACGGACGACAGCATGAAAACGGATGGCATCATCCTTCACAACTGCCAGTACTGCGGCGGGAGGCGGAACAGCTTCGACTGGCACGCATTCAGCTTCCGCAACGTGCCCGCCGACATGGACTACGTGTTGAAGATCCGCGCCTTGTCCCATCTCGAGGAAAGGGTCGCGATATGGGTGGAGCGCTGCGGACTGCCCGGTATCGTCGTGAAGCTCGGGGAGTTCGTCGATTACCTGGAGAGGACGCCGAGCATCACCGAGGAGCTCTACGCCATGCCCATCAAACAGACCTGGACCCTGGTGTTCACCCACGAGGGGGACATGGGGTGCGGGCCGTATTTCGTAGTTGCCGAAAAATGAAATAATTCCGTCAGAGCCAGCGGTTGCAGTACCCGCAGAACCACCTGTTGTACTGACTGTTCAGCGTCGCGGCGCCCCTGCAGAAAGGACACGTCGTGGTCGGGCCTGAAATGGTGTTGAAGGCGTCCGTCAGCTCGCGCCCTATCGAGGACGCCGTGCTCTGGACTGGCGCCGCCGGTATGTAGGCCTGGCACCTGGGGCAGAACCACTGGTTGTACTGCTGCACGTAGGTCAATTGCGTCCCGCAGCGCTGGCATGGATAGGACTGGGCCATGTTACTCGACCTCTGTTCAACCGGCTGTTACGGTCTTCCTGATATTATTGATATCGGTCCTTATCTTCTCGTTCTCCACAAGCGGGCACGAGTAGCAGGTGCCGGTGCAGCTGAGCTTGGTGCGACCGTCCTCCTGAAGCCCTTTTCGCTTCTCGAAATAGTAGGAGAAGGGCTGCTGGCCTCCGAACTTCTCCCCGAATGCGTCCTTGATTATGGGCAATATCTTCACGTTGGCGCCGAGGGGCGAGCCGCTGATGTGCGCCGCCATGACACCGAGATAGAGATGGATGGCGACCTTGCCCCGGGGGACATCCAGATTGCGCAGTATCATCTCTATTCCCTGAGGTGTCCTCTCGAGACCGAGCGGGCAGCTCAGAGCCGACATTGACACGATGTTCACCGCCTTTTTGGGCGCCGCATGGTCTTGAAGCTTCTTTATCTCGACCCCGCCGGCGGCGGGCTCTGCCTGGGGCAAGGCCATCGGGACCACGGGCTCCGCCTTGGCCACGGCCACCATATCGGAAAACCTGGGAGCGACGGGCTCCTCGACGGCCTTCTTTGCAGGAGGCGATGTCGGCGCCGCCACGGCAGGAGGCCGAGAAGGTGTCAGAGATGTGACCGCTGGCGCGGCCGGAGCCTTGGCGGACGGCGCACTGACCGCTGGTTTTGGAGGAGTTGCTGGCCGTGCTGATTCCGTCGGCGGTGGCGGCGCTTTTTCTGCATCTTTCGACGTAAAAGAATCCGGAGTGGGGGCCCTGGCCTTGAGCTTCTTTCTCAGCTTGCGGACGGGCTCGCCCGCGTTCATTTTCTCGTCTGGCATTATTTCGGGACTACTCCTTGACCATGTAGACCTTGTTCATCTTGTCGCCCATCTGGACGGCGTCGACGACGTTCTGGCCCTCGATGACCTGCCCGAAGACAGTATGCTTGCCGTCGAGGTGCGAGGTGGCCCTGTGGGTGATGAAGAACTGGCACGAGCCGGTGTCCTTTCCGCGGTGGGCCATGGAGAGCGACCCGCGCTGGTGCTTCCTCGGGTTGTGGTCGACCTCGCAGGGGATATTGTAGCCGGCGTCGCCGGTCCCGGTACCCTTGGGGCATCCGCCCTGTATCATGAAGTCCGCTATCACCCGGTGGAACTTTATCCCGTTGTAGAAGCCCTTCTTGACCAGCTTGATGAAGTTGGCCACGGTCCCGGGCGCGTCGTTCTTGAAAAGCTCGAGCACTATTTTTCCCCTTGGCGTCTCAATAGCCACAACTGGCAGGTTACCTTCGGCCGGCATGGAAATCCTCGGGTTTGCGACGTGATTAAGGGTATATAACGATGGCGGCGCCGTTTTCCCTCGCAACATTTATTTGAGCCCTTTCTGTATGGGGAACGATTGCGATGCGACTGCTGTTCATTCATTCGGACTACATAAGGTACGAGGTCAAGAACAAGGCCACGAAGGCCGCCGAGGAGGTCCCCGAGAATAAAATGAAGGGCTCCATGGTGGAGGCCCTCGTTGTCTTCTGCTCGGTCGAGGAGCGCGACACCGTCAACCCGGGGAAGGTCGCTTCCAACGCCGTTGACAACATCAAGGACGTCCTGGAGAAGGTGAAGGCGAACAAGGTCATGCTCTACCCCTACGCGCATCTCTCGTCCTCGCTGGCGAACCCCGAGACCGCAAAGGCCGTGCTGATAGATATGGAGAAGCAGCTCTACGACGCAAAGGTTACCGTCGAGCGCTCGCCCTTCGGCTGGTACAAGGCGTTCCAGCTGGCGTGCAAGGGCCATCCCCTGTCCGAGCTTTCCCGCGAGGTCACCGCCGAGGAAGAGGTGAAGCTCACCCGCGAGGATGTTGTCAAAGACATCAAGAAGGAGTTCGTAATCCTGACCCCCGAGGGCGAGGAATATCCGCTCGATATGAAAGAGGCGCCCACTGACGCGAACCTCGCCAAATATCCCTCGCTCCAGAGCTTCGTGCTCACCGAAGAGGCGAAGTCAAAGCACATGCAGGAGCCGCCGTCCGTCAAGGCGATGCAGCGGCTCGAGCTCGTGGACTACGAGGCGGCCAGCGACAGCGGCCACTTCCGGCTTTACCCGAAGGGGCACATGATATTCCATCTGCTCTCCGAGTGGGCCCGCAAGCTGGCCCTCGAGCGCCTCAACGCCATCCAGATAGATTCCCCGATAATGTACGACTGGTCGCTGCCGGACATCCAGGGCCAGGCCAAGTCGTTCCACGAGAGGCACTACATAATCAAGACCGACGAGAAGAGGCAGTTCGTGCTGCGCTTCTCCGGCGATTTCGGCCTTTTCAGGATGATGGCCGGAGCGACCATCAGCTACCGCCACCTGCCCGTCAGGGTCTACGAGTTCTCGAAGAGCTTCCGTCTGGAGCAGAGGGGCGAGCTCACCGGCCTCAAGCGCCTGCGCGCCTTCCACATGCCCGACATCCACTTCTTCACCAAGGATGTGGAGCAGGGCTGGGACGAGTTCCTCGAGCTCTTCAAGGGCTACACGGAATACCACCAGGCGATAGGCGCCGAATATGCAATCGCATTCAGGATCGTCAAGGAGTTCTACGACCAGTACAAGGACAAGCTCGTGGGGCTGCTCAAGTTCGCCGGAAAGCCGGCGCTCATCGAGCTACTCTCGGGGAGAAAGCACTACTGGGTCGTGAAATACGAATCGCAGGGCATCGACTCCCAGGGAGGAGCGGTCCAGCTCAACACGGTCCAGCTCGATGTCGAGGACGCCGAGCGTTACGGCATACTGTACACCGATACCGACGGCAAGAAGAAGCCGTGCATCATAGGCCACTGCTCCGTCGGCTCATTGGAGCGCTGGATATATCTCATCCTCGAGAATGCCCTCAAGATGGAGAAGCCGACGCTGCCCTTCTGGCTGGCGCCGACGCAGGTCCGCCTCCTGCCCGTGGGCGGCGAGTTCATGAAGGACTGCGAGGAGCTCGCTTCCAAGCTTCACGCCCGCGTTGACATCGACGACCGCGATGAGAAGGTCGGCCGCAAGATACGCGACGCCGAGAAGGAATGGGTGAACATGATAATCGTCGTCGGCGACAAGGAGAAGGCGTCCGGCAAGTTCCCTGTTCGCTTCCGCTCCGGCGAGCCCAAGGAGTTCACGGTCGAGGAGCTCAAAACGGAGATAGCGAAGCTGCAGGGCGATTATCCCTACGACGACCTCCCGATGCCGAAGCTCCTGAGCAAGAGAATAATCTTCAGGGGCTGAAGGGGCAACGACGGCCGCAAGGGGACACCGTGGAAGACCGGTGCTCTGGTCCTCTCGGCCCAGGAAGACCAGCGGGTCTTCCGGGCCTAGATGAGCAGTTGCTCATCCACGGCCTTGACGAGCAGTTGCTCGTCTGCGGAGGCCACAAAATCGTTCGTCGTTCTTCTTCACAGCACAGACACCAATGGCACGGTTTGTGTGGCTGCACCCGGTGCCCCGCCCTCTTCACCGTCGTGTATTGCAAGGCAGCAAGGCCACCAGGCCACACGTCGTCGTTATTCTCCACAGCACAGGTACCAATAGCGCAGCTTGTATAGCTGCACCCAGTGAGCGGGCCCTCTTCACGACGAAAACGATTCACAAATAAAGCGACACAATAGAAAGCGATCACGGGCCCTGTCTTTTCGGGCCGCGGTACATCCCGCTCCGGCCGCATCTCGGGCATGATATCTTCACCGGATAGGCCGACGAATAGACGGGCACGGCGGAACCGCAGCCCGTGCATCGGATGTTGCGCACCGGCGCCGCCCTTTCGACGGCATTTGGTGGTGTGGAGGGCTCTTGTCCCGCTGGCTCTGGGGGCGGCACAGCCGCAAGGGCGGCCCCGCCGGGGCTATGGTTCTGCACGCGCGGCTTGAAGTTCCCGCTCCACCCGCAGTTCCCGCATTGGATGCGCTGGACCCCGTCCCCGCGCAGTGGTATCTTGGTCTTGCATCCGGGGCACTTGACATGTTTGCCTGGCGCAGGGGCCGGTGCCGGCGGCCTGGCGGGCATCTGCCCGCCTGCAGTTCGAACAACCGCCGGAGCGGCCGCGCTTGTCCCTTCCATCTGGAGCGTCTCGACATCATCGTCCCCGTCGGAAGAATAGGTTGGCCTGTATCCGGTGCGGGGCGCAGGTGCGCTGCGCGCCTTGCGCCTCGTGAGGGCGACCGCCGCAACGATCACGATGACCGCCATTGCCAGCACCAGCGCCACCCAGAGCCACGGGAAGGGAGCGGAGACCGTGGTCGTGGCGCCCGTTTTGAGAGTGGTGAAGGTCGCATCCATGCTCGGCGTCGCCGCGTTGCCGCTCGGGTCCGTCGCGGATACCCTCAAGTGATGCACGGTTCCAGGCTTCAAACCCGTAAGAACCATCGAATGGGTGATCACGTTCGACTGGGAGGCCTGCCGCAACCCGTAGGAGGTGCTGTTGCCGTAATCCACGGCGCTGCTGGCGGGCTCGTCCGTTGTCCATGTGATGGTGGCGCTGTTGTTGGTGATGCGCGTGACCTTGACGGCGGATATTTTCGGAGGGGTGGTATCAGGCGTCGCAATGGTCGTGAAATTGATATCCGTACTTATCGTGGGCCCGTTCCCGGAGGCATCCGTCGATTTGACCCTCAGATGGTATTGCGTGGACGGAGCGAGGTTCTCGAGCAGCACGCTGTGAGCGGGAGTGAGGGTGCCGTCGCCGGCCTTGAGACCGTATCCCGTGGTAAGACCGTAATCGACGTCGCTGGTGGCGGGCTCGTCGGTCGTCCACAGCACGACCGCCTTCACATTGGTGATTCCCTGGACGGTTATGCCGGTGATTACCGGCGGTGTGGTATCGGGCGCCGACGGCGTTTTGGCGGTGCGGAAATTGAGGTCGCCGCCCTTGCCTGCGTTCCCGCTCGAGTCCGCCGAAATTACCTGGTAGTGATAGACGCGGTCCGCCGTCAGCCCCTTCAGTGCAACGCTGTGGTGGAGTGAGAAGGTCTTGTCGGCGGAGCTCTGGCCGTAGGAGGCATTGGGACCGAACTCCACGAAGCTGTCCGCCACCTCGTCGGTGTCCCAGAGCACTAGCGCCGACGTCTCGGTGATGCTCTCCACCCGGATGTTCGATATCTGGGGCGGGGTCTTGTCAGGCAGGGCCTGCGTCGTGAAATTGAAATCGGCGCTGACGGATGGCCCGTTGCCCGTTGCGTCCCTGGATTTGACACGGAAGTGGTAAATGGTGGAAGCCTTGAGGCCTGTTATCGTGATTTCATGGAGTATCACATACTTGCCATCCTCTGTCGTTGTGCCGTAGGATGTCGTGATGCCGAAATCGACGGCGCTGTCTGCCGGCTCATCCGTATCCCACGATACCACGGCGAGCCTGTCAGTGATGCCGCTCACCCTTATGTTCGAAAGCACTGGCGGCGCCGTATCGGGGGCAGCAAGGGTGGTGAAGGCCCCATCGGTACTCTTGGTGGGCCCGTTCCCGCTAGCGTCGGCCGATGCCACGCAGAAATGGTACACAGTCGAGGGCGAAAGGCCTGTGAGGGTCAAGCTATGGTCCAGCACGAACGCGCCCTCCGTGGCCTTCTGGCCGTAACCGGCCGTGGTGCCGTATTCGACGGTGCTGTCCGCCGGCTCGTTGGTGCTCCAGCTCACGACCGCCAGCTTGTCGGTTATCCCGGAGACCTTCACATCGGATATCACCGGCGGCGTCGTGTCCGGCGCCGGACCTATGCAGATGGGCCCGAAGTGGGTCGCCGTCGCATTCCAGTTGAGGGCGTTGTCCCTGGCCCGTATGTGGAAGAACCATTTGCCGGGGCTGAGGGCCTGGCTGGTGGCATCGTGCACGCTCTCCTCCACTTCCTTGATAGTGTCAGGTAGCGTGGAAGGGGCGCTGTCCCATACGTAAGAGTATCCGTCCAGTCCACTTGGGTCCGTCCCGACGTCCTTCCAGAGAACATGGACTATGCTGGCCACGTACCATGTCCCGGGACTGGGATGGGTGTCGCTCCAGACCGCGGGATTGTTGGGCGGGTTGCGGTCCACGAGGAACTGGTAGCCGTGGCCGTCGTCACAGGCGGCATACACCTCGTTCTGGGCAGAAATCCCCATCGCGCTCCCGACGGCGACGCCGTTGATGGCGCCGTTGCCGGAGCCCACGGAGGTGGAGAGCCATCTCGCTGTTCCCTTGTCGTAGAAGATGCTGTAGACCTGGTTGTTGCTGGTTCCGACGAATATTTCGTTGGCGCCATCCGAGTTGCCGTCCCCGATGCACAGGCTCCTGGCGTTCACTTTCGAGCCAAGGGACACAAGTGCCGTCCGGTTCCACTTCGCTGCGACTGCGTCGTAGCTGAACATGTATATTGTCGCGTTGGCCCAGGAAGCGCCGTACACCTCCTTCTGACCGTCGCCGTTGACGTCCCCGATGGCGATGCTGGCCATGTCGGAGCCCGAAGGCCCGCTGTCCCCCTGGCCGACATCCGTCCGCTCCCAATCGTATCCCGTGTAGGAGAACCTGTAGACCCATCCCGTGGCTGCCGAGCCGTAGACCTCGATGCGGCCGTCGTTGTCCCCGTCCCCGACAGCGACACCGTCCATGGACGTGCTGCTCTGTCCGGAAGGGGGCGTGGCAAAGCCGATGTCCTGGGTGTTCCAGGCGTTCACCTTGTAATACATGTAGATATGGCCGTCGCCGCCGGTGCAGTAGACCTCAGTGCGGTTGTCGTTGTTCCCGTCACCTATCGAGATCTCGTTGCCGGCGGACATGGCGTTGGCGGTCCCGACCTCCACATCGTGCCAGCCTGTAGCGTTGTGGTATACCTGGTGAAGGGCCATCTGGCCCTGCGGCGGCGGCCTTGGTGGCATGGGCCGGGTCATCCCCAGGACATAGAGTTCGCGGTCGCCGCTGTCGTCCCCGTCGCCGAGGGCTATTGGACCCGCATTGAACCCCTGTTCAATCAGGTTCTCGGATTTCCACGTGCCGCTGGCCGTGTCGTACGTATATTGGTAAACGGAGCCGGTCTTGCCGGCCGTGAAATAGACCTCGGTGGCGCCGTCCCGGTCTCCGTCACCGACGACCGACGCGACGAATCTGAAATTGCCCCCGGGTCCTCCTCCGGAGGGCGCGCCCAAGTCGTTCTTGACCCAGGCCTCGGCCGAGGCTTGCTGAAATAATGGAATGGGCCCGGCTCCGCACACAAGAAGGGCCAGACACAATATCGATAATATTCTAGTGTTGCTCATCATATGATTCATTCCCTTGGGTCTTTTCCGACATCTAGTAAAAGGTGCTTGCCTGCGTAACTATTTTATGGTCTGGAGGTCGGGCATCCGAGACGCCCTCCTCGGCACGTACGATGCGGCCGTCATCTTGGCTCACAACAGCCTCCCTGCCAGATAGTGCAGCAGGAACGCCCCGAACAGGGCGAACGCCAGGCATGTCGCAACACCGACCTTGAGAACCGCAACCGTTGAATTGATAGCCGTCGTCAGGCGGGCGGTGTTTCCGTGGCCGAAAACCCTCAGGTCCACGGGCTTCGAAGCGGCGCCAGTCTCGACCTCTTCAAGGTCGGCAACCGCGCGCTGGACGGTCTCCCGCGCCATATTGGCCAGCTTGTCGTTGGGATAGCGCGAGCCGACGGGATTGTATCCTCCCATGGTCGCATGAACGCAGTGATTGTCCGTGGACAGGACCTCGGCCTCGTCCACGAGCGGGGCTCCCTGCGCCATGCCTCCAACTCCGCCCGCGACCGGTCCCCTGACCGCTTCGAGAATCATTTCCCGCAGGCCCTTAACCATGTTGTTGCCGTCGAGCAGGATGTAGGCCATCTTCTGGCCTCCGGCCTCGATGACCGCCACCTGTATGCCCTGCGGGCCCAGGCCGTCCTTAGTCCTGTCGAAGCCCCCCGTGGCGGCAAATCCCGCTTTGAATGTCCCGTCGGGTTTCACATACGCCGAGGAGGCTTCATCGGCCTGCTTGAGAAGCTCCTCCGCCTCGTGCGTCCCGAAGTGGACCGCCCCGCTCCCCCTCTCGAGGCAGTTGTGGGCGTCCGCAAAGAAGGGATGCGCTATGCCGCGCCTGCGGAACGAATCCTGCACGGACCTGCCCACCGGAAAATCGACATCGTCCGTGGGGTTGGGCGCGGAAGTATGCACCGCCACCACTGCGTTTCCGAGAGGCTGGACGAGCAGCGCGGACCTTCCCTGATTCCGCTTCACGGGCCCGCCGGAAGGCAGGAACTGCATGTCCTTGAGCGCATCCTGAGATGCGACCGTGAGCTTTGCGACCTCTTCATCAGATTCGGGATTCTGGTCATGGGTCGAGGCGCCGTGGAATACCATGACATTGTCGGTCCCCGCATTGAGACCGGCCTTCAGCTTGGCCGGCAGGTCGCTGCCCCCCAGCATTCCGAAAGGCCCCGGATGCACGGGCGGGAAGAGCCACAGCCCCTTGAGAGCGCGGTCCTTCTTCCGGAATGCGACAACTCCCGTTTCCGCATGGAACGGCACGGAGAACGTCCTGAAGAATTGCTCCATCCCCTTCTGGCCGGCGCTCCCGCCCTCCGTCCAGTGGGCCAGCATGTTCTTGACGAGCTCAATCCCGCTGGCGCCGAAGTTGCGGCGCAGGGGGGATTCGGCCAGTTTCACGAATGCCGCCGCCGACACGAGGAATATCGAGTGGAAGCCGAGCGCCAGCACTATCTCCCGCGCTCCGAAAGGCTGGAGCCAGTATGCGGAGGTCACGAGCCCCAGGGCCCAGGAAATTATCGACACGGGGAACGTCCTGCCGTGATTGCTGTGGGACGTTGTGAGCAACACGAGGTGCCAAAGCCAGAATATGAGCGCCCACGAGAAGAGCATCATGTCGAGAAGTCTCGTGGAGAAATGCGGCTCGAGTATGAACCTCCAGATGAGCGTGAACGGCAGGAATATGATGAGCGATATCAGCGCAAGCAAGGTCGTGCGCCTCAGATAGGTGGTGCCTCCCAGTCCCCGCGCAACGGGAACGCAGAGCAACGCAGACACAACTGCCGGCACGAAGAACAGGACGGTGCTCGTTTGGAGCAGCGAGGTCAGGTCGCCCGTGTTGACGATGAGGCCGAGCATCAGCGACAGAAGGAACAGTATCGGAAAGGTCATCCAAGGTCTTGGAGATGTGAAAACATAGTCGGCCACGCGCGTGGCCTGCACCACCCCTTGCTCGGTGGTCAGCTGAGGCATTTGGCCCTCACTTCCCGGATGCGCCGCTCGCTTTCCTAACGGCGCTGATGATGTCCGCCAGCACTGCCTCGCCCTCTCTCTCCGCGACGGTGCCGGTGACGATGATGTCCGCCCCGGCCTCGACGACCTTCCTCGCTGCGTCCGGCGTCGTTATCCCGCCGCCCACGATGACCGGTATGGAGAGCACCCGGCGGACCGCCTTTATCGTGGCTCCGGGCAGGGGCTTGGGCGCGCCCGAGCCAGATTCCAGATATACGCAGGCCATGCCGAAGAGTTCCGCCGCCAGCGCATACTCGACCGCTCTTTGAATGTCCGTGCGGCCCACGAGGTCAGCGCGCCCCACCTCGCCCACTCTCATTCCGGGCTCGAAGACTATGTAGCCCATCGGTATGGCCTCGATACCGAACTTCTTGACATAGGGCGCACCGCGCCTCTGCTCGTCTATGAGGAAGCGCCTGTCCCTCGAATTGAGGAGGCTCATGAAGAAGAGCGCATCGGCGTGGGGCGAAAGGCATGCAGCCCCCGCCGGGAAGAGTATCGTCGGCAATTTGGTGGCGCGCTGTATCTCGAGGATGGTGCCGTCGGTTATCCTGGGGTCGACGCCCGTCGAGCCCCCGACCATTATCCCGTCGCTGCCGGCCCTCGAGAAGGCCCCGGCCAGCAATCCTGCCTCCTCCGGGCTCTGCTTGTCCGGGTCTATGAGGCCCAGGTGCGCGGCCCTCCGGCACACGA
>Ga0315283_10000350_pt1 | contig 33157 bp, 18 predicted proteins | sample YL17G09_0_MG_FD_204541 | JGI IMG/M metagenome (GOLD analysis project Ga0315283, IMG submission 204541) | Sediment microbial communities from Yellowstone Lake, YNP, Wyoming, USA - YL17G09_0 | ecosystem: Environmental > Aquatic > Freshwater > Lake > Sediment | place: USA: Wyoming | collected...
TGCCTGCCGAGATGATCATGATGACCCTGAAGCCCGACGCGCTGGAACGATTCCACGGAGACACGCTTCGCGTGGACATCGTCCCGGGCAAGAGCGCGGGCGACGACGTGGGAGACGAGAAATGACCGAGCGCAGGGAGTTCGTCTGCATCGGCTGCCCCATCGGCTGCCCGCTGCAACTGACCCACGAGGGGCCGAACATCGTCGAGGTGGAAGGTCACGAGTGCGGCCGCGGGGCGAAGTACGCGCGGCAGGAGTTCGTGGACCCGCGCCGGTCGTTCTCGACCACGGTGGTGATCCATGGCGCACGCTGGGTCCGCCTCCCGGTGAAGGTGAGCCGGCCGGTGCCCAAGGAGAAGATCCTGGAGGTGGCAAGAATCATCCACGCACTGCGAGTCGACGCTCCGGTGTCCGTCGGCCAGATCCTGCTCCGGGACGTCCTCGGGGAGCCCGGGATCGAGGTGGTGGCCAGCAGGTCCATGCCCCGGGTGGACTGACCCCGGTCGGCTTGGGCCGAACTCGAACGCCCTCCGGGTCCGCCGCGACGCCGAGGGGCATGGCCTGCAGAATCGTGCCAGGTTTCCGGGAGAGCTCGCTACGTGAGTGCGGCCTGAAGGGCTGGGCCCTGTGCTCGACAATTGTACGCCTGCTCGTACTCGCCCGGCGGAATCCGCCCAGTCCGCCCCAGCGCACGTCGCCCGTTCACTGGGGCAATCCCCGCCAACATCGCGAACTCGATCTCCTCGAGGCCGCGCCATGGCCCAGCGCCGGATCACCTCGGTCGTGAACACGCCGACCGGCGCCCCTCACGGCCAGCGTGAGCGAACGCGTACAGGGAGTCTCCGCCGTGGCTTCCTTCGTCCCTGCAATGCTGTCCCCGAACTGTCCCCGAACTACCGTCACCACCGGTCTACTCCAGTCCACCCCCGTCGTCTGACTCCTTGCGCATACCGTTGTCCTTGCGCGTTTGGCCGACGGGTTGCGAGCTTGGTTTGGGCGGGCGCGCGTCTTCGAATCCCGTTGGGGACGCCAAGCTTCAGCGCGCCATCAGGGCGTCGAAGACGAGGCTGCCTCTGGCGCTCCGGGCCGGCTCCTGATTCCCCGGACGGGGAACAGGAGCGGGCGGGAGCCTGAACGTGCTAGTGGAGCACCACGACCCTGCGGTCCTCCACGTGTCCGCGAATCTGGAGCCTCAGCAGGTAGGTGCCCGTGGGCACCGGGTCCCCACGCGCATCCCTGCCGTCCCAAGTGAACGAGTGCGCGCCCGGCCCTAACTCACCGAGGTCCCGCTTCTGCAGGCAACGACCGGTGATGTCGAAGATCATCACCCGGACGGGCGAACGGAACGGCAGGGAGTAGGACAGCGCCACGCCGCCGGAGGAGGGATTCGGATGGGCGAGGGACACCTGCAATCCAGGGGATGTCTCCGGCACGGCGCCCGTGAAGGGTGCGGTGACCTTGAAGCTGATGCCCCCCGTCGTCCTGATGAACCCGCCCTCGGACACGAACGACGAATCCTCCGGCGCCGGTCCCCTGCAGTGGACCCAACAACCCGTGAACGGGTCATGGAGCCGCTCCTCGATGGTCACGATGCCCGTTGACCCGTGCACGCCGTCGGGGTGGATCCGCACCAGCGCCGGAATGGACGCCCCAGGCGCCACAGTCAGCGTCTCACCCAGAGCCGGGGTCGACTCGATCGTCCAGCCCGTGGGCAAGGTGTTACGTGTCAATTGGAGAACGATCTTCTTGGGCTGCGTCTGCGGGTTGCTGACCCGGTAGCTCAGCTGGACCGGCTCGCCCGTGGCGGAAGTGCCCGAGTGATAGTTCTCGACGGCAACGTGGAAGTCATCGTCCACCCAGCCTGATTCGGGCGGAATCATCGGCGATTCCACCACCGCGACTACCTTCCAGTAGGGCTGTCCAAACGGGTTGAGGCCGGGATCGGTCATGATCACGGGGCCGATGCGCGCGGAGTCCCCGGGCATGAGCTGGGTGAGGCTGGCGCTGCCAATGTAGTGAAGACTCGTATCGGCCGACGAGGCGATGGTCGAGGGCGGGCCGTAGTAGAAACGGGCGAGCAGGTTCGTCACCGACTGGGCGCCGGTGTTGTGGACGCGCGCATAGAGCTGGCGGGTTCCGGTGGCGATGCCGGCCCGCGCTGCGTCCGTCTGTGGGCCTCCCGGGGGTACGAAGGCGATGCCACTCCCGTACGGGCCGCCCGCGCCCCCGTCCCCCCAGCATCCGGGGCTGAAGGACGCGCTGCCGCGCCGGAACCTCGCAATCAGGATCGCGAGCTCGGTCCCGTCGAGCGTGATCTGCTTGCCATAGCCGTCTTCCATGTCCCAGTACTGTGGGGTCTCGGTCTTGCTCACGGCGTATTCGTCGTTCGTCTTCGCGTACTGATGCGCTTCGTCGAAGCTGACGTGGCCGTCCCCGTTCGTGTCCGCGTTCTTCGCGTTCCCCTCCGGATCGGCGCCGTTCATCGCACAGATCCAGTGGTAGGTGAACGCGTTGTAGTTGATGGAGGGCCACAAGGCGTTGGGGCGGGGGCCCCACTGGTAGTTCGACGGCTGGTTCGCGCTCGACGCGCTGCAGACTGCGCGTCTGGGATAGGCAGTCATCTTCCCCACGAAGGCGCCGCCGTAACACGCATCGAAGACGGCGATGATTTTCGGCCAGTGGTCCACCAGGTCTTCGTCCTCGAGGTTCGTGAACAGGCTGTCCATTTCGGTGGCTCGGAACACCGCCCAGTTGTAGAGGCAGAGTTCGCCCGTACCGGTGTCGGCGGCATTCAGCACGCAGTCGGTCCGGGACCCGTGGTCGTCGCAGTAGACGAACACCACGTCGTCTCCGTCCACATCGCGGTTGAAGTCGAGCGTGTCGAAGACGGCGAAGATGCTGGCGCGCGTCGCCGAGTAATCGATGTCGCTCTGGCCGTCGCCGTCAAAGTCGTAGTACGAGCCGTTGTACGAGAGGACGTAGATGTCCTTCTTCGCGAAACCATAGACGTTGACAAGGGTCTTGAAGAGGAAGCCCATGGTGTTGAGGCTGGGTACGGCGTTGGGGCCCATGCCGTCGATGAGAACGGCGTACTTGCCGCCGCCGGCGTTCGACGCAAGCGCGTGCGCCGCGGCGGCGATCCGCCCTTGCGCATCCTCGGGCGATGCCGCTGCGCGGGCGATCGGGCCAGTGAGCGTGAACAGGGAGCCCGCGAGAAACAGGCCCGCGAGGAGAGTGTGGCGGTGAGGCATCAAGGAGCCCTCCTTCCTTCCGACGAACCTGAGTGAAGCAGGCCGCCACCTCGTCACCGGAGGGTGCGGGGGCGGTCTGTTGCCGTCCAGTTCATACTCACCCAATATCCTGCGCCCGCGACCCGCTCGCGGGCAACAGATACTTGCGCGGGCACCCCGGCGTCCGACCCAAGGGCAGCAGCCGACGCGAGACCGGATGGCGGGCTTCCGGTAGCCTGACGTCCGACCGCCCGACCGCCACCCTGCCATCAACTCCTCGACCAGCTCGTCGTTGTCTGAAGAGATCGCCTGCCTGAGCCCAGCGGACGAGGGCCCGGAACACGCGCTCGAGATCCTCCTCGGGCAACTCGAGCGCGAGCACCTTGAGCAGGGCGCCGCGCTTGAGTCGTTTGCCGGGTTCGCGTTTGATTGCCGAGCCGACCTGCCGGAAGTGGGACACTTCGGATCGGAACCAGGCCGCAGGCCTGTGGGATGGCCCACACGGCACCCTGCCGAAGGCCGATCCGGACATCCGTGTCTCGAAAAGGGGAACAGGGGACCCTTCGGGGCATCGGCCCAAGTTCAGGCAGCGGCGCCGGCCGCCTGGCGAAGCGAGGCCATCCCTCGGAGCCAGCCCAGCAGCCGGTTCGAATTCCTCGTGCCTGGGGACGCCACCACCGACCCGCCATTCGCAACGCGTTGCAGGCGCGGGCCGGGCCACGGGTGCGGTGATTGTGCGGGAACTGTGCGGGTTCTCTCCGCGAGCGTCTCGCCGATGGCTACGACCTTGCGGACCGCCGACTCCATGTGACCCTGCAACGCGGCGGGCTTCCGGATGGCTTCGACGAAAGTGCGTACATAATGACCCTGCCGAAGACTCGTTGTACAATGCTCGGCACGCATCGGATGCTCGTATCATGCATCCCTCGCCACACGGTCGCTGCCGCGACGTCCTGAGTCCATTGGCCGAGGGGAACCGTGAGTTCTGCGAGAACAGCGCCTGAATCCGGAGTCCGTGACCCGGTCCCGTTGAAACAAGTGGAACGGTCCATGGCAACTCGTCTTGGGCACTCCCTGGATGGTCGGCAAGCGATTGGGCTGGGCGGGGACTTTCCGGCAAGGGCCCCCCACGCGACGGCACCCTCGAGGTGCCGGATTATGTTTCTCGCGGTCGCCATGGCTGTCAGCCTCGCGATTCCCGCCCCGGCTCGCTGCGATTGGCGAACCTGGACGAGCGGCGATGGTCTCGCCCACGACTTCGTGCTCAGCGTCGTCGAGGACCGCCAGGGCGCGATCTGGTTCGGAACCCTGAACGGCGTGTCGCGGTTTGACGGTGTTACGTGGCGGACGTTCACGGTCGCGGATGGGATCGCCGGCACGCGGGTGCAGGCGCTCTACGAGGACGCGGACGGCGCGCTCTGGGCCGGGACTGAACAGGGGATCAGCCGTTGGGATGGGAGGGTTTGGCAGCCGGTCTTCCCGGTTCCTGGGCTTGCGCCCGCGAGTATTGCGGCGATTGCGCAGGACCGCGGCGGGGCCCTCTGGTTTGCGACCGAAACGGGTGTGTGGCGCAACGATCGCGCCAACTGGACGCGGTTTACCCGCGAGGATGGGCTCGCCTCCGATCGTGTCCGTGCTGTGGCGGTGCAGAGGTCGGGACGCATCTGGTTCGGGACCGATGAGGGAGCAACGGTCTACGACGGTTCCCTGTGGCGGAGCTACTCCGAACCCGATGGGCTGCCGGATCGAACAGTGCTCAGCATCCTCGAGAGCCGGGACGGCGCGCTGTGGTTCGGCACTCTGATAGGAGGCGTGTGCCGCTATGACGGATCAAACTGGCAAACCTTCGGTCCCGCAGACGGCGTCGCCGACCGGACGATTCGCACGATCTGCGAGGACGCGGACGGCGTCCTGTGGTTCGGAACGCTGAACGGCGGCGTCAGTCGGTTCGACGGTTGGACCTGGCTCACGTTCACACCATCCGACGGGTTGGCGGCCTCCCAAGTGCAGCAGATCGGCGCGGACCGCGACGGGGCCATCTGGTTCGCGACCTCCAGCGGCGTCAGCCGCTTCGATCGCTCATTCTGGCGTGCCTACAATTCCTCGAATGGTCTGGGGGGCGATGTCGCCACCGCCATTCATGTCGCCCGGGACGGAACGCTGTGGTTCGGAACCTACGCGGCCGGAGTGAGCCGCTTCGATGGCGTCTCCTGGACCAGCTACCGCGCCGTGGATGGACTCGGCGACGAAACGGTCTTCTGCCTCCTTCAAGACCGAAGCGGCGCGATGTGGTTCGGAACCGCATTCGCCGGGGTGAGCCGATTCGACGGCGTGGGCTGGCAGCGCTTCACATCCGCGCAGGGTCTCGCCGGGGACCTGGTCCAATCCATGCTTGAGAGCCGGGACGGCGCGCTCTGGTTTGGCACGGACGGCGGGCTCTCCCGGTTCGACGGAACCACGTGGCGGACTTTCACGGTCGCGGAAGGACTGCCGGATCAGATGGTCTATTCGCTTCTGGAGGACAGCCTCGGACGCGTCTGGGCCGGTACTCGGCGTGGCGTGGGAGTATACGATGGGGTCGGCTGGAGGCATCTCACGACGGCGGAAGGTCTGGCCTCGGACACGGTTGCCTGGATGGCTCGCGGCCGAGAGGGCGAGATCTGGTTCGCTGGTCCACAAGGGCTCACGCGTCTCCGCGGGACGCAATGGACGACGCTTCGGACGGCCGACGGGCTGGTCAACCGCTTCGTGCAGTGCGTCTATGCCGACCGGGATGGTGCAGTGTGGGCGGGCACGATCGCAGGGCTCAGCCGTTTCGACGGCGAGCGGTGGCGAACCTTCCGGCAGAACGAGGGGCCTGCCGGTGACATCCATCAGGCGATCGCGCAAGACGCCCGCGGTACGCTCTGGTTCGCGACCAACCGCGGAGCGAGCCGCTTCGATCCTGACCGCGTTCCACCACGTACCGTCATCACCGCACGGCCGCCACCGGTCTCCATCAACCCCATTCCGTCCGTAACCTTCACCCCGGCCTATGGGGAGACACGCATCCAGTTCTGCCAGGGCCTGGACCAGGGGCCGCCCGCGGGCTGGTCGTCCACAAATGCCTGGTTCTCGCCGCCACTGCGTGACGGGGACCACGAACTCGTGGTCCTCGCGCGGGATGACTTCGGAGGCATCGAGAGAGTTCCGGACACCGTGCGTTTCGAGATCGATGCGACCCCGCCCACCCCCCTCATCACATCTCCCGGGTTCGGAGAAGCCGTGCGGGACACTGTGCGGATCATCGGGACCGCGGCCGATCCACGGTTCCGGTCGTTTCGCGTGGAGCTGTCGCCGACGGATGGCACCGGGGGATTGCAGCCCCTGATCCTGACGCCGCCGGTCTACGCCCCGGCACGCATGGAGGTCATCGCGAGGTTCGATTCGCGTGCGCTCGCCGACGGTCTCTACTCCCTCTCGCTCTTCGAGCAGGACACGCTGGGGCTCGAAGCCAGATATGTCGTTAGCGTGCAGATCGACAACCAATTCCCCTCCGCTTCCCAGACGAGTCCTGCGGCCATTTCCGCGCGCATGGGAGGCGACGTGTACTCCATGGACGGGACCGCCCACCTGTACGTGGCGCCCGGAAGTCTGACCCGGGACGCGACGATCATCGTCGCGTCCCGGGAGGGTAGCGGTCCGGATACGCTCGCGGACGGCTCGCGGCGCGTCACGCCCGAGTGGACTCTCGGCTGGACGCCGGCAGCGCTCACGAAGCCCGCGGCATTCGATCTGGCTGTGCCGGAGCTTCCGGAAGGGCCAAATGAGACCGTCGCCTTCTACCATCGCGCGCCCGACGGAGTCTGGACGCGACTGGGCGGCACGCGCCAGCCTGACACGGGTCACATGTCCACGACCGTCTCTGAATCGGGGAGCTACGCGCTCTTCGCGGAGGCGTCGGGCGCCGTGCAGCCGGGCCTCAGCGCACCGAAGCTCTCGTTCGTGCCGCGCATCCTGGATTCGCGCGGCATTCAAGCGAACGCGGGGATTGGAATCGGCTTCACCCTGGCGCGGCCGGGAGCGGTGACGGTGCAGGTGTACAACCGGGCCGGGCGGCTCGTGCGGGAGGTCGTGCGCTCAGCCTATCTCGGCAGTGGAGCGAATCTGGTCCACTGGGACGGCCGGGATGGCGAAGGGCGGGCCGCGGAGGCCGGCATCTACGTCATCGCCGTCGAGACGCCCGAGGGCAAACGGATGGGAGTCGTCGCCGTCGAGCGCTAGGGCGAGCCGGTCAGCAGGATGATCCGCGTAGTCACGACCTGCCCCTGGACCCGGACCCGGGCAAGGTAGACGCCCGCCGCAACCGGGACGCCCTGCTTGTCCCGCCCGTTCCAGGTTTCCGAGTACTCCCCCGCCGGGCGGTGCCCCCGGGCCAGCGTGAGCAGCCGTTGGCCGGTGATCGAGAACACCGCGCAGTCGATGTCAGCATCGCGCGGGAGGTTGAAGGTGAGCCGGGTCGCGCCCCGCGCCGGGTTGGGGACCGGAGGACCGAGCCACAGCCGGCCGCCCGGCGCTGGCGGGGCGACGGCCGTGAGGTCGAGGATGTGGATGGGATAGTCCTCGGTCTCGCCGTTGTCGAACGTCTGCTGCGAAGCGCTCCCCGACCCGTTCCACGGGAAATCGCTGCTGACCGGGTCGTCGGTGAGCGTGACGCGCATCCAGGCTTCGCCGGCGGCGGGTCCCACGTGGAATGAAGGAGCGGTCAGCGTGGCGCACTCCGACTCCAGCACGAACTCGTAATTGCGGACTGCCCATTCCGGAGCACAACCGGTCACCGGGCAAGCCAGGACATCGTTCCAGTCCCCGTCCTCGTTCCAATCGACGAGTACGTTGAGGAAGGCCGTGGCGGCACCCATGCAGGCGCCGGCCGTGAACGGGAGCGCGAACTCGGAGCAGGCGAACATCTCGACGGGCCCCGCGATCCCGGCCTCCTCGGATTCCGAGCACTCGTCCTGGCCGAACAGGATCCCGAAGGCCGATTCCGCGCAGTCGGTCGTGACGTACTCGTTGCATGCGCTGGGCGACCCCGCCCCCCCCGAGTCGTTCACCTTGCTGCTGTACTCGTTGTCCACGGCCAGATAACCAAGGCACCCGAGCCACATCGGCATGGAGGCGCCCAGCGGAGCGAGATGAGCCAGGTTGCCGGTCGGGCCGGGAACCGATCCGACCGGAGTGCATCCCGCCGCCACCTCACGCGTACCCGCGGGGGTTGCGACGGCGCAGCTCGGGAAGCGACCCTCGACGAGCGAGCTATACGCGACGATCCCTTCCGGCGCGTCCCCGGAATCCCGATGGGGCTGGCAGACGGGGGCGATATCCTCGAACCTCACCTGGTAGTCTTCGGTCTCCCCACCCGAGAGGGATCCATCGGGAAGCCCCACCGAACCCCGCCACGGGAAGTCATCGGGGACCGCGGCATCGCTCAGAGTCATTCGCATCCAGACGGTGAGTCCCGCCGGTCCCGCGGTGAACGCGGGCGTGCTCAGCGTGGAACAACCAGACGGGAGGAGGATCGGGACGTTCTTGAGCGCCCATTCGTATGCACAGACGAAGCCATAGCCGCAGTCGACTGCATCGTTCCAGTCCCCGTCCTGGTTGTAATCGATGAGCAGGTTCAGGTAGACCTCGCGCGCGGGCCCGCAGTTGTAGGCGTTGAAGGAGAATGCAGCAACGTCGCATGCGATTGGGGATGGAAAGGACTCGATGCCCGCATCGCTGCCCCCGTAGCACTCGTCCTGGCCGTGATCGAGCATCCCCTCGTTGCAGTCCCCGGGCCAGCCCGGGGAGCATGCACTGCCCAGATGACTGCTCTTGGCGTCGAGTTCGGAGTCGATCCCAAAATCGAGGTCCGGGGAAGCTGGACTGCAGCCCAGCCAGTAGCCACCCGGACCCTGGACGTGGCGCACATACCCAGCAGGGCCCGGTTCCGTGCTCAATGGAGTTCCGCAGGTCGTACGGGTCCCCGCCGGACCGGGCGAGAGGCAGGTGGGGAATCGCCCGATGATCCCCGGGTAGGCATCGAATCCCTCCGGAGCGTCGCCGAAGTCCTCGTGACTTCGAGCGCAGTCGCCCGGTCCGTCCGCGTCGTGACAAGTGCGGTTCGAACTGCCGGGCGTGTCCGTCCTGCCAACCGGCGAGAACGCTCCGATCTCCCAGATCTCGGTGTCCCAGCACCGATAGAAGTGACCCGGCTCCGTGGGCATACCGAGCGGATACGATGGGAGGGGATCGACCACGATCGAGCAGTACAGGTGACCGTTCCCGGGGCCCCACCTGCAGCCGCAGCAGTCCCCCGCGCGAAGGCCCACGCAGTCGAGAGCCGCCGTCCAGGGAGTGACGTCCAGAGTCCCGTCGTCGTTGGTGTCCAGGTCCGCACCGCTCGCTCCGGTGAAGCCGCTCACCAGCATGTGGGTGACGTTGTCGCCGTCCTCGAAATTCATGGTGGCCGTGCCGTCGTAGCCCGTCAGAAGCGGCACATCGCCGCTCCGCAGGAGGCACAGCAGACTGTCGGCCTGGATCGAGAAGCTCCCGAGGGGAGTGACCGACTGGATCACCCCGCAGCCGCCGCCACTTCGGTATCCGATGACGATATACGTGAGGCCGGCCAGGCTGGCCCCAGGCGCGCCCTTGAGCTCGAAGTACTCGTCCGTGTCCGTGCCGTAGTTGTCGATTCGTATCTCATTGATCTTGACCTGCGCCGAAGTGCTGCTTGCGAACCATACGGAGGCAAGCACCAGCAGCAACGCGCCCGGAAGCCGACGGCTGACGGTTCTCATGACGCCCTCCCCTCAAGGATCGCCGAACTCGACGACGTCGGTCTTACCGCCAGGTTCGCAGGCCATCTTGAATTCATCGCTCGGAGGGTCCGGGCTGCAACCCAGCCAGTAGTCACCCGGACCCTGGACGTGTCGCGCGTACCCCGCGGGACTCGGCGCGGTGCACAACGGAGGCCCGCAGGAGGCACAATTCGGGATCGCCCGAGCAAGGAGGAGGAGCGAGACAATCCGGGCGAGAGAGCGGAGCAATAGGAGCGGCCTCATCCGCGACCTCCGAGGTGGGTCCGGGATCAAGCAGGGGAACGCGCCCCCCCCAATCCACCCCCGATTGTACACCCGGGGTGTGGCCATTTCACCACCTTCGTGGCCGCAGCTTGCGCAGACGCGGGGCCGCTCGCCGGCATTGAGAGAAGGACGGTCCCGCAGTATCGGAGTCTTGGCTGTTCGTCAGGCACCGCAGCGTCGGCGGCTCGTCGGACGCCGGACGCGACCTCACATGGCTCCGTCTATTGCGCCCCGCCGGGAGCACACTCAGGCCTGATGAGCGACAACTAGAACTTCCACCCGGTCTGCCGACTCGCTGGGCCCGCTACTACTGGAAGGACATCACCACCCGCGAGATCCCGCGCCCCCCCGTCACCGTCTGCGCTATGCCGGGGAGGTAACTCACGGTATTCGAGTTCCGGTTGGCCACGGCGAAGTCCAGGAAGCTGTCACCATTGAACTGGCCCGTGATGACGTGGCGATGAACAGGTGCGAAGTAGGGGCAGAGCGGCGCACGGGAGCCTGAGTAGGAATGATCGGTGGCAGTCGGGCTTCAGCGGAACCCGCTAATCATATCCCGGCCCGCCACCGCGCCGCACATGCCCCTGCCGGAGGCCTCTTCCGCTCTGCCGGGCGAGCCGTTGCGGAGACCTGCTCTGAACCTGTGACCACCTTCGCAGGATCCCCTCCTGGGAGAGCACGAGCTCGCCGGCCTCCGGATCGAGGGCAAATCCATGCATGACATGGCCTGTAATGAAAGCGATCGCCCCCGTGCTCGGAGCGCGGCGGGCGCAGCAAGCGCCCGGGTCAGCCCCAGAGCCGCTGCGGATAATCGCCGCGGGCGACCAGTGCGCGCAGCCTCGCCGCGACGGCGTCGCGGTCCTCGCGATAGGTCAGGCCGAACCAGGGGTCGGGCGATTCGAGCACGAGCACCGTGGCGCGGCCCTCGTCCATGAGTTCCTTGACGACCCCCGGGATGTAGAACTCGGACTTGAGTCCCTGTCCCTCCGCCTCCAGGAAGCAGGCGAAACGCTCCGTCAGGTGGGGAAAGATCGCTGGCGTGAACGCCCAGAAGTTCATCGAGACCGGCGTGTCGCCCGGGTACGAGCGATCGGCGCCGTCGGGTCCGGTCTCGCGCGCGCCGCCGTCGCACGGTGCAAGCGCGGGCCGCTCGACGATGTCGCGAAGCAGACCGTCGGCTCCGACCGCGCACACGCCGCGCGAGACGGCGCCGTGCGCGGAGAGCGTGTTGGCCAGGTGGTAGCCGACCATCGCCCAGCGCTCGGGCGGCGCGGCGGCGGGCGCACGCAGGAACCCGGCCGCGACGCCGTACGCAGCGGCGCCGTAGAAGTCGTCGGCGTTGATGACCATGAATGGCGCGCGCACGACCTGGCGCGCGGCGAGGATCGCGTGCGCGGTGCCCCACGGCTTGGTGCGGCCCGCGGGCGGGACAAAGCCTGCCGGCACGTCGTCGAGCTCCTGGTGCGCGTAGACGACCTCTGCCCGGCCGGTGAATCGCTCGCCCACGAGCGCGTGAAATTCGGTCTCCATCTCACGGCGGATGACGAAGACCACACGCTCCACGCCGGCGCGCAGGGCGTCGAAGATCGAGTAGTCGATGAGCTTCTCGCCGCCGGGACCGACCGGCTCGAGTTGCTTGAGACCGCCGAAGCGCGAGCCCACGCCGGCGGCCATGACCACGAGTTCGGGATGCACTGCCCTCATGGCTCCTCGCTCGGAAGAAGGGGCGAGCGGCCGACCGTTCGCCGACCGCTCGCATCCTTGTAGCGCATGCAACCGCCTCGCGCAACAGTGGCGCGGGCTACGAATCCCGCCGCCACTGGGCCTTCCCCATCACCGCGCGAGCACCATACGCCTCGTTTGGCTCACCGGGCCCGCGACCAGTCGGCAGAAGTAGAGTCCCGCCTCGAGCCGCGCTCCGCCCTCGTCACGCCCGTTCCATTCCAGGCGGTGGCTGCCGGACTCCAGCACGCTTCCGTTGGCCAGCGTCCTGACCATGCGGCCGGTCACGTCGTAGATGCGGAGCGTGACCTGCTCCCGCCGGGCGAGGTCGAACCCGATCGTGGTTCGCGAGCTGAAGGGATTCGGCAGGTTCTGGCGCAGGCGGATCGCGCTCGCGGACGGACCGTCGCCCACGCTTGCGACCGAATTCGAATCGTAGATCATCGCGACGAACTCGGGATGGTCGACGAAGGGATTCCGGTTGTTCTGGATGACGTAGATTGCTCCGTTGCGCATGCGCTCCTTCCAGCTCACGGGATCGCTCGTGCTCCAGGTCAGGTACTGGGCCGCCGCCCAGGGCAGCAGCTCGGCGCCGTCGGTCGCATCGCTGGTGGACCAGCTACCGTCATCGCCGAAGTACCGCGTGGACATGTAGAACGCGCTGCGCACCAGGTCGCCCTTGAACGCGTCGATGGGCTCGAACACCGTGCCGCTGAAGCCAGCGCTCGCGCTCGAGCCCACCCTGCTGCCGTTGAGCGAGGTCCAGCTCGCCGAGCCGACCTCCCCGAACGCGTAGTTCCCCCGCCGGTTGTTCACGTACGCATCCGTGGGATAGAGGTTCCACAGGTCGGAGTAGGGCGGCGAGACGCCGTTGAACCAGGACTGCGGCCACGAGTGTTCGCGGTTGTAGCCGAGCCCCTCCGCGGCGCCCTGCCCGGTTTCGCCGACGCTGTACTCGTAGGGCGGCGTTCCGCCCGGCACGTCCGAGTAGACGTCCCAGATCTTGCCATTCGGCTTGAGGTCGGTGGTCGCGAACGCCGTGAGGGCGTGCGAGTAGCTCTTCACCGTGTGGTTGTGGATGATGCTGTGCAGCGCCACCCGCAGCGCCGAGCCCTTGAGCCCGGTCGCGCTGGCGTAGTAGCCCGCGGGGACGCTCACGTCCACGTAGTTGAAACTGCAGGTGGCGCCGTAGGCCACGCTGGCGGAGAGATCGGCCACGCCGTTCACGCTCAGCGTACGCGCGCCAGCCGTGAGGCCGTGCACCGTCACCAGGACCTGAGAGGTCGCAGCCGGGTCGCGCACCGCATCGACGGCCGTGAGCGCCCCGACCGTGTAGTTCACCGGGGTCTCGGCGCTGGTCTCCTCCACCGGCTCGCTGAACTGGACCAGCAGCGTCGAGTCGCTCATCTCGCCCACGGCGAGCACCGTGGGAGCCCCCCCGGCCCCGCCGCCGATCGTGTAGCTCAGGACCGGCGAGGTGCCCGTGGCGGACGCCCCGACCGCCTGAATCCGGTAGTAGACGCTGGCCCCGGCGGACTGGCCCGGGATCGGCGTGCTGGTCCGGTAGGTGGAGTCCGAGACCAGCGCCAGCGCGATGTTGTTGGGCAGGGACGTGCTGGCCAGGCCCCACGACAGCGTCACTGACGCGATCGCGCCGCTGGTGTCCACGACGCTTGCGCGCACGTGAACGGTATCACCGGGCGCCGGCGGCGCGGGGCTGGTCAGGATGTCCGCGATCCTCGGCGCCGCGCCCGTGACTTGCGACCCGTTGTGCAAACCGGGACTCCCGTCGGTGGCAAGGGTCACCGCTGTCGCCGTCCACTCGGAGGGCGTGTAGACCGAATTCGGGCTGGTGATGTTCGAGTTGCGGACGTAGTCCTTGTCAACGAAAAGATCGCCGGTCGCGACGACCAGGTCGATGACCGTCCCGCTGGCGTTCTTCAGCTTCGCACCGTCACCGATCCTGCCGTTCCAATTGTAGGCGCCACCCGAGCTGCTGAAGGCGTTCCACGCCGCGTTCGGGAAGTTCACCGTGAAGGCGGCCACCGGCGTCGTGTAGCCCATGACCCTGGCCTGGCCCGCAGCGATGGTCCCCGAGAGCGTCCAGGTGGTGCCACCCACGCTGTTCGCCACCGCGACCACCGACCAGTTCGTGAGATCCACGGCGTCGGGACCGGTGTTGTAGATCTCGATGAAGCGATCCGTCGTGTAGTTGCTGGCGGGATCGCACAACTCGGAGAGGATGATGCTCGAGCGGGCCGGAGTGACAGCGACGGACACCGCGAACATCACGGCCACGAACAGCGCGGGGAGGTTTCGCAAGGATGGGGGCACGCCTTTCCGGATTTGCCCACACGGCCCCTGCGGGCGGAGCCTCCTCGACATCGCCTGGATACTGCCGTCGATTCGCGCCACGACCCTGCCGGTGCATGTGTGGAATGGTTGCGAAATAATCTTACGCTGAGCGGGGCCCGGATGACCAGGAGTTGAAGGTGTGGCCCGGCGATGAACGCCACACCGGCCGTGCATCTTGCAACGCGGGAGCAGAGGGGTCTCGCCCCAACCCCTCGGATCGCCTCAGCAAGCCGCTACCTGGCGGAGAGGACTACGGGCCGAGCCAGATCACATTCTGGCTGGCCCGCTCGCCCCGCGCACGGAGCCGCACGTGGTAGACGCCCGGGGGCGCGAGCTCGCCGCGTCCATCGAGACCATCCCAGCGCACCGCGTGCTCGCCCGCCGGGAGCGCCCCTTGCGCGAGCGTGCGCACCCACCGGCCGCTGCTCGAGAACACCGCGAGCTCGATCGCCCCTTCGCGGGCGAGCTGGAAACGGATCAAGGTCGAGCGGTGCGCCGGGTTCGGGGATGCGGGCGCGAGCGAGATGCTGCCGGAGGCCGGCGAGCCCGGCAGGACCGGATCCACGGCCAGCGGGCCGAGATCGACCGCGGCCTTGATGTCCAACCGGCCCCAGCCATAGGTGTTGTTCGGCACACCACTGCTGCTGCAGAGGGTCGAGGTCACATCCACCGCCGCCTGGTTGAGGATGTCCTCGGTCTGGGGGATCTGGTTGCGCAGTTCCGGATGGGCGGACCACAACAACGCGATCGCGCCCGCTACGTGAGGCGTCGCCATCGAGGTGCCATCCCACGTTCTGTATGCGTCGCCCAGGTAAGCGGAGCGCACGGAGACGCCGGGAGCCGTGATGTCGGGCTTGAGGCGGTTGCTGCCATCCACCGTCACGGGCCCACGGCTGCTGAATGAGGCGATCGTCCCGGTGCTCGCGCTGAAGGCCCCGACGGTGTAGGCCGCGTCGTAAGTGCCCGGTGGCTCGGAGACGGTCGAGCAGCCCAAACCGCCGCTGTTCCCGGCCGCGGCGACGAACAGGATCCCGGCGGCCCGCTGCGCTTCGACGGCCGCCTGCAACGTGGCGGGTCCACAGCCCTCGGAGGGCGGGCACCCCCACGAGTTGGTGGTGATGTCGGGGGCCTTCGACGGATCGCCCTGGGCCGGGGTCCCGCCAACCGGATAGGGCGCGAGGAACCACTCCATGCACTCGAGGTAGCGGGCCGGGGTCCCGTTGCCCACATCCATGTTCCGGCAGGCGATGAACCTCGCTCCGGGGGCGACCCCGATCTGGTTGGTGCCGCTCACGTCCGCGCCGACCGCGGTCCCGACGGTGTGCGTGCCGTGGCCGTGATCGTCACACGGAACGGGCGAGTCGGGGCCGCACACCCCGCCCCCGCTGTGCACGCTGTCGTGCCAGTTGTAATCGTGGTCGGCGGAGGTGCCGTTCCAGCCGCGGTACTTCTCGATCAGGGCCGGATGGTTCCACTTCACCCCGGTGTCCGCACCGCCGATGACGATCCCCTGCCCGGTCGCACCCAGCGCCCAGACCTCGGGTGCGCGGATGGCGCTGACCCCCAACTCGATCGCCTGAGGCGCCAGCGCGCTCCGCGCCGCCGCCTCGATTTCCTCGAGCGTGAGTTCGACGGGCTGGAGGCTGGGGAGCTCCGGGTTGCCGTCGATGCGCGCGACGTCGGACCGCCCCGCGACCGCCTCAGCGACCGCGAGCGTGCCGGTCACCAGCACGGCGTTGACGATGTAGAACGGGCGATACGCCACCCCTTGCGCACGCAGCGAGGCGAGCAGAGGGGCCTGCGAAGCCTGCGCCTTCGCGTAGAGCGCATCGCGCACGAACCGCGCCTTCGCCACCTTGTCGGTCAGCAGCGCCGCCGGCGACAGGTCGGCCTGTTCCGTCAGCACGACGATAAACTCGGCCGGCTGGTCGCCAATCGCGCGCTCGAGCACCCAGGGATCGATCTTCTCCCGCGCTGAGTTCCCGGCTCCCAGCGCGTTCGAGCCCGCGGGGATGATGCTGGCCGCGAGAGCGGCAAGGAAGAGGATCGACCGGGCCCGGACGAAACGACCGTCATCGCGTGTCATGAGGTGAAGCCTCCGGATGCAGGATCGGACACAGCAAGGCACTGGCAGGGAGATGAGAAAGCATACCATGGCTGAGGCGAGTCGGCTGGCCCACCGCACCCAAATGTGGCCACCGCACCCAATTACGAAGGCCCGGCGAGTGCCGGGCCCTTCGTCGGTACCGCTGAGGACTACTTCTGCTTCGCAGCCAGGAACTCGAGTGCGGCATCCACGCCGGCCTGGAAGGCCTGCTCGTTGAGCGGGATCAGCTTGGCCTTCTCCTTGAGGGCTTCCTGGATGGCGGCGATGAAGGTCTCCCGGGGGAACAGGTTCGTGGCGGCCTGGAGCGCGCCCAGGGCCACGATGTTCTTGACCACCAGCTTGCCCAGCCCCGCGGCGATCTCCGTGAAGGGCACGCCCACCACGGTGATGCTCGGGTCCCCGGGCTTCACATCCCTGGCGACCGAGCTGTCGAAGATGATGAATCCACGCTGCTTCACCGTGAGTCCGAACTTGGCGAGGCTCGGGGCGTTGAAGGCGATCAGAATGTCCGGCGTGGGGCTGGCGGGGTTGAGCACCTCGTCCTTGGCCACGTGGACGTCCGCGTAGCTCGTGCCGCCGCGGCTCTCGGGACCGTAGCTGGGGATGTGCGTCCCGTCGAAACCTTCGTTGATGGCGGCGATGGCCACCAGCATGGCAGCCGTCTGCGCACCATCCCCGCCCGCACCCGCCAGCTTCATGCTGATGTCGTGGGGATTCAGGTGGGCGGGGAAGCCCTTGCAGAAACGCGCCTGGGCCTGCGTGCTGGCCTCCACGGTCTTGGTGAAGGTGGCGGCCTCGAAGTTCGGAGCGGAGAGCTTGAACCAGGGTTCGACTTCGATGTCCTTCTTCACACCCAGTGGGAAGATGGGAATCATGTTCTCCTTCACCCACTCCTCCGCCTTGTCGGGCGTCATCTTCAGGTGCGTCGGGCACTCGGCCAGCACCTCGACGAAAGCGTAGCCCCTGCCCTCCTTCTGGATCCGGACGGCCTTCTTGATGGCCCGGGCGGCCTTCTTGCGGCCGGCTGGAGTGAAGAGCGCCACGCGCTCGACATAGACGGGTCCGTCCAGGCTGGCGATGAGTTCGGCCATCTTCATGGGTTCGCCGTTGAAGCGGTTCCGGCCGAACGGGCTGGTGGCGGTGGACTGGCCCATCAGCGAGGTCGGCGCCATCTGGCCGCCGGTCATGCCATAGATGGCGTTGTTGATGAAGATGACCGTGATCGGCGCACCCAACTGGGCAGCGGCCACGGTCTCCGCGAGGCCGATGGAAGCCAGATCGCCGTCACCCTGGTAGGAGATGACGATGGCTTCGGGGTTGGCCATCTTGTGGCCGAGGGCGACGGCGGCGGCACGGCCATGGGCGGCCTGGGTGTTGCCGGTGTCGAAGTAGTAGTAGGCGAACACCGAGCAACCCACCGGACTCACCAGCACGGTGTTGTCCTGGATGCCCAACTCCTCGATGGCGTCGGCGAGGTACTTGTGGGCGAGGCCGTGACCGCAGCCGGCGCAGTAGTGCGTGGACTGGCCCTTCAGACCCTCGCCATGGGAGTGGCGCTCGAACTTCTGATAAAAGACGGACATGAGGGCCTCCCTATTTGCCGAGGATGGACTTCACGTGATCGACGATCTCGGTCTGCTGGGGCAGCATCCCGCCGAAGCGGCGCACGTAAGTGAGGGGCGGCAGCTTCTCCACGCCGGCCTTGCTCAGGTTCAGCCGCAGCTCGTCCATGATCTGGCCGCCCGCGTTGGCCTCGACGACCACGATGCGCCGGGTCCTGGGGAGCAGGTCCTGGAGCTGCCGGACCGGGAAGGGCCAGATCGTGATGGGACGGAAGAGGCCCGCCTTGATGCCCTGGTCGCGGAGGCTCTTCACGGCGCCCTTGGCGGCGCGGGCGGGCGTGTTGCAGGCCACCAGCAGGACCTCGGCGTCCTCGGTCAGGTAGGACTCGGCCCGCGCCTCCACCTTCATGGACTGGAACTTCTCTTCCAGGTGCGCGTTGAACTTCTCCAGGTCCAGCTCCTGGAGCTGGATCGAGGAGATGAGGTTCCCGCGGTGGTTCAGGTCGCCGTAGACCGCCCAGCCGGGGATGCCCGGCTTCACCATGTACTCGGGGAGCTGCACCTTGCCGGTCATCTGGCCCAGGTAGCCGTCGGCCAGCACGATGACCGGGTTCCGATACTTGAAGCTGAGTTCGAAGGCCAGGATGGCGTAGTCCAGCATCTCCTGCGGGGTGCTGGGCATCAGCGTGATGCAGTGCGTGTGCCCGTGGCCCAGGCCATGGCAGGCCAGCTTCACGTCGGACTGTTCGGGGGCGATGTTCCCCAGGCCGGGGCCGCCGCGCATGATGTTCACGAACAACCCGGGCAGCTCGGAGCCCACCATGTAGGAGATGCCCTCCAGCATCAGCGAGAAGCCGGGGCCGGAGGTGAACGTCAGCGAGCCGATGCCGGCGCCGCCGGTGCCGTACATGTGGTTCACGGTGGCGACCTCGGAGACCGCCTGCAGGAAGACGCCGTTCAGCTTGGGCAGCAGCTTGGCCATCAACTCCGCACCCTCGGTGGAGGGAGGGATGGGGTAGCCATAGAAGTGGCGGCAGCCGGCCAGCAGGGCGCCGACCGCGGTCGCGTAGTTGCCCTTGATGACGAGCGGCTGGGTCTTCGGCAGGGGCACCCGCTGCGCCGGGATGTCCACCGGCTCGGGGGCGGCGCTCCGTTTGGCCCCGAAGAGCTTCGCGGGATCCTGCAGCTCGTAGGTCTCCCCCTGCGCGAGGGCGCGCAGGCCGTAGGGCTCCGGGCAGGCTTCGATGCACAGGCCGCAGCCCGTGCACTTCTCCAGGTCCAGCACGACCGGGACGAGGCCCGTGGTGGGATTGATCTCGCTGGCGAAGGCGATGCACCCCTTCGTGCACACGTTCACGCAACGGCCGCAGCCCTTGCAATACTCCGGTATCAGGAACGGCCTGGGCTTCTCAACGGGCTTCTCTTCCACGGTGGGCATTTTCGCTCTCCTCAGTCCCTATGGCTTCAAGCTGCCGCGAATACCCAGAGTGCACACGACGACCGGCGAGGATACCGGAAAAGGGCCCTTCTGCGCACGTGGGCGGAACCCGCCCCACGATCGCGGGGCGCACACGCATGCGAACCGGGCTTTGCGGCGCCCTGCAGCCGGGACCGGCGCATTCCCGTGCCTGCGCCCCGGCACGAGGCCCCCTGGCGGCTTCACTCGTGGCTTCGACGGTGTAGGATGAGGCGTCTCGCGCGGGGCCCGCGTGCGCCCCGTCGGCCGTCGCGTCACCGGCTCTCGCCAGGAGTCCCCTCATGACGATCCGCCATGCCCCGTCGATCCTCTCCTCCGCCGTCGTTGCCGCCCTGCTCTTCCTCGCCACCCGTGCGGTGCCCGCGGCGCCCCCCCCTCCCGCCCTCGGTGACTCACTGCGCCTCGATCCGGCGGTGCGCACCGGGACGCTCCCCAACGGCCTGCGCTACTACATTCGGCACAACGACCGGCCCGCGGCGCGGGTCTCGCTGCGGCTCGCGCTCGCCGCGGGTTCCACCGCGGAGCAGGAGGACCAGCGCGGCTTCGCGCACTTTGCCGAGCACATGGATTTCAACGGCTCCGAGCACTTCAAGCCCGAGGAGATGATCGCCTATCTCGAGGCGATCGGATTGCGTTTCGGATCCGATGCGAACGCCTACACCTCGTTCGACGAGACGGTCTACCAACTCGACGTGCCGACCGACCGTGACACGCTGCTGGACCGCGGCCTGCTGGCGCTCGCGGACTTCGCCGGGCGCGCGACGCTCGCCGACGAGGAGATCCAGAAGGAGCGCGGCGTGCTGATCGAGGAGTGGCGTCTCGGACGCGGCGCGCAGGAGCGCATCACGCGCAAGCAGTATCCGGTGCTCTATCACGGCTCGCGCTATGCCGACCGGCTGCCGATCGGGCTGCCGAAGGTCATCGAGAAGACGCCGGCGGCGCGCCTGCGCGACTTCTACCGCACCTGGTACACGCCCGACCGGATGGCCGTCATCATCGTGGGCGACATCGACCCCGTGCTCATGGACAGCCTGCTCCGCGTGCACTTCGGCGATCTGAAACGGCCGGCGCGCGTCCTGGCCCGCCCCCGCTTCGACATCCCGCTCCACCGCGAGACGCTGGTCTCGGTCGCGACCGACAAGGAACTCACGATGTCGGGCGTCGCCATCTGCTTCAAGCGACCCCTCCGCGCGACCCACACGGTGGGGGATTTCCGCGCGGACCTGGTCGAGGGCCTCTATGCAGCGATGCTCAACGCGCGGCTCTCCGAGGTCGCGCACCGGGCGGACACGCCGTTCATGTGGGCGGGCGCCTCCCCGGCGGTCCTCGGCCGCACCCTCGAAACCTGGCAGGTGTTCGCCATGGCGCAGAATGGCAGCATCGAGAAGGCGCTCTCGACACTCCTCGATGAGACGGCGCGGGTCCGCCAGCACGGGTTCCTCGCCAGCGAGCTCGGGCGCGCCAGGGAGGAGATGCGCGCCGGCGACGAGCGCGCCTGGGCCGAACGCGACAAGAGCGAGAGCCCCGACTTCGCCGGGACGTACGTGCGGAGCTTCCTGAACGAGGCCCCCGCACCCGGGATCGAGACCCGGCACGCTCTCACCCCCGCCCTGCTCGACGGCATCACCCTCGCGGAAGTCAACGCGCTGAGCGCGAGCCTCATGCCCGAAGCCGGTCGGGTCGTGCTGGCCTCGGCGCCCGAGAAGCCGGGCGTGGCCGTGCCATCCGAGGCGACACTGCGCGCGCTCGTCGTGCGCGCGGGGCAGGCACCGCTCGCCGCCTGGCAGGACACGATCGCCGGCAGCGTGCTGATGAAGACGCTGCCCGTGCCGGGCCGCATCGTCTCGCGCCGCACGATCGACGAGATCGGCGTCACGGTGCTCACCCTGTCGAACGGGGCCGACGTGTGGCTCAAGCCCACGGATTTCAAGGCCGACGAGATCGTGTTCGGGGCTCAGGCGCGCGGCGGAACCTCGGTCGCGGACTCCGCCGCGTACTACGCCGCAGCCTACTCCCCGACGATCGTGGGCCAGTGCGGCGCCGGAGGATACACGGCCACGGAGCTACAGAAGCTCCTGGCCGGCCGCATCGCCAGCGCCTCGACCTACATCAACTGGTACCTGCAGGGGCTGTCGGGCTCGGCGCGTCCGGCCGACCTCGAGACCGCGCTGCAACTCGCGCACCTCGTGGTCACCGCTCCCACCGCTGACTCGGCATCGTTCGTCAGCATGCAACGCAGCTTCCACGACTTCCTGGTGGAGCGCGGGAACAGCCCGGAATCGGTCTTCGGGGATACCCTGGCGGCCGTCAACTCCGGCAGCTTCTACATGAGCCGGCCGACGACCCCCGCCGAGCTGGATGCGATCCGGCTCGAGGACGCGCTCGCCTTCCACCGCCGTCTCTTCGCGAACGCCGCGGACTTCACCTTCTTCATGGTCGGAGCATTCCAGGTGGACTCGGTCGCACCTCTGATCGAGCGCTACGTCGGCTCACTGCCCTCGATGGGCCACCGCACGTCCGACTTCGTGGCGCGCGGTCCGCGATATCCGGCCGGCGTGCGCCGGGTGGTCGTGCGACGCGGTTCGGAGCCGAAGAGCAGCACGAGGATCACTTTCTTCGTCAACGACGGACTCGAGGAGTTGGACCTGCATCGTGCCCGCTCGTGCGCCTCGATCCTCACCGAGCACCTGCGTCAGTCGCTCCGCGAGATGCTGGGCGGGACCTACAGCGCAGCCGCCTCGTTCTCGTATCTCAGCCCGCTGCCCGGATACGCCACGATGTCGATCGCTTTCGGGTGCGCCCCAGGGCGCGTGGACTCCATGGTGGCCACGGCGCTCGCCGAGGTGCGGGAGTTGCGGGACACCGGGCCGTCGGACGCCGATCTGCAGCGCGAACAGGAGATCCAGCGTCGCGAACTGGAGACCAGGCTCAAGGAGAACGGCTACTGGCTTGGATCCATGCAACTGGTGAACACGCTCGGCTTGGACCCGCGCCGGATCGCCAAACGTCGCGAGCGCATCGATCTGCTGACCACCGCGGACCTGAAGGAGACCTTCCGCAAGTACTTCCCGCTCGATCGCCACACGGTAATCACGCTGCTGCCCGAGAGCGGGCCGCAGACGCCGGCCAGATAGCGTTCGCGGCAGCGGGTCACGAATCGTCCAGACTGGAGCGCCCGCCATGTTCGACGTCCGTTTCGCGCGCAGCCACTTCCCCGCTCTCGCGGATGACTGGGCGCTCTTCGACAACGCCGGCGGGAGCGTGCCGCTCGCGGGCGTGATCGAGCGCGTACGCGACTACATGAGCCGCTGGCAGGTGCAGCTCGGCGCCACCTACCACCACTCGGCCACCGCCGCCGCACTGGTCGCCGAGGGGCAGCGCGCGATGGCGCGGCTGGTGAACGCCTCGCCAGAGGAGGTCGTCCTCGGCCCATCCAGCACGATGAACGTGCGCACGCTCTCCCGGGCGCTGCTGCCGCTGTTCTCCCCGGGCGACGAGATCGTCGTGACGAACCTCGACCACGAGACCAACATCGGGGCCTGGCGCGCCCTCGAGGCCGAGGGGCTCGTGATCCGCGAGTGGCGCTTCGACCCCGAGCGGCTGGAACTGACCCTCGAGGGGCTGGAACCGCTTCTCTGTCAACGCACTCGACTGGTCTGCTTCACCCACTGCTCGAACCTGATCGGCACGCTGCATGACGCGGCGGCGGTCATCCGCCGGGTGCACGAAGCGGGAGCCCTTGCCTGCGTGGACGGCGTCGCCTGCGCCCCTCACCGGCGCGTGGACGTCAAGACCCTCGACGCCGACTTCTACTTCCTCTCGATCTACAAGGTCTTCGGCCCCCACCTCGGGCTGCTCTACGGAAAGCGGGACCTGCTGCTGCGCGCCCGGGGGCAGAACCACTTCTTCATCCCCGAAGACGAGATCCCCTACAAGCTCGAGCCTGGGAACGTGGTCCACGAGTTGACGGCCGCGCTCCCCGCCATCCTCGAGTACCTGCTCGCCCTCGACGAACGCCATCACCCGGGCTCGCCCGCTGCGGAGCCCGCGCGGCTCGAGCGTGTCTTCGAGGACATCGCCGCCCACGAGGCCGCACTCGTCGCGCCGCTGCTCGACTTCCTGCGCGCGCGCCGCGGCGTGCGCATCCTCGGCAGCACCACGGCGGACGCGCACCGCGCGCCGACCGTCTCGTTCGTGGCGGAGGGCCGTGACTCGAGCGAGATCCCCACCGCGCTCGATGCCGGGAGGATCGCGATCCGCTACGGCCACTTCTACGCCCATCGCGCGGTCGAGGCGCTCGGCCTGCATGCGCGCAACGGCGTCGTGCGCGTGAGCATGGTCCACACCAACACGCCGGACGAAGTCGCCCGGCTGATCGCCGCACTCGACCGCGCGCTCTAGGAGCGCACGGCTCGAGCGCTCGGGCCCGCGGCACGGGCACCTGTGCTCGAGCAACGCGCCCCGCCACCACTCACCCGGGCTCCCGGGCTGTGCTAGCGTGACGCCATGAGGCGCCCCGCTTCCACACCTGCGACGCCGTCGAGCACGCTCGCGGCCCTGCCGGGCCCCGGATCGGACGACGGCGGTCCTCCCGGCGCCGCAGAGCCCGTGCGCGAGCCGGCCTGGCTCGCGCCCCTGACCTGGTCCGTGCTGGCAGCGGCTGCACTGGCCCTGCTCGGGACCGCACTGCGCCTGCATCGCGTCGGCGACTACTTCACCGAGAGCGACTTCTACGGCGGCTACGTGGAGGGAGCGCGCGCAATCCAGCAGGGACACGTGGATCCCACGCGCTACTCGGTGATCGGCCCGCTGTACGAGTTCGTGCTGGCGCTTGTCGGCTCCCTCGCGGGAGACCTCTTTCTGGCCGGCCGCCTCATCTCGGTGGCTGCGGCCTGCGGCACGCTGTGGCTGTGGGGCCGGCTGCTGCGCCGGCGAATGAGCCCCGTCACCGGCCTCGCGCTGGTCGCGCTCCTGGCCGCCAACCCGGTCTTCTTCCGCTACGGCTACTCCGCGACCACCGACATGCTGGGGACGTGTCTGCAGGCTGGAGCGCTGTTCGCCCTTCTAGCCGGCACGGACAGACACACGCCGGCGTTGGCCGGGCTGCTGACCGCGCTCGCCTTCCTGACCCGATACAACGCGGGCGTGCTGTTCCCGGCCGGGCTGCTCGTCATCGCCGCCGGCGGCACGCTCTACGAGCGTCGTGGCCGGCCGGCCCTGCTGTTCGCCGCCGGATTCATGGTTCCCGTTTCGGCCTGGGTGCTCTTCTCGTTCACTCGCGGCGTGCCCCTTTTCTTCCAACTCCACCACAACATCGCCTACGAGGTCTTCGCCCGCGCGAAGGGCATCTCCTGGGACGCCTATCAGAGCACGATGCTGTATCAGTTCCACAACCTCGGCGACGTGATCGCCCACGACCCGCGAGCCGTCGCCAGCCGGATGTTCTTCAACCTGTACGACCATCTGCGCCAGGATGCCACCGTGATGCTGGGCGTGCCCGCCTCCGCGCTCGCTCTGGCCGGGCTGTTCCTGACGTTCTGGGACGGCAGTTGGAGGAAGCTCGCCCCGCTCGGCCTGGTGGGCGCGTTCTTCTATGCCTCGCTCGTGCCGGTCTTCACCAGCGACCGCTACTCGCTGTCGCTGGCCCCCGTCTACCTTACGCTGGCCGCCATCGCCGTGACCTCCCCGCGCCTGGCGATCGGACTGTGGGGCTCGCGTACTGCGCTCCGCTGGACAATGGCGATCGCCGCGCTCGCGCTGATGATCCCGGCGTCCATCGCTTACCAGACGATCCGGCTGGACCAGTTGCCCTTCGAGGTCGTCGAGGCCGGCGCGGCGCTGCGCCGCGAAGCCCCACCCGGCGCGCGCGTCATCAGCCGCAAGGGGCACATCGGCTACTACTCCGGCGCCGCGGTGAAGCCGTTCCCCATCGTGGGGAGTCTGGCGGAACTGGCCGACTACTGTAACCGCTGCCGTGCCGGTTTCATCTACTTCTCGTGGTACGAGGCCAAGCTGCGCCCGGAGTTCGTGTACCTGCTCGATACGACCGGGGTGGTCCCGGGACTTTCGGTCGTCTTCGCCACAGAGAAACGGCCGGCCGTGGTCTACCGCATCGGTCCGGGATTCGGGCGCGACCCCGACTGGTTTGCCGACGACACGCTGCGGCTCGTGCACCTCGCACGCGCGACGCTGAAGCTGGAGAGCGGCCCACAGCTCTGGCACTCGCACCTCGTGCTGGCGATGGATGCCCTGGACCACGGCCGCCCCGCCGAAGCGCTGCGCCATTCCGTCGCCGTCGTCGAACTGCGACCGGCGGAGGCCCTGGCCTGGGCGCTGCGGGGCGAGGCCCTGCGCCAACTGGCGCGCCTCCCCGAGGCGCTCGCCGCCTACCAGAGCGCCCTGAGCCTCGACCCCTTGAGCAACGCGACGCGGACCGGATTGGGCCGCACATTGTTCGCACTCGGCCGCGCCGACGAGGCCTCCCTCACGCTGCTCCCCATCGTCGCCGGGATCCGGGACCCCGCCTTGCTGGCGCAGCTCATCGAAGCCTACGATCGTGGCAGGAATCGTGCTGCGAGTCTCCGCGCCCGCAGGGCACTCGCGGCGATCCGCCCCCAGCACCTGCCGCCAGCGCTCGGTCCGGAGCCGCGCGATCCGGCTCCACCGGGCCGGGGTGGCCCGAACCCCTGACACCGAGGAGATCCCCGCGATGCTGAGCCGTGAGCTGAAGGAAGGAATCCACTGGGTGGGAGCGATCGACTGGGACCGCCGCACCTTCGATGAACTCATTCCGCTGCCCGACGGGACCAGCTACAACGCCTACCTGGTGAATGGCGGCGAGCAGACCGCGCTGATCGACGCGGTGGACCCCGCCTTCGCGGACGTGCTGCTCGACCGGCTCGCCGCACTCGGCGTGACGCGGCTCGACTACGTGATCTCGAACCACGCCGAGCAGGACCACTCCGGCGCGATCCCCGCGGTGCTCGCGCGCCACCCCGAAGCGATGGTAGTCGCGACCCCCAAGGGCCGGGGCCTGCTGATGGACCTCCTGGCCATTCCCGCGGAACGGTTCCTGCCGGCCGAGGACGGTGCGGCACTCGAGCTGGGCGGGCGCACGCTGCGCTTCATCCACTTCCCCTGGGTGCACTGGCCGGAGACCATGCTCACCTGGCTCGAGCAGGACCGCGTGCTGTTCTCCTGCGACCTGTTTGGCGCCCACCTCGCTGTCGGCGACCTGGCGGTACCGGACGACTGCGTCGCCATGGAGGCCGCCAAGCGCTACTACGCCGAGATCATGATGCCCTATCGCAACGTGATCCGCGGCAACCTGCCGCGCTTGACCGCGCTCCCGGTGGACATGATCTGCCCGAGCCACGGGCCGGTGCTGCGCCGGCCGCAGGCCATCCTCGACGCCTACCAACGCTGGGCCGCCGACCAGCCGGGCGAGCGCGCGGTGATCGCCTACGCCTCGATGCACGACTCCACGCGGCTCATGGTGCAGCGCCTCGCCGAGGCGCTGATCGCGCGCGGCGTGGGCGTGGACCTCTTCAACCTCGCCACCACGGATCTCGGCAAGTTCGCCGTCGCGCTGGTGGACGCGGGCACGCTGGTGCTCGGCTCCCCGATGGTGGTGGGTGGCGCGCACCCGCTGGTCGCCAACGCCGCCTACCTCGCCAACCTGCTCAAGCCCCGGGCACGCTACGGCGCTATCATCGGCTCCTACGGCTGGGGCGGCAAGATGATCGCCCAGCTCACCGGGCTGATGCCGGCGCTCAAGCTCGAGTGGTTCGAGCCGATCTCGGCGAAGGGGCTGCCGAAACCCGCCGACCTCGAAGCCCTCGACCGGCTGGCGGACGCGATCGTAGCAAAGCACGCGGAGCTGCGGACCGCGCAGGCCGACGCGGCATCCAAGACATCATGATGATCGTGCCCATGCTGATCGTCGCCCTCGCAGCCGTCGCGCCCTTCCCAGCGCTCGTTCCCGGCGACCGGCTGCCGCCACTGCGGGGCGAGTTCCTGTCGGGGAGGAAGGCCGTGCTGCCGGATGCGGCCCGCGGCCACGTCGCGCTCGTCGCCCTGGGCTTCAGTTACGAATCGCGCATCGCGGTCGAGGCCTGGACTGCGCGCTTCCGCCGGGACTTCGGCGCCGACAGCGCGGTGTCCTTCTTCGAAGTACCCGTGCTCGGCGGTATGGCGCGTGTGGCCCGGCCGTTCATCGACGGCGGGATGCGCCGGGGCACACCGAAGGCCCTGCACGAGAACGTGATCACCGTCTATGGCGGAGCCCGCGAGTGGAAGCTCCGCCTGGGCTTCCGCGAACCCGACGACGCGTACCTCGTGCTGCTCGACCGCGGGGGCCGCGTCGTCTGGCGCCAGGCCGGTCCGTTCCGCGAGGAGGACTACGCCCTCCTCGCGGCGGCGGCAAGGCGGCAGATCGCGCCTTGAGCACCCGGCGCGGCTGCGCTCTGCTGGCCCTCGCGCTCGCCGCACCCCGCTACTTCATCGGCCGCGGCGGGTTCAGGTACTTCGCCAGGAAGCGGTAGATCTCGCGCCGCGCGTCCTTCGCGAACATGGTATCGAGGCGGTCCATGCTGTGTCCGCCGGGCGCGTCCTCGAACACTTTGTACTCGAATGGCTTGCCCGCGGCCTTCAGCGCCTCGATCAGGTGCTGGACCTCGACGTAGCGCACGTCCTCGTCGTTGGTGTTGGTGTGGATGCGCAACGGGATCCCAAGCCGGTCCACCTGCCACACGGGCGAGCGCCTCTTGTACTCCTCGAGATCCTGCTCCGCGGTCTTGCCGATGTGATACGGCGCACTGAAGAGGCCACGGTACTCGTCGTCGGAGTAGCCCATGCGCTGCACCAGGTCCGAAACCGGATTGCCGGCGAAGACGCACTTGTAGTCCTCCGGGTGCTGGAAGGCCTCGAACAGCACGATCAGCCCGCCGTGGCTCCAGCCGATCAGGCCGACGCGATCGCGGTCGAGGAAGTCGAAGTTTTCGAGCGCCCACTGCACCGCCGCGTGGCAGTCATCCACCTCGCGTCCGCCGTAGTCGATCTGCTGGTAGAAGCCCTTGCCGTAGCCGGTCGAGCCGCGGTACTCGGGCGCGACGACGACGTAGCCCTGGGCGAGCAACTCCTTCAGGATGTGCACGTGGTAGGTGGTGAAGTCGGCGTGTACGCCACCGTGCGGCAGCAGCAGCAGCGGGAGCTTCTCCCCCGGCTTGCGGTTCTTCGGCACGAACGTGTAGGTGTAGAACTTGACCGGGTTGGTGGCACCCGCGGCCTTCGGGTCCTTCACGTTCGCCGGCGGCGGACCGGTGATGCGCCACTTGTCCACCTCGGCCACATCGCCGAGCCGGGCGAAGAAGGCTACGTCGTCCACCGCCTTGGCCAGCTCGTCGAGACGGTGATTGAGATCCTCGTTCGCCGTCTTCAACTCGCGCACCTGGTCCTCGAGCGCGGGCGCCACGGGCTCACCGCGCGCGGGCAGCGCCACCGCGAGGCACGCGAGCAGCAGCGCGCCGGCCAGCAGTCTCGTCATCGGCCACGATCTCATCGAACGTCCTCCCTCGCCGGGTCCCCTCCCGCGATCCCGCCCACGTGCCCCGCGGAACCTCCTCGGGACGCGCAGCGATCGCGGACGACCCCGCGCGGAAGGCACGATAGCCCCAGGGCGCGCGAATGTCATGGCGGGCCCACAGAGCCCCGGCGGCCGCCCCCTCTGTGCGTACCCGGAGGCAACCGGCGCCCGTCATTGCTATGATGCGCCACCATGCAGCGCATTCCTTCTGCCTCCGTGATATCCCGGCCTGCAGCCGCGTGGCTCGGCGGCCTGCTCGTCGCCGCGGCCGGCGTCTGGGTCTTCCGCGGCGCGCTGAACTACTTCTTCTCGGCGGACGACTTCCCCGCGCTGGCCCGGGCGGCGGGGCTGCTGCCGCGCCTGCGCGATCCGTGGCGCCTGCTCTCGGGCCAGCTCTACTTCGATCTCCTGCGACCCCTCGCGGGGCTCGACCCGCGCGGTTACCACGCGGCGAGCCTCCTGCTGCACGTCGCCTGCTCGCTCACCCTGTACGCCCTGCTGCGCTGCCGGCTCTCGACCCCGGCCGCACTCGCGGGCGCAGGGTGCTTCGCCACACATCCCTCCCACTATGCCGCCGCCTACTGGCTTTCGGCGGTCGGCGCGCCGATGGCGCTGCTGCTCGCCCTCGCCACGCTCGCTGCGGCCCTGCGCCCCGACCACGCGCGCTGGCTTGCCGTGCCGCTCTTCGCCGCTGCGCTGCTCGCCCGGGAATCGGTGCTGCTGCTGCCGCTCGCGCTCTGGGCGTTGCTCGATTGGGAGTCACGCCACCGTCCCGGCCGCAGGACGCGGGCCTGGCGCGATCCGCTCGTGCTCGCGCTCGCCGCTCTCGCGCTCGCGCTGGCCGTCTACCTCGCCACGGCTGATGTGATGGGGACGCACTCCGGCCCGGGCGCCTACCGGCTCGAGTTCGGGCGCGCGACGCTGGAGAACCTCTTCACCTACCTCGGCTGGAGCGCGAACTTCCTGCTGCCGACCGTGCTCCGTTTCCAGGATGCAGTGGACCCGCTGGTCTACGGCTGGGGCGCGGGGCTGCTCGTCCTGTGGCTCGCGGGTCTCCTCTCGTCGGGGCTCAGGCGGCGTGGCTGGCTGGTTGCAGGCTTGCTCTATCTTGCCCTGCTGCTGCCCGCGCTTCCGCTCGCGCACCATACCTACCGCTACTACCTCTACGCTCCCCTGGCGGGCTTCGCCTGGTGCGTCGCAGCCGCCTGCGACCTGCTCTTCGAGCGCCTGTGGCCCGCGCCCAGGCGCACACAGTCGACCCGGCGTTTGCTGCCCGCAACCGCCGTGGCCGGCCACGCGGACACCGACCCGAGGACCTGGGGCCTGACCCTGGTCGTCGTCGCGCTGCTGACCGTGAACGCCGGGATGCTGGTCCACAAGGTCGAGACCATGCCGTTCTCGGTGGAACCGACGCTGCGAGCCGACGCCGTCGTGGACCGCGCGCTCATCGCGGAGCGGGCCATCGCCGACCTCCGCAAGTCCACGCTCCCTGCGGGGACCCGGCTGCTGCTCTGGTCCCCGATCGGACGCTCGCTCGCGGGGGACACCGGCGAGAGCTACTTCGAGCAGAACGTGCGAACCGCGCTCTTCGAGGGTCTCGCCATCCGCATCTTCTTCCCCGGGGTGGACAGCGTGCGGTTCGTCAGCGCCTACCGGTCGATGCCCGAACCCTACCGCTACGCGGTCTACCGCCCGGACGGCACGCTGCGCGTCGCCAGCCCGGCGGAGCTCGACTCCGTCGTCGCCGGTTTCACGCCCGGCCGCTGAGTGGCGGGCTCGAGAACCTTCAGCACCAGCAGGGTGATGTCGTCCTGCGCCTCGGTGCCGTCGAGGAACTCGCGCAACCCGGCGAGCACGCGCTCGGTCACCTCGCGCGCCGGCAGCGTGCGAGGCATCGCGGACAGGGCCGCGTAGAGGCGCTCCTCGCCGAACTGCTCGCCGGTGGCGTCGGCCGCCTCGCTGATGCCGTCGGTGTAGAGCACCACCAGGTCCCCGGGCAGCAGGCTCACCCGCTCCTCCTCGAACTCGACCCGCTCCTGGAACCCGAGGATCAGCCCGCCGCGCTCGAGGAAGCGGCGCTCGTCGCCCGGCCGCAGCAGCACGGGCCAGTTGTGCCCGGCGTTCGAGAACGACAACTCCATGCGTTCCCCATCCACCCGGGCCAGGAAGAAGGTGGCGAACTGCTGGACCGCCGTGCTCCGGTACATGAGGTGGTTGATGTTGCGCAGGATCTCGGCCGGTGAGCGGACGTTCGCCGCCTGCGTGCGCAGCGAGGCCTGGAGCATCGAGGAGAGCAGGGCGGCCGGCACGCCCTTGCCCGAGACATCGGCGATCGCCACGAACCATGAGCCGTCGCCGGCCTCGACCACGTCGTAGAGGTCGCCGCCAACGTGCTTCGAGGGCAGCGTGAGCGCGTGCACCTCGCAGCGCGGCAGCACCGGGAACTCCGAGAGCAACGAATTGCGCTGGATCTGCCGCGCCAGGCTGAGCTCCTCCTCGAAGCGCGCCACCGCCACCCGGTCCCGCAGCAGGAGCGCGTTCTGCAGCGAGACCGAGACCTGCCCGGCCAGGGTCGCGAGGAGTGCCGCGTCCTCCGAGGTCAGCGGCGTGCCGGTGTGCTTCTCGCCCAGCAGCAGCGCCCCCACCAGGTCCTCCTGCCAGCGCAACGGCACCACCAGTGAGATCCCCAGCGCCGCGAGGAACGCGCGGTCGCCGGGCCCGAGGCCCTCGACCGGATCCGCGACGCGGAAGCTGCCCTCGCCCGCGGGCACGTTCCCCAGCAGTCGCGCGACCCGATCGAGTGCCGCTCCATCGAGTGGTGCGCCGGCGCCGCTGCGGCCGATCGGCGCCTCGCGCCCGAACACCACAACGTGCCCGGTGCGCAACAACATCGCCTCGGTAAGCGTGGTGATGGTGCGGCCGAGCAGCGCGTCGAGATCGATGGTGGTCTGCAGTTCGCCGGCCAGCCGGCGCAGCACGTTGCGGTAGTCGCCCGGGTCCTTGAGGAACGCCCGGTCGAGCATGGTCTCGAGCCACGCCACCACCGGCTGTGAGATGGCCAGTGCCACGATCAGCATCACCGACTCGATGACGCGCACATCGGTCCCCGCTGCCACGCTCAGCGCCCGGGTGAGCCGCGCGGCCACCGCCAGGTAGAGCCCGACCAGCGCCGCGGAGGACAGCGCGTAGAGGATGCCGCGACGCGCCAGCAACTCCGCGTCGAGGAACTTGTGCCGCACGACCGCGTAGGCGATCGAGCCCGGGCCCAGCGTCAGCGCGGCGAAGGTCAGGCTCGCGCGCAGGTCTTCCGCGAGTTGCAGCCCTAGTAGCGTGGGGATCGAGCTGGCGGCGCTGTAGAGCACGAGGCTCGCGGAGAGCCCCAGCGCGACCACGCCGATCTGCTGGCGCAGCCGGGGCACTTGGGTGCGCCGGTGGGAATCGAAGAGCAGCGCCATGGTGGCAAGCCCGAAACCCAGGTTCACCAGCGAGAACAGCGCGCGGTGGACGAAGAGGAAGAGCTTGACGACCAGCCCCAGCAGCGTGGCCAGCGCCCCCAGGTAGTGGAACGGCCCGAGACTCGCGGCCTGGACCTCGGGGCGCCAGGACGAGGCGGCCAGGACGAGGAAGAAGTGGAAGACGTGGGGGACGAAGATGAGCGGCGTGAATCCGACGCTCCAGTGGCGTCCGATCCGCAGCAGCGGGCGGCGCACAAAGGCGCGCTCCTCCGGGAAGATGCTCGCGAACAGGAAGAGCGTGGGGAAGAACAGCTCCCACATGTACGAAAGGTCGCGCAGCGTGCCCGGGGCCGCCGTGGTGCCACCGCGGGAGGCCATGAACGAGAGGGCCGCGAAGACCGCCCCCAGCCCGCCGAAAAAGAGCATGAGTGCGACCACCCGGTTCAGCCGCTGGCCGGGGTTCTCACGCAGGATGAGGAAGCCGAGCAGGAAGACCAACCCGCCCAGCGAGAGGTTCAGGGTGGACAGGAGCAGGAACGCGTTCATCAGACTCCAGTATCCGGC
>Ga0315283_10000353_pt1 | contig 33138 bp, 30 predicted proteins | sample YL17G09_0_MG_FD_204541 | JGI IMG/M metagenome (GOLD analysis project Ga0315283, IMG submission 204541) | Sediment microbial communities from Yellowstone Lake, YNP, Wyoming, USA - YL17G09_0 | ecosystem: Environmental > Aquatic > Freshwater > Lake > Sediment | place: USA: Wyoming | collected...
GTTGGGCTCCGCTCATCAGGGGGTTCGGGGTTTCAAAGACCTTGACGAGGGGGCCGGTCTCCACCAGGCGCTTGTTCTTCTTGGTGCCGGCGTAGAAATTCAAGGGCACCGCGGCGATGTTCTGGGCGATGGCATTGATGCAGGAGTAAACCCAGACGTGCTGCCGGTAGGGTTGGGTAACGCCGTCCATCTGGCCCAGCCCGCCATTAAAGCCTCTGGCAAAGAAAATCTGATCGACGAGGGGGAAGGAGGGGGCCCGGACCAAATGGGGGCCTGGGTCTTGTCGCGCCAGCCCACCCCCAAGACCGGTTAATCTCATCGCCTGGTTAAGTCCCCGCATCAGCAACCCCTTCAGCATGGGTACATTATCAAGGGCTTGTGAAAATGACGTAATCTGGTAATTTCGGAGGGATTAACGGTATTTTGTTTTTGGTGTGGTTTTTGGGGGAGGTTTAGGGGGTGGGAGGGCAAAAAAAGAGCCGGGACCCCTGGGGAGAAGGCCAGAACCTCCCCAACCTCCCTGGGGGCGCCTGAGACGGCCCTGGGGTGAACGCTCAGGGCATACTCCTGCCGGTACCCCCTTCCTCGCCTTGGCGCCGGTCGGCCGCCCCAGGGTCAAGTAGTTTTTCTTGGAAATATTGACACTTTACACTTCTTCGTCGTATGGTAGAAAAAGGAAAAAACCGCCTGCCGATTGCGGCGAGTGTGGGGGACCCGTGGCACGGGTGAAGAAGGCACAGAACAAATCCTCCGGGGCCACCTGGATGCCACCGGGTGCAAGCACGTTGTCCTAATGCTCATCTTTCTCAAGCATATCTCGAACTTCTTCGAGGAACTGTGGGCCCGGCTCATCACCGAGCAGGTGGGAGGGAGCCAACCCCGAGGACCAGGACGAGTACCGGGCGGAGAATGTCTTCTGGGTGCCCCCGGAGGCCCGCGGGTCGCACTTTCGGGCCAATGCCAAAACCATTAACCGCTAACTTCAAAACAGATCGAGGACTTGCTGCGCAATCTCGGCGAACGAGGGCGCGACCTCCTTGAAAAGTATTTCGGAGAGATGGAATAAGCATGGCCCAGCTTGAACATATCGAAGCTATCGAGAAACGCCTCTGGAGCGCGGCCGATACGTTGCGGGCCAACTCCAACTATGCGAGCAACGAGTACTTCCTGCCCGTGATGGGACTGATCTTCCTCCGGCACGCTTATAGCCGCTACCTTGGCCTCAAGGACGGGATCGTGGCAGGCCTCCCGACCCGGGGTGGCAAGAAACTAGCGCTGACCAAAGAGGATTTCTCCCAAAAAAGCGCCATCTTCCTGCGACCCAAGGCCCAGTTCGATACCCTTGTCGCCCTCACCGACAGCGACGACCGGGCCAGGGCCATCATTGAGGCCATGGATTCCATCGAGGCCGACTACGAGAATCTGCGGGGTGTGCTGCCCAAGAGCGAATATCAGGAATTGGACAACAGCGTGCTCGGCCAGCTCCTGCGCACGCTCAACCCCGATGAGCTCAAACGCGCCTCGGGCGATGTGTTCGGGCGCATCTATGAGTACTTCCTGACGCAGTTCGCCGACCTCAAGGCGCATGACAACGGCGAGTTCTTCACGCCGGTCTCCCTGGTCTCTCTGATCGCCAACGTCCTGGAACCGGAAGGCGGCACGGTGTTGGACCCGGCCTGTGGCTCCGGTGGCATGTTTGTGCAGAGCGCCCTCTTTGTCGAGCGGCGTCACGAGAACCCCACCGACAAGCTCACCTTCCGGGGCCTGGAGAAAAACGCCACCACCATCCGGCTGGCCAAGATGAACCTGGCCGTGCACGGGTTGGAAGGTGACATCCAAAAGGCCATCACCTACTACGAAGACCCTCACGAACTGCTCGGCAAAGCGGATTTTGTGATGGCCAATCCGCCTTTCAACGTGGACGAGATCGACGCCGACAAGGTCAAAAACGACCCGCGCCTGCCGTTTGGCCTGCCGGGCGTGAACAAGAAAGACAAGGTTTCCAACGGCAACTACATCTGGATCAGCTATTTCTATAGCTACCTTGGCGAACATGGCCGCGCCGGGTTCGTTATGTCGTCCCAGGCTTCCAGCTCCGGCCGCGACGAGGCCAAGGTGCGTCAAAAACTCATCGAAACCGGCGATGTGGACCTCATGATCGCTATCCGTTCCAATTTTTTTTATACCCGCACCGTTCCTTGTGAGCTGTGGTTTCTCAATCGGGCCAAACCGGATGAGCACCGCAATAAGGTGCTCATGATTGACGCCCGCAACATCTACCGCAAGGTCACCCGCAAGATTTACGACTTCAGCCCTGAGCAGGAACAGAATCTCCTGGCCATCGTCTGGCTCTACCGCGGCCGGACCGAGCGCTTTCTCGACCTGGTGGCGGGCTACTGTACCCGCCTGCTCTATGAAGGCGACGCCTGTTTCTCCTATGAGGATGACGACGGCAGCCTGGTCGAGCCCTTGCCGGCGTTTACTGCTTCACTTGGGGCACTGCGGCAAGCCCTCGAACCCTTTTTGGATACACTGCCCATTGATTCACCCCCTCTTGAGGGAGCGCAGGAGTTCGACACCACAGTCCAGGTTTTCACTGCCGATGTGGGGGCATTCAAGAAGGCCGTAGAAAAGGAACAGACGGCCTGGAAGAACCAGAAAACTACTAACGGGGCGTTAAAGGAAGCGGTAGAGCGGCTGGCGCCCCTGGCCGAAACCAGCCGCGACCTCATCAAACAGACGGACCTGCTCTACAAGCTCGCCTGCCGGGTGATTGAAGCCTGTGAAAGCGGCTACAACGCCCGGGACCGCGACCAGTGGGCTAACCGGGAGATCACCCGGGGTCGCAAAGCCGCGGACGAGGCCCGGCAGGAGGCCTTGGAACACCTCAAACAGGTGCGCTATTTCCACCGCCAGGCCCGATGGCTGACGGAACGCTTCCCCGAAGCCAGGCTCCGTGACGTGGAGGGGCTGGTCAAACTCGTGAACCGCACCGAACTGGCAGCCAACGACTGGAGCCTGACGCCCGGGCGCTACGTGGGCGTTGCCCCTGAAGAAATAGACGAAAACTTCGACTTCGAGGAGACCTTGCGGGACATCCACGTGGAGTTGGAAGACCTTAACGCCGAGGCGGCCCAATTAGCCGCGAAAATCAAGAAGAACTTCGAGGAGTTGGGGATTTGAGCTGGCCAATAATAAAAATGGAGGAACTTGCAGCTAAGGTGCCTTACTCACTTGTCGGAGGTCCTTTCGGTTCGAAGCTGACGTCTATCGATTATATTAATGATGGGGTGCCTGTAATTCGGGGAAGCAACCTTGGAAAGGGAAAGTTTTTGTCTCTTAATGAGTTTGTTTACGTGAGTGATGCAAAAATGCGCCAAGACTTTTCCAGCAACTTAGCTTATCCTGGTGACTTGGTTTTTACTCAGCGAGGGACTCTTGGTCAAGTAGCAATTATCCCAGAAGAATCTCCATTTGAGAAATATGTCATTTCACAAAGTCAGATGAAGATGACGGTTGATGAGGATAAGGCCTGTAAGGAATATCTCTATTATTATTTCACTAGCACCGAGGCTGTCCAAAGAATTATCAATTTCACTTCCTCTTCAGGCGTTCCCCACATAAACTTAACAATCCTGCGAAACTTCGAGGTCCCAATTCCGCCAGTTAGGACTCAACGAGCCATCTCCTCCATCCTCTCCGCCTACGACGACCTGATCGAGAACAACCGGCGGCGGATGCAGTTGTTGGAGCAGGCGGCGCGGCTGCTTTACAAGGAGTGGTTCGTCCGCCTCCGCTTCCCCGGCCACGAACACGTCAAGATCAAAGACGGCGTGCCCGAGGGGTGGGAGAGAAAGCCACTGGGTAAGATAGCTCCCTTAAACTATGGGAAGGCCCTGAAGCAAGACAACCGAATCCCGGGAGCGTTTCCAGTGTACGGTTCCAGTGGAGTTGTCGGGACACATCAGAAGGCACTTGTTGAGGGTCCCGGAATAATCGTCGGTCGCAAGGGGAACGTCGGCAGCGTTTTCTGGTGTGAAGAAGCTTTTCACCCAATCGACACAGTCTATTTCATCGGACCCGAGAAGAGCACCTTGCACCTGTACTATGCCTTGTTGCACACAGCGTTCATGAGCACCGATGTGGCAGTCCCAGGGCTGAACAGGGATTTCGCGCACAGTCACAACCTGCTGATCCCCGAGTCGAAGGTGGCACAGCTTTTTGAAGAAATCGTCTCGTCAGTTCACCAGCAAATTTATGGATTACAGAAGCACAACCAGGCGTTGGCCAAAGCCCGGGACCTCCTTCTACCCCGCCTCATGAATGGAGAAATAGCCGTATGAGTGCTGGGGGTGACGAACTAATCAGCATGAGGCTGGCTTACAGGCCCAGGGCGATTTTCAGGCAGGCATCAAGCCGGGCCAGCACTTCATCATCCAGTTCGCCCAGCACCCGCTGCACCAGGGACTTTTGGAGGACGGTGATTTTGTGGCCCCGAAAAACGGAAGGGTATTTCAGGCCGGTGGCCGGGAAAGAGGGGTGCTGGGGAGACAGGACGAAATCGGAGGGGAGAGGGTCGGCCGGAATGACCGAGGAGATGAAGAGCAGCAGGATATCATCCGCACGGGAAAGAAAGGGTTCGGGAGTAAGGACGACGGCGGGGCGGACTTTGGCCGAGGAGAGGTCGGTGAAGGGATACCGCACCAGGACGACGCTGCCGCGTTTCAGGCGGCCGGGGGCCATGTCACCGCGTCGCCGTCCGCCAATGAGTAGCCGTCTTCCCGGGAATCGGCCAGCCAGTTGAAGGAACCCGATTGCATGACGAGCTCCAGCAACTCCTCCGCGGAGATATCATCGGTCAGGACCTGGGGATGCTCCAGGGTGCGCCGGGCAATGAGAAAGGCGGCGAAGGCTTCCAATTCGCCCTGCTCCTGAGGGGACAGGTTGTCCAATAAACGGGCAATCCTTTGGTTCATGGGGGTGCTCCAACCCAGATTCTTGAAATTATTATACTCTTTTGTGAACATCCTGACAACCGGCGGTCAGAGATAATTTCTTGAGATCGTTAAGGAGTTAGTCAGTGGGTCGCTATTCTGAAGATACCCTAGTCCAGCAGACCACGGCTGAGTACCTGGAAAGGCAGCTCGGCTGGGAGTCGGTCTATGCCTTCAACACCGAGACCTTCGGTCCGACAGGAACGCTGGGCCGGGCGTCGGACCGGGAGATGGTGCTCACCCGCTACCTGCGGGAGAAGCTCGTTGAGTTGAACCCAGGCCTGCCCGAGGCCGCCTACGACGACGCGGTGCGGCAGATCGTGACGATTGCCGCCACCCAGACGCCTTTCGCCACGAACCGTGAGAAGTACGCCCTGGTCAAGGACGGCGTGCAGGTGACTTTCCGCAACGCCAAAGGGGAACGGGTCAAACAGCGCCTGCGGGTTTTTGATTTCGAGACGCCGGAGAATAACCACTTCCTTTGTGTGCGCGAGCTATGGGTGCGCGGGGAGCTCTACCGGCGCCGGGCGGACATCGTCGGGTTCGTCAACGGTTTGCCGCTGTTGTTCATGGAACTGAAGAACGTCAGCAAGGACATTCGCGCCGCTTACGAGAAAAACCTGGCTGACTATAAGGACACCGTCCCGCACCTATTCCACCACAACGCCTTTGTCGTATTGGCCAATGGCGTAGACGCCAAGCTGGGGTCAGTGTCCAGCCGGTTCGAGCACATCCACGAGTGGAAACGCCTGGAGGAGGATGAACCGGGAGCGGTGGACATGGAAACGCTGCTCAAGGGAGTCTGTGGGAAGCGCAACTTCATAGATTTGCTGGAGAACTTCATCGTCTTCGATGATTCCTCCGGCGAATCTCGCAAGATCCTCGCCCGCAACCATCAATTTCTTGGGGTTAACCGCGCCATCGAGGCGCTGAAAGACCGGAGGAACCGCCAGGGCAAGCTGGGTGTGTTTTGGCACACCCAGGGGGCGGGTAAGAGCTACTCGATGGTTATGTTCACCCGCAAGGTCCATCGCAAGCTTGGCGGCAACTTCACCTTTGTGATCCTCACTGATCGCAACGACCTGGACACCCAAATCTACAAGACCTACGCCGGCTGCGGCCTGGTGGACCATGACAAGGACCCGTGCCGGGTCGCCGACGGTAAGCACCTCGGCCAGCTTCTGGCACAGCATAAATCCTACGTCTTCTCACTGATCCAGAAGTTCAACCGGGACGTGAACCCGGACGAGGGCTATACGCAACGCGACGACATCATCGTCATCACTGACGAAGCGCATCGAACGCAGTACGGCACACTGGCCCTGAACTTGCGCAACGCCCTGCCCAACGCCAGCTACATCGGCTTTACCGGTACGCCGTTGTTCACGGACGACGAGATCACCCGGCGGGTCTTTGGGGATTACGTCTCCACCTATGACTTTCAGCGCGCTGTTGAAGACAAGGCCACCGTGCCCTTGTACTACGATGCCCGGGGCGACAAGCTCGGAGTGGCCGTGGGCGACCTGAACGAACGGATCGCTGCCAAGCTGGAGGAGTTGGAGACCGAGAACATCGATGTCGAGCAACGTCTGGAGAGGGAACTCAGGCGAGACTATCACATCATTACCGCGGACAAGCGCCTGAATCAGGTTGCCCGCGACTTTGTCAGGCATTATTCCACAGCCTGGGAGTCCGGCAAAGCCATGCTGGTCTGTATCGACAAGATCACCTGCGTGCGGATGTACAACCTCATCGCCAAGTACTGGGACAAACGCATCCGGGAATTAGAGGGGGAACTGGGCACGGCCGCTGATGAGCAGGAGGAGGTCTATCGCCGTCGGCAGATCGACTGGATGCGTGAGACACGCACGGCGGTTGTGGTCAGCGAAGAGCAAGGCGAAGTCGAGAAGTTTCGCAAGTGGAATCTGGACATCACACCGCACCGGAAGCTGATCAAGGAGGGGATGGATCTGCCGGAATCCATGCGTGTCAGGCCGCAATTCCGGAACATGCAACGCATGGACCTGGATGAGGCGTTCAAGGAGGAAGAGCATCCGTTCCGGATCGCCATCGTCTGCGCCATGTGGCTCACCGGTTTCGACGTGCCCAGCCTGTCCACGCTTTATTTGGACAAGCCGTTGAAGGCCCATACGCTCATGCAGGCAATCGCCCGGGCCAACCGGGTGAACGAGGGCAAGAATAACGGCCTCGTCGTCGACTACTGCGGCATTCTCAAGAATTTGCGAAGAGCCTTGGCCACGTTCGCGGGTCAGGCAGACAATGGCCATGGCGGCGACGGCGGCGACCAGGACCCAACAAAGCCCGAGGAAGAACTGCTGGCCGACCTGGAGGAGGCCATCGCCTTGGTCCGGGCATTCCTGACCGAGCGCCGGGCGTCACTTGAAGACATCATCAAGAAAACCGGATTCGAGCGCAATGCTGGCATCTTGGCGGCGAAGGAGGCAGCCAACGAAAACGACGAGACACGGAAGCGATTCGAGGTTATGTGCCGGGAAGTCTTCAAGAAATTCAAGGCCTGCATCAACATAAGAGGCGTAAACGAGCACCGCAAGGAATCCGACGCGGTAAATATCGTTTACAAGAGCCTCCAGCAGGACCGGGAGCAGGCTGACATCACCGACATTATGCGCCAGCTTCACCAGGTGGTAGACGAAGCCATTGAGACGACGACGGACGGCGAGGTTGATGACCGGCCACCCTTCGACATCAGCAAGATCGACTTCGAGCGGCTGCGGAAGGAGTTCGAACGGAGCCCGGTCAAGCGCACCACAGTCCAGAATCTGAAGCAGGCCATCGAACAGAGGCTCCAGCGGCTCTTGGAGCAGAACCCGTTGCGCACGGACTTCCAGCGCCATTACGAGGAGATCGTGGCCGATTACAACCGGGAGAAGGACCGGTTGACCATCGAACAAACCTTCGAGGCTTTGCTCAAGCTGGTACAGGAACTAGACGAGGAAGAGAGTCGGGCAGTTCGAGAGGGCCTCGATGAAGAGTCCTTGGCCCTATTCGACTTGTTGAAGAAGCCTGACTTGAGCGCATCGGCCATCAAACGGATCAAAAAGATTGCAGTTGAACTCCTCGAAACTCTAAAGGCCGAAAAGCTGAAGATCGACCATTGGCGCGACAAGGAAGCGACGCGCGACGCGGTGCGAATCGCAATTCGCAATTTCTTGTTGAAGGAGGATACTGGGTTACCAGTAGATTCCTACACCGATGAGGAAGTGAGCGTCAAGTCGGAAGATGTTTTCAGACATGTGTACCGGGCTTATCCGACCGTGCCATCACCGTATTATGCAACACCATGATCATCACCACAAACCTGGAGTTTTCCCAATGGCCGCAGGTGTTCGGCAGCGAACAATTAACCGGAGCTTTGCTGGACCGGCTCACCCACCATGCCCATATCCTGGCCATAAACGGGGAAAGTTCCCGTTTCCGGGAGAGCCTGAAAAAGGTGAGGCCTGAGTGATGCAGATGGTCCTCCGCAACTCCTTTCCCGGCAGGGAATGGCCGCCGACGGGCGCCAGCCTTGGGCGGTGGAAAGTTCAAGGCGGATAGGTGGGGCGTCCTCGGCCTGCCCCGCATATCTGTGCTGCCGCCAGGCCGATTACGCTTTACCCCGACCGGCGGCTGGCATTAAACGGTACGGTGACAAAAAAATAATTGTCGTTGATCACCCACGGGCGTGGGGAAAACGGAAGCGGAAAAACGCCAGAAAGAGCGGCGGAGCCGGTCACCAAATTGCATATATGGTTGGGGTATCAAAGCATTTTGGCATGACCCAAAGTAGCGTACAGGGCAGATAGCATTTCTATCTTTTTTTTCAAATTGGAATAAATATGGCTATTAGGTTTCTCTATAAGAAGAACCCTGCAATATACCTCAGAGCCAATCCAGAAATGACTATCCCCAGGCCAATGCGGATGATATTTGCCTTGATGAACTTCTGCAATCTGGCCCCGATATACATGCCGCAGAACCCGCCGAGGCCGAAGAGCGCGCCCAAAGCCAGGTCCGGGGCCACTGCCTGTCCAGGGAAAAAAGGGACCAGGAAGTAGTAAATCCCCACCCCCGCCACCGAGGTGATCAAGGTGCCCATGAGGGCGGCGCCGGCGATGGTGTAAATGGGCAAACCGAAAATGGCCGCCACAAAGGGCGCGATGATGGCGCCGCCGCCGATGCCGTAGGTGCCGCCTATGAGGCCCACCGCCAGGGCCAGGGCGAACAGCGCGGGGGCGCTGAAAGAGAAGGTCTCGCCCAGAAATTCGTAAGATACTTCCCTCCAACTCCAGGCCACGGTCTTGACCCGGGCGGCGGGGGGCAGCCCGCGGCCGCTGCTCTGCCCGCTTGCCGCCATGACTGCCTTCAGCCTTTCCTGGACCTGGGCTTCAAATTCCTGGATCTTGGCCTTCTTGCGTTTGGCCATGGGGGTCTGGTCATAAAGCAGCCGGACGCCGATATAGAGAAGCACGCAGCCGACGAAAAGCTTGAAGTTTTTAGGGTCCGGTAGCCAATTGACGCGGATCAGGGCGCCGAACAAGAGCCCTGGTAAGGTCCCCAGGATCACCACCCAGGTGAGAGGCCAGTTCATGCGGCCCTCCCGGAGATAGCGATAGACACCGCTGGGAATGGCGACGACATTGTATACCAGGTTGGTGGGACTGACCGCCGGACTGGTGAAGCCCAGCACGCTCACCTGAAAAGGCAGGAGTAAAAAAGCCCCGGAGACTCCGCCCATGGAAGTGAACGAAGATACTACCAGGGCGACCAGAAAAGGCACGACAGGATGCGTTTCAACGCCGCTAACGGGGAAGAACATGGTAGTTGGTCTCCTGTGAGAAATCCGGAAAAAAATTAGGCTGACACAATAGACACGAATATAATATAATTCATGTCAATATACCAAGGCGCCCAAAGATGTGTCAAGCAGATTAGGGTCGCCTTGCTAAGATTTTAAAATATGTTTAGAAGTACAGAGAAACTGCCTGAGAGGGGATATGGCGAAGGAAAAACCCACTTTGGAGCCCCAGGGACCGGATGATCGGCCTTTGTCGAGGCCGGGACGCACCAGTCACGCCCGCATCATTTCCGTACCGAACGGTAGCCGTTATCTGGACACGGCCCAGCTCAGTCGGCTGGAACAATCTTTCCGCCAATGGGCGGAGGGCGCGGCCAGGTCGGACGTGCGCTTGTCCCGTAAACGCATCTTGCTCATCTTTCTGCTGATCCGCTATACCGGCGCCAAGCTGAATGAGGTATTGGCTCTTGATCCGTTTCAGGACATCAATCATCAGCGGCAATCGGTGGTTCTCGTTAAACCAGATGCCGCTTCGGGTCGACCGCCCCGGGAGGTCCAGATACCGGAAACGTTTTCCCAAGAGATTCAGGCGGCGCTGGCTGATCCTGCTTTCCAGGAATCTCTGGGTAGTCTCTTTGACGTGGACCCCGGGCACGTCCGCCGCAAGTTCTATGAGCGGGCGACTGTTTGCGGTTTTCCCAAAGAGTTGGGAGGTCCGGACGCGATTCGAAAATCCCGGGCCGTGGAGTTGATGCAGAACAACCTGCCATTGCCGGTGGTGCAAAGAATCTTGGGGCATTCAACGCCCAATTTGACCGCTTCATTTGTCTCTTTTTCCGACGATGACATTCACCAAGTGACCAAATTTTTTCTAGAAAAAGAGTCCCGCAGAAAAACCAGCGCTCGTAATACTTTTTTTGGCAAAATCAGTGCCATCCAAAAGGGGGACATTCAGGCGAAAGTGGAACTGGTTACCATCGGGGGATATCCAGTAACCACGGTGATCACCAATGACAGTTTAGCAAGACTGGGTCTCAAAGCGGGGACCCTGATCACGGCCGAAGTCAAAGCTCCCATGGTGGTTTTGCAGAAAGGAGATAAGGAACCCAAATGCAGCGCGGAAAATATGTTTCAGGGAACCATTGAAAAAATAATTAAGGGCAAGGTCACCACTGAGTATGTGGTAAGAATCGCCGATGGGACGCAGCTATGCTCTCTGGTAACCAGCGAAAGCGACCGCCGACTCAAACTGCGCGCAAACGATCCGGTGTGGGCCGTATTCAATAGCTTTTCCGTAGTGTTACACCTCGATTAGCAAAAAATATTTACAAGATATAGATTGGCTGTAACTGAGTTAAAAAAGAGGGCGCCATGGATCTAAAAATAGGCCGCTTGCGAGGGATGATATCCCTTCCGAGAATAATCGCAGCTATCCTCTTCTGTGCTGTCCTTATTTCTATCTTGTTTTTCTTTTATTGGAAACAACTTAATCAAAGGGTAGAACTTATCCTCCGAGAGCAATTCAACCAGCAACAATTGACGATCGCACGAAAAGTTGCCGATAACGTTGAAACTTATTTCGATTTTTTAAGAAACGCCCTCTCTGGATATGCCGGATTATTCCAGGAAACCCAACCTGGACCCATGGGATTTGAAGCATTTTTAGGGGAACGGTTTGAAAGACACCGCCGGTTCGGCGTCTTAGAGATTCGCTGGTATGATGCCCAAGGTACCTTGGTAAAGGCTCTCAGCGTTTCAGCCAACCCCCCTCCGCCGGCAAGCTTGTCACTGCCGCCTGCATACTTGGGGTGGGCCATGAATGCCTCAAGCCGGGGCCGACTTTATTTGAGCAAGACTTTTTCCTATCCAGACGTTCCCTGGCAGGGCCGCAAATTGATGCGTCTGTTGACCCCGCTTTATAGTGGCGGTCTTTCTTCCAAATTCTCGGGGGTCATGGAGCTTCTCCTCGATCCCATTTTTATTTCCGGACAGGCGATCGCCGATGTCCGTTCCGGCCAGACCGGGTATGCCTGGATCATCGACCAGGATGAAACTATGCTGGCTCATTATGAAAAAGATTTTGTGGGCCAGCCTGCCATCCCCGTTCGCATCGCCCGTAATCCTCAAATCATTTTCCAGGGGCTCAAGGAACTCCATGAGCGCCTCCTTCAGGGCCAGGAAGGCACGACGGAGTATCACTCCGGTTGGCATCGCCAGCGCTTGGGGCTTACCCCCAAGTTAGCCGCCTTCACCCCGGTTCGCTTCGACAAGGGTCTCATCAGGGGCGTTACCGAGAGAGAGGACCCTACCCACAATATCTGGGGGATAGCGGTCGTAGCCCCGGTGGTGGAGGTGTCCGGCCGGGTGAGTGAGGTCATGCACCAGGTATTGTTTCTGGTGGGGTTGTTTTTCCTGGTGATGCTCGTCGCCGGCGGAGGGTTTACGGTCATGGCTTTAATCTGGAACAAGTCCCTGGACAGGGAAGTGGACCTGAAGACCCGGGAGCTAAAGGAATCCCATGACCGGCTGCTGCGGGCCGAGCATTTTGCGGCTGTAGGTGAGGCCGCCGCTTATGTGAGCCATGAAATCAAGAACCCCTTGATGGTTATCGGGGGAATGATTCGGCAATTGGAACGCCGTTTTGGGGAGGATCAAGCTGCAGGAGAGAAATTCACAATGGTTATCGATGAAGTGAGGCGCCTGGAAAGTTTCTTGGGAGAACTCCGGGATTTCACCCGCCCGGCGGTGCCGGTAATGCAAAAAGTCTATATAAACCAGGTGATCCAGGAGGTGCAGGCCTTGATGCAAGAGGCGGAAAAAGAAAAAGGAATAAGCATGGCCGACCGCCTGCACCGGGACCTGCCCCCCGTTGAAGCTGATCGCAACCAGATGAAGCAAGTATTGCTCAACCTGATCAAGAATGCCATGGAGGCAACCGAAGGAGCAGGAATGATTACCCTGGCCAGCGGAGTAACCGATGGACAGATTTGGTTCTCCGTTCAGGATACGGGAAAGGGTATGGACCCGGAAACGTTGGAGAAAATCTTCAACCCCTTCTTTACTACGAAAGACAAAGGCACGGGGTTGGGACTGGCGGTCATCAACAAGATCGTCATCGACCACCAGGGGACCATAGAAGTGGATAGCACTCCCGAAGCTGGGAGCACCTTTACGGTCAAACTGCCCAAAATATAACCGGCTATATAGCGGATAAAGCGAAATGATCTTTTGCAAGGAATCGGCGCCAGAGGGAGATTCAATTGCCGGAAAAGAGGGAGCTGGTAAACTGCTAAAAGCATCCTCGCTTTGGGATATATCCCGGACTTTTCTTCTTCTGGGCGCCACCGCCTACGGCGGCCTGGCCATGGTGGAGCCCATCCGCCGCCGGATAGTCCAGGAGAAAGGCTGGCTCAGCCAAAAGGAGTTTCTGGACGGGCTGGCGCTGTGCCAGTTGCTGCCGGGGGCTACGGTGGTACAACTGGCCACTTATGTGGGTTATCACCTCCGCCACACTAAAGGCGCTCTGGCCGCGGCCGCCGCTTTTATTCTCCCCGCCTTTGTGCTCATGCTAGGCCTCTCCTTTCTCTATTTCCGGTATGGCGACTTGACTTGGGTGAAAGCGGTGTCCCAGGGATTGGGGGCCGTGGTGATCGCCCTTCTGCTCCAGGCCTTGTGGCGTTTCCAGGAAATTATCCGGCGGCATTGGCTGGACCTGGGCATCGCCGTGCTGACCCTGGGGGCGCTCTGGACCGGGATCCACTATCTCCTGGTATTTATGGGTGCCGGGCTCTTAAGGCTGGCCCTGGGGTGGAAGTGGTCGCCGCTTGCGGTCTCCACCGAGCAACCCTCCAGCGGCTCCGCTCCGTCCCTCGGCCTTTGGCTCACCCAGGTATGCGGCGCCTTGGCCATCCTGACCCTGCTGTTTTGGGGCCTGTGGAATTGGCAGCACCAGTTAGGAGTGATGTCCCTCATCTTTCTCAAGATCGGGGTGGTGGCCTTCGGGGGCGGCTACGCCATGATCCCCATCCTCCAGTGGGACATGGTGGATCACCTGGGATGGCTCACCCTGCGCCAATTCCTGGACGGCATCCTGTTAGGCTTTGTCACCCCCGGCCCCATCATCATTACAGCCACCTTCATCGGCTATTGGATCAAGGGGCTGCTTGGGGCCCTGGTGGCCACCGTCTCCATCTTCCTGCCACCCATCCTGCTCATTGTTTTTTTGACCCCTTTTTATCAGCGGGTCAAAGAAGGGCAATGGGTGCGCCAGGTGATTCAGGGCATTTTGGCGGCCCTGGTGGGCATGCTGGTTCTGGTGGTGATCCAGATGGGGCGGGCCTCCCTGGTGGACTGGAAAAGCCTCGCCATCCTGGTCGGGGCAGTGGCGGCCCTGATTCCCTTTAAGGTAAACCTCCTATGGGTGGCAGCCGCCGCAGCCTGTCTTTCTCTGTTCATTTATTGATTGATTCTGAGAGGTTTTGCGAAAGCAAAGGTTATTACCTGGGATCGGTTCCATGAAAAAAGTCGGCACCCTTGTCTTATCCATTGGCGTCCTGTGCCTGCTACTTTCGACGACAGCCTGGGGGCAGGGCCGGACAGGGCCGCTGGAAGGCGGCCGCTGGGAACCCCCGGGCCAGTATTCCAAGATGTTTGACGCCAAGAACCTGGAAACCTTCAGCGGGGAAGTGACCACCGTAGGCCAGCTTACCCCGGGCTACGGCATGTCCGACCGGGTCTGGCTGGGTCTGCAAACCGACAAGCACATGATCCTGGTCATCCTGGGGCCGACCTGGTTTCATAACGTGCGGAATTTCAAGATCGAGCCCAAGGATCGATTAGAAGTCAAAGGATCGATGATCACCGGCATGGAGGAGCCGATGTTTATCGCCATCGAAGTGAAAAAGGGAGACCAGGTTCTTAAATTGCGGGATGATTCCGGTTACCCGGTGTGGGCTCCTCCCCGCAAGAAGCACGATAAATAATTTTTCCCCGATGTCAGGAGAACTAACTTAACGAGCGGTATTGTTTCAAGAGGCGAATTTTATGAACCTTTATTCATAAAAAATCTGACCGGGGGGTAAGCCCCCCGGAACTAGATTGATCAGCCGCCAAACTGACTTAGCTTTGCGGCTACATCCTCTTTCGCCACCTCTCCTACGGCCATCCAGAGCAGGTGCTTCTGACCGTCCAGAAAGATAAGGGCCGGCAACTGGATGAGGTGATATTCGCCGATATATGGCACCGCGGCTTGCCGGTCGGTGTCGTAATCAATGAGTTTCAGCAAGGCCTGCCGCGGCCCGGTAAAAGTCTGGTTCACCAGCGCATCCGCATCGTGCAAGCGCGTGGCGCTGCAACCGCAGGCTTTACTCTGGGTGATGTAAACTACTTGGGCCAGTTTGGACTCTGCCCCGTAGGAGGCGGTTGGGCCGGTAACCCCCAAAAGTAAAGTTGCCAGCGTAGCCAAAATGATCATGTTAGTTTTTAAATTACCCATCAGTCTCCTCCTTGTTATTGTTCGGGCGGTTAGCTTCCGCCAGCCACTTCTTGAGCATTTCTTTCGTTGGCACCTGTCCCACGGTCTTAACCTCATCATTGATCGTGAGCCCCGGGTCCCAAAGACCCCCAACGTCGCGATCTCCCTCCCGTCTCGGAGATGCTCCACCTCCGCCGGGACGCTTACATTCATCAGGACTGCCGTCACGGACTTGTTCAGGGCAGGCTTTCCTGTTTCTTCGATGGCCTGCCCTGAGTCCCATCTGGATTGACCCCTTTTAACCAGGGTTTTCGTTGGTGAAGTAGGGCGGGGTGTACCATTGGCTCATGGCTGGGTCATTGTCATACCAGCTTGGGGGAACCAGCCTCTGACCAGAATCTTGCGTTTGGTAAGCAATGGAGCCGGCCTTGGTCTGCCATGCTGGTGAAGTCGCCGCGGAACAACCCGCCAGTCCCAGAAAAAGGCCTAAGGCCAATACTAAAAATGTTCTCATTGGATTCTCCTTCATCTGTTTGAATTTTGGCCATCGATCAAATATTGATTTAATCGATAACCGTTAAGCCGAATATCCGGCTCTTAATTTATATAACAATGGCGGAACCCAGATTCGGCGCGGTGACTTAATTATTTTTGGCTGTATGAAAATAGATATAAGAAAATCAACATGTTCTGCTATGACCAACAATGTTCATCGAACCCAGTGACAAGATCCAAGATCAAGGCAGCGGTTGGCCGACTGATGGGTTTCCATAAATTGGCGACTTGGAGAGGGTATTCTCTTGCTCCATCCAGTAATTTCTGTTCAGGAGAAAAAATATTCCACGGTCCGCGCCGGGTTTTAGGTTTTGGTGGTTTTATATATCAGAAACCGGATACTCGGTTATCAACTTACCCGGAGGTAAAAATAATGAGATTTTCTAGAACAGCATGGGTACCCGCATTGCTGCTGGCAGCTCTGGTCATCAGCCTTGGGGCCGTGGATTCCGCCTGGGCGCGCGGCGGCGGGGGCTGCATAAATGCAAATGTAACCCCGGAGCAGAGCGCCCAACTCTTTGATCTCAAGCAGCAGTTCATGAATGACACCGCTGGCCTGCGCAAGCAGATGATGGTCAAGAGGACCGAGTTGGCGGCATTGTGGCAGAGCCCCACGCCCGATCAAAACCTGGTTCAGGCCAAGCAGCAAGAAGTCAACGCCTTGAGAGATCAGCTCCAGGCAAAGCGCACGGCCTTCCAACTGCAGAACCAGCAAATCTGTCCGCAAACCGGCATGGGCGCGGGACGTGGCGCCGGCAGAGGCATGGCCATGGGGCAGGGCGGCGGCCAAGGCCGCGGCTGTAACTGGTAAAGTTAAGGGGGAAAGGTCGCCGCCCCCCTTCCTTTTCCCCCGCCCCCTGACTCTCTCCCAGCCTTCTTAGAGGTTGGGAGAGGGAATCAGGGGCCACTCGGGGAAACCATAAGACGAGTCAGTCCTAATCAGGTGATAAGCAATTGCCAGCTCAATGAGAATCCTTCTGATAGATCATGGATGAAAGCGCATAAAACCAAAGAGCACAACACTATGATAGGAGCTCATCTCAGAGACTGGACGAAAGACATGGCCCCAGCCCTGCTTGTCCTGTTATTGTCTGCCATTTTTTCCATATTCATTGTTAATTTAACTTTCGCAAAGGGATGGCTTGGAATCTACAATTTGTGTTCTAGGTTTTTACGGTTCACCCTCTTTCTCTGCCTTCCTCTTTATTTATGTCAACATATTTATAATTTTATTGTAAGTAAAACGCGAGGGAGACTTCTTCAGGTTGAAGCGAAGGGTGGTGGAGACATCAACCCTATAAAGCACTGGCTCTTTAGGCCGTTCCAAGGAATCGGCATCGAACTCCTTTTCGGCACCAAGCTTCTGGCGATTCTCCAAGTTGTCATAGGCCCAGAAGCCGCATCTTCTCTCTTGCCTCAAGGGTTTTTCAAGCTTGAGCGGTTTCTGGTAACTGTGGGGATCACTATTTCTATCTCGCTTCTCCTCTCGACCTTATGGACCCTTGATGATATGGGAATCAGGTATGTTAACCGGAGAGATCAAGAAATTAAGATGATCGGAAAATATGCGGGAACGCTCATGCCCCTCATCTTCGGATTCTACGGCATACTATCTCTTTTCGCGAATTACCCGATTATGGAAGGGTCGGTTTATTTACTTAAGATAATTTTTATTCTTTATCCGCCTTTTGCGATTTTTGCTGTGATACACAACTATGTTCTCCGGGGCAATGCGGAATCTTTAATGGAAAGACATTCAATCACGAAGGGTGCTATCTGATGACAACAGCATTACGGGGGGTGTCACGTATCGGTGTAAGTTCAATTAATCCATGACACATTTTTTAAAATTAAAACCATATCATATAAGGAGTTTCGGTATGAGAAAGTTTAGCATATTTACCCAAATCGTCTGTATTTTGAGCCTGATTCTTATCAATGCCTCCTGGGCGCAGACTGGCGTGGGGCAAGTAGGCGGCGTGCATTACGGCACGATGTGGGATGGCAACTCGGTTACGACCGTGTCCGGAGAAGTGGCTGCGGTGGAGCAATATACCCCCGGAAGGGGTGGAAGTTCCTATGGCCTGAGGTTTAACTTAAAAACCGACAAAGAGACTCTGCCGGTCATCCTGGGGCCCGCCTGGTATGTGGAGCAACAGCACTTTGCCATAACCGCCAAGGACCAGGTGGAAGTTAAAGGTTCCCGCCTCTCGATCCAGGGGCAGCCGACGATCATCGCCCAAGAGGTAAAGAAAGGCGACAAGGTTTTAAGACTAAGAGACGACCAGGGTGTCCCGCTTTGGACTGGACCGAGATAATGAAAAATTTCAAAGAAAAGGGAAAAAAGGCTATGAAAAAAATTGTTTTTGTTGGGGTATTGCTAACCTTGAGCCTCATGTTGGCTGCAGGTTCCTACGGGCAACAGGCAGGTGACGTTTGGGCGAAAAAAGGCCGGTATACTCGCCTTTATGACTCCAAGACCATGGAGACCCTTAACGGGGAAGTGGCTGCGGTAGGCAAGTACACCCCCCCCGGCCAGCCAGATGGCGTCCGTTTCACCTTAAAGACGGATCAAGGCCCCATCGAGGTGATACTTGGTCGTGGCTCTTATGTAGAACAACAAGGTCTGAAATTTGAGCCCCAAGATAAAGTGACGGTCAAGGGTTCCCGGGTTGCGGTGGAAGGCAAGCCCACGATCATTGCCGCAGAAGTGACCAAAGGAGAGAAGACCCTGACATTGCGGGATGGGAACGGCATGCCGGTTTGGAATCGGCAGTCGACTTGCGCAGTGGGTAATTGAAACCATCTCCCCTATGGCTCAATCACCGGTTGCATAGCCGCATGGGTCCAGATTCAGTTGAAAGGGCAGAGAAAAATCACGTTTGCTTGGCGCCGAAAAAGGATGATGGCCCATGAAGCGCAACTGGCTCACTTATATATTGGTTTGCTCCATGGGCCTCAATATGGGGGTAATTGCCAGTTTCGCCTATTGGCGCTATGGCAGTCATCCGGGATTAGACCTGAAGCCCCCGGCATCGCCCTTACCTTTCCGGGAATTGACGCGTTCCCTTAACCTGGGGCCGGAGCAACGTCAAATTGCCCGGGGCCTGCTGCCCGAACATCAGCAGCGGATTCGCGACCTGCGGCTGGGTTTGGCGAAACAAAGGCAGGAACTATTCGAAATGCTGCAAGAAGGAGCGCCTTCCTGGCCTGCCGTGAAGGATAAGACCAGGAAGATCAGCGAGCTGCAAGGCGAATTGGAGACGGAAATGGTGCAGTTTTTTCTGGGATTCCGAAATTGCCTTAAGCCGGAGCAGAAAATCGCCTTCATGGAATTTATGGAACATCACTTGTTGACGGGCCAGGGCGGCAAAGGCCGGGCTCACGGTCTTTGGGGCCCTCGAGGGCAATCGGGGGCGAGAGTCGGGGGGATTGATTGAAGGTCGCCCTCATCTTCTTTCAGGTGAACCTCTTATGGATTTTTCCGGTGGTGGTCGGTCCCCTCCTGTTCATATTCTAAACTTGGGGATGTGCCGGATCATACTCTCAAGGTGGAGATTGGCAATGCTGTTACCATCGAAAGGCTGTAAGCTTATTTTTCTCGTCGGCGTGATCATGTTTTGGATGGGTCAGGCTGCCGCTTCCGAGAAGGATTACCAGGCCCTGAGCCTGGATGACTGCCTGGCCGTGGCCCGGGAACAGAACCCAGTCCTCAGCGCCAGCCGAGAGAAGGTCCAGGAGTTGGTGGCCGATTATCAAGCGGCGCGCTCCAAATTTTTTCCCCGGTTGGTATTGCTCTCCTACTATGACCGGGTGCCCCCCAACCGGTTCACTTCCGGAGCCCTCACTAACCAGGAACTGTTTAAGCGGGAGGGATTCACCGGCGTCACCGGCAAGCAAATAATCTTTGATGGCTTAAAGACCTATTACAATACCCAGGCAGCCAAGACCGGCACGCAGTCGCAGAAACAGGAAGTCCAAAGGACCGCGGACGAATTGGCCTTTACGGTGACCCAGTCCTTCTACCAGTTAATCGAGGCCAAAGAAAACCTGAAGGTGGCGCAAGAGGCCCTGCAACAGCGCCAGGAATTCGGCAAGTTGACCGAGGCTTTTTATAAGGCCGGGAAGGTGACCAACCTGGATTATGTGCGGGCCAAATCCCAGGTGTCCGAGGCCGAGCAGGCGGTCGTTGAAGCCCAAAACGCGGTGCGCCTGGCCAAGGAAATCCTGGCCCGCACCCTGGGACTGAATGAACAGGTCCAGGTGGATATAAAAGGGAAACTCCCCCAGGAATTTGCCGCCGCCGGGGATATGAACTCTTTGTGGCAGGAAGTGCTGAAAACCAATCCTGAAATTAAGAAGTTAGATTTAGATATCGCGCAAAGCCAGACCCTGATCAAAGCGGCCCGTGGCTCTTATTTCCCGGAGGTCAGCTTGCAGGCCGGGAGCGACGTGCGCCACCGGGATCTGGGCGGCACCAAGCCGGAATGGATCGGCGGCGTCTTCATGGAGTATCCCTTCTTTGAGGGCGGATTAACCAGGGCCCAGGTGGCCAAGGCTTCTTCCCAAACCCAGCAATTATTGGAGAAGAAGCGGGATCGGCTCAACGGGATCAAGGTGGACCTGACCACAGCCTGGAAAGACCAGGAGAACGGCCGCCAGGGGGTGGCCACCACCAAACAAACCGTGGCAACCAATGAAGAGGCCTACGCTAGCGCCCAGGCCCTGTACCGGCACGGCAAGGCCATTGGCCTGGACGTGCTCCAGGGCCAGGTGGACCTGACCGGCTCTCGCTTCCAACTTATCAGGTATGCCGTGGCCTATGAAATCGGGAAAGCGCGAATCAAGCAAATCATTGGCTCCAATCAATCGGAGCCTTATCAGCCAAGCAAGAGTGGGGGGCAAAAACCTTGAAATTACCTGGCGGCAAGAAAACCTTTGGGGTTGTCATCGGAATCCTCATCATAATCTTTTTGGGGTATCGCTTCTTCTGGTATCGCCCACCGGTGGTGGTGATTGCGGTTAAGAAGGCGGAGATTCAGGGCAAGGTGCACGGACCGGGCACGGTGCAATCCAAGGTGCCGGTGGTGGTGAGTTCCAAGATTACCGGAATATTGGAGAAACTAAATGCCGATCAAGGGGACAGGGTAAAAAAGGGGCAACTCCTGGCGGAACTGGACTCCATAGAATTGCGAGCCAGGGAGGCGGCGGCCCAGGCCGCCAAAAACCGCGCCCAGCGGGAGCTGGCCCGGGCCCAGGCCGACATGGTAAAGGCCCAGGCCAACCTGGGTCTGGCGCAGAGCAATTACCGGCGAGACATGGAGGTCTTCAAACCCGGCTATATCTCCCAGGCAGCCTTTGACACCACCAAGGCGCAACTTAAGGTGGCTGAGAGCGAAGTCAACGCCTTTCAAGCTACGGTTACAGCCTTACAGGCGGCAGTAAAGCAGGCCGAATCGGAAACCCACGCTGCCAAGGCCCTCCATAACTATACCCGTATCCTGGCCCCCATGGATGGCCTCATCACCTCCCGCAAGGCCGAGGTGGGAACCACCGTGTCCCCCGGGACCCCCATCTTTCAGATAGTGGACCTGGATACGGTTTGGGTGGCGGCTTGGTTGGACCAGAGCCAGATCGCCCAGGTCAAGGAAGGGCAAAAGGCTGCAATCCGCCTGCGCTCCGGAAGGCAATACCAGGGACAGGTAGCCCGCCTCAACGCCGAAGCGGACACCGCCACCCGGGAACTGGAGGTGGATGTGAAATTTGACCATCTGCCCGAGCCCCTGGTCATCGGCGAGGAAGCCGAGGTGGATATTGATGCTGGCCGGATTATGGCCCTGGCCTTACCCCTGACCGCCATCACGGAGCGGGACGGCAAAACGGTAGTCCTGGCAGTGGACCAGGGCCGGTTGGTTTTCCGCCCCGTCAAGCCCGGACTGAATGATGGCAAAAGGATCGCCGTCCTGGAAGGCCTAAAAGAGGGGGACCTGGTAGTAGCCCAGCCGGCGAACCTGAAGCCGGGAACGCGGGTCAAGGCAGAGATCAAGACTGCGGAAGCCAGGGGGAAATAATGGATCTGGCCGTTAAAGACCTGAAACGCCACCTGGGGCGATTTCTGACCACGGTGGTGGGGGTGGGATTGCTTTTCGGCACCGTTCTGGCCATGAACGGCATCTACCGAGGGGTCGTCTTTGAAGGGATTTCCCTGATCGAGTCGATTAATCCTGATCTGTGGGTGGTGGAACGCTTTCGCGGCGGGCCCTTTAGCGAACAGTCCACTCTGGCCGAGGACTTCCATTACAGCGTGGCCGCGGTGCCGGGGGTGGCCCAGGCCAGTCCTTATATCGCCTACCCTGTGGAGCGGGAGATTGGCGACAAGAGCAAGCGCTTCACCATCATCGGCTACGATGTCTTCGGGGGCCTTGGCGGACCCATCAAACTCACGGCCGGACGGGGCATCAGCCGGGCCCACTATGAAGCGGTGGCCCACAAAAAGCTGGGCGTTTCCCTGGGCGAGAAAATCCCCTTAGGCCTGCACCGCTACACGGTGGTGGGTTTGACCGACGACATCTCCTCCCCGGACGGCGAACCGGTGCTCTTTCTCTCGCTCCCCGATGCCCAGGAGGTCTTATTCCAGCGGGACAACGAAACGGTGCGGAACCAGCGGGAGCGCCTGCGCCGAACCCTGGCTCGGAATTCCAGCAATTCTCTGGAGGCTGCCAAGTTACTGACGGCGTTGCAATCGGACACTCACACCATTAACGCCGTCCTGGTCAAACTGGCCCCGGGAGCCCATCGCCAGGAGGTGGCCCGGCACATTGAAGATTGGCTGTACTTCTCCGTCTACACCTCGCAGGAAGAGATTGACTTGATGCTCCGTGGTCGTCTGGCCAAGGCCCGGATGCAGCTTCTGATCTTCCGCACCATCCTCCTCATCGTCTCCATGGTCATCCTCACTCTGGTAATTTACACCTTCACCATGGAGAAGATCCGGAGCATCGCCATAATGAAGCTCATGGGCGCGGCCAACTGGGTGATCATTCGCCTGGTGCTGGAGCAGTCCTTGCTCTTGACCCTCAGCAGTTTCATCATCGGCTGGCTGGTCATTCACAATACCCAGGGCTTCTTTCCACGGAAAATTTTTCTTACGCCTCTGGATGAGTCCGTCACCTTCGGCCTGGCCCTGTTGGGAGGCCTTTTCGCCAGCGGCCTGGGTATCTGGCAAGCCCTGAAGACCCAGCCGGCCCTAGCCCTGGGAGGCCATTGATGGAAGCCCTCAAGATTACTGGCCTGAGTAAGATATTCGGGAGCGGCCGCCTGGAGGTGCGAGCCCTGGAAGATGTCAGCCTCAGCATCGCTGCCGGTGATCTGGTAGCGTTGATGGGCCCCAGCGGTTCCGGCAAGACCACTCTGTTGCTGTGCGTCAGCCTGATTTTGGAGCCAACCGCCGGCACCGTTGTCTTTGACGGGGACACCATTTATCAAGACGGCTGGACCGGCTTCGACGTGCGCCGTCTGCGCCGGGAAAAGATCGGCTTTATCTTCCAGTCCGCCAACCTCATCCCCTTCCTAACCGCTAGAGAAAACGTGCTATTCCCCCAGGACCTGGTGGGGGTGAAGGGCGAGGCGGCAGAGATGCGAGCGCATGAACTCCTGGAATACATGGAGGTATCCGAGCGGGCCGATTACCTGCCCCCCCTGCTCTCCGGGGGCGAGCAGCAGAGGGTGGCCATCGCCCGGGCCCTGGCTAATCGGCCCCGGCTGATCCTGGCCGATGAACCTACCGCCTCCTTGGACACCGCCCGGGGCAAGAGGGTTATGGACCTGTTAAAAAAGGTCGCCCGGGAAAACCAGACCGCGGTGATCGCCGTGACCCACGACGCCCGTATGATCGAGGGGTTCGACCGGGTTTACCATCTCAAGGACGGTCGGCTAAATAATAGCAATAATCACGGCTGAGAGGCGATGAGCCAATACATATAGATCAAAAAATATACTTAAATTAATTTAACCAGTTTTATTTAACGGAGAAAAGCCGCTATGGATAACTTTAAGGACGGCCCTCCCCGACTGCCCGAGAGAATCGCCGGCCTTGGGGAACTGGCCTACAATCTCTTTTGGACCTGGCATCCCGCGGCCCGGATGTTGTTTAAGCGGTTGGATCGCCTGGCCTGGAAGGCCACCGGCCATAACCCGGTAAAGCTATTAAAAGTGCTGTCCCAGAAATCTCTGGAGGCCGCAGCCGGCGAACCCGAATATTTGCGTTACTATGACCCGGTTCTGGCCGAGTTCCGCCGGGAGATGCAACCCCATGTCTGCTGGTTTACGGAAAACATCACGGTCACCGAGTGCTCCCCCATTGCCTATTTCTCCTTGGAGTACGGGCTGCATTCGTCCCTACCGTTTTATGCCGGGGGCCTGGGTTTTCTGGCCGGAGACCACTTGAAAGAATGCAGCGATCTGGGAATTCCCATGGTGGCGGTGGGCTTTATGTATCCGGGCGGGTATGTCCGCCAGAAAATTAATGCCGATGGCTGGCAGGAAAGCGTGGATGAGATCCTCGATCGGGAGTTAGCGCCCATCACCAAGGTTACCAATAACCAGGGGGCACAGCTTATCGTAAAGGTGCCCTTTACCGATCCACCCATCAATGTGGCGGTGTGGCAGGTGATGGTAGGTCGCATCCCCCTCTATCTGATGGATACCGATTTGGAGATCAATGACCCGGCGCACCGTCAAATCTGCGACTATCTTTATATCAGCAATATCGAACAGCGCCTGCTCCAGGAAATCATCCTGGGGATAGGAGGCAGTGAGATACTGGCCACCCTGGGAATAAAACACTCGGTTCTGCACATGAATGAGGGCCATCCAGCCTTTGCCCTGTTAGAAAGGATCCGGGAGCGGGTCGCGGATAAGATGAGTTTGGAAGAGGCAGTTCGGCAGGTACGGGCCACCTCAGTGTTTACCACCCACACCCCGGTAGTGGCGGGGCACGATGTCTTCCCCTTCGACTTGGTGGAAAAATATTTGTGCCACTGTTACCCCATGTTGGGACTGAGCCGAGAGGACTTCCTCAAATTGGGGGCCTCGCCCACGGATCCGCCCAACGCTGGCTTTAACATGACTGCCTTTGCCTTGAGGATGTCCGCTTATCACAACGGGGTGAGCAAGAAGCATGGGGAAGTGGCCCGCCGAATGTGGCAGCCGCTTTGGCCGGAACTGCCTGTGGAGAAAGTGCCCATTGACCATATTACCAACGGGGTGCATGTGCCCACCTGGATTGACCCCAAAATGGAACTTGCTTGCAATCACTACCTGGGTTCAGATTGGCTGTCGAATCATGACAACCCCGCCGTCTGGGAGCTGATGAACAATATCCCGGATGCTGAACTCTGGGAAATCCACTACCGAAAAAAGATAAAGTTGATCAATTTCATCCGGGAACGGACCCGGCGGCGTTGGGTGGAAGAAAGCGTCGGTTTAGGCAATGTGGTTGCAGGTGGAACCATGCTGGACTCCTCGGTCTTGACCATCGGTTTTGCCCGACGCTTTGCCACCTACAAGCGAGCAGACCTGATTTTCTCTGATCTGGAGCGCCTAAAAAAGCTCCTAAACGACCCTTGGCGGCCCATGCAGCTTATCTTCGCTGGCAAGGCCCATCCGGCGGATGACCCTGGGAAAAGAATCCTGCAACGGATTTTTAATTTTGCCCAGGACGCGGACCTGGGGGGCAGAATTGCCTTCGTGGAAGATTATGGGGAGCAACTGGCGCAGTATCTAGTCCACGGGGTGGACGTATGGCTCAACAACCCGCAGCCACCGCTGGAGGCATGCGGCACCAGCGGCATGAAGGCCGCGTTGAACGGGGTGTTGCACCTGAGCATCCTGGACGGCTGGTGGCCGGAAGGGTTTACCGGCAAGAATGGCTGGGCCTTTGGCGAGGAAAGTGAGGCCAATCGGGATATCCAAGATGCCGGGGCCATTTATGCGATTTTGGAGCAGCAAGTAGTGCCGCTTTACTACAAGGTAAATGATGAGGGCATTCCGGCGGAGTGGGTGAAAATGATGAAAGAGGTCATGAAGAGTTTAGGAGCCCCCTTCAGTGCCCGCCGGATGGTGAAGGAGTATTCCCAGAAATTTTACCAGCCGGCGCTGCAATCAGCTGCAAAGTAACTTCCTCGATAAGAATAACCAGAATGAGCTGCTCCCAGTTACTGGTGAGAATGTACAAAATGCATAGGTGAGTGGCGTGGGTGAATCTTACCCTACGTCCTGCCAGAATCGGACATGAGTTGCCCTGGTGAAAGGCCCCTCGATCAACATGAGGCAGCCTTTCCCAATTGCCATATAAGCTTGCCACAAACGATATTTCTCCAAAATTCTAAAGAGTTGGATATATGGTCTTATTATCTGGCACCGACATCCGTGGGGAGGAAGATTTCAGATGTCGGCGATAGGGGAACGCCAGGTTACCGGCGGGAATAGCGGCTTCTGCCACCGTAGTTAAAAAACGGTTTTGGTGGATATATTCCTGAAGGTATCCCGGATATAGTAATCATAGGGCTATCAAATCTATATGAAAGGAAAAGGAAATAGGTTGCCTATTAACATTATAATTTATTAATAATTTGGTTTAATATAAATTCTACTTCACTATTAGGTTTAATTTCCTTACATTCGCGAGACATATTTACACTGCATAACAAAATACCATCATCATTATAATGCAATAATCTATCGATACAATATTTATATTCTATGTAATCAAATGAATACAACAATAATGAATGATTAATAATATCTAAATTGTTATTGCTATCAATATGCAGCTTTAATAAATCAAATTTCTTTTTACTCTGATTGTGTACACGTTTCACCCACACTTTTATAGTGTGATTCTCTCTTTTTACACTATCTTGAAGGTAATAATCAGTAAAGTCTGCATTACTATCTATAAGCACCCAATTATAACTATCACCTTTGACAAAAGTAGACATGTTTATCCGAGATTATGCGGCCGCCTTGGCCGCGCAGTCGAAAAATGGTTTTGGGAACCTCTCTCCCCGAGTTTAACCCCGAAGGGGTTCATTTTCTCCGCGGCATCCTTTCTCTGGGAGTATATGATAAACGTAATCACTTTTTCTAAAAATTCCATGCATAAAGGACCCAGCCAGCAACGCCCGGGGATGGTGTACCAGAGGAAGGCGACATTTGCATACTGCCACCGGGGGAAAGGCAAGACACCATGTCTTAACCTCTCTATGTTAGCGCATGGAAATAACTAGGTATAGGAAACGGGGAAGTAAGAATAGAGATTAGCTTGCCATGTTCGACACTTATCACCTTGCCCGGAAAAATACCAGCTTTCGTTTCGTTATCTTGCACGGGCACTCGTGGGGGGGAGATTTCAGATGGCGGTGGTCGGGGAACGCCTGGTTGTCGGCGGAAATGGCAGGGGGCCTTCAGGCCAAGAAGGATGGAGATGCTACTGGATAGCGAAGGTTTTTGGCGATGTGATAAGTTACGGATCAGGGCAGTTATGCTCTTATTTACTCTCCAACTGGAGGCACTAGAAATCACACCTACGTCTCCCTTAGTGCCTTATATTAATTGGCTTTACCCAAGAACTCAGGCCGAATTTTGAATTCTTTCTCTCTTGTGGCATTCCCGGAGAGATGGAAGGCGAACGCTATAAGAAGTCCCCAGAATTGGTTCTTCAGGCGGTCAATCACATGCACCAAGATGGAAGCGCCTTGCCAATTTATTACCTGGAAGCGGTGGGATAAGCTGGAAGAGCATGATGCGCCGGAAGTAGTCGTCTTCTTTGCCACTCCAGATATATTATCGGGATTGTTCACCTTAGCCAACTTTGAGGAAGCAGAACCCAATGGTGTCCTCGCCCCGTTTTCTTCAGGGTGCGGCTCCATCGTCTCCTACCCTTATCTGGAAAAAGATTTCGACCGTCCACACGCTTTCCTGGGCGTGTTCGATGTCTCAGCTCGCCCTTTTGTCCCGAAAACCATGCTCACTTTTGCTGTGCCCATGAAAAAGTTTACCAAGATGGTCAGGAATATGGCTGAGAGTTTCCTGATCACTTCTTCATGGAATAAGGTGAGAAATAGAATATCTTCTGTTTAATATCAGATGCCCCAGGAGACACGAGCGGGGTGAGGCGAGGTTTCCCACTCCTTATCCGGGCGGCATACAATCCACCAATATGAGTTTCGTCACCTCACAAGTCTGGAGCAACGACAGTAAACTTGTTCGCAAAAGCTGGCATAACCTTACGCCACTCATGACCTGCTATTTGTTTCATTCGCGTGTAAACAGTTCTTCCCTAATACCTGCCAGATAGCCTTTAGTTTTCCGGTTTATAAGACTACCCCCTATGATGGTCGCTTCGTAGGTGTCGCCACCGAGGGGCCATTGGTAATCAAGAATTAATTTATTCCCTTCTTGGCGCTTCGCCAATATAGGGAATGTTAATCGTGTAGTGTGACTATTTTGACCACCTTGAACTTCGATTATCAGGGTTAACTCATTTATCTCACTTAACTTATCTCCCTGAATAAATATCACTTGTGCCAAGTTGCAGCCTCTATAGACATATTTCCCCCCCGGGCTTGGATCATTATAGAGGTCTTCGGCGGCGCTCTGGGCCTGTCCGGTGGACGTGGCCGCCAACACCAGCATGAAGGCCGCCATCAATGCAATACTTAGAGTTTTCATGTGTTGCTCCTCCTTAAACGTGCAGCAGGTGCCTGGCCTTACTGTTGGCTGTTATGCTCCAGAACGCTCCTATGCGTTGCCGTATCGCCCCCGTAGCTTCCTTTTTCCAATTTCTTCGATGTTTGCGAGAAATGTTTTACATTTCCTGGACGAAACCGTTATGTTCTACTGAATCCATGATCTTCCCCCAATGTCTAAAATTAAGTAACCTCAAGTTGTTTAGTAAACGGCATGTTAGCACAAGATCCATCAAAAACCGAGATTATGCGCCAACCTTGGCCACCGCAGTCAATAAATGGTTTTGGGAGTTCGCCTGCCTTTGCCACAGGGCAGAAGTGTTGACTACCATTTCTGCCTTCTTCAAGGTGATATTCTCAGCTTTGGCCAGAGCTTCGATGAGTTGCGACTTGTTCATCCCGCTCTCTCCTTGGTGGTGTGCGCCGAGGCCCTTACGAGTGCTGGTAAACCCAATTCTTCTCATAAGGGACACGTTACCACAAATTATGGCGTAAAATCAATTTCATAGATTTCGGGCATACCAATCTCCCGGCGACCCGATGTTATCTGGCTGGGACGCCTAAGGCATCGGCGCCACTACTGCCCGGTAATGGTGAGATAGAGGGAAAGCGCTATCCACATGGACATACCATCTTGAGAGGGAGAGCCATGAACAATGCTCGATGGCAGAGCAATGCCCGAAATGAAAGGCCGACCTGGGTGTCATGGGGAGGGACATTGGTCGGCCTTATTTGACCCTCACCCCGCGAGATGGGGGTCTTGCTAGAGGTGAATCAATAATAATTACTTGGTGGATAAAAGCAAGGAAAATTTCAGAAACGCCTGCAAACCAGCTCCGGGGGGCCTACTCCCACTCTCACTCAACACCAAGCGCGCTCGTGGCGCACTTGCCAATAGCAAAGCCTTTAGAAAATACAAGCTATGGAACGAATATGGAAAAGACCATCCTCTCGAGTCCCCCCTTTTTTTTATGGGGCGCCGTGCCTGGCGTACCAAAAAAAGAGCCGGAACCCTCATGTGAAGGGCCCGGCATGATTCGCCCGGTTGTCCCGGGGGCTTGGCCCTAACGACAAGGTTCGCCACAGCATGGTTCGCATCAATGCCCACTTGGCATTAACCCGGAGGGCATCTTGTCTTGGTTGCTGACTCAGCGTGCGCCGGCTGGAGGTTGTGAGTTGATAGTTGGCTCTGTCAGGGGTTCTTGGTGCGTTTTCTGAAGGCCCGCCAGCACTCCCGGCAAAACCAACGTGTCTCACCGTTGGTCTCGGGACCTCGGTAAGCCACGGTGGCGGTTTCCCGGGGGTGCTGGGTGCAGTATCCCAATATAGGGGTGTCATCCGGTGGCTTGGTCGTGGGCTGCATCATCCGTCTCCACCGGCCTGATCCGGCCCGCCTCCAGCCACCAGATTTCAATCTCAGAGACTGGTGAAGGACGAGTCTCCTGGGATGTGGCGAATACCAGGATGCTGTCAAAGTCCGGCTGGATTTCCAGCAGGAAGTCAATAAGCGCTGTCCGGTTCGAGGGGTCCAGCATGTCGGCTTCATCGATTAAGAGCAGGCGGGCCCTGGCCAGTTTCGCCAGGACATATTGAAAGGCCACCCCCACCCGGAATTTTGCCGATTTGCTCAGGGTGGCAAAAGAGCACCCGCTTAACTCAATGTCCAGGCCCTCAGTCAGGGCCAGGGACCGGCCGGGAAAAAGGTGAACTGAGGCGACGTTCAGCAGGTCATTGACCGGCCCCAGGGCCTCGGCAATCAGCCGGGAAGGTAGGCCGTCCGGCGCCAGGGCCTTGGCCAGGGTGTCGTAGAGGGTTACCTCGGCCTCGACCTGGCCGATTTTCTCCTGGGCTTTTTCGGCCTCGGCTTTGCGGCGCCAGAAGTCGCTTACCGCATAGAGGAGGGCCTGGCCCCTGGCAAGCCGGGCATCCAGGGATGCTATCGAATTGTCCAGGGCAGCCGTGGCCTCGGAGTTGGCCTTTTGTGACTTGAGCTTTTCAACCTTTGCAGAAAGCTCCTGGTGAGCAGCCTGGAACAGGTCGAAATCTACCTGTCTTTCCTGGGCGGCCTTGAGTTCGGTTTCCAGGGTGGCCACTTCCTCCTGCTGCTCTTTCAGGTCGGCCTTCAACTTCTCGACCTTGGCGGGGTCGGGAGATGGAGTGCCTGGGACCGCGACTATTCCGGCCTTGGGACATTCCAGCCCGGCACCAGAAAAGACGGGGCACATCATCGGCCACACCTGGTCAGCTTTGCCGGTTTCCAGGGCCTTGTTCTCAGCGATAAGCTTTTCCAAGATCGGCCGGTTGACCTTCAGGGCCTTTTTCAGTTTCTCAATTTCCTCGGGGTCCGGGGGCTCAGAAAGATTTTCTTCCATGGCCGCCAGTTCGGATTCGAGTTCGGGAAGTTTTTCAATCTCGCCTTCCACCTTACCCCGTCTGGTGAGGAGTTTGTCCCGTTCAGCCCGGAGCTTCACCAGACCCCCTTGGACTTCCGCTTCGCTGATGTCTGGGAGGATGTATTCCGTTTCCCCGATGGTGGCCCGGTCCGCCGGTTCCTCCACCTGTAACTCGTCTCGGAGCCGTTTGGCTTCCCGGCGTTTGGCGATGGCTTCGGTCTCCGCAGCCTTGAACCCCTTGGTGACGGCAATCTCTCCCAAGTCCAGGGTGAGCTTGCGAAGCGGCACTCTATCTGCCTCGTCGCACAAGACGAACAGTCTCTTGGCGATCTCTGCCGCCGCCGGATTCAGCCCCGGGATCACCTGGAAGAGCAACTCACGCCTCTGCGCTCCGGGCCAATCCAGGAAGGTAAAGGGGTCACAGAGTATCCCGGGCCAGATAGTAGGACCCAAGTTTTCAGGGCCGGAGAAAGTCGAGGGTGACTTGGGCGTCTTGCGCCGGGTCCCGGTTCGGCCGTCGGCAAAGGTAAGGCTCACCTCTGCCGCCTTGCCGCCATCCCGAATCAAGTCCGCTTGCTCTTGTTGCGTCTTGAGTCCCCGGGCCTGGCCAGTGAAGTACCACTGAATAGCGTCCCGGATGGAAGACTTGCCGGCTTCGTTTTCCCCGATGATCACATTAATGGGGGCCTGGAGGTGGAGGTCCAGAGATTCCAGGCCCAGAAATTGCCGGATGCTGATGTCGATGATTTTCACAACTCCTCCTTGGCCTTGCGGAAGTCGATGCGCTCGGTCGTTTTTGCGGTGGCATTGGCCAGAACCTGCCCCAGCAGGTCCTGCCGCCGGAGCTTCTGGAGACCTCGCTCCAGGCCGGTCTTGGTGAGGTTCAGTAGGGGCCAGACGGCCTCCCGTTCCAGTCCGGCCTCCAGGAGAAATTGCACCACCGCCCGGGGGTCCAGGTCATAGCTGGTGGCGATGCTGGGCCCGTAAACCAGATCTCCCACCTGTATCGCCCCCTGATCCCTGACCCATTCCTTCAGCCTGGCACCCAACTCTTTCTCCAGGTTTTGCAGGGTTAAGAGTAATGTGGCCGCCTTCTCCGCCTGTTCCCGGGTGGCCGGGGCCAGGACCTCCACCGGCACCAGGGCCTGGGCCATGACGGGACAATGAGCCGTGATGCCGCACCAGCCGCAGAAGGAGCCGGGCTTGGGGTCGAAATGCTTCTCGGCTTCGATGACGGCGATCTTGGCCTCAAGCTCCTGGGGCACAGTGTCCAGGTCCCCGGGGGCCAGCAAGATTTCCCGTTCGGCGCCATACCTGAGGAAGTGAAGACGTAGCAGGATCTCCTGGGCGTCCGGGTACAGGGCTTGCCGCACGCCCCAGCCATAAATACGGAGCTGTAGGTCCTTCGCTACTGTCCCGGGCACCACCCGGTTGGTTTTCCAATCCTGCACCATAACCAGACCGCCCTGCCTGTAGGTAAAGTCCACCACCAGCCGGAAGAAAGCGTCCGGGGCAACAAACTCCGTGGGCTGCCAGTTGCGGTCAAAGGCCAGTTTCTTTTCCACCGCGGGGGCCTCCATGCCCGGGGGTAGAATGAAGTTGTTGTAGAACCGCGACCAGATTTCGGGCACGTCGGCCGGCACGTCTATGAAGCCTTGCTTCTCTGCCCAGGCCCAGTCAGTAACAAGACTGTGCTGGATCAGGTGCTCCAGGTAGCTGGCTACGACCTCGTGAACGGTGCTCCCGATGATGAGGGCATCGGATGCAGCCCGAGGGATTTTCTCCACGTAAATTTTCTGGAATGCAAATGGACATCGGCCAAACAGGTCGAGCCGGCTGAACGAATACGATGGGGGTTTCTTGGTCATCGGGTCTCCTTAAAAAGAAGGGGACCCGGAAGACAGGCCCCCTTACCCTATGGCGATTTTGTCAAGGAAGAATAACTCCGGAAACAATTCTTCCCCCTTAAAACAACGCCCGGCCCTCGCCCTTGATACTGCCGCCACGCGGCTTCGGGGGCGCGGCCGTGGAAGGGCCGCCGTGCGGTACGCTATCCCAGACAGGCGGGACTTCTTCCTGGGGCTCGGGCCGCTTGGTCTCCTGGGGGATGACATAGACCTGTTCAGCCGGAAAGGCGTCCTCCGCCCCGGTGGCA